>Ga0209563_100320_pt1 | contig 19012 bp, 12 predicted proteins | sample AraplaCvi_mMF_r2_FD_184271 | JGI IMG/M metagenome (GOLD analysis project Ga0209563, IMG submission 184271) | Arabidopsis root microbial communities from North Carolina, USA - plate scrape CL_Cvi_mMF_r2 (SPAdes) (version 2) | ecosystem: Host-associated > Plants > Roots > Endosphere | place: USA... | reverse complement strand
CGAGCTCGGCACGGCGCTCAGCGATGGTGCGGTCGAGCTCCGCGGCCTCGGTGCGGGCGGCCTCCGCCTCGCGGGAGGCGACGGCCTTCAGCTCGGCCGCCTCGCGGTCGGCCTCCGCGCGCACCGAGGCCGCGGAGCTCCGCGGCCTCGGTGGCGACGGCTCCGCGGATCGCGGCGGCCTCGCGCATCGCGTCGTTGAGCAGCGTCTCCTTGTCGGCACGCGTCTTGGCGAGCAGTTCGCCCGACTCGATCTGCGCGTCCTCCAGCAGGGTGGTGGCGCGCGCCTGCGCGTCGGCCAGGATGCGCTCGGCCTGTGCGGCGGCGGCCTTCTTGACCTTCTCGACCTCGGCGCCGACGCCGGCGCGCAGCTTCTCGGCGTCGATGTCGGCCTGGGCGATCAGCCGCGTCGACTGCTCCTCCGCGACGCGGAGCGTGTTCTCGAGCTTGGTGCCGAGTCCCGAGTAGGTGGGGCTGCCGACCTCCTCGATCTCCGCGTTGAGGTCCTCGATGCGGGCCTGCAGCCGCTTGATCTCCTTGGCGGCGTCCGCGGCCTGCGTGTTCGACTTGATCAGCTCGCGGCGGAGCTCCTGGAGCGCCTTGTCGACCTCGTCCTTGTCGTAGCCCCGGAAGGCCTGGGTGAAGTTGGATTCGTCGGTGGCCACTGCTGTTCACTCCTGGATGTTCGGGTCGACTCGCCGCACGCGTGCCGCGACGATCCTATAATCGGGCCGTCGGCGCCCGCACGGGGAGATGCGCGAGCGTCCAGGGAAGGGTTAGCTGCCTCCCAGGCACGTCCGGTATCGTCGTGTGACTGTGCCCGCCCCCGAATTCCGGCACACGAGGAGTCCTGCTTGCGTTTCGTACTAGCCATCGTCGCGTTCGTCGTGGCCGCGGTCATGATCGTGGCCGGGATCGCCCAGCGTACCGTCTTCGCTCCGCCGGACCACATCAAGGCGGCGGCGACCGTCTCGGGAGACCCGCGGTACGTGGTGATCGACGGTTCCGTGCTGAATGCGCACCCCGGTCAGCAGACGCTCTCGGTGACCGGGACGCCCGAGCCGGGCAAGCAGGTCGTCGCTTACGGCCGCACAGCGGACATGAAGGCGTGGCTCGGCGACCAGAAGTACGTCGCCGTGGGCTACCAGAAGGCGACGGGGAAGCTGACCACGAAGGTGGTGACGCCGAAGGCGGAGGCCGACAAGGGCGGCTCCGACAAGGGCGCCTCCGACACGACCGGGACCCCCACGCCGGCGCCCGCGGCGAAGAACGACAGCGCCGCGGCGACGGCCGGCCCGAACCCCGCGGGCTCCGACCTCTGGCTCGAGGAGTTCGACGGCACCGCCGCGCAGGTGACGCGGATGAACATCCCGGACGACGTGAGCGTCATCGTCGCCTCCGACGGCACGAAGCGCGCGCCGTCGGACGTCAGCGTCACCTGGCCGGTCGACGCGAGCACGCCGTGGGCGTTCCCGCTCATCATCGGCGGACTGGTGCTCCTGGTCATCGGCATCGCGCTGTACCTGTGGGGGCTGTACGCGCACCGCCGGTCCCGCGGGCCGCGCCGCAAGAGCGGACCGAAGATGCCGAAGCTCCCGAAGGCTCCCAAGTACAAGCCGACCGCGATGATCGAGTCCACCCCGCGCGGCCGCCGCTCCACCCGCCGCGCCCGCGTGATGCTGCCCGCCGCGCTGGTGGGCGCGCTCGCCCTCACCGGCTGCACGACGGGAACGGATGCGGCCACCACGCCGACCAAGACGGCGACGCCCCTGGCGACCGAGGCGCCGAGCGCGAAGGACCAGCTGCCCCCCGCGGTGACCGTGCCGCAGCTGGAGCGCATCGTCAAGCGCATCTCCGAATCCGCCGCGGAGGCCGACGCCAAGGCGAGCCCCGACCTGGCGAAGGCCCGCTTCATCGGGCCGGCGCTGAAGCTGCGCGAGGCGAACTACGCCATCCGCGCCAAGAAGACGGACGAGCCGGCGCTCCCCGCCATCCCGGCGAGCCCCATCCTGGTCTCGCTGCCGCAGGCGACCGACACCTGGCCGCGCACCGTGGCCGCCGTCATCGAGTCGCCGAAGGACGCGAAGGGCAACGCGCAGGCTCCCGTCGCGCTGACCCTGGTGCAGAAGTCGCCGCGCGACAACTACATGGTCGAGTACGCCGTCTCGCTTGAGCCGAAGGCCAAGGTGCCGAACCTGGCGCCGGCCAGCATCGGCGCCGCCGTCGTGCCGCCGGACTCGAAGCTCCTCGCGCTCGCGCCCGAGAAGGTGGCGGCGGCGTACGGCGACATCCTGATGAACGGCGACAAGAGCCAGTACGCCCCGCTGTTCAATGCAGAGGGCGACACCCTGCGCAGCCAGGTCGGCGCCGAGTGGAAGGCGAAGCAGAAGGCCGCCGTGCCGGCGACCGGGTCGCTCACCTTCACCACGCAGCCGGGTTCGGGCGCCGACGTCGCGATGGCGACCAACGACTCCGGAGCCATCGTCTGGACCGACCTGCAGGAGTCGCAGGTGCTGAAGGTCGTCGAGGCCGGCGCGGAGGTGGGCGCGGGAGCGACGGCCGCGGCGCTCAGCGGCGCCGCCACGTCGAAGACCGGCATCCAGTCGGACTTCGGCTACCAGCTGGCGTTCTACGTGCCGCCCGCCGGCTCCAAGGAGAAGATCACGCTGCTCGGGTTCGCCCAGGGCATGGTCTCGGCCCAGCAGATCCCGTAGGCCGCGCGAGTATCCTTGATTCTCGTGCCGGACCGCCCGCGACGCACGCATCTGGAGGATCAATGAGCAACGTCCCGCCGCCCACCAACCTGCGCGGAGCCGTCGACCTGAGTTCGCTCGTCAACCGCCCGGCCGATGGAGCCGCCGCCGGCGGCCCGCAGCAGCCGGGAGCGGCCCTGACCCTGCCGAGCCTGTACTTCGAGGGCACGGACGCCAACTTCAACGACTTCATCGACCTGTCGTCGCGCGTCCCCGTCGTGGTCGACCTCGGCACAGAGCGGTCGGAGCAGTGGAAGCAGTTCTCCCCGGTGCTGGAGCGCCTGGTCGGCGGCTTCGGCGGCCGGCTCGTGCTCGTGCGGATCGACGTGGACGCGAACCCGCAGCTGACACAGGCCTTCCAGGCGACCTCGGTGCCCACCGTCGCCGCGCTGGTCGCCGGCCGCCCGGTCCAGCTGTTCGCGGGCGCGGTGCCCGAGGACCAGGTGCGGGATGTGCTGGAGCAGCTGCTGCAGCTCGCCGCCCAGAACGGCGTCACCGACACCGTGACCGTCGACGGCCCGGCCGGGGAGGAGGGCGCCGTGGCGGAGCCCGCTCCCGAGCCGCCGCTGCCGCCCCTGCACGCCGAGGCGTACGAAGCGATCGACCGCGGCGACTACGAGGGCGCCATCCGCGCGTACCGCACCGCGATCGCGCAGGACCCGCGCGACGCCATGGCGGTCGCCGGGCTCGCGCAGGTCAGCCTCCTCGCGCGTCTGAGCGGTCACACCGCCGACGAGCTGCGCGCCGCGGCCGCCGAGGCCCCGCACGACGCGGCGGCCCAGCTGGGCGTCGCCGACCTGGACATCTCGGGCGGTCACGTCGAGGACGCCTTCGACCGCCTCCTCACGGTCTTCCCGACGCTCGACGCGGCGGGCAAGGAGGAGGTGCGCTCTCGCCTCCTGGAGTATTTCGAGATCGTCGGTGTGGACGACCCCCGTGTGGCGAAGGCCAGGGCTAGGCTGGCGTCGCTGCTGTACTGAGCCTTCCCCCGGGCCCGACGGCGGCACATCCTGTCGCCCGTCCCGTCCTGAGGGAGTGACCGCGCATGCCCCGTGTGCTCGTCGTCGGAGGCACCGGCCTGGCCGGCCGCGCCGTCACCGCTGAAGCCGTCGAACGCGGTCACGACGTCGTCGTCGCCGCGCGGCGCGCGCCCGACGACGACGCGGAGCAGTACGTCGCCGGCGCCGCCTACGTCACCGCCGACCTCGTCACGGGGTCGGGTCTGGAGGAGGCGGTCGACGGCGTCGACGTGATCGTGGACGCCAGCAACGCGCTGGGCAAGCAGGCCGCGAACGTCTTCGCGACCGGTGCGCAGAACCTGCTGCACACCGCCGCCCGGTTCGGCGTGCACCGCGCCGTGCTGCTGTCGATCGTGGGCGCCGACCGGTCGCGGTACGGCTACTACCGTGCGAAGGCCGCACAGGAGCGCGCGTACCTCGACTCCGCGCTCGACACGCGCGTGGTGCGTGCCACGCAGTTCCACGACTTCGTGACCTCGATCTTCGACCGCGGGCGCCCGTTCGGCGCGCTGGTCGCGCCGACGCGCACGCGGTTCCAGCCGATCGCCGTGGCCGATGTCGCGCGGACCCTCGTCGATGTGGCGGAGGGGGCGGGGGAGCCGGACAGCATCCTCCACATCGGCGGACCCCGCGTGGAGTCCGCGCGCGCCCTCGCCGAGCAGTGGAAGCAGGCGAGCGGCACGCGCCGCCCGATCGTGCCCGTGCGCCTGCGCGGCCCGCTGGGCGCGACCTGGCGCGCCGGACGCAACCTCGTCCCCGAGCACGCCGTCGACGGCCCCGCCTACGCCGCCTGGCTCGCCTCCCGCACCTCGTAACCCCCGCCGTCGAGTCCGCACAGACTGCACGCTCGCACGGCGTGTCGTGGGTAGTCTGTGCGGACTCGATGGTGGGTGGGAGGCGTCAGCGGCGGGGCTTGAGCCAGAGGGCGCCGAGCGGGGGGAGGGTGAGCACGGCGGAGGCGGGGCGGCCCATCCAGGGGTCGTCGACGGCGGTGACCGAGCCGAAGTTGCCGACGCCGGAGCCGCCGTACGCCTCCGCGTCCGTGTTGAGCAGCTCCTCCCACTCGCCGGCGAACGGCAGGCCGACACGGTAGTCGCTGTGCGGGTTGCCGGAGAAGTTGAACAGCGCGGCGATGGGGTCGCCGTTGCGGTCCTTCCGCAGGAACGCGATCACGTTGCCCTGCGCGTCGGAGCCGTCCAGCCACTCGAACCCGGCCGGCTCGTTGTCGCGCGCCCACAGCTGCGGGTGCTCCCGGTAGACCGCGTTCAGCTGGGCCACGAGGTTCCACAGGCCCTGGTGCGCGGGCTGGTCGAGGATCCACCAGTCGAGGCCGCGCTCCTCGCTCCACTCCGACGGCTGCCCGAACTCCTGGCCCATGAACAGCAGCTGCTTGCCCGGATGCGCCCACATGAACGCCAGGAACGCCCGCACGTTCGCCAGCTGCTGCCAGTGGTCGCCCGGCATCTTGGTGAGCAGCGACCCCTTGCCGTGCACGACCTCGTCGTGGCTGATCGGCAGGAGGAAGTTCTCGCTCCACGCGTACACGAACGAGAACGTGATCTCGCTGTGGTGGTAGCTGCGGTACATCGGGTCCTCGTGGATGTACTGCAGCGAGTCGTGCATCCAGCCCATGTTCCACTTGAAGCCGAAGCCGAGGCCGCCGGAGGAGGTGGGGGCGGTGACGCCCGGGTAGCTGGTCGACTCCTCGGCGATCATCACCGTGCCCGGGTTGCGCTTGTACGCGGTCGCGGTCACCTCCTGGAGGAATCCGATCGCCTCCAGGTTCTCCCGGCCGCCGTGGATGTTCGGCTCCCACTCGCCCTCGTTGCGCGAGTAGTCGAGGTACAGCATGGAGGCGACCGCGTCGACGCGGAGGCCGTCGACGTGGAACTCCTCCAGCCAGTACAGCGCGTTGGCGACGAGGAAGTTGCGCACCTGCGAGTTGCCGTAGTCGAAGATGTAGGTGCCCCAGTCCTTGTGCTCGCCGCGGCGCGGGTCGGCGTGCTCGTACAGCGGCTGCCCGTCGAACCGGGCGAGCGCCCAGTCGTCCTTCGGGAAGTGGCCGGGCACCCAGTCGAGGAGGACGCCGATGCCGGCCTGGTGCAGCCGGTCGATGAGGTACTTGAGGTCGTCGGGGGAGCCGAACCGGCTGGTGGGCGCGTAGTAGCCGGTCACCTGGTAGCCCCAGGACCCGCCGAACGGATGCTCGGCGAGCGGCAGGAACTCGACGTGCGTGTAGCCGAGCGCGCCGAGGTAGTCGATGAGCTCGTCGGCCGCCTCGCGGTAGCCGAGGCCGGGCCGCCAGGACGCGAAGTGCATCTCGTAGATGCTCATCGGCCCCGAGTGGGCGTCGTGGGAGGCGCGGTGCTGCATCCAGGCGTCGTCCGCCCAGTCGTGGCGGCTCACGGTGACGCGGGAGGCGGTCGCCGGCGGCGTCTCCGCCAGCTGGGCCATCGGGTCGATCTTGCGCACCCAGCCGCCGTCCTGCGTGAGCAGGTCGTACTTGTAGATCTCGCCTTCGCCGAGGCCGGGGACGAACAGCTCCCACACCCCCGAGGCGCCCATGTTGCGCATCGAGTGGAGGGTGCCCTCCCAGCCGTTGAAGTCGCCGACGACCCGTACGGCGCGCGCGTGCGGCGCCCACACCGTGAACGCCGTGCCGGTGACGCCGCCGAGGTCGCGGACGTGCGCGCCGAGCGCCGTCCACAGCGTCTCGTGACGGCCCTCCCCGATCAGGTGCAGGTCGAGCTGGCCGATCGTCGGCAGGAAGCGGTACGGGTCGTCCGCCGTCCACGTGCTGCCGTCCTCGTAGCGCGCCTCGATGAGGTAGGCGCCGGGGCCGACGATGTCGACGCCCTGCCAGACGCCGTGCCCGATGTGGCCGAGCTCGACGTGCGCGCCGTTCGGGAGCTGCGCGAAGACCTGCGTCGCGAGCGGGCGCAGGGCGCGGACGACGGTGATCGGGTCGGCCACGCCGGGAGCGGCGACCTGGTGCTGGCCGAGCACGGAGTGCGGGTCGTGGTGGCTGCCGGCGGCGATGGCCGCCAGCACGGCGTCGTCCAGGGCGGGCAGCTCGACGGCGGCGGCACCTTCGGGAATCGGGGACATGGGGATACTCCTCAGGTTCGCGGGGGCGGTCAGAGCGGGCGGACGGACAGGATGTGCACGGGCTCCGTGAACGCGTCGAGGCGCACGTAGTCGTCGGCGCCCCAGATCCAGCGCTGGCCGGTCACCCGGTCCTTCACCTCGAACTGCGCGCCGTACGGGATGCCGAACGCGGCGGTGTCGAGGTGGACGATGGTCTCGCGCACCGAGTGGGGGTCGACGTTGGCGACGACGATGACGGCGTCGGCCTTGCCGCTGCGGGTGAAGCGTCCGTCGAGGTACTTCGAGTACACGAGGATGCTGTCGTCGTCGCTGCTGTGCACGTGCAGGTTGCGCAGCTGCCGCAGCGCCGGGTGCTCGCTCCGCGCCCGGTTCAGCATGGTGATGTACCCGGCGAGGGAGCGGCCCTGCGCCTGCGCCTTGGCGTAGTCGCGCGGGCGGAACTCGTACTTCTCGTTGTCGATGTACTCCTCGGCGCCCGGCCGGGCGACGTTCTCGAACAGCTCGAAGCCCGAGTAGACGCCCCAGGTGGGGGCGGCCGTCGCGGCGATGGCGGCGCGGATCTTGAACGCCGGCTGCCCGCCGAACTGCAGGTACTCGGTCAGGATGTCCGGGGTGTTCACGAACAGGTTCGGCCGCAGGTAGTCGGCCGTCTCGTGCGCGAGCGAGTCGAGGAACTCCTCCAGCTCCTCCTTGGTGTTCCGCCACGTGAAGTACGTGTACGACTGCTGGAAGCCGGCCTTCGCCAGCGTCCGGAGGAGCGCGGGCCGGGTGAACGCCTCGGCCAGGAACACGACATCCGGGTCGGTGGCGTTCACCGTGTGGATGAGCCACTCCCAGAAGTGCAGCGGCTTGGTGTGCGGGTTGTCGACGCGGAAGATGCGGACGCCGAGCGACATCCAGTACCGGACGATGCGGAGCACCTCCTGACGGAGGCCCTCGTAGTCGTTGTCGAAGTTGATGGGGTAGATGTCCTGGTACTTCTTCGGCGGGTTCTCCGCGTAGGCGATCGTGCCGTCCGGGAGGGTCGTGAACCACTCGGGATGCTCGGTCACCCACGGGTGGTCGGGCGAGGCCTGCAGGGCGAGGTCGAGGGCGACCTCCAGTCCGGCCTGCTTGGCCTTGCCGACGAAGAAGACGAAGTCCTTCTCGGTGCCCAGCTCCGGGTGGATGGCGTCGTGGCCGCCCTCCGCGCTCCCGATGGCCCACGGCGAACCCGGGTCGTTCTCGCCCGCGTCGAGCGTGTTGTTGGGGCCCTTGCGGAAGGTGCGGCCGATCGGGTGGATCGGTGGCAGGTAGACCACGTCGAAGCCCATCGCGGCGACCTCGGGGAGGCGCTTCGCCGCCGTGCGGAACGTCCCGGACTGCCAGGAGCCGTCCGCCCGCTTCTTCGCGCCCTCGGAGCGGGGGAAGAACTCGTACCAGCTGCCGACACCGGCCCGCGTCCGCTCCACCTGGATGGCGCGCGTGGCGGACAGCGACGGGAGGGAGACCACCGGCCGCTCCGCGAGAACCTGCTGGATGCGGTCGTCCACGGCGGCCTGGAAGCGCTCGTCGACCGTCCGCTTGCTGTCCGCGACGACCTTCGCCGCCTCGGAGAGGTGCCGTCGCTCCGCGGTGCTCCGCCGCTTGTCCTTGGCGGCCCGCAACAGCAGGTCGCGCCCCATCGTCAGCATGAGCTCCACGTCGATGCCCGCGGGCACCTTGACCTCGGCGTTGTGATGCCAGGTGGCGTACTCGTCCGCGTAGGCCTGCACGCGGTAGCGCCACAGGCCGGTCTGCTCGAGCTGCACCTCCACCTCCCAGCGGTCGGTGCCCGGCTCGATCGGGTGCATGTGGTGCTCGGTCTGCTCGCCCGACGGGTCGAGCAGGAGCAGGTCGACGCCGATCTTGTCGTGCCCCTCGCGGAACGCCGTCGCCCGGAACGGGATCACCTCGCCGCTGAACGCGGTCGCCGGCCACAGGCCCTCGTCGACCTGCGGCGACAGCTGCAGGATCGGGATGCGGGGGAGCAGCGGCTCGTACGGCGGCTGCTCGCCGGCCTCCGCGCTCGCCGGGGAGCGCCCCTTCGTGCTCGCGCCCTTCTCCGGGGGCGTCGCCGTGGCCGCCTCTGTCGCGGCGGCTGCTGACCTGGTCGCTGCGTTCTTCACCACGTCCCGACCGTACACTCATTCACCCGCGCGTCATGAGGCTCGTTTACAGTGGGGCGAGTGAAGGCCATCCGTCGATTTACCGTCCGCGCCGTCCTCCCCGAAAACCTCCGCGCCCTGGAGGAGATCGCCGGCAACCTCCGCTGGTCCTGGCATGAGCCGACCAGGGAGCTGTTCGCCCGCATCTCGCCGGAGCTGTGGCAGCAGGTCCGCCATGATCCGATCGCGCTGCTCGGCGCCGTCGACCCCGCCCGGCTGGCGGAGCTCGCCGGCGACCAGGGCTACGTCGACTGGGCGAACCACATCCGCGACGACCTGCACGCGTACCTCCGCGAGCCGCGCTGGTACCAGTCGCTCGGCGAGGACGCCCCCAAGACCATCGCGTACTTCTCGCCCGAGTTCGGCATCGCGGCGACCCTGCCGCAGTACTCAGGCGGGCTCGGCATCCTCGCCGGCGACCACCTGAAGGCGGCGAGCGACCTCGGCGTCCCGCTGGTCGCCGCCGGGCTCTTCTACCGCTCCGGCTACTTCTCGCAGGCGATCTCGCCGGACGGGTGGCAGCTGGAGAGCTATCCCGTGCTCGACCCCGACGGCCTGCCGCTGAGCGTGCTGCGCAACCCCGACGGCTCGCCGGTGCAGATCTCGCTGGCCCTGCCGGACGGCGTGCTGCACGCGCGCGTCTGGCAGGCCGCTGTGGGCCGTGTGACGCTGCTGCTGCTCGACACCGACATCCCGGACAACGAGGAGCGCCTGCGCTCGGTAACCGACCGCCTGTACGGCGGAGGGGGCGAGCACCGGCTGCTGCAGGAGCTGCTGCTCGGCGTCGGCGGCGTGCGCGCCGTGAAGGCGTGGACCGAGCTGACCGGCGCGCCGGCGGCGGAGGTGTTCCACACCAACGAGGGCCACGCCGGCTTCCTCGGGCTGGAGCGCATCTCGGACCTGATCGGCGACGGGCTCACGTTCGACGAGGCGCTGCAGGTCGTGCGCGCCGGAACCGTGTTCACGACCCACACGCCGGTGCCCGCGGGCATCGACCGGTTCGACCGGCCGCTGGTCCAGCGGTACTTCTCGACGTCGCTCCTGCCGGGCGTCACCGCCGACCAGGTGCTGCCGCTGGGAGCGGAGGACTACCCCGGCGGGTCGCCCGACGTGTTCAACATGGCCGTGATGGGCCTGCGGCTCGGGCAGCACGCCAACGGCGTCTCGAAGCTGCACGGCGACGTGTCGCGGCACATGTTCAACGGCCTCTACCCGGGCTTCGACCCGCAGGAGGTGCCGATCGACTCCGTCACGAACGGTGTCCACGCGCCCACCTGGACCGACCCCATGCTGCGCGCCCTCGCCCTGGAGCGGCTCGGCACCGACGACACGACCCACGCCGACTGGGGGAACGCCTCCGCGGTGACCGACCTCGACCTGTGGGGCGTGCGCAACCGGATGCGCGAGCAGCTCGTTCAGGACGCGCGCCGCCGCGTCGAGGCCGCCTGGTCCGAGCAGAACCCCGGCGGCATCTCGCCCGCGTGGATGGACGACCTGCTCGACCCGAACGTCCTCACCATCGGCTTCGCCCGACGGGTGCCCACCTACAAGCGGCTCACCCTGATGCTGCACGACCCCGACCGGCTGCGCCGCATCCTCACCGACCCCGAGCGGCCGGTGCAGTTCGTGATCGCGGGCAAGTCGCACCCGGCCGACGACGAGGGCAAGCGGCTCATCCAGAAGCTGGTGCAGTTCGCCTCGGAGAACGACATCCGGCAGCGGATGGTGTTCCTGCCCGACTACGACATCGGGATGGCGCAGCTGCTCTACCCGGGCACCGACGTGTGGCTGAACAACCCGCTGCGCCCCCTGGAGGCCTGCGGGACCTCCGGCATGAAGGCGGCGCTGAACGGGGCGCTCAACCTGTCGATCCTCGACGGCTGGTGGAACGAGTTCTACGACGGCGAGAACGGCTGGGCCATTCCGTCGGCGGACGCCGCGGGCGACGGCGCCGAGCGCGACGCGCTCGAGGCCGAGGCGATGTACGACCTGATCGAGCACCAGATCGCGCCGCGGTTCTACGACCGCGACAGTGACGGCGTGCCGACGGCGTGGGTCGCACGCATCCGGCACACCCTGGCCACCCTGTCCTCGCCGCTCTCGGCCGAGCGCATGGTGCGCGAGTACGTCGAGCGCCTCTACCTGCCCGCGGCCGGGTACGAGGACCGCCTGAGCGCAGACGACTTCGCCGGTGCCCGCTCGCTGGCCGCGTGGAAGGCGCGCGTGGAGGCCGCCTGGCCGGGCGTCGCGGTCGCGCACGTCGACGCGGGAGGGGTGGATGCGGTGCCGCAGGTCGGCGACGAGCTGCACGTGCGCGCGCTGGTCCAGCTGAACGGACTGTCGCCCGACGACGTCGAGGTGCAGCTGGTGTACGGCCGCAGCCAGGACGGCGACGAGCTGACGGATGTCCGCCGCCAGGCGCTCACCGTCGACACGGCGGTGCCGGGGACGCACGACGCCTCCGTCGCGCACGAGTTCGTCGGCACCGTCCGCCTCGCGTGGGCCGGCTCCTTCGGCTACACCGTCCGCGTCGTCCCCGTGAACCCCTTCCTCCTGACCCCCGCCGAGCTCGGCCTCGTCACCACCGCCTCCTGACCCCCGCCCCCAAGCCATCAGCTCCTGACTTTTTCGAGCACTTCAGCCGGATCTGCTCGAAAAAGTCAGGAGCTGTTGGCTTGGGGGCCGGGTCGGGGCGGGTCGGCTATTTGGCGATGGGGGCGTAGGTGGCGGCGGTGGCGGTGAGGAGGTCGGCGGGGGAGAGCTCGATGTCGAAGCCGCGCTTGCCGCCGGAGACGAAGACGGTGTCGAAGAGCTGGGCGGTCTCGTCGATCACGGTCAGGTGACGTGCCTTCTGGCCGATCGGGCTGATGCCGCCGACGACGTAGCCGGTGCGCCGCTCGGCGACGGCCGGGTCGGCCATGGCCGCCCGCTTCGCGCCGGCCGCGGCGGCAAGCGCCTTGAGGTCGAGCATCCCCGTCACCGGGACCACGCCGACGACCAGCCCGAGCTCGGTCTCCGCGAGCAGGGTCTTGAACACGCGGTCCGGCTCGACGCCGAGCGCTTCGGCCGCCTCCAGCCCGAACGACGCCGCGGCCGGGTCGTGCTCGTAGGGGTGCGCGACGAACGGGATGCCCGCGGCGGTCAGCGCGACGGTCGCCGGGGTGCCGGCTGCGGCCTTCTGCTTCGCCATCAGGACGCCTCGCGCGGGCCGTCCGCGCAGTACAGCTGCATCGACGTGCCGCCGACGAGCCGGGTGGTGCCCGGAGGGAAGGTCGTCTCCTCCTCCGGGATGGGCACCTCGGTCGCCGAGTCCCACAGCAGCCGGTAGGAGGTGACCCCCGGCGCCTCCGGAAGGGACACCTCCACGTCGTCCTCCACGCCGTGCACGATGAGGAGCACGCGGTTGAACTCCTCCTTGTCGGGCGTCGACGCCGCCAGGTACTGCAGCGTGCGGTTCTCCGGCGAGTTCCAATCCTCGTCGTCCATGCGCTGTCCGCCCGCGTCGTACCAGTCCATGTGGCTGGCGTTCGGCGTGGTCTGCCCGGCGACGGCGTACAGCGCGGGACGCAGCGCCGGGTTTTCGCGCCGCAGCTGCAGGAGGCGCTTCGTCGTCTCGTACAGCTCCCGCTGCTCGCGCGTGCGCAGCCAGCTCAGCCAGGTGAGCTCGCTGTCGTGGCAGTAGGCGTTGTTGTTGCCGCGCTGGCTGCGCCCGTACTCGTCGCCCGCCGTGATCATGGGGACGCCCGCCGAGAGCAGCAGCGTGCCGAGGAGGTTGCGCACGGCCTTCGCGCGGGTGAGCAGCACCGCCTCATCCACCGTCGGGCCTTCGACGCCGTGGTTGAACGACCGGTTGTTGTCCGTGCCGTCGCGGTTGTCCTCGCCGTTGCCGAGGTTGTGCTTGACGTCGTACGCCGTCAGGTCGGCCATGGTGAAGCCGTCGTGCGCGGTCACGAAGTTGACCGACGCGAGCGGTCCGCGCTCGGGCGAGAAGGTGTTGGACGAGCCCGCCAGCCGGGTCGCGAAGCCGCCGATGCCGACGGGGGCCTGGCCGTTGCGGCGGGCCTCCGCGATGTCGGCGAGCCAGAAGTTGCGCACCCGGTCGCGGTAGCGGTCGTTCCACTCCGACCAGCCCGCGTGCCCGTCCGACGGGCCGGGGAAGTTGCCGGTCTGCCAGCCGCCGAGCCCCACATCCCACGGCTCGGCGATGAGCTTCACGCCCTGCAGCGCCGGGTCGGACTGCGCGGCCAGCAGGAGTGGATGGTCGCGATGGAACGACGCGTCCGTCCCGCGGCCGAGCGTCGCGGCGAGGTCGAACCGGAACCCGTCGATCTGCATCTCGTTCGCCCAGTAGCGGAGGGAGTCGAGCACGAGCCGCTGCGGGACGGGGTTGCCGAAGTCGACCGTGTTGCCGCATCCGGTCACGTCGATGTACGCGCCGGTGTCGTCGTGCCGGTAGTAGGTGGCGTTGTCGATGCCGCGGAAGCTGGTGCGCGGACCGCCGATGCCCTCCTCGGCGGTGTGGTTGTAGACCACGTCGAGGATGACCTCGATGCCGGCGAGGTGCAGCAGCTTGACCATGCCCTTGAACTCGGCGAGCACCGCCTCCGGGCCTGCGGCCTGCGCGGCACGCGAGGCGTACGGCGTGTGCGGCGAGAAGAAGTTGAGGGTGTTGTAGCCCCAGTAGTTGGTGAGCCCCTCCTGCAGCAGCCGCTGCTCGGAGACGAACGCCTGCACCGGGAGCAGCTCGACCGCCGTGACGCCCAGGTCTTTCAGGTAGCCGATGGTCGACTCGTGCGCGAGGCCGGCGTAGCTGCCGCGCAGCTCCTCCGGAACGTCCGGGTTCAGCCGGCTGATCCCCTTCACGTGGGCTTCGTAGATGACGGTGTGGTCGAGCGGCGTCGCCGGCTTGCGCGCGTCGCCCCAGTCGAAGCCGTCGGCCACGACGACCGACCGCCAGCCGTCGGTGCCCACCCGCACGAGTCCGCGCGCGTACGGGTCGATGAGCAGGGCCTCCGGGTCGAACGCGTTCGCCGGAGCCTTCGGCCCCGAGACGCGAAGCGCGTACCGGGTGCCCACCGTGAGCGAGCGCGAGCGGCCCACCCAGACGCCGTTCGCGTCCTGCGTCATCGGGACGGCCTTCACCATCCAGTTCGGGTCGTTCTCGTCGAACAGGCACAGCTCCATGGCGGAGGCCGACGCCGAGAAGACCCTCAGCTCGCCCGCCTGCTGTCCGACGCGGACTCCGAGGTTGCGCAGGGGATCGGACGACGTCATGCGATCTAGAGTAGTGACACCCGCCTGGAGAGAAAGAAAGCCCGAGGACACCGTGCCGGTCTACCTCGACCACGCCGCCACCACGCCGATGCGCCCGGAGGCGATCGCCGCGTACACCGAGGCGATGGGCGTCGTCGGCAACCCGTCCAGCATCCACAGCCAGGGCCAGCAGGCCAAGCGGATGCTGGAGGAGGCCCGCGAGAGCATCGCCGGGACGCTCGGGGCCGACCCGATCGAGGTCGTCTTCACCTCGGGCGGCACCGAGGCGGTCAACCTGGCGGTCAAGGGGATGTACTGGGCGCGCGCCGACGGAGGCCGGCGCCCGCGCATCCTCGTCCCGGGCGGAGAGCACCACGCGACGCTCGACACCGTGGAGTGGCTGGAGCGCTCGGAGGGCGCGCAGCCGTCGTGGCTGCCGCTCGACGCCGAGGGGCGCATCGTCGTGCCCGAGGCCGTCGACGGCGAGCGGACCGCGCTGCTGACGTTCCTCGCGGTCAACAACGAGGTCGGGACGGTGCAGCCGATCGCGGCGCTCGCCGCTGCCGCGCGCGCCGCGGGGGTGCCCGTCCACGTGGATGCGGTCGCCGCGTACGGCCACCTGCCACTCGACTTCCGGGCGCTCGGGGTGGACGCGCTGAGCGTCTCGGCGCACAAGATCGGCGGCCCGGTCGGCATCGGCGCGCTCGTGCTGAGCCGCGCCTCCACCGTCGTGCCGCTCATCCACGGCGGCGGGCAGCAGCGCCAGGTGCGCAGCGGGACGCAGGATGTGGCGGCCGCGGTGTCGTTCGCGGTCGCGGCGCGCGCGGCCGAGAGCGAGCGGGCGGAGGAGACGGCGCGGCTGACCGCGCTGCGCGACCGGCTGATCCGCGGGGTGCGCGCGGCGGTCCCGGAGGCCGTGCTCAGCGGCCCGGAGCCGGGCTCGGCGGAGCGGGTGGCGTCCAACGCGCACTTCACGTTCCCGGGGGCGCAGGGCGACTCGCTGCTGTTCCTGCTCGACATGGCGGGCGTCTCCGTCTCGACGGGCTCGGCGTGCCAGGCGGGCATTCCGGAGCCGTCGCACGTGCTGCTCGCGATGGGCCGTACCGAGGAGGAGGCGCGCAGCGCGCTGCGCTTCACCCTCGGGCGCACCTCGACGGAGGCCGACGTGGACGCGCTGCTCGCCGCCCTGCCCTCCGCCTACGCCCAGGCGGCCCGCGCCGGCCTCGCCGACCGCCCCTCCCGCCTGCGCTGAGGTGCTCGCAGATGTCGCCGCGGGCGCCGTTCCGCGACATCTGCGAGCACTTCAGCGGACGGTAGGATGGGGCGGGTGAAGGTTCTGGCGGCGATGAGCGGCGGAGTGGACTCCGCGGTGGCGGCGGCGCGCGCCGTCGAGGCGGGGCACGACGTCGTCGGCGTCCACCTCGCGCTGTCGCGCATGCCCGGCACGCTGCGCACCGGAAGCCGCGGCTGCTGCACCATCGAAGACTCCATGGATGCGCAGCGCGCGGCCAACATCATCGGCATCCCGTACTACGTGTGGGACTTCTCTGAGCGGTTCAAGCTCGACGTTGTCGACGACTTCATCGCGGAGTACTCGGCCGGTCGCACGCCCAACCCGTGCATGCGCTGCAACGAGCGCATCAAGTTCGCGGCGCTGCTGGAGAAGGCGCTCGACCTCGGGTTCGACGCGGTCTGCACCGGCCACTACGCCGCGATCGTCACCGACGCGGACGGCAACCGCGAGCTCCACCGCGCGAGCGCGTGGGCCAAGGACCAGTCGTACGTCCTCGGCGTGCTGACCGCCGAGCAGCTCGCGCACGCGATGTTCCCGCTCGGCGCGACGCCGTCGAAGGCCGAGGTCCGCGCCGAGGCGGCCGCGCGCGGGCTGAGCGTGGCGAACAAGCCCGACTCGCACGACATCTGCTTCATCCCCGACGGCGACACCCGCGGCTGGCTGGCGGAGCGCGTCGGCACCGCCACGGGCGACATCGTCGACCGCGAGGGCAACCGCCTCGGCACCCACGAGGGCGCGCACGCCTACACGGTCGGGCAGCGCAAGGGCCTCAACGTCGGCTACCCGTCGCCGGACGGCCGCCCGCGCTTCGTGCTGGAGGTGCGGCCGAAGGAGAACGAGGTCGTCGTCGGCCCGCGCGAGGCGCTCGACATCGCCGAGATCGCGGGCTCGCGCTTCACCTGGGCCGGGATGCCGCCCGCCGACCCGGGCACCCCGTTCGCCTGCGAGGTGCAGATCCGGGCGCACGCCGACCCGGTCCCGGCCGTGGCGTCCGTGACCGGAGGCGAGCTCGTCGTCCGCCCCGAGGTGCCGCTGAACGGCGTGGCGCCGGGGCAGACGGCGGTGGTCTACGTCGGCACCCGTGTGCTCGGCCAGACGACCATCGACCGCACCGTGTCGGCCGTCCCGGTTTGAGCACCGCAGGCTTACCAGGGGTGGCCCGCGGGCTCTAGGCTCGCGCCATGACGGCACAGCGGTCGACCCGCCTGCGTCGCGAGGCCTGGGGCTTCGCGATCGGGTCGTTCTTCTTCCTGGTCGGCGCCGTGCCCGCCTATCAGGAGGCCGTCGGCGATGTCGCCGCGAACCTCACCTTCTTCGTCGGCGCGCTGTTCTTCACCGCCGCCGGCTTCATCCAGCTGGCCCTGAGCGGCCGGCGCCCGCCGCGCCGCGGGAGCAACAGGCCCGACCGGTACGACTGGTGGGCGGCGGCGGTGCAGTTCGCCGGGACGCTCTTCTTCAACGTGAGCACGACCGAGGCGCTGATCGTCGCGGCGAACAGCTCCGCCCGGGTGGGGAACGGCTGGCGGCCCGACGCGTTCGGGTCGATCTGCTTCCTCGTCTCCAGCGCGCTCGCGGTCGCCGCGACGGTCGACCGCGAGCGGCTCTGGGATCCGAGTGCGCGCACCTGGCACGGGACGGGGCTCAACCTGGTCGGGTCGGTTCTGTTCGGGCTGTCCGCGATCGGTGCGTACACCATCCCGTCCACCGGCGACCTGGTGAGCCTGCTCTGGGCGAACCTCGGAACGTTCCTCGGTGCGGCGTGCTTCCTGGTGGCGGCGGTGCTGAGCAGGCGGCCGGTCCACTCCCCGCTGCGCCGGGAGGGCCGGGAGCATCCGCACGCGCCCTCCGGCGTCGGGGGTGCCGAATAAGCTTGAGGTGTGGCGATCGAGACGACGACCGACGACCAGTCCGCTGACGCGCGGGCCGAGGCGCAGCAGCTGACCACGCGCATCCTCGAACTGCGCGACGCGTACTACGAGCGCGACACGGTGCTCGTGAGCGACGAGGAGTACGACCGCATGATGCGGCGGCTCGAAGAGCTCGAGCGGCTGTACCCGGAGCTGCAGTCCCAGGACAGCCCCACCCAGACCGTCGGCGGCCGCGCCCAGACGACGCTGTTCGCGCCGGTGGAGCACGCCGAGCGGATGCTGAGCCTCGACAACGTCTTCTCGCTGGAGGAGTTCGAGGCGTGGGCCGCGAAGGTCGAGCGCGACGCCGGGCGGCGCGTCGACTACCTGTGCGAGCTCAAGATCGACGGCCTCGCCATCAACCTGCGCTACGAGCGGGGCGTGCTCGTCTCGGCCGCCACGCGCGGCGACGGCGTCGTGGGGGAGGACGTGACGGAGAACATCCGCTGGATCCCCGCCATCCCCACCCGGCTCGCCACCGACACGCCTCCGCCGCTCGTCGAGATCCGCGGCGAGGTGTTCTTCCCTGTCGCGGAGTTCGAGGAGCTGAACGCGCACCAGCTGGAGGCGGGCGAGCGCGTGTTCGCCAACGCGCGCAACGCGGCGAGCGGCTCGCTGCGGCAGAAGGCCGAGGGCAAGAACGCGGCCCAACTGGAGCTGATGCGCAACCGACTGCGTCGCCTCCACATGCTCGTGCACGGCATCGGCGCGTGGCAGAACCCGCCGGTCGACGCGCAGTCGAAGGTCTACGAGCTGCTGAACGGGTGGGGTCTGCCGACCTCGACGCACTACCGGGTGGTCGACGACGCGAAGAAGGTCGACGAGTTCATCGAGTACTACGGCGCGCACCGCGGCGCTGTCGAGCACGAGATCGACGGCATCGTGATCAAGGTCGACGAGCTCGCCCTGCACGACGAGCTCGGCGCGACGAGCCGTGCGCCCCGCTGGGCCATCGCCTACAAGTACCCGCCGGAGCAGGTCAACACCAAGCTGCTCGATATCGTCGTGAGTGTGGGCCGAACCGGGCGTGCGACGCCGTTCGCGGTGATGGAGAAGGTGCGCGTCGCCGGCTCCGAGGTGCGGCAGGCGACCCTGCACAACCAGGAGGTCGTCAAGGCGAAGGGCGTGCTCATCGGCGACACGGTCGTGCTGCGGAAGGCCGGCGACGTCATCCCCGAGGTGCTCGGCCCGGTGGTGGAGCTGCGCGACGGCACCGAGCGCGAGTTCGTCATGCCCGAGAACTGCCCGGAGTGCGGCACCCGACTCGCCCCCGCGAAGGAGGGCGACATCGACCTCCGCTGCCCGAACGCCGAGTTCTGCCCGGCGCAGGTGCGCGGGCGGGTCGAGCACATCGGCTCGCGCGGCGCGCTCGACATCGAGGCGCTGGGCGAGGTGGCGGCCGCCGCGCTCACCCAGCCGCGCTTCCCGGAGACGCCGCCTCTTCCGACCGAGGCCGGGCTGTTCGGGCTGACGCTCGCCGACCTGTTCCCGATCG
>Ga0209563_100317_pt1 | contig 19109 bp, 18 predicted proteins | sample AraplaCvi_mMF_r2_FD_184271 | JGI IMG/M metagenome (GOLD analysis project Ga0209563, IMG submission 184271) | Arabidopsis root microbial communities from North Carolina, USA - plate scrape CL_Cvi_mMF_r2 (SPAdes) (version 2) | ecosystem: Host-associated > Plants > Roots > Endosphere | place: USA... | reverse complement strand
CCCCGTCCTGAACGCGGATCAGACGTTGAAGCGGAACTCCACCACATCCCCGTCCTGCATGACGTAGTCCTTGCCCTCCATGCGCGCCTTGCCGCGGGAGCGGGCCTCGGCGATGCTGCCGGCGTCCATCAGGTCGTCGAACGAGATGACCTCCGCCTTGATGAAGCCCTTCTCGAAGTCGGTGTGGATGACGCCCGCCGCCTGGGGGGCTTTCGCGCCCTTGGGGATGGTCCAGGCGCGCGCCTCCTTCGGGCCGGCGGTCAGGTAGGTCTGCAGGCCGAGGGTGTCGAAGCCGATGCGTGCGAGCTGGTCGAGGCCCGACTCCTCCTGGCCGGTCGAGGCCAGTAGCTCGGCTGCGTCGGCGGGGTCGAGGTCGATGAGCTCCGACTCCAGCTTGGCGTCGAGGAAGACGGCCTGCGCGGGGGCGACGAGAGTAGCCAGCCCGGCGCGGCGGGACTCGTCCGTGAGCACGTCCTCGTCCACGTTGAAGACGTAGATGAAGGGCTTAGCGGTGAGCAGGCCCAGCTCCTTGACCGGCTCCAGGTCGATCGTGGAGGTCGAGAGCGGCTTGCCCTCGTTGAGGTAGGCGATGGCGGCGCGCGCGGTCTCCAGGACCACCGGCTCCAGCTTCCGGCCTTTCACCTCCTTCTCGTACCGCTGCTCCGCCTTCTCGAGCGTCTGCAGGTCGGCGAGGATGAGCTCGGTGTTGATGGTCTCCATGTCACCGGCGGGGTCGGTCTTGCCGGCGACATGCACGACGTCGGCGTCGCTGAAGCCGCGCACCACCTGGGCGATCGCGTCGGCTTCGCGGATGTTCGCGAGGAACTTGTTGCCGAGTCCCTCGCCCTCGCTCGCGCCCTTCACGATTCCGGCGATGTCGACGAACGACACCGGAGCCGGGACGGTGCGCTCACTGTGGAACAGCTCGGCCAGGCGGTCGAGCCGCGGGTCGGGCAGGTTCACCACGCCGACGTTCGGCTCGATGGTCGCGAACGGGTAGTTCGCCGCCAGAGCGTCGTTCTTGGTCAGCGCGTTGAAGAGGGTGGACTTGCCCACGTTGGGCAGCCCGACGATTCCGATAGTGAGAGCCACGGTCGTCCATCCTACCGGCGGGCGGGATGCGCAGAGCCGAGGGCGGTGCGGTACGAGCGCGTCACATACGGGAGCTCGATCGTGTCGCGGCCGGCGAGGTCGGGATGCTCGCGCAGCAGGCGTCGCAGGGACTCGATGACGGCCGCCTGCGCATCGGCGTCCTTGGTGATGAAGTAGCTGCGCGAGCGCGCGAGGTCGAGCAGGCCGTCGTGCGTCAGCGCCTGCACCCAGCGCGTCTCGTGCTTCTCCAGCGGACCGAACGGCGCAGGGACGACGGGCTCGGACTCGTCGTCGAAGGCGGCGGTGCCCGCATCCATCAGCTCGCCCAGCTCGCGCACCCAGCCGATGCTCTCGTCGCGCTCGTTCCAGACGAGCCCCAGCCGGCCTCCGGGGCGCAGCACGCGCGCCACCTCCGGAACCGCACGTTCGGGGTCGACCCAGTGCCACGCCTGGGCCACGACGACGAGCCCGAAGGCGGCGTCGGGGGCCGGGATGTGCTCGGCCGTGCCCTCCATCGCGTCCACCCCGGGGAGGCGGTCGCGCAGCACCCGCAGCATCTCGGGCGACGGGTCGACCGCGGCGACGTCACGTCCGCGGTCCACGAGCGCCGCCGTCAGCTTGCCGGTGCCCGAACCGAGGTCGAGCACGGGACCGTCGACGCCGTCGAGCAGCCAGCTCACCGCGTCCGCCGGATACGACGGACGGGACGCGTCGTACACGTCGGCCGCCCGGTCGAAGGATGCCGCATGGAGGTCGCGCTGCTGCCGTGATCGCATGCCGCCGATGCTACGCGCCGACCCGTCCCCGCGCCCATCTCGGCCGCTGAGGTGCTCGCACCTGCTGCTCGGCGCGGCGTGTCGACGGCAACAGCGAGCACCTCACCGAGAAGGCGGGCGCGGATGCGGGCGGCGCGCGGGGCGGATGCGGGGCGGCGTCGGTGGGGCGTGTGAGCATGACGACGTGACCCTGAACTTCACCGCCATCGACTTCGAGACCGCCAACTCCTCCCCCGCGTCGGCCTGCTCGGTCGGACTGGTGAAGGTCAGGGACGGCAAGGTGGTCGATCGCGCGGGGTGGTTCATCCGTCCGCCGCTGGGGCACGACCAGTTCCAGGAGTGGAACGTCCGCATCCACGGCATCCGCCCCGAGCAGGTCGCCGACGCGGCCGGCTGGGTGGACCAGCTGGCCGACCTGGTGGAGTTCGCGGAGGACGACCACCTTGTGGCGCACAACGCGGGCTTCGACATGGGCGTGATCCGTGCGGCGTGCGCGGCCACGCTGGTCGCCTGCCCCGAGTACCGCTACCTCTGCAGCCTCCAGGTCGCCCGGCGCACCTACACGCTCGAGTCGTACCGTCTCCCGGTGGCGGCCATGGCGGCCGGGTTCGACGGCTTCCAGCACCACGACGCGCTGGCGGACGCGGAGGCGTGCGCGGCCATCGTCATCCACGCCGCGCGCCACCACGAGGCCGGGACGGTCGAAGACCTGGCGGCTCTGACCGGCGCGCGCCTCGGCCGCATCGGCGTCCCCGTCGCCGCCTGAGCGTCGCCGCCCTCACCGAGGTGCACGTCGTGGTCGATATTCGGGCCGAATAACCGCAACGACGCGCAACTCGATCGGACGCGCGGCGGCGGAGCTCCCCAGTGTCGGAGGCGGCTGACACACTGAGGGCATGGACTTCCTCTCGCTCCTCCTCGGACTGCTGGTCGGGCTGATCGCCGGGGCGCTCGGCGCCGGTTTCGCCGTGGTGCGGCTGATGCGCTCGCGCGCAGCGGCCGAGCCCGCCGTCCCGGCGGTCGACCCGGCGGTGCTCGCCGCGCAGCACCAGGCCGAGCTGGCCCAGGTGCGGGCGGCCGAGGCCGCGGTGCAGGCGGAGATCCGGGCGGATCTGGCGTCCGCTCACGGGCGCGTCGACGCCCTGCAGGAGCAGCTGCTCACGGCGCAGGAGCAGTACCGCGAGACCATCGAGCGCCACCGGGCAGAGGCCGAGGCCCGCGCCGAGCGCGAGCGCGCGGAGAGCAAGGTGCTGCAGGCCCTGGCGCCGGTGCGCGAGAGCCTGACCGACATGCAGCGCAAGGTCGTCGAGCTCGAGACACAGCGCAGCCAGCAGCACGGCCAGCTGGCGCAGCAGCTGCGCTCGGCCGCCGAGTCGGAGGAGCGGCTGCGCAGCACGGCGGAAGCGCTCGCATCCGCGCTCCGCTCGAACAGCACGCGGGGCGTCTGGGGTGAGACCCAGCTGCGGAGCGTCGTCGAGGCCGCCGGCCTGCTGGAGCGCGTCGACTTCGATGTGCAGTCGAGCATCCACTCGGAATCGGGCGCCGGCCGCCCGGACATGATCGTCCGGCTGCCCGGCGGCAAGAGCATCGCCCTCGACGCCAAGGTGCCGTTCAACGCCTACCTGGAGGCGAGCCAGATCCCGGCGACCGCGACCGGTCCAGAGGGGGCTCAGCGGGAGGCGCTGCTCAAGCAGCACGTCAAGGCGGTGCGCGACCACATCACCGCCCTGGGCAGCAAGGCCTACTGGACGGGCCTGGAGTCGTCGCCCGAACTCGTCATCGCGTTCATCCCGAGCGAGTCGCTGGTGTCGTCCGCCCTCGAAGCGGACCCGTCGATCATGGAGTTCGCGTTCGGCAAGCGGGTCGCGCTCGCGTCGCCCGTGACCCTGTGGTCGGTGCTCAAGACCGTGGCGTTCAGCTGGCAGCAGGACGTGCTCACCCAGGAGGCGAAGCAGCTGTTCGACCTCAGCCGCACGCTCTACAGCCGGCTCTCCACGACGGCCGGCCACATCGAGAAGCTGGGCCGGTCGCTGGAGCGCACGGTGAAGGACTACAACGGCTTCGTCGGGTCGTTCGAGCGCCAGGTGTTCCCCGCCGCGCGCAAGCTCAACGCCCTCGACGAGTCGAAGGTGATCGGCGCGCTCGAAGGCATCGAGGAGGCTCCGCGCGAGCTCACGGCGTTCGAGCTCGTGAGCGAGCTGGAGCCGCGCGACATGCACGGAATCGACAAGCTCGCGATCGAGGAGCAGGAGCGTGCCCACGCCGACGATGCCGAGCGCGAAGAGCCCGGGGTCGCGTAGCGGCGCCGCTTCGTGACGAAGGCGCGTCGCGGCTCGGCCCCGGCGCGCGTTCGTCACGAATCGCGGCAACTCGTCACGAAACGCGGCGGTTCGTCACGAATCGCGGCGGTTCGTGACGAACCGCGACGCCTCAGAGCTGGTCGGGCTCCAGCCACTTCTCGGCGAGGTGGTCCGCGATCACGCGCCGGGCTGTGCCCGACTTGGAGCGCAGCACGATCGACTCGGTCCGGATGATCGGACCCTTCCGCCGCACGCCCTCGACCAGACCGCCGTCGGTCACGCCCGTGGCGACGAAGAACGTGTTGTCGCCCTTCACGAGGTCGTCCGCCCCGTACACCTTGTCCATGTCCAGTCCCGCCGCGATCCCCGCCGCGCGCTCCGCGTCGTCCTTCGGCGCGAGCCGGCCCTGCATGAACCCGCCCAGCGCCTTGATCGCACACGCGGTCGTGATGCCCTCGGGACTCCCACCGATACCGACGCACATGTCGATGCGCGACTCGTACCGGGCAGCATTGATGCCGCCCGCGACATCCCCGTCCAGCAGCAGCCGGGTCCCCGCCCCGGCCGCACGGATCTCCTCGATCAGGCCCTCGTGCCGCGGACGGTCCAGTACCGCGACCCGGATCTCCCCCACCGGCTTCTTCTTCGCCTTCGCCAGCTCGCGGATGTTGTCCCCGATCGACTGCGACAGGTCCACCACCCCACGCCCTTCGGCGCCCGTGACGATCTTCGACATGTAGAACACCGAGGACGCATCCAGCATCGTCCCGCGATCGGAGACCGCGATCACCGAGAGCGCGTTCTGGCGCCCCGCCGCGGTCAGCGAGGTGCCGTCGATCGGGTCGACTGCGATGTCCACCGCCGGCCCCCGCCCGTTGCCCACGTGCTCGCCGTTGAAGAGCATGGGCGCGTTGTCCTTCTCGCCCTCGCCGATCACGATCAGGCCGTCGAAGTTGACCGTCCCGAGGAACTTGCGCATCGCGTCCACCGCGGCACCATCCGCCGCGTTCTTGTCGCCCCGCCCGATCCACGGGGTCGCACGGATCGCCGCCGCCTCCGTCGCCCGCACCAACTCCATCGCCAGGTTCCGATCGGGGTGCGTGAAGTTGGTTGCGCTGTCGGTACTGGTCATGATGGGTCCTCCCGGACGGATTCAGAAACGTCGTCGTCGATGTCGCCGCGTGCCCGCGACCCGGCCGGAGCTCCGGCCGGGCGGCGTCAGCGGCCGGACGCTGCCAGTGTATCTGCGCCCGCGTGCGGCGTCAGTGGATGCGCACGGACGTTCACCCGCAGTGCCCGCGCGGCCTCGCCTCCCGAGCCGCTCGAACCCGCCCGCCCCGGCCCCTCCCGGGCGCGTCGGTATGATGAGGGCGTTCGACACCCCCATCTTCAAGGAGCTGCAATGCCCATCGCCACGCCGGACCAGTACGCAGAGATGCTCGACAAAGCGAAGGCCGGCGGGTTCGCCTACCCGGCGTTCAACGTGTCGTCGTCGCAGACGATCAACGCGGTGCTGCAGGGACTGACCGAGGCGGGCAGCGACGGCATCATCCAGGTGACCACCGGTGGTGCGGACTACTTCGCCGGTCAGACCGTGAAGGCGCGCGCGACCGGCGCGCTCGCCTTCGCGCGCTTCGCCACCGAGGTCGCCAAGAACTATCCCGTAACGGTCGCCCTGCACACCGACCACTGCCCGAAGAACGCGCTCGATGACTTCGTGCTCCCCCTCATCGCCGCCTCCGAGGAGGAGGTGAAGGCCGGCCGCAACCCGATCTTCCAGTCCCACATGTGGGACGGCTCGGCCGTGCCGCTCGACGAGAACCTCGAGATCGCCAAGGACATGATCAAGCGTACGAAGGCGATCAACGCCATCCTCGAGGTCGAGATCGGCGTCGTCGGCGGCGAGGAGGACGGCGTCCGCCACGAGGGCTCGAACGAGGCGCTCTACACGACCCTCGCGGACGTGGAGAAGGCCGTCGAGGCACTCGGCCTCGGCGAGAACGGCCGCTACATGGCCGCGCTCACGTTCGGCAACGTCCACGGCGTCTACAAGCCGGGCAACGTGAAGCTGCGCCCGGAACTGCTGAAGGAGATCCAGGACGGCCTGGCCGCTAAGTACGGCACCGGCCCCAAGCCGCTCGACCTGGTCTTCCACGGCGGCTCCGGCTCGACCGACGAGGAGATCGCGGAGGCCGTGCGCAACGGCGTCGTGAAGATGAACATCGACACCGACACGCAGTACGCGTTCACCCGCTCCGTCGCCGGCTACATGTTCCAGAACTACGACGGCGTGCTGAAGGTGGATGGCGAGGTCGGCAACAAGAAGGCCTACGACCCGCGCGCCTGGGGCAAGGTGGCGGAGTCGGCGATGGCCAAGCGCGTCATCGAGGCGACGCAGCAGCTCGGCTCGGCCGGACACTCCGGCAAGTAGCCCGCACGGGCGGCGGGGGCCCACCCCCGCCGCCCGCACCACCCACCCGATCAGCAAGGAGCCGCCGGCATGGCCGAGCAGGAACAGCAGCCGGACGACCGGCCGCGGCCGCAGTACGGAGAGCTCGCGCCGCCCGGGTGGGTGTGGCATCCGCCGGCGGACGCCGACCGGCTGGACACCTCCCGCCGCCCCGAGCCGGAGGACGACCTCGCCGCAGCACCGCCCGCCGCCCCCGCGCAGGGGCCGCGGCCGCCGTACCCCGGCGCACCCGTCCCTTCCGCCGGAGAGCGCGCCCGCGCGGGGCAGCCGGCGCCGACCTGGAACCTGACGCTCACCGTCCTGCTCGCCGTCTTCGGTTTCTTCGGGATGTCGTACTCCATCGCGACGTTGCAGGCCATCCCGGCGTCGATGCAGCTGCTGCACAGCACCAACAACCTCGGCGAGTACACGCCCGCGCCGGTCGTCGGCACGATCGTCCTCGCAGGCTCCATCACCATGGCGGCGATCTGGGCCGTCTCCACGGCCATCGCCGCCTGGATGCTCGTGAAGCGCCGGCTGTCGTTCTGGGTGCCGCTCGTGGCCGGCATCGTGGCGATGGTGGCGCTCATCGTCTTCGCCGGCGCGGTCCTCGCCACCGACCCCGTGCTGCTCAGCTTCTACAGCGGCGTCTCCCCCACGACGCCGGCGCCGACGCAGACGCCCTAGCGCGGCGAGCCCTGCCAGCATCCTCGACGGCGGGATCGGTCCTCGCCGGCGCCCCCGGACCGTCTTCCCGACGGCACCTCGACGCCAAATCCGCCAGCCGCCAGCCGCCAGCCTTTTAGGACCGCTGCCCCGCCGGCCCCTCGACGACCGCATCCGCCCGCTGCCGGGCCGCGGTCGCCTCACCGGAGTCGCCCCCGAGGCCGGCGCGGAGCACCCAGACAGCGGCCACCATCACCGCAGCGAGGCACACCGCCACGAGCACCGCGAGCAGCTCGTAGCCGAACACGGCGACGACGACCCCCGCCAGCAGGCTGGCCGCCCCCGCCGCCAGGTTGAGGGCCAGGTCGCCGCGTCCTTGCACTCGAAGCCGCGCCCGGGAGGGGAGCTCAGCCAGCGCCACCGAACACGCCACCATGCCGAGCGACCACGCCAGGCCGAGAATGACGAGTCCCACGCCCACCCACAGGGCACCGCCGTCGCCGGTCGCGAGAACCGAACACGCGACGATCGCGGTCGGCAGCGCGACGATTCCCAGGCGGATGGCGCCGAACCGACGCACGAGGGAACCGAACAACGGGCTCGCCGCGTACATGGCGACGAGGTGTGCGCTCATCACCCATCCGACGCCCGAGGCAGGCACCGCCGCGTGCATGAGGTGGAGCGGAGCCAAGCCCATCAGCGCGATCATCGCCGCGTGGCCGGCCACCATGATGAGGATGGGTGCGGCCGCCGCACGCCGGATCGAGCGTGGGACCGGCCGGCCCCGCGGCAGGGCGTCGCCCGGTCTGGCCGTGGGGAGTCGGGCGAAGGAGGATGCGGCCGCCGCACCCGCGTACAGCGACGCGATGAGGAGGTACGGTCCGGAGATCGCCCCGGCCGCGCCCGTCCAGCCGACCAGGTTGGGACCGAGCAGGGACCCCAGAGTGGCGCCAGCGAGCACCAGGCCCACCGAGCGGGCGCGTCGGCCCGAGGAACCGGCCGCATCGGCCGCGGCGTATCGCAGGGCGAGGGCCGCGACCGTCCCCGCTCCGACTGCGGCCAGACCCGCGAGGACCGGTGCAGGCGCCCGAGCCGCGGCGCCACCGGCGGCGACGACCGCCCCCGCAGCCGCCACCGCGAACGCGGTCGTCAGCGAAAGCCGCCGCCCGTACCGGGCCGCCAGTCGCGCGACGGGGACCGAAAGACAGGCCGCGCCGACGATGGTGGAGGTCTGTCCCCATCCCGCCATCGCGTCGGAGCCGGTGATCGCCGCCAGGGTCGGCGCGACGACGGTGATCGTGGCACCGGCCGCAGTGGATGCGAGGACCTGCGCGAAGGCGAGCAGCGCGAGCGACATCCGTGCAGTACGGTTCGGCGTCGACCCGGCGGGCGTGATCATGCGCACCGCGCAGGCGAACGGGTGGTGCTCACCCGGTCGACGCGCCCGCCCTCAGCGGCGGTCACGACGCACGGGACACCCACCGGGGTCGGGGCGGGTGCGAGGTCCATGCTTCGAGCCTCTCAGCGGCAGCACGCCGAGGCAACCCGTATGCATAAAAAGTATTAGAGGATGTATACCTCAGCGCCCGCGGCCGCCGAGCGCCCGGGCGTCCTGCTTGCCCGTGACGTCCTTCCGGAGCTCCTTCGGCAGCGAGAACATGAGGTCCTCCTCGGCCGTCTTGACCTCCTGCACGTCGCGGTAGCCCGCGCCCGCCAGGTCGTCGAGCACCTCCCGCACCAGCACCTCCGGCACCGACGCGCCGCTGGTGACGCCGATCGAGGAGACGCCGTCGAGCCACTCCTGCTTGATCTCGCTCGCGTAGTCGACCCGGTAGGCGGCCTTCGCGCCGTACTCGAGCGCGACCTCCACCAGGCGCACCGAGTTGGAGGAGTTGGCCGAGCCGACCACGATCACGAGCTCCGCCTGCTCGGCGACCTTCTTGATCGCGACCTGGCGGTTCTGCGTGGCGTAGCAGATGTCGTCGCTCGGCGGGTCCTGGAGGTTGGGGAAGCGCTCGCGGAGGCGGCGGACCGTCTCCATGGTCTCGTCGACAGAGAGCGTGGTCTGCGAGAGCCACACCACGCGGTCCGGGTCCTTCACGACGATCGAGTCGACGTCGTCGGGACCGTTGACCAGGGTCACGTGGTCGGGCGCCTCGCCCGCCGTGCCCTCGACCTCCTCGTGTCCGGCGTGGCCGATGAGCAGGATCTCGCGGTCGTCGCGCGCGAACCGCACGGCCTCGCGGTGCACCTTGGTGACCAGCGGGCAGGTGGCGTCGATGGCGAGGAGTCCGCGCTCGGAGGCGGCGTTGACGACGGCCGGCGACACACCGTGCGCCGAGAACACGACGTGCGCGCCCGGCGGCACTTCGTCCACCTCGTCGACGAAGACGGCGCCCTGCTGCTCCAGCTCGGACACGACATGGACGTTGTGGACGATCTGCTTGCGCACGTAGACCGGCGCTCCGTACAGGTCGAGCGCCTTCTCGACGGCGACCACGGCACGGTCGACACCGGCGCAGTAACCGCGCGGAGCGGCCAGCAGCACCCGCTTGTGTCCGACGACCGGGTTATCCTGAAGCCGTCGCCTGGCGCCGGGAATGCGCGGCATCGGGAGGCTGATGGTTGCGTCGCTCACCCTTCGATCCTACGTGAGCACGCTGGACACGGAATGGGAGGGGCCAGTGAGCAACGCCGCGAGCGCAGCGACCGCACCGGTCACGATGCAGGCCGCTCCCCCGACCCTCGACTCCCCGTGGCCGGTCGCGCTGCTCAGCAGCAAGATCAAGGGCTGGATCGACCGCCTGGGCACGGCCTGGGTGGAGGGCGAGATCACGCAGTGGGGCGTCTCCGGCGGCAACGTCTACGGCAAGCTGAAAGACCTCACCGAGGACGCAACGATCAGCTTCACGATCTGGTCGTCGGTGAAGGCGCGCATCCCCGCCGACCTCAAGCAGGGCGACCGCGTGGTCGCCGCCATCAAGCCCAACTTCTGGGTCAAGGGCGGCACCCTGACCATGCAGGTCTTCGACATGAAGCACGTCGGCCTCGGCGACCTCCTGGAGCGGCTGGAGCGCCTCCGGCAGCAGCTGGCGGCGGAGGGGCTGTTCGCGAGCGAGCGCAAGAAGCGCCTGCCGTTCCTCCCGCACACCATCGGCCTGGTGACCGGCAAAGACTCGGACGCCGAGAAGGATGTGCTCCGCAACGCGCAGCTGCGCTGGCCGCAGGTGCGCTTCCGCGTGGTGCACGCTGCGGTGCAGGGCGAGCGGACCGTGACCGAGGTCGTCTCCGCGATCCGCACCCTGGATGCCGACCCCGAGGTCGAGGTGATCATCGTCGCGCGCGGCGGCGGCGACTTCCAGAACCTGCTGGGCTTCAGCGACGAACGGCTGGTGCGGGCCGCAGCCGACGCCCTGACCCCGATCGTGAGCGCCATCGGCCACGAGGCCGATCGGCCGCTGCTCGACGACGTCGCCGACCTGCGGGCCTCCACCCCCACCGACGCGGCGAAGCGTGTCGTGCCGGACGTCGCCGAGGAGCTCTCCCGCGTCCAGCAGGCGCGCGCCCGCATCGGCACGCGCGTCACGCACCTCATCGCCCACGAGATCGACCGGATCGGCCACCTGCGCACACGCCCGGTGCTCGCCTCCCCGTCGTGGATCGTGGATGCGCGCGCCGAGGAGCTCACGCGGTACGTCGCCCGCGGCACCGAGCTCGTCGACCGCTGCGTCGAGCGGGAGTCGACCCGCGTCGCGGAGCTGCGCGGCCAACTGCGGGCGCTGTCGCCGCAGGGCACCCTCGACCGCGGCTACGCCATCGTGCAGACCGGCACCGGCCACGTCGTGACCGACCCGGCGGAGGCCCCGGAGGGCACGGAGCTGCGACTCACCGTCTCCGGCGGCTCGCTCGCCGCGACCGCGGGTGCGGCGCTGCCGTCGCCGGCCGGCCATCCACAGGCCGCCCCGGCGGCCCCAGCGGACGCCCAGCGGGCCAAATAGAATGGACGTCATGCCCACATCCGAGACCGCCCCGGCCGGGGATCCGCTCAGCGCCCTCAGCTACGAGGAGGCGCGCGACGAGCTGATCCGCGTGGTGCAGGAGCTCGAGCAGGGCTCCTCGTCGCTGGAGGAGTCGATCGCCCTGTGGGAGCGCGGCGAAGCACTCGCCCGGCACTGCGAGGAGTGGCTGATCGGCGCCAAGGCGCGCCTCGACGCCGCCCGCGCCGGCGGCACGGCGACCCCGGGAGCGTTTGACGGCGAATGAGCCCACGCACCAAGCCGCCCGCGGTCGTCGCGGAGCTCGGCCGCCCCGAGACTCCGGAGGAGACCGCGGCCCGAAAGGCCGAGAACTCCGCGAACCATCGCAACCGGCAGACGATCAACAACCTCGTCTACTCGCTGCTCGCGACCCTCGCGATCGTCGCCGTCATCGTGCTGATCGTTCCGCGCGGCAACCCGTCGGCCACCAAGCCGCCCGTCGACTACGCCTCCGTCGCGCAGCAGGCCCAGGGCAGTGAGCCCGACCCGCTGCTGGTCCCGGCACTGCCGAAGGAGTGGAGGTCGAACAACGCGGAGCTGCGCACCAAGACCTCCGACAAGGTCGACTCCTGGTACATCGGCCTCGTCACGCCGAAGCAGCAGTTCATCGGCATCACGCAGGGGTTCTCGGCGAACGACAGCTGGGTGTCCGACCAGGTGAACAAGTCCCGCATCAAGGGAACGCGCGAGATCGACGGCGTCCGGTGGGACGTCTACGACAACCGCACGTCGAGCTCCGCCGACGGCAACGTGGAGTACGCGCTCGTCACCACGTCCGGCGCCAGCACGATCATCGTCTTCGGAACCGCGGAGGATGCCGAGTTCCGAACGGTCGCGTCATCCCTGGCCGGCCAGATCCGCTCACTCCCAGGAGGTCAGTAAGTGCCAACGACGCGCCCCGGCAAGGTCTGGAACGCCATGCTCGACGGAAACACCCGCTTCGTCACGGGCGAGCCGCAGCACCCGCATCAGGATGTGGAGCGGCGTGAGACCGTCGCGGGCGGTCAGGAGCCGGTCGCCGCGATCTTCGGCTGCGCCGACTCCCGCCTCGCCGCCGAGATCATCTTCGACATGGGCCTGGGCGACGCGTTCGTCGTCCGCAACGCCGGCCAGGTCGTCTCCGACTCGGTGATCGGCTCGCTGGAGTATGCGGTCGCCGTGCTGCACGTCCCGCTCATCCTCGTGCTCGGGCACGACAGCTGCGGCGCGGTCGCCTCGGCCATCGCCTCCCAGGCGGAGGACGCCGACCCGCTGCCCCCGCACATCGCCCAGCTGATCGCCCCGATCGTCCCCGCCGTGCACCGCGTCGGCGGCGCCGGCGCGGTCGACCCGGCGAGCGTCGACGCGTCGGAGGTCGGCCGCGAGCACCTGCGCGACACCGTCTCCGAGCTGCTCGCGCAGTCCGAGATCATCGCCTCCGCGGTCGCCGAGAACACCCTCGCGATCGTCGGCGCCAACTACCGGCTCGCGGAGGGCCGGGTCGTCCCCGACGTCGTCGTCGGCATGCGCGACTGACAGCAACCCCCGCTGACAGAAAGGAAAAACACACCGTGGTGGACACCCAGGCGGACGCCGAGTACCGCATCGAGCACGACACGATGGGCGAGGTGCGCGTCCCGAAGGATGCGCTCTACAGCGCGCAGACCCAGCGCGCCGTCGAGAACTTCCCCATCTCCGGCTCGGTGCTCGAGCCGGCCCAGATCGCCGCGCTGGCGCGCATCAAGAAGTCGGCGGCCCTGGCCAACGCCCGGCTCGGCGTGCTCGACCAGGATGTCGCCGACGCGATCGCCGCGGCGGCCGACGAGGTCGCCGCGGGCGCGCACGACGCCGAGTTCCCGATCGACGTGTACCAGACCGGCTCGGGCACGTCGTCGAACATGAACATGAACGAGGTGCTGGCGACGCTCGCGTCCCGCCGCCTCGGCCGTCCGGTGCACCCCAACGACCACGTCAACGCGTCGCAGTCGTCGAACGACGTCTTCCCGACCTCGGTGCACATCGCCGTGACCGGCGCGCTCACCGACGACCTCATCCCGGCGCTCGACCACCTCGCGGTCGCGCTGGAGGAGAAGGCGGAGCTGTGGGCGGACGCCGTCAAGAGCGGCCGCACCCACCTGATGGACGCGACGCCGGTCACGCTCGGCCAGGAGTTCGGCGGCTACGCGGCGCAGATCCGCTACGGCATCGAGCGCATCCGCGCGGCGCTCCCCCGCGTCGCCGAGGTCCCGCTGGGCGGCACCGCGGTCGGCACCGGGATCAACACCCCGCTCGGCTTCCCGCAGCTGGTCATCGAACTGCTCACGCAGGAGACCGAGCTGCCGATCACCGAGGCGCGCAACCACTTCGAGGCGCAGGCGAACCGCGACGCACTCGTCGAGGCCTCCGGCGCGCTGCGCACCATCGCGGTGTCGCTGACGAAGATCTCCAACGACCTGCGCTGGATGGGCTCGGGCCCCAACACGGGCCTGGGCGAGCTCCACATCCCGGACCTGCAGCCCGGATCGTCGATCATGCCGGGCAAGGTCAACCCGGTCATCCCGGAGGCCGTGCTCATGGTCGCGGCGCGGGTGGTCGGCAACGACGCCACGATCGCGTGGAGCGGTGCGTCGGGCCTCTTCGAGCTGAACGTCGCCATCCCGGTGATGGGCACCGCCCTGCTGGAGTCGGTGCGTCTGCTCACGCAGGCCAGCCGCGTGCTCGCCGACAAGACGATCCGCGGACTGGAGGCGAACCTGGAGCGGGCGCGCGCCTTCGCCGAGTCGAGCCCCTCGATCGTGACCCCGCTGAACCGCGTCATCGGCTACGAGGCGGCCGCGAAGGTCGCCAAGCACGCCGTCGCGAAGGGCATCACCGTGCGCGAGGCCGTCATCGACCTCGGCTTCGTCGACCGCGGCGAGGTCACCCTCGAGCAGCTGGACACCGCGCTCGACGTCCTCTCGATGACGCACCCCGGCTGACCCGCCCCGGCATCCCCACCCCAACCATCAGCTCCTGAGTTCTTCGAGTTCGCACCGGCGTGTCGCTCGAAAAACTCAGGAGCTGTTGGCGTGGGAGGAGGGACGGGTCAGGCGAGCTCGTTGGCTTCGAGCATCTCGGTGACGAGAGCGGCGATAGCGGAGCGCTCGGAGCGCGTCAGCGTGACGTGGGCGAAGAGCGGGTGGCCCTTCAGCGTCTCGATCACGCTGGCGACGCCGTCGTGCCGGCCGACCCGGAGGTTGTCGCGCTGCGCGACGTCGTGCGTGAGCACCACGCGCGAGTTCTGGCCGATGCGGCTGAGCACCGTCAGCAGCACGTTCCGCTCCAGCGACTGCGCCTCGTCGACGATCACGAACGCATCGTGCAGCGAGCGGCCGCGGATGTGCGTGAGTGGCAGCACCTCCAGGATGCCGCGGTCCTGCACCTCGTCGAGCACGTTCTGCGACACCAGCGCGCCGAGGGTGTCGAACACCGCCTGGCCCCAGGGGTTCATCTTCTCGCCCTGGTCGCCCGGGAGGTAGCCGAGCTCCTGGCCGCCGACCGCGTACAGCGGGCGGAAGACCATGATCTTCTTGTGCTGCCGCCGCTCCAGCACCGCCTCCAGGCCCGCGCACAGCGCCAGCGCGGACTTGCCGGTGCCGGCCCGGCCGCCGAGCGACAGGATGCCGATCTCCGGATCGAGCAGCAGGTCGATCGCGAGCCGCTGCTCGGCGGAGCGGCCGTGCAGGCCGAACACGTCGCGGTCGCCGCGGACGAGCTTCACTTCGCCGTCCGCGACCACACGGCCCAGCGCCGACCCGCGGTCGGAGTGGATGACGAGCCCGGTGTTGATCGGGAGGCCCGCGGCCTGCTCGGTGCGCATCCACTCCTCTTCGTACAGCGACGCCATCTCGTCGCTGCCGAGGTCGATGGAGTCGAGGCCGGTCCAGCCGGAGTCGACGACCTGCTCGTGCCGGTACTCCTCGGCGGCGAGGCCGATCGAGGCGGCCTTCACCCGCAGCGGCAGGTCTTTGGAGACGACCGTCACATCCAGTCCGTCGTGGGACAGGTTGAGGGCCACCGCGAGGATGCGCGAGTCGTTGTCCCCGAGCTGCATGCCGCTCGGCAGGACCGACATGTTGGAGTGATTGAGCTCCACGCGCAGCGAGCCGCCGTCGCCGACCGGGATCGGGAAGTCCAGCCGCTCGTGCTCGACCCGCAGGTCGTCGAGGTTGCGCAGCGCCTGCCGCGCGAAGTAGCCGATCTCGGGGTCGTTGCGCTTGCCTTCCAGCTCGCTCACGACGACGACCGGGATGACGACAGCGTGTTCCGCGAAACGGAAGATGGCCTTCGGGTCGGAGAGCAGGACGGACGTGTCGAGCACGTAGGTGCGCTCACTCGTCTTCACCGCGTCTGCCGCCGAGCCGTTCGACCGGGTTGCTGCCTGTCGGGTTGCTGATTCCGCCACGACCACTCCCACCCCGCCGGTCCCTCGGGAGCCGGCGGATCTCACTGGCGAGACGGCCGCTTGCGTTCCGAGACGAACTTTCGTGGCCGTCTCGATCGGGCGCGGTGCCCGATGGCACGAAACTACGCCCGGCCACCGACAGCGCCGCGCGCACGCGACCGCGTGTCGTGTTTCGTTCAGATGAACATCCGCCCCCCGTTCGGGAGCGCGCGGAGGCTCAGGCAACCGAGGCGTACGACGTGAAGGCGGCGCGCAGCATCTCGAACGTCTCCTCCGTGGTCCCCGCGTGCACGCTCACGCGCACCGAGCTCGCGCGCACCGACGCGGTCACGCCGTGGTTGAAGAGGGATGCGCCGAGCGCGGTGAGCTGCTCGGGCCGCGGTTCCAGCACCACGATCCCGGCGCGCTCGTTGGGGCTGCGCGACGATCCGACCGGGACGGCGAACTCGTCGGCCAGCTCCAGCACGCGCTCCGCGTTGTCGGAGACGGCGGCGGCGACCGCATCCACGCCGACGTGGGCGACCTCCTCCAGCGCCGCGGCGAACCGGCCCTGGGCGACGGGGTCCGGGTTGGAGATGGAGAACGCGGCGGCGCCGTGCACCGGCTCGCGCACCTCGTCCCAGGGCTGGTCGGGCCCGGAGCCGGTCCACCCGCTGAACACGGGCGTCAGGTGGTCGATGGCCCGCTCGCTGAGCGCGAGGAAGCCCGTTCCCCAGCCGGCGCGCATCCACTTCTGGCCACCGGAGACGACCACGTCGGCCACCTCCCACGGCGCGTCGACCACGCCGAAGCCCTGGATCGCGTCGACGATCAGCAGCCGGTCGCCGATGACCTGGCGGATGCCGTCGATGTCGGCCAGGTAGCCGGTCCGCGAGTCCACCAGGCTCACCATCACCGCGGAGGTGCTCTCGCCGAGCTGCTCCCGGATGCGCGCCGGCGTGACCCGGCCGTTGTCGGTCTCCAGCCAGGTCGGGGTGATGACGCGCAGGGCGTGGGCCGCGCGCTCGGCGGCGTAGGTGAGCGACGGGAACTCGGCGAGTGAGAGCAGCACCTCGCCGCCGGTCAGTCCGAACGCGGCGTGCAGGAGGCCGCTGGACGCGTTGGGCTGGAAGACCACCTGATCGGCCGGGAAGCGCGTGAGGGCGCTGACGGCCTCGCGCACGCGCTCGTCCTCCGCGCGCATCCGCTCGATCGTCCCGAACCGGGCCTTCGAGAGGATCTCGTACTGGCCGAGCGCCTCCGCGCGCGCCGCCGCCGACAGCGGCCCCACCCGTCCGTAGTCGAGGTACCCCGGCTCCTCGCCGAACCCCCGAGCGAACTCCTCGATCGTCGTCACCTCCCCATCCTCCCCGCCCACCATCGAGTCCGCCAAAACTGCACGCGACACGCCGTGCGGGCGTGCACTTTTCGAGGACTCGATGGTGGGGGGTGGTGGGGGTCAGCCGCCGTAGCGGCGCTGGCGGCGAGAGTAGTCGCGCACGGCGCGGAGGAAGTCGACCTCGCGCAGGTCGGGGCCGAGCGCCTCCACGAAGTAGAACTCGCTGTGCGCGCTCTGCCACAGCATGAAGTCGCTGAGCCGCTGCTCCCCCGAGGTGCGGATGACGAGGTCGGGATCCGGCTGGCCGCCGGTGTAGAGGTGCTCGCCGATGAGGTCGGGCGTGAGGAGGTCGGCCAGCGTCTCCAGGCTGCCGCCCTCGGCGTGGTGCGCCGCGACGATGCTGCGCATGGCGTCCGTGATCTCCTTGCGACCGCCGTAGCCGACCGCGAGGTTGATGTGCATGCCCGTCTTGCCGGCCGTGCGCTCCTCCGCCGCGGCGAGCGCCTGGACCAGCCGCTCCGGCAGCTCGGTCGCCGAGCCGACGTGCTTGACCCGCCAGTCGCCGTACCGTGAGACGTCGTCGGCCAGCTGCGCGATGATCTCGATCAGGTCGCCGAGCTCGCCGCTCTCGCGGTTGGTCAGGTTGTCGGACGAGAGCAGGTAGAGCGTCACGACCTGGATGCCGAGCTCGTCGCACCACTCCAGGAACTCGCGCATCTTCGCCGCCCCGGCGCGGTGGCCGTGCGCGACCGTGGTCAGCCCGGCCTGGCGCGCCCAGCGGCGGTTGCCGTCGATGATCATCGCGACGTGCCGGGGCAGCGCGTCGCGGTTCAGGTCGCGCCGCAGCCTCTTCTGGTAGAGGCCGTAAAGCAGCCCGCTGGCCTTCGGCCGGTCCCCCGGCGATCCGCGTCCGCTCACGCTGCTACGTTAGCGCGGCCGTCCGGGTGCGGCTCACAGCATCCCGACACCCGGACTCCCCTACTCTTGATCCATGTCGCCCCGAAAGACCCCGAGCACCGGCCGCGCCGACGCGCATCCCGCCGGTGAGGATGTCGCCGAGTTCCTCGACGAGCCGGCCTCCGCCCTCGACGCCTCCGACGCGGCTGTGCAGGCCGATGAGCGCGAGGCGCACGACGGCGGACCCGACCTCCCCAACATCCCGCTGCTGGACGCCTCCCCCGCCTTCCCGTCCGAGATCAAGCCGACCTGGCGCGGCTGGATCCACGCGGCGACCTTCCCGGTCACCATCGCGGCCGGGATCGTCCTGATCACCCTGGCGCACGGCGCGCCGGCGAAGTGGGCCTCGGCGGTGTTCATGCTCACGTCGATGCTGCTGTTCGGCAACTCGGCGCTCTACCACCGCTTCAACTGGCGGCCGCGCACCAAGATCATCCTCAAGCGGATCGACCACGCCAACATCTTCCTGCTCATCGCCGGCACCTACACGCCGCTGGCGGTGCTGGCCCTCCCGCCGAACGAGGGCATCCTGCTGCTGTCGCTGGTGTGGGGCGGGGCGCTGCTGGGCATCGGGTTCCGGGTGTTCTGGATCACGGCGCCGCGCTGGCTGTATGTTCCGATCTACGTCGCCCTCGGCTGGGCGGCGATGATGTACATCGTCGACCTGGTGAACGCGAACGTCGCGATGATGGTGCTGGTGCTCGTCGGCGGCATCTTCTACACGGTCGGGGCCGTCATCTACGGCCTGAAGCGTCCCAACCCGTTCCCGGGGAAGTTCGGCTTCCACGAGATCTTCCACACGCTCACGGTGCTGGCGTTCCTCTGTCACTGGACCGCGACCCTCCTGATCGCGATGCACCCCGCCTACAACGCCGGCTGACCGCCGAAGCCCTGAGGTGCTCGCAGGTGTCGTCGACACGCCGGACGAGGGCGCAACGACGAGCACCTCGGCTCAGGTGGGCAGCGCGCGGCGGCCGGTGACCTGCTTCATGACGAGCGTGGACGAGAGCTTGCGCACGCCGGGCAGGGCGCCGAGCGGGCCGTCGAAGAGCTCCTGGTAGGCGGTGAGGTCGGCCGTGAGCACGCGGAGC
>Ga0209563_100315_pt1 | contig 19183 bp, 16 predicted proteins | sample AraplaCvi_mMF_r2_FD_184271 | JGI IMG/M metagenome (GOLD analysis project Ga0209563, IMG submission 184271) | Arabidopsis root microbial communities from North Carolina, USA - plate scrape CL_Cvi_mMF_r2 (SPAdes) (version 2) | ecosystem: Host-associated > Plants > Roots > Endosphere | place: USA... | reverse complement strand
CGTTCCGATATATTACTCACCCGTTCGCCACTCGCCGCCAGGTTGCCCCGCGCTGCCGTTCGACTTGCATGTGTAAAGCATGCCGCCAGCGTTCAATCTGAGCCAGGATCAAACTCTTCAGTTTAATTCCTGTTTTTGCTACTTTCGTAGCATGTCGCTCACTCAAAATACTGACCGTTACTCATTGCTGAGCAACGTATTTCTTTTGCGTGAACATTTGATAATTTAAGCATTCAGCATCACTAAAGCGATGCTGGCACCTCATCAAACGCCCACACTTATCGACTGTTTATTGTTAAAGAACTCGTATTCGGTACTGCCTTGCTGCGTTTGCGAATCGTTGTGTTCGTCAGCAGCAGAGGAACGAGATTATGCAGTGCTTCGCTTAACTCGTCAACCCTCGTTTTTCTACAACACAAGCGGCGTTATCAATCTACCTAGCTCAACTACTTGATTTCGCTGAACTTTTCTTGTGCTGCAGAAGCAGGACGCGAACTATAGCAAATCGGACCAGGGGTATGCAAGTCGCATCGAACGACGATGCGTCACCGCAGCAACACCCCTCCCGACCGGCCGGCGGCCGTCGCACGGTAAGAATTACCCAATTGCTTGTGTGCTATCTTTGCCGCCTTCATCTTCCATGGAGATCCCATGCGCTTCCCGCACATCGCCCCCACGGCCCAGCCCGAACTCGGCGCCGCGCTCGCCGCCGCCATCAATAACAAGACCAAACCGCTCGGCAGCCTCGGCGCACTCGAACGCCTGGCCAGCCGCATGGGCATGATCCAGGAAACGGTCGCGCCCACGGTCCGGCAGCCGGCGATCCTCGTATTCGCGGGCGACCACGGCGTCGTGGCGGAAGGCGTGTCCGCCTACCCGCAGGACGTCACGTGGCAGATGGTCGAGAACTTCCTCGCCCAGGGCGCCGCGATCAACGTGTTCGCGCGCCAGAACGGCTGCGACCTCCACGTCGTCGATGCGGGCGTCAACCACGATTTCGGTCCGCGTCCCGGCCTCCTCGACCGCAAGGTCGCACACGGCACCCGCAACTTCGCACGCGAAGCGGCGATGACACCGGAGCAGTGCGCGGCCGCGCTGGACCACGGCGCCGCGCTCGTGGCGGACCTGCCCGGCAACGTCGTCGGCTTCGGCGAGATGGGCATCGGGAACACGACGGCCGCAGCAAGCCTGATGCACAAGCTGACGGGGATCCCCGTCGCGGACTGCGTCGGTGCCGGCACGGGCCTGTCCGCCGAAGGTGTATTGCACAAACAGCGCGTGATCGAAGCGGCCGTCCTTCACCACGCCGGCGTCGAGGAGCCGCTAGCAGTGTTGGCGACGTTCGGCGGCTTCGAGATCGCGATGATGACCGGCGCCATGCTGCAGGCGGCCGCACTGCGCAAGTTGCTGCTGATCGACGGCTTCATCGCGACGAGCGCCCTCCTCGTCGCGACGCACATCGCACCGGCGATCCTCGACTATTGCGTGTTCGCGCACTGCTCCGACGAAGCGGGCCACCGCCGCATGCTGGACGCGCTGGGCGCCGAACCGCTGCTGCAGCTGAACCTGCGCCTGGGTGAAGGCACGGGCGCCGCGCTGGCGCTGCCGCTGCTGCACGCGGCCGTGAACTTCCTGAACGAGATGGCGACCTTCGCGTCGGCCAGCGTCAGCGAAAAATCCGCCTGATGCATCAGGTCAGGCTGTTCTTCATCGCGTTGCAGTTCTTCACGCGACTGCCGATCCCGGCGTGGGTCGGCTTCGAGGCGAGCTGGCTGCAGCATGCGGCACGCTACTTCCCGCTCGTCGGTTGCGTGGTCGCCGCGATCGCGGCCGGCATCTATGCGGCGGCGGCCCTCGTGCTGCCGGCGCCCGTCGCGGCCGTGCTGTCGACGGCGGCCTCGATCTGGATCTCGGGCGCGTTCCACGAAGACGGTTTCGCCGACACGTGCGACGGCCTCGGTGGCGGCATGACGAAGGAGCGGGCGCTGGAAATCATGAAGGACTCGCGCGTCGGCGCCTACGGTGCGATCGGCATCGTGTGCGTGCTGGCGACGAAGCTGTCCGCGCTGGCGCTGCTGCCGCCGCGCGTGGCCGTCGCCGCGCTGTTCGTCGCGCATCCAGTGTCGCGCCTCGCCGCGACGGCGCTGATCTGGAAGCTGGACTACGTGCGCGGCGAAGGCAAGGCGAAGCCGCTGGCGCAGCAGATGACGGATGCCGAATTCGCGCTCGCCGCGCTGACGTGCGCGCTGCCGGCGGCGTGCGTGCTGGCCACCGGCTGGATGACGCCCGCGGCGCTGCTGGCCGCGCTGCTCGCCGCGGCCGGCGCCGCGCTGTGGCTGGCCCGCCTGTTCGTGCGCCGCCTCGGCGGCTACACGGGCGATTGCCTCGGCGCCCTGCAACAGCTGGCGGAAGCGCTGGCGTATGTCGCCGTGCTGGCCACGCTGGGCCACGGCGCCTGGACCGCGGCATGACCTTGCACCTCGTGCGCCATCCGCAACCGGACGTGGCGCCGGGCCTGTGCTACGGCGCCAGCGACGTGCCCGTGCGCGAAGCGGACCTCGCGCGCGTGCACGGGGCGCTCGCGGCACGCAGCCTGCCGCGCGACCTCCCCGTTTATGCGAGCCCGCTGCAGCGCTGCGCCCTGCTGGCCGAACGCCTGGCGCCGGGCCGCGTCACGTACGATGCACGCCTGGCCGAGATGGACTTCGGCGCGTGGGAACTGCGCGCCTGGTCCGACATCCCGCGCGCCGACGTCGACGCCTGGACGGCCGACCTGCTGCACTACCGTCCCGGCGGCGCGGAGAACGTGCTCGACGTGGCTCGCCGCGTGCACGCGTTCCGCGCCGACTTGCGCGTACCGTCCGCGCTGGTCGTCTGCCACGCCGGCACGATCCGCCTGCTGGCGGCGCTGCACGGCGGCGCACCGCTCGAACAGGCCGCGCTGCAAGCGGCGCAGACGCCCCATCGCATCGGCTACGGCGACGTCGTCGTGCTGGGCGTATAATGTCGGCGTTTTGGTGCTCGCGCCCGTCTCTCGGGCGCAGTTAAACGGGAAACACGAAGCGCTTCACAAACAAGCGCCAACGTGTGCTGCCCCCGCAACGGTAAGCAAGTGCCGCCCGCGTTCGACGCGTGCGCGGCAACCGTCTCTACACACCACTGTGCATCCGCATGGGAAGGTCGGACGGCCATACTTGCCAGCCCGGATACCGGCCAAAAGGTGGAAGCGCGCAATGCAACGCAGCGCGCGCTTCCGTTCACCTGGCTGACGGGGACGTCGGCCGGTTGGTCCACACAATAAAAAGTCATGTCCATTCCTGTTTCCCGGCAGGCGGCCGCGCTTTCGCTCGCATTCGCCGCTGCCGCATCGGTCCACGCCGATCCCGTTCCCGACACCATCGTCGTTACCGCCACCCGTACGCCGCAAGGCGCCGAAGACGTCATCCCCGACACCGTCATCGTCACGAGCGACGACATCGCGCACGCCGGCGCCGGCTCCATCGCCGACGTGCTGCGCCGCCAGCGCGGCATCGAAATCGTCCGCAACGGCGGTGCCGGCACCAGCACGAGCGTGTACCTGCGCGGCGCCAACAGCAACCAGGTCGTCGTGCTCGTCGACGGCGTGCGCATCGGTTCCGCGACCACGGGCGCGGCATCGTGGAACGCGATCCCGCTGTCGGCGGTCGACCACATCGAGATCGTCTACGGTCCCCTGAGCTCCCTGTACGGCGCGGACGCCATCGGCGGCGTCGTGCAGATCTTCACCAAGCAGGGACAAGGCCGGCCATCGTTCAGCGCCGGCGCGGCCGGCGGCACGTACGGCACGAACCGGTACGATGCCGGCGTGGTCGGCTCGACGGACGGCGAACATGCCGTGACGTATGCGCTCGGCGGTGCGCGCGAAGAGTCGGATGGCTTTTCGTCCACGCGCCCCGGCTCGTCGAGCTACAACCCGGACGACGACGGCTACACGCGCACCACCGTCAACGGCCGCGTGACCATGCGCCTCGCCGAGGGTCACGAGATCGGTGCGCAATTCCTGAAGAGCCGCCTGAGCGCGCAATACGACAACGGCAAGTCGGCGTTCGACGCCCGCAACCGCCAGGACGTCGACAGCTATGCCGTGTTCCTCAACGACCGCTTCCTGCCCAACTGGCGCAGCAGCCTCCAGGCGGCACGTTCGGAAGACAAGCCGGGAAGCTTCACGAGCACGGCCCCTTCCGGCACGACACAGCTGAACACGCGCCAGGACGAGTTCACGTGGCAGAACACGTTCGACCTGGACGGCGCCACGCTGCAGGTGCTGGCGAACCACCGCAAGGAGCAAGTGCTGTCCAGCTCCGTCGCGAACCTGAACCGTTCGCGCATCACGAACGCCGTCGCGGCCGCGTACGACGTGCGGCGCGGCAGCCACCTGCTCGACGTCAGCGCCCGCAACGACTGGTCCGAATACGGCGCGAAGACGACGGGCGCCATCGGCTACGGCTACGAGTTCGCGAAGGACTTGCGCGCCACGGCCAGCGTCGGCACGAGCTTCCGCGCACCCACGTTCAATGAATTGTTCTATCCGGGCTATGGCCTCGCATCGAACAAGCCGGAACGGGGCCGCAACGCGGAAGCGGGCGTGCAATACCGCCTGGCCGGCGTCGACCTGCGCGCGAACTACTACCGCAACCGCCTGACGGACATGATCGTGTCCGTCACGCCGTGCCCGAGCCGCACCGGCAGCTGTGCGTACAACGTCGACCATGCGCTGCTGGAGGGTCTGACGCTGGCGGCCGACACGCGCATCGGCAACCTCGGCCTGCGCGCCAGCGCCGACCTGCAGAACCCGCGCGACGAGACCACCGGCAAGCAGCTGGCCCGTCGCGCGCGCCGCCACGCCAGCGTCGCCGCCGACTACAGCCTGGGACAGGTCGACAGCGGTGTCGAGCTGCAGGCGTCCGGCCGCCGCTTCGACGACGCCGGCAACGCGTACCGTCTCGGCGGCTACGGCTTGCTGAACCTGTACACTACATGGCACCTGACGCGCGACTGGTCATTGCTGGCCCGCGTCGACAACGCGGCCGACAAGCACTACGAGCTGGCGCGCAACTACGGCACGGCCGGGCGCAGCTGGTTCGCAGGCATCCGCTACGGCATTCGCTGACCATCATGTACCGACGAGCCATGCACCTTGTTCCACCGCCCGCGCGCCAGCGCGCCATCCCGATCATCGCCGCGTTGTTGTGCGCGGCACTCGCCAGCCTGCTCGTCGCGGGCATGAGCGGGTCGATCGCCGTCGCGCCGTCCGACGTCCCGGACGCGCTGGCGCAGGTGTTGCGTGGCCGGCCGGAATCGCTGGCTGCATCGCTCCTCGAGCTGCGCGCCGGCCGCGCACTGATGGCCTTCGTCACGGGCGGCGCGCTCGCGCTGGCGGGCGTCATGATGCAGGCGCTGCTGCGCAATCCGCTGGCCGAGCCGTACGTGCTCGGCATCTCGGCCGGCGCGTCCGTCGGGGCGCTGTTCGCGCTGCTGATGATGTGCGCCGCCGCCACCGTCGACCTCGCGGCGATGGGCGGCGCGGTGACGGTCGCGCTGCTGCTGTATCTGCTGGCGCGGCGCGACATGCGCAGCGGCGTCGCGGCCGAAGGCGGCACGTCGATGCTGCTGCTGACGGGCGTCATCCTGTCGTCGGCGAGCATGGCCCTCGTCACGCTGATGCTGTCGATCGCGCCGGAAGGCCGGCTGCGCAGCATGGTGTTCTGGATGATCGGCGACCTGGCCGGCGCGCCCCTACGCATCCTGCCCTGGGTCGTGCTGGGCGCGGCGCTCGCGTACGCGCTGCGCAATGCGCGCGCGATGAACATGCTCGCGCTGCACGCGGAAGCCGCCGCCACGCTGGGCGTGCGCGTGGGCAGCGTGCGCAAGGGTCTGTTCTTCACGTCGGCCTTGCTGACGGCAAGCGCCGTGACGAGCGCCGGCGCGGTCGGCTTCGTCGGCCTGATCGTGCCGCATGCCTGCCGCTTCGCGTTCGGCCCCGACCACCGCGTGCTCGTACCGGCCGCCGTGCTGGGCGGCGGCAGCCTGCTCGTGCTGTGCGATACCGTGGCGCGCACCGTCGTCGCGCCGACCCAGCTGCCCGTCGGCGCCATCACGGCGCTGATCGGCGCACCCGTCTTCCTGTACCAGCTGCACCGGTTGCACAAATGATGATCACCACCCGACAACTGGCATTGCGCGCAGGCGGCCGCGTACTCGTGCAAGGTCTCGACTGGACGGTGGCGGCCGGCGAATGCTGGTCCATCATCGGCCGCAACGGCGCCGGCAAGAGCACCTTGCTGCGCGCCCTGGCCGGCCTGCGCGCACCGGACGGCGGCACCGTCGAGCTGCAAGGACGGGCGTTGTCCGCCTGGCCGCTGGAAGCGCTCGCGCGCGAACGGGCGTACCTGCCGCAGGCGCGCAGCGACGCCTTCTCCTACAGCGTAATGGAAACCGTGCTGTCCGCGCGCCATCCGTACCACGCCAACCATTACTGGGAGCAGACCGACGACCATCACGCTGCAATGAAGGCCCTCGCGGCGATGGAAGTCGACGACCTGGCCACGCGCGACGTGCGCACCTTGTCGGGCGGCGAGCGCCAGCGCGTCGCGATCGCCGCCCTGCTCGCCCAGGACACGCCGCTACTGCTGCTGGACGAGCCGGCGAACGCGCTCGACCTGGCGCACCAGGTGCGCACGATGTCGCTGCTGGCACGCCTGTGCCGGCAAAGCGGCAAGACCGTCGTGATGATCGGCCACGACCTGAACCTCGCGCACAGCATCTCCACCCACGCCCTGCTGCTGATGGGCGACGGCCGCTGGCATGCCGGCCGCGTCGACGACGCCATGCAGGCCCCGCTGCTGAGCAGCTATCTCGGCCACCCGATCGACGCGATCGAGAACAAGGGCCGGCGACTCTTCATTCCCCTGGAGGCACCCCATGACTGATCTGACACCCGAACAAACGGCAGCCCTCAACGAGCGCCACCGCGTGCGCATGGAACGCAAGAAGGCGATCATCGACGCCAAGATCGCCGCCGCCGACAAGAAGATCGGCATCATCATCGTCAACACGGGCAACGGCAAGGGCAAGAGCTCGAGCGCGTTCGGCATGGTCGGGCGCGCCCTCGGCCACGGCATGAAGGTGGGCGTCGTCCAGTTCATCAAGGGCGCGATGTCCACGGGCGACGAACTATTCCTACGCCGCTTTCCCGACGACGTCAGCTTCCACGCGATGGGCGAAGGCTATACGTGGGAGACGCAGAACCGCGAACGCGACATCGTCAAGGCCGAAGCGGCATGGGAGCAGGCGCGCCGCTTCCTGTCCGATCCGGCCTACGGCCTCGTCGTGCTCGACGAATTGAACATCGCGCTCAAATACCGCTACCTCGACGTGCACACGGTGATCGCCGACCTGCTCGACCGCCCGGAGATGCAGCACGTCGTCGTGACGGGCCGCGGCGCGCCGCCGGAACTCATCGCCGTCGCGGACACGGTCTCCGAAATGACCGACGTGAAGCACGCGTTCCGCGCGGGCATCGGGGCCCAGGCCGGGACGGAGTGGTGATGGACAGCGGCGCACGCATGGTGCTGATCGCGGCCATCGCATCCGGCCAGGGCAAGACGACGGTGACGGCCGCGCTGGCGCGCAAGCTGCGCCGCATGGGCCAGCGGGTGCAGGTGTTCAAATGCGGGCCGGACTTCATCGACCCGATGATCCTCGAGCACGCGAGCCGCGCGAAAGTCCATACGCTCGATTTGTGGATGGTCGGGCTGGAGCAAAGCCGCCAGCGCCTCGCCCGCGCCGCGCGCGAGGCGGACGTCGTCCTCGTGGAAGGCGTGATGGGCCTGTACGACGGCGATCCATCCGCCGCCGACCTTGCGCGCACGTTCGACCTGCCGGTACTGGCCGTGATCGACGCCGCGGCGATGGCGCAGACGGCAGGCGCCGTCGTGCTGGGCCTGCGCGACTACGGCCCCGTGCGAATGGCCGGCGTCATCGCCAACCGCGTCGCGAGCGAAGGCCACGCCCGCATGGTGGCGGCGTCGCTGCGCGACATCCCGCTGCTCGCCACATTGCCGAAGCAGGCGCACCAGCTGCCGGAGCGCCACCTGGGCCTCGTCGTGCCGGGTGAAGTGGACGGCATCGACGCCCTCCTCGACACGCTGGCGGACCAGCTGCAACTGGACGAGGCGGCGTGGAACGCGCTCGCGCCGCGACCGTTGGACGCGCCGCTGCCGGAAGCGCCGGTGCCGCCGCTGCTGGCCGGGAAGACGGTGGCGATCGCGCGCGACGCCGCGTTCTGCTTCCTGTACCCGGCCAACGTCGACACGCTCGAGGCGCTGGGCGCCAGCGTGCGCTGGTTCTCGCCGCTCGCGGACGAGCCGGTGCCGCCGGATGCGAACGCCGTGTACCTGCCGGGCGGTTATCCCGAGCTGCACGGCGCAGCGCTGGCGCAGGCGATGCACTGGCGCGACTCGATCCGCGCCGCGCACGCAGCCGGTGTACCGATCCTCGGCGAATGCGGCGGCATGATGGTGTTGGCCGACACGCTCGCCGACCAGGACGGCCACGAATGGCCGATGGCCGGCCTGTTCCCGGGCCGCGTGCAGATGCAGCCGCGCCTCGCCGGGCTCGGACCGCAGGCGGTGGCGACGCAGGCCGGGCAGATGCGCGGCCACACGTTCCACTATTCGCGCCTGGAGACGCCCCTCGCGCCGACTGCATGGACGGTCAAGCATCCGTCCGGCGCGCAGGGCGAAGCCGTGTACCGCGTGGGCTCGCTGACGGCGTCGTACTTCCACGCGTTCTTCGCGTCGAACCCGGCGGCCGCCGCGAGCCTGCTGCGGGGAGACCTCGCGTGACCCGCACCTTGCTCCTCGGCGGCGCGCGCTCCGGCAAGAGCGGCCTCGCGGAGCGGCTCGCACGCGCATCCGGCAAGGACGTGGTCTATGTCGCGACGTCGTACGCGGGCGACGCCGAGATGGCGGCCCGCATCGCCCACCACCGCGCGCGCCGGCCGAGCGGCTGGACGACGGTGGAGGAAGCGACGGCGCTGGCATCCGCGCTACGCACGCTGTGCGCGCCGGAGCGCATCGTGATCGTCGACTGCCTGACCTTGTGGCTGACGAACCTGATGTTCTCGGCGCACCAGGAATTTCCCGAGGTCGGCCCCATCGACTTGCCGCCGCTGTTCGAGGCCGAACGCGCCGCATTGCTGGACTGGCTGGACGCGCCCCCGGCCGGCGACGTCGTGTTCGTGTCGAACGAAGTCGGCATGGGCATCGTGCCGTACGGCGCCGTATCGCGCACGTTCGCGGACGAAGCGGGCCGCCTGAACCAGGACGTCGCGACGCGCTGCGACCGCGTGCTGTTCGTCGCGGCCGGCCTGCCGCTGGCGCTGAAAGGCGCGCCATGCTGAGCGGGCTGGCGCCGGCGACGCTCGCGCTGGCCCTCGTCGCCGGCGTCTTGCTCGACCTGTGGCTGGGCGAGGCGCGGCGCTGGCATCCGCTCGTCGGCTTCGGCCGGCTGGCGTCCGCGCTGGAACGCCGGCTCAACGCGGGAAGGCTTCGTATCACGCGCGGGCTGCTGGCCTGGATGCTCGCCGTGCTGCCCTTGACGCTGCTGGCATGGCTCGCGTGCGCGTACGGCGGCGCGGCCCTGCACGCGCTGCTGCTGTACCTGGGCATCGGCCTGCGCAGCCTGCGCGACCACACGCTGCCGATCCGCGCGGCGCTCGCGGAGGGCGATCTGGAGCGCGCCCGCGCGCTGACGTCGCGCATCGTCAGCCGCGACACGGCGCAGGCCGGCGAACGGGATCTCGCGAAGGCCGGCGCGGAATCGCTGCTCGAAAACGGCAACGATGCCGTGTTCGGCACGTTGTTCTGGTTCCTCGTCGGTGCCGGGCCGGGTGTCGTCCTGTTCCGCCTCGCGAACACGCTGGACGCCATGTGGGGCTACCGCAACGCGCGCTTCGACCTGTTCGGCAAGGTGGCAGCGCGCATCGACGACGTGCTGAACTACGTGCCGGCCCGTCTCACCGCCCTCTCGTACGTGCTGCTGGCGCAACGGGGACGGCTGCGCGCGTGGCGCTGCTGGCGCGCGCAGGCCCCCGCGTGGAGCAGTCCGAACGCGGGGCCCGTCATGGCCAGCGGCGCCGGCGCGCTGGGCGTGCAACTGGGCGGCGCGGCCGTGTACGACGGCGTGACGGAAGAGCGCCCCACGCTCGGCGCCGGACCGGATGCGTGCGCGGACGACATCGTGCGCGCCTGGCGCCTCGTATGGCGCACCACGCTGCTGTGGGTGATTGCCGCCTGCGCCGCGCTGTTCGTGCTGGATGGGGTACTGCATGCTTGAACACGGCGGCAACCTGCGCGCGGCGCAAGCACGCTACGGCGGCACGGACTGGATCGATCTTTCCACCGGCATCAACCCGCACGGCTATCCGGCGCCGGCGCCGTCGGCCGACGCGTGGCACCGGCTGCCCGAATCGGACCCCGAGCTGGTGGGCGCGGCATGTGCGTATTACGGCGCGCCGCGCCTGCTGCCCGTCGCCGGCACGCAGGCCGCGATCCAGGCCTTGCCGCGCCTGCGGGCCGAACTGGCCGGGCCGGCGCGCGTGACGGTGGCCGCGCCGTCGTATGCGGAACACGCGCACCACTGGCGCCACCACGGCCACGCCATGCGCGAAGTTGCCTACGACGCGCTCGACGACGCGGTGGCGACCAGCGACGTCGTCGTCGTCGTCAATCCGAACAATCCGACCGGCGCAACAGTGGCGCCCGAACGGCTGCTGGACTGGGCCGCGCGGCTCGCGGTACGCGGCGGCTGGCTTGTCGTGGACGAAGCGTTCGGCGACACGGCGCGTGCGCTCGGCGTCGCCGGGCACGTGGGCCGGCCCGGGCTCGTCGTGCTGCGCTCCGTCGGCAAGTTCTTCGGCCTGGCGGGGCTGCGGCTCGGCTTCGTCGGCGCGGAAGAACCTCTGCTGGCGGCGCTGGGCGACCTGCTCGGCCCCTGGACCATCAGCGGCCCGGCGCAGGAAATCGCGATCGCCGCGTTGCGCGACCACGGCTGGCAACAGGCTACGCAGACACGCCTCGCGCGCGACGGCGCGCGCATGCATGCACTGCTCGCGGCTCACGACATCGACGCCCACGGCACGCCGCTGTTCCACTGGTGGGCGGCACCGCGCGCCGAGGACTTTCATCAACACATGGCGCGGCGCGCGATCTGGGTACGCCTGTTCCCGGGCGCCGCGCGCGGCATCCGCGTGGGCCTGCCCGGGAACGAATCCGCATGGCTGCGCATCGAACAAGCACTCCGGGAATGGAACGACACATGAAACGAACGATCAACATCATCGCGGGCGCGCTCCTGCTCGCGACGGGCCTGCAGGCGCGGGCCGCCATCACCGTCAAGGACGACGCGGGCGCCACCGTCACCGTGGCGAAACCCGCCCAGCGCGTGATCTCGCTGGCGCCGCACGTCACCGAACTCCTCTTCGCGGCCGGCGGCGGCAGCCACGTCGTGGGCGTCGTCTCGTACAGCGACTTCCCGGAAGAGGCGAAAAAGATCCCGGAGATCGGCTCGAACCGCGAGGTCGACCTGGAACGCATCATGGCCATGAAGCCGGACCTGATCGTCGTCTGGCGCCACGGCAGTTCGGAACGGCAGATCGACATGCTGCAGAAACTGGGCATCCCCATGTTCCACAGCGAGCCGCAAAAGCTGGAAGACATCGCGGACAACGTGCAGAAGCTCGGCCAGCTGATGGGCACCGACGCCGTCGCCGGACCGGCCGCCGCCGACCTGCGCAACCGGATCGCCAGCCTGCGCAGCCGCTACGCGAAGCGTCCCGTCGTGCGCAGTTTCTACCAGGTGTGGGACAAGCCGCTGTACACGCTGAATGGCCGCCACATCGTCAGCGACGCGCTGCGCCTGTGCGGCGGCGCGAACATCTTCGACAAGCTGGCCGTGACGGCGCCCGTCGTGTCGATCGAAGCCGTGCTGCAGGAGAATCCGGAAGCGATCTTCGCCACCGCCGAGAAGAACTACGGCGGCGTCAGCATGTGGAAGCCGTACACCACGTTGACCGCGGTCCGCAACGACAACCTCTTCACGATCGACGGCAACCTGCTGAACCGCTCCGGCCCGCGCATGGTCGCCGGCGCCGCGCAGCTGTGCGAGAAACTGGAACTGGCGCGCAGCCACCGCCCGAAATGACGCGCTTTCCCTACTCCACCCTGATGGTGCAGGGCACGACGTCGGACGCGGGCAAGAGCACGCTCGTCGCCGCGCTGTGCCGCCTGCTGGCCCGCCGCGGCGTGCGCGTCGCGCCGTTCAAGCCGCAGAACATGGCGTTGAACAGCGCCGTCACGAGCGACGGCGGCGAGATCGGCCGCGCCCAGGCGCTGCAGGCCATCGCGGCCGGCGTGGCGCCGCACACGGACATGAACCCGGTGCTGTTGAAACCGTCGAGCGACATCGGCGCGCAAGTCATCATCCACGGCCGCGTGCGCGCCGAGATGGCTGCGCGCGACTACCACCAGTACAAGACGGTGGCCATGCAGGCGGTGCTGGAATCGCATGCGCGGCTGCGCGCGCAGTACGACGCCGTGATCGTGGAAGGCGCCGGCAGTCCGGCCGAGATCAATCTGCGCGACCGCGACATCGCCAACATGGGGTTCGCGGAAGCGGTGGACTGCCCCGTCGTCCTCGTCGCGGACATCGACCGCGGCGGCGTGTTCGCCCACATCGTCGGCACGCTGGCCTGCCTGTCGGACAGCGAGCGGGCGCGCATCATCGGCTTCGTCATCAACCGCTTCCGCGGCGACATCGGGCTGCTCGAACCGGGCCTAGCCTGGCTCGAACGGCAGACGGGCAAGCCGGTGCTGGCCGTGCTGCCCTATCTGCACGGCCTGTACCTCGACGCCGAGGATGCGGTGCAGCCGGTCGCGCCGGGCAGTGGCGCATTCCGCATCGTCGTGCCCAGCTATCCGCGCATGAGCAACCACACGGACTTCGATGCGCTGCGCGTCCATCCCGACGTCGACCTGCGCTTCGTGCGCGAGGGCGAACCGATTCCCGATGCGGACCTCGTCATCCTCCCCGGCAGCAAGAACACGCGCGGCGATCTCGCATGGCTGCACGCGCAGGGCTGGCCGGAACGCATCCGCCGGCACCTGCGCTATGGCGGCAAGGTGATCGGCATCTGCGGCGGCTTCCAGATGCTGGGCTCCTGCGTCGACGATCCGCACGGCGTGGAAGGCGTGGCCGGGCATTCGAAAGGACTGGGGTTGCTCGACCTCGGCACCACGTTGACCCGGCAAAAATGCCTGGCGCAGGTCAGCGGCCGCTGCGCGTTCGCGCCCGATGCGGTGGATGCGGCGGTGACCGGCTACGAGATCCACATGGGCGTCTCGACGGGCAGCGCGCTGGCGCGGCCCGCGTTCGAGATCGACGGCCGGCCCGAAGGCGGCTGCTCGGACGACGGTCAGGTGCTGGGCACGTATCTGCACGGCTTGTTCGACCATGCGGATGCGTGCGCGGCGCTGCTGCGCTGGGCCGGCCTGCACAGCGCGCACGTGGTCGACACGGCCGCGCTGCGCGACGCGAGCCTGGACCGCATCGCGGATGCGGCCGCGCCGCTGCTCGACCGGCTGATCGCGCTCGCCTGATCAGTAGGTGCCCATCCTGACCTTCAGTACGACGGGCCTGCCGGTCAGGTTGAGGCCCGAATCGACCTGGTCGCCGTTCCAGTTGCGCTCCATGACCCAGCGGCCAGCCGCATCGAAATGCCCTTCCTCGACACGGCCGTACATCGACGGCTTGTCCGCGTTCGTGCCCGCGCCGTCGAACTTCACGCGCGCATGCTGGCCGACGACGATGAATTCATTGTCGCCGATCTGGGCGATGGCGACGCCGCCGCTGGGCGTCTCGGTGCCGGGCGGCTTCTCCTTGACCGTCGCCAGCCATTGCTCGTCGCCGAGTTGCCACAGCCGGTAGGACACGGTCGCCTTCCAGTTCTTCAGCGCGATGGTCTGCGGCTTGCGGTCGTCGCCTTCCGCCACGCCGTGCGTGCGGCCGTCAAAGGCCCAGGACGCCCACAGCCGCTCCATCGGACGGAACGCGGCGAACACCTTCGCGAACGGTTCGGACATCCGCTTGTCGGTGAGCGGTGACCCGAGCGGGAAGTTGGTGTAGTCGGCGTAGTCGACGCCGAACGGGGCCACGCCGAGTGCGCCGTGGCCCAGCATCTGGTAGAGGTAGCGTGCGGTCGGTGCCGAGTTGGCCATCTCCGGCACCAGCAGCGGGTTGTCCGGGCGATGGAACATGTCGAGGTTGGCCGTGACCTTGTCCGATTCCGTCATGTAGATGTCCGGCGCGGCCAGGTCGAGATGGGGCGCCACGGTACGGTAGATGTCGATCACGTCGTACGTCGGCCCCCCGCTGTTGAAATTGCCGTGCCAGGGCGCCATGGGTTCGATCGGATCGCGCAACGCGTTGTTCACGTACATGGGCAGGTCGTAGACGGCCCGTCCCGCTTTCGCGATTTCCTCGATGTAGCTGGCCAGGGCCCAGGCGTGGAAATACTCGTCCGCATAAGGCCCATAGACCTGCGCCCAGGTGCCCGTCGCCGCGCCCGGCACCGGCGACTTCTTGTGCGCGAGGACGGCCTGCGGCACCTTTTGCGCGAACAGCGCCTGTGCCTTCGGCCCGTAGTCGCGCGCCTGGCCGTACGTGCCGACCTCGTTTTCCACTTGCACCATGATGACCGTGTGGCGGTCGGCGTCGATCGTCTTCAGGTGGGTCATCAGCGCAACGAACGCCTTCTTGTCCGCCTTCAGCGTCTCCTCGCCGAACGGCGACAGGCAATAGATCGTCTTGCCGTTCCGATCGAGCATGCGCGGGAAGCGCCGGTTGTCGAACTTGACCCACTCCGGCGTGTATTGCGCATGCGTGTTTTTCCACGTGCCGAACCATAGCAGCACGAGGCGCACGCCGTGTGTGCGCGCCTGTTCCACGAGGGTGTCGACGTAGCTGAAATCGAATGTGCCTTCGACGGGTTCGATCTGCTCCCACGCGACGGGAATCTCGAGCGTGTTGGCGTGCACGTCTTCGACGGCGGGCCACACCTGCTGCAGAGCGTCAGGGTAGTTGCTGGAATTATGTGCCTGCACGCCGAGCATGGTGAACGGCGCACCGTCCACGATCAGCGCGTGACGGCCGTTCTTGTGCTCGATGTGCGGCATGGGGGTCGCACTGGCATACGCGTGCGCGCCGAGCGCGGTGGCCAGGCAGATCGCGGCGGCATGACCGATATTCTTCATGAATCGATTCCTCTTGTATGACAAAAAGAAGCCGCCCGCCCTTGCGATGGCGGACGGCTCTAAGGAGACTCTTGCAATGAATGGTGCAACACGCCGACAGACACCGAGGGCCGTCGCGCGACATCAGCCTTATTTGCGCAGCAGCTCCGCACCGAAAGGCTCGAGCCGCAGCGTGCCGTTCCACGTCCGGCCGCCGAGCACACCGGTGGCGGCGCCATCGATCTTGACGTCCTGCGGCTGCGTCGTCGTGTTGACGTACAGCGTGCGGCCATCCACCTCGCGGGCATACACGCCGTCCGGCGTCACGGGGCCGCGCGCGATCCCCAGCGATGCGTACAGGCTGCGGTACAGGGCCTGCATGACGGGACGCTGCGCGGCGGTGGCGACGTAGATCGCCCGGCCCTTGCCGTAGCGGTTTTCCGTGATCGCGGGCGGAGAGCCTTCGACATTCGTCAGGCGCGCGACGACCTTCGCGGTGGACGGCTCCAGCACTTCGTAGAACTTGGTGGTCGTGGTCACCGTCTTGCCGTCGAAGCCGACGTCGAGCGGCGCGTCGGCGTTATAGTATTCGCTGGTGCGCAGGCCGAACACGTCGCTGAGGCGTCCCGGCAGCGGCGTGTCGAATACCTGGCCCGTCTCGTTGACCTTGGCGGAGAAGGCCGTCATCACGACGGTGCCGCCCTCTTGCACGTAGCGGCGCAACGCGTCCGCGCTGTCCTTGTCCATCACGAGGTCCGCGGCGACGACGACCATCTTGTAGCGGCGCAGATCGTCATGGCCCACGTGGATGACGGCCGTGTCGATGTTGTCGTTGAAGATGGGCGCGAACGCGTTGTGGACCTGGTCCATGTACGGGATCGTGAAATACTGGCGCATCGTGTTCGACGGCCCCGGCGGGTTCGACGCGTTGCGGCTGTCGAAGGAATACGCGAACGCGACCTGGGGTTCGGTGTGGCGCGGGAAGCCCATGCCCTGCAGGGTCTTGAACTCGCTGGCGATCGCGCCGAATTCCGCCAGCTTCCACGACGGCTTGCTGTCGTGATCGAGGAGGCCCATCAGCATCTGCTCCTCGCCGCCCAGATGGGAATTGTACGTCCACGCCATCACGGACTGCGCGCCGAGCAGCAGGCCCAGGTTCGCCCACATGCGCGAACGTCCTTTCGTGCCGTAGTACCCGCCACCGCCCGCCGTGAATTCGTTAAACCAGATCGGTGTGTCCAGGCCGGCCTTCATCATCAGGGCCTCGAAACCCGACCCGACCGGCTCGCCCGGATAGAAGCCCATCGCGCCGTAATGCGTGTATTGGCGATACGTCGACAGATAATCGAAGCCTTTGCGCCCGGCGCTGTCCCACAGGTTCGAGATCGCGGGCTTGTCCGGCGCGTACCTGGCGCGGACGGCTTCGAGATCCTTCAGCACGTCGATCGTGTTGTCGGACCAGAAGCGGTGCAGGTCGAGATTGCGTTCGGCCGGACCGGGACCATCCGCGTACGGCAGTTCGACCTCGTCCCACGACGACAGGTGACGCGACCAACGCTGGGTCGCCCAGGCCTTGTTCAGCGCATCCAGCGTGCCGTATCTGCGCTTGAGCCAGGCGATGAAGCGCGTCCGGTCGGCCTTCGAATACGACATGAACGTGTTGCCGATCTCGTTATCGAAGCCGATGGCCAGCACGGCGGGATGCTTGCCATAGCGCTGCATCAGCTTCTCGGCCAGGCGCACCGCGTGGCGGCGGTAGTCCGGATCGCTGATGTCCAGCATATAGCGTTCGGCCGGATGCACGATCGCGCCCTGGGCGTTGACCAGATTCACACCGGGGTATTTTCGATGCAGCCACAGCGGCGCCGGCGTGCCGGGAATGTCCACGATCACCTTGATGCCATTGGCCTGCATGGCGTCGACAATGCGGTCGAAGGCGGCGAACGTGAATTTGCCCTCCTCCGGTTCGAAATAATCCCACGACAGGTCGCCCATCCGGACGATATTGAACCCTGCTTCCTTCATCAGCGCGATGTCGCGCTGGATCTGGTCGGGCGTGCGGTCGACGGGCTGGTAGCACGTCCCGACGAAGAGTTGTCCGGGGCCGGGCCAACCCGCCGGAGCGGCGAGCGACAGCGTGGTCGATCCGGCCAGCGTGGCCAGGGCGAAAGCGATCTTTGCAACGAGTTTCATGGTGGACGTTTATAAGTGTTGCGACCACCACAGCATAGAGCCTCCCGTCGCCGCTATCGTAACGGCTTTGCGGACAATTTAGCGACAATGCAGGAATTGTTATTCATGGTGCAGGTCCTGCTGTGCGTCCGGCGCCGCCCGCGCAGACGCCGGGCTCTCGGGCTTGACGTCGGACCGCACCGTGACGCTTCTGAATGTCTTGGGCGTGCAGCCGTATTCTTCCTTGAACAGCTTGTTGAAATAGGAGACGTTGCCATAACCGACGGAATACGCGACTTCGGCGACAGTCGCAGCGGGGTTCTCGGTCAGCAGCCTGGCCGATTCGGTCAGCCTCAGCTTTTTAAGATACGTGGTGAAGGTGATGCCGAGTTCCGCCTTCAAGAAGTCGTTGACCTTGTTGCGATTGACGCCCGTTCCCGCGACGACGCTGTCCAGGTCCAGCTCGGAATTCGTGTAATTCGTCGCGATGAAGCGCAGGACGGCCGCTTTTTCCTTGTCCTTGAACGGCTCCAAGGTCAGTTGCCGATATGCGACGAGCGGCAGATCCTTCCTGAGCTTCGCGTCCAGGCTGGCGGCGAGTTCCCGCGCATGTGCCCGGAAAAACCAGAACGCGAAGGCACACCAGCTGCTCACCAGGATGACCGCCAGCGCGACGAGATAGCGATAATCGCGTCCGTGCAACGTCAGCTTGCTGATTTCTACGCGGCTGTCGCTATCGCGCGGGCTTTGCTGGCTGATGCCGAATACGAATTTTGCCACCTGGTTCAGCTTGTAAGACTGGTGCGAGAGGTCGAGGTGCATCCTCTCGTACCACCACTGCGGAATGGTCAGCCGCGTCAGATCCAGCGATACCGGCACGCCCTTGTCGTCGCACGAGAAGAACGTGAGCGGAGATGGGTAGGTCAGGTAATCGCCGGGCTTCGACACTGTCGCGTCGAATGTCGGCAGGGCGAAGATCAGAATGTTCAACGGATTGCATTTGGCCGTGAACGAGATGGTGTCGTATTTCGACAGGTCCACCGGCACTGTATTGCCGTTGCCGTCTTCGAACACCATTTCGGCTGACGCAAACGAATATGGCGCGGGCCGCTTGAGCCGGAAGTCGAAACGGAGCGACCGCTGGCCGGATTCGACGATGCGTATCGCCGCGCCGCCGCCCTCTGTCGCCACAGTGGTTGTGTTCGTGCGCCAGTACAGGCCTCCGGCGCCCGATGGCATGAGCGTGGCGGATGGGTAGCTCTGGTATACGCAGACGCACGCGATCAACGCGTCCACGACCAGTAGCAGAATGAGCGCAAATAGCGCTTTTTTATAGAAATTTTGCATCTTGCTCACGTCTCATTTTTCTTGCGACGCCTGTGCCGGATGGGGCAGCTGGCGAACGCGATGTCTCGTCCAGGAGCTTACCTTTGCGGAACCCGATAACGTAACAAGGCGTCCGCTTTTTTTATAACGATGCAAAAATTTTCATTTGCGCGGATGAATTTGTTATCTGTTTCGGTAGGGCAAAAGCAAAAAGCCCGCTCAGTCTTGACTGAGCGGGCTTCTGCGAATAACTAGCCTGACGATAACCTACTTTCACACTGGTTGCAGCACTATCATCGGCGCAAAGTCGTTTCACGGTCCTGTTCGGGATGGGAAGGGGTGGTACCGACTTGCTA
>Ga0209563_100314_pt1 | contig 19197 bp, 20 predicted proteins | sample AraplaCvi_mMF_r2_FD_184271 | JGI IMG/M metagenome (GOLD analysis project Ga0209563, IMG submission 184271) | Arabidopsis root microbial communities from North Carolina, USA - plate scrape CL_Cvi_mMF_r2 (SPAdes) (version 2) | ecosystem: Host-associated > Plants > Roots > Endosphere | place: USA... | reverse complement strand
AGGGGTGCGTCGCGAAGAAGCGGAGCAGCTCGAACTCCTTGAAGGTGAGGTCGAGCTGGCGGCCGTGCGCCTTCGCCGAGTAGCTGGCCTCGTCGATGGTGATGCCGGAGGCCTGGATCTTCGACTGCGAGTGCTCCTGGGTCTGGCGGCCGATGGCCAGGCGGATGCGCGCATCCACCTCCGCGGGACCGGCGCTGTCGAGCACCACGTCGCTGACGCCCCAGTCGGCGCTGACCGCGGTGAGCCCGCCCTCGGTGAGCACCAGCACGAGCGGCACGGTGACGCCGGTGGTCGTCAGGATCTTGCACAGCGACTTCGCGCTCGCCAGATCGCGCCGCGCATCCACGAAGATGAGGTCGCAGCTCGGGGCGTTGACCAGCGCCGCCGGCTCGGCGGGGATCTGCCGCACGCGATGGCTGAGCAGCGCGAGTGAGGGGAGCACCTCCGCATCGCTCACGGATGCGGCCGATCCCGGCGTGGCCTGTCCGGGTGCGCCAGGGCGGGAGGAGTTCGACGCAGAGGTGAGGATCAGAAGTTGCGCCACCAATTCCTCCTCACCCGCTCGTGCCGTAATGCTACCGGAAATGCCGGTGCCCCTTTCCGGCTGCCGTCGCGCGGCCCGCTCGGGGCAGAATGGAGGCGTGAGCGACGACACCCCGCAGCCCTCCGCACCGCACCCGCTGGGTCCGGCCGCCGCGGCCGGTCCGGTCCAGCCGCCGCTGCCCCGGTGGGCGACGGCGACGAGCATCGGCTCGCTGTGGCTGATCGCCCTCGTGCTCGGGGTGCTGATCAGCGTGCTCGCTCGCCCGGCCGAGTACGCCTCCTGGCTGTCGCTCGCGCTCGCCGTGTGCGCGCTGCTGGGGTTCGTGGCGCAGCTGGCCACGCAGCAGAAGGACGGCTTCATCACCCGGCTCGCCGCGACGTTCGCGGGGAGCTTCGTGATCCTCGGCGTCTTCGGCGCCGTGCTGGCGCTGACCGCCGCGACCTGACCCGTCGATTCCGGTCACGGCGGCGATGCTGCGGCCGGTGCGGTTCTACCCTGGGCGCATGAATATCGACAACAGGCGTTCTCTTTGCAGGATCCTCGCGTGCGCCGCGGCCGCTCTCGCGGTGACGGCCGGAGTGCTCGCTGCGGCGCCGGCGACGGCGGCCGATGTCCAGACGAAGACGGTGTCGGTGGCCGCGGCCGCCGATTCGGTGTCCTCCGGGCTGACGGTCCGCGCCGGCGACACGATCCGGGTCTCCGCGACGGGCATCGGCGCCTTCTGGTACATGTCGTCGCTCGCCAACGCCAGCTGCGACGGGGCAGGCGGCACCGAGAACTCCGGCTACACGCGTCCCGACGGACGCCGGGTCGCGGCGAACAACGGAACCTGCTCGCCGTGGTACGGCAGGTCGTCGTCCTCCTTCCAGCTGCCGAACGCCCCGGCCGGGCTGCTCATCGGCCGCATCGGAGACGGACCGTGGTTTGCCGTCGGTGCCGACTACACGGCCGTCGCCACGGCGACCGGCCCGCTGCAGCTGGCCTACAACGACCTCAACAGAGTGGACAACTCCGGCGGCTACACGGCGGTCGTCGCCCTGACGCCCCGCCCGGCCGCCACGATCGCCGTCCCGCTGACGTCCGAGGGCGTCGGCACCGGGTTCGGCCTGGTGGCCGGGGACCGCGTGGAGATCGCCGCCACCGGCTCCGGGCACTACGGGACGGAAGGCGAGCCGTGCGCGGGGAAGCCGACCGTCGACGTGGCCGGCTCGCGTCAGGTCGACGGCGCGGCGTGCGAGACGAAGTTCGACGCCTGGGTGCCGCTCCCGAGCGCGCCGGTCGGTGCGCTGATCGGCCGGATCGGTTCGGGCGGCTGGTTCCTGGTCGGTGCGGGCACCACCGTGACCGCGGACGGCACCGGCGAGCTCGTCCTCCGCGTGAACGACACCTTCGTGCCCGACAACGAGGGCGTCTACACGGCCACGGTCTCCCGGTAGCCCCGTGCGCGAAGGAGGGTTCGAAGGCCCTGCCCGGATGTCGTCGGCGGCCGGTTAGACTGGTCGCATGCTGGTCGCTCTCGAACTCTTCTTCGTCGGCCTTCTTGGCCTGGCAACGCTCGCCATCCTGGGCGTCTCGGGCCTCGTGGTCTACAACCTCTTCCGCGGCCAGCGCTGATCCGCAGCCGGTCATGATCGAGATCCCCACCGACCTCCCCGCCGAGCTGGTCCCACTGTCGTGGTTGATCGGGGTCTGGGAGGGCACGGGCGTGCTCGACTACGCGATCGAGGAGGAGCACACCCAGCGCGAGTTCGGCCAGCGCATCAGCTTCAGCCATGACGGCATGGGCTACCTCAACTACTCGTCGACGTCGTGGATCCTCGACGAGCAGAACACGCCGCTCGCGGCGGAGACCGGCTACTGGCGGCTGCACCGCAAGCTGGTCGAGGGCGACGCGGGCCCGGCGATGCTGCCCGGGGTCGGCGCGCGCCCGTTCTCCACGGCGCAGTCGGTCGAGGCGCTGCGGAACTCCAACGGCGCCTTCGACATCGACGTGTCGATCATCCATCCCGACGGGGTGAGCGAGCTCTACCTGGGCCAGGTGGCGGGTCCCCGCATCGACCTCGCGACCGACGCCGTGCTGCGCACGGCCGGCGCCAAGGAGTACACGGCCGCGACCCGGCTCTACGGACTGGTGGAGAACCACCTGCTCTGGGCGTGGGACATCGCCGCCCTCGGGCAGGAGCTGCGCACCCACGCCTCCGCCCGCCTCGCCAAGGTCGACTGAGGCTATGACCGAGCCGTCCACGCGTTCCCCCTTCCTCGACCTGCCTGGAGCGGTCGACACCGGAGACGTGGGCGTCCCCGCGCACTACGGCCGTCCACTGGTCGAGCAGCGTGCGCTCGCCGAGGCCGGTGCGATCGTCGACCTGTCCGACCGGGCCGTGCTCACCATCCAGGGCCCGGACCGGCTGAGCTGGCTGAACTCGCTCACCAGCCAGGCGCTCACCGGGCTGCGGCCGGGGGAGTCGTCCGAGACGCTGCTGCTGGATGTCACCGGCCGCGTGGAGCACGCCGCCCGGCTGCTCGACGACGGCGAGACGCTGTGGCTGCTCGTCGACCGCCCAGAGGCGGCGGGGCTGCTCGCCTGGCTCGACTCCATGCGGTTCATGCTGCGGGTGGAGCTCGCCGACCGCACGGCGGAGCTCGCCACCATCGGCACGCTGGGCGACCCGCCGCTCCCCATCGCGGCGCCGAACGGCGTCCCCCTCATCTGGCACGACCCGTGGCGTGCCGTGACCCCGGGTGGCCACCAGTATGCGCGCGGCGAGCATCCCGGCGCCGAATGGTCGTGGAGCGAGCGCCTCGTGCCGCGCGACGCGCTGCCCTCGATCGTGGCGCGCGTGCGTTCGGGCGAGCTGACGGCGGCGGGCACGCTCGCGGCCGATGCGCTGCGGATCGCGGCCTGGCGCCCGCGTTTCTCGACGGAGGTCGACGAGCGCACCATCCCGCACGAACTGGACTGGCTGCGCACTGCGGTGCACCTGAGCAAGGGCTGCTACCGCGGGCAGGAGACGGTCGCCAAGGTGCACAACCTCGGCCACCCGCCGCGCCGCCTGGTGATGCTGCACCTCGACGGGTCGGAGGGCGTGCATCCCGAGCCCGGTGCGGTGGTGACGCTGGACGGGGCGGAGGTCGGCGCGGTGACGTCGGAGGCGCTGCACTACGAGCTCGGGCCGATCGCGCTCGCGGTGGTGAAGCGCTCGACCGATCCGGACGCGACGCTGACGGTCGACGCCGACGGCACCCCCGTCGCGGCCGCCCAGGAGATCGTGGTCCCACCCGAGGCCGGGGCCGAGGCGCACGTGCCGCGCCTGCCGCGACTCGGCGCCATCACGCGCACCCCGCGCCAGTAGTCCCTCCCGCCGACTTCCCGCTGGGCCGCTGCCCTCTCGCATGCCGTTGCGATGCAAAGTTAGGTTAAGCTAACCTAACTTCCGTGACTGCGACCGCCGGCCTCTCCGCCACCGACGTGACCATCGCCTACGACGGGACGGACGTCGTCCACAGCGCCGATCTCGTCCTCGCCGCGGGCCGCGTGACCGCCCTCATCGGACCGAACGGCAGCGGGAAGTCGACGCTCCTGCGCGCCGTCGCGCGGCTGAAGCAGGCCAGAACGGGCCGCGTGCTCCTCGCGGCCGGCGTGGATGCGGTCGAAGCGGACACCGTCGACGCCCTCGCCCTCTCGCGGCGCGACTTCGCCAGGCGCGTCACCCTGCTCGCCCAGAACCGCCCGACGCCGGCGGGCCTGCGCGTCCGCGACGTCGTCGGCTTCGGCCGCCACCCGCACCGTCGCGGCTTCCGCTCTGCCGACCCCGACGGCCGGGCGGCCGTGGACCGCGCGCTGGAGCTCACCGGCGTCACCGCGTTCGCCGACCGCGGGGTCGAGGCCCTGTCCGGCGGCCAGCTGCAGCGCGTCTGGCTCGCCTGCTGCCTGGCGCAGCAGACCGACGTGCTGCTGCTCGACGAGCCGACGACGTATCTCGACCTGCGCTACCAGGTCGAGATCCTCGACCTGGTGCGGGAGCTCGCGGACCTGCACGGCGTCACCGTCGGCCTCGTGCTGCACGACCTCGACCAGGCCGCCGCCGTCTCCGACCGCGTCGTGCTGCTGCGGGACGGCCGGGTCGTCGCCTCCGGGACCGCCGCCGAGGTGTACGACCCCGACCTCCTCTCCGTCGTCTACGGCATCCGCATCGATGTCGAGACCGATCCGGCTTCCGGCATCCCGCGCACGCGGGCCGTCGGCGCCCACCACCTGCGAACCGAAAGGACCCGATGAACCTCCGACGACGCCTTCCCGTGGCGGCCCTGGCCGCTGCCGCCCTGCTCGCCCTCACCGGCTGCGGCACGACAGAGGCCGCGAGCGGCGAGACGCCCGGGGCCGGCTCCCTCACGGTCACGGATGCCCGGGGCGAGACGGTCCGGCTCGACGGACCCGCCACGAGGGTCATCGGGACCGAGTGGAACGTCGTGGAGATGCTGCTCACCCTGGGCGTGAAGCCGGTCGGGGTCGCCGACGTGAAGGGCTACTCGGCGTGGGACACCGCCGAGAAGCTGCCGAAGGGTGTCAAGGACATCGGGACGCGCGGTGAGCCGAGCGTGGACACGGTCGCCGCCCTCAAGCCGGACCTGGTGGTGGCGACGACCGACCTCTCGGATTCCGCCATCGACCAGCTGGAGCGCGTTGCGCCGGTCGTCGTGGTCCGCTCGGCCGACACCTCCGGGCAGCTGAAGCTTCTCGCCGACAACGTGAACCTGATCGCGAAGGCGACCGGGACGGAAGCCCGCGCGAAGACCGAGCTCGCCGCATGGGAGACCGCCCTCGCCGACGGCAAGCGCACGCTGGCGGACGCCGGTCTCGCCGGCGCGAAGGTCGCCTTCGCCGACGGCTGGGTGCAGGGGAACAGCGTGTCCATCCGGCCCTACGTGAAGGGCTCCCTGATCTCCGACGTGAACGCCGCCCTCGGGCTGACCGACCCGTGGGCGCTGAAGGGCGACGCGGCGTACGGGCTCGCCGCGACCGACGTGGAGGGGCTGACCGCTCTGGGCGACGTGCGGTTCGTCTACATCGCCAACGACTCGGACGGCGTCGACCCGTTCCGGGACGGGCTGAAGGACAACGCGGTGTGGGCCTCCCTCCCGTTCGTCACGGCGGGGCAGGTGCACCGGCTGCCCGACGGCATCTGGATGTTCGGCGGTCCGGCCTCCCTGTCGCAGTACGTCGACGCGCTCGTCGACGCCCTGACCAGGTGACCGAGGCGGTCGCGCCCGACCGCGTCGGCGCCCGCCGGCTCGCGCTGATCGCCGCCGCCGCCCTGGCGGCGGTGGCGGCGCTGAGCATCGTGCACCTCGGCCAGGGCACAGCGGCGCTCGGTCCCGACGCGCTGTGGCGGGCGCTCACCGGCTCGGGCGCGAGCCAGGCCGACGCCGTCCTCGCCGCCTCCCGGCTGCCCCGCCTCGTCGCGGGCCTGGTCGTCGGCGCCGCGTTGGGCGCGGCCGGCGCCGCCCTGCAGTCCGTCTCGCGCAACCCCCTCGCCTCGCCGGACACGCTCGCCGTCAACGCCGGCGCGTACCTGGCGGTCGTCGCCGTCGCCGCGTTCGGCGTCGCCCTCCCGGTGCTCCCCGCAGGGGCGACCGCCTTCGTGGGCGGTCTCGCGGCGGCTGTCGTCGTGCTCGGCCTGTCGCGGGGCGGAGCGGGCCCGGTGCGGCTGGTGCTGGCCGGGTCCGCCCTCACCCTGGCGCTCAGCGGGGTCAGCGGGATGCTGCTCCTCTTCTACGCGCAGGAGACGACCGGCCTGTTCGCCTGGGGCAACGGTTCGCTGGTGCAGACCGGGATGGGCGGGGTCGTGCAACTGCTGCCGCTCGCCGCCGTCGCCTTCGCGGGGCTGCTCGTGATGGGCCGCCGGCTCGACATCCTCGGACTCGGCGACGACGGCGCGGCCGCGGTCGGGGTCGACCCGCGTACGACGCGGGCGGTCGTCGTGGTGCTCGCGGTGCTGCTCTCGGCCGTCGCCGTCACGATCGCCGGCCCGATCGCGTTCGTCGGGCTGTGCGCGCCGGCGATGGTGCGGCTCCTCGTTCCGCGGGTTCCCGGGCTCGGCCGCCACCGTGCGTTCCTGCCCGCATCCGCCGTCGCCGGAGTGCTCGTCGTGCTGACCGCCGATGTGCTCCTGCGTGCGGTGTTCGGCGCGCAGGCGGGGGTCTCTGTTCCGACCGGGGTCGTCACCACGGTGTTCGGCGCGATCGTGCTGGTCTGGCTGGCGTACCGGTCGCGGGACACCTCGTCGAACACGGCGACGACCGCGTTCGTCCGGCTGCGGAGCCGGCGTGCCTTCGTCGTCGCGCTCGTCGTGTGCTGTGCGGCGCTCGTCGGCGCGGTGGTCGCCGCCGTGCTGCTGGGGGATGCGCGACTGCTGCTGGGCGATGTCGCCAACGGGATCGCCGGCCGCGCCGGACGGGTGGTCGCATACGTGCTCGACACCCGCCTGCCCCGGGTCGCCGCGGCGCTCCTCGCCGGAGCGGCCCTCGCGCTCGCCGGCGCCATCGTGCAGTCCGTCTCGCGCAATCCGCTGGCCGAGCCGGGCATCCTCGGCGTCGTCGGGGGAGCGGGCGTCGGCGCGATCGCGGTCATCACGGCGGTGCCGCTGGCGTCGTTCTGGGCGATCGGCGGGGCGGCGCTCGCGGGGGCGGCCGCCGCGGCCGCCCTGGTGTTCGGCCTCGCCGCCCGTCGCGGGCTGGAGCAGAACCGGCTCCTGCTGATCGGGGTCGGGGTCTGGTCGGGCACGACGGCGCTCACCAGCCTGCTGATCGTGCTCACCGATCCCTACAATGCGGCGAAGGCGCTGGTCTGGTTGTCCGGGTCGACCTACGGGCGCACGTTCCCGCAGGTGCTGCCGGTGCTGGTCGCGCTCGCGGTGTCGGTTCCGCTGCTGGCGGCATCCACTCGCCGGCTCGACCTCGTCGGGCTCGATCCCGACACCCCGCGCCTGCTGGGCGTCCCCCTCGGCCGCACCCGCCTCGGGCTGCTGACGATCGCGGTGGCCCTGACGGCGACCGCCGTCGCGGCGGTCGGCGTGATCGGCTTCGTGGGGCTGGTCGCGCCGCACGCCGCGCGGTCGCTCGTCGGCCAGCGGAACGCCCGCGTGCTGCCCGTCGCCGCGCTGCTCGGCGCGATCCTGGTGAGCGTCGCCGACACCGTCGGCCGCACGATCATCGCCCCGGCCCAGATCCCCGTGGGCCTCGTAACAGCCGTAATCGGAGCCCCCTACTTCCTCTGGCTCCTCTACCGCACCCGCGCCGAATCCTGACCCCCCTCCCACACCATCAGCTCCTGAGTTCTTCGACCTCGCCGCGGCGTGTTGCTCGAAGAACTCAGGAGGTGATGGCTGGCGCCGGGCCTCGTCGGGAGGTTGCAGCCTGGGGTGATTGATTCTGTCTGTTGTTATGAATACGCTGAGGTATATCCCGTTGTTCATGCTGCATGGAGGATTGATGTCTATCAGAAGGCGCCTACGGGCGACCCGGAACGTCGGCGTCGGCGCGCTGGCAGTGGTGGGGCTGATCGTGGGAATTAGCGCCCCGGTCGCCGCCGCCGAGACCGACAGTGGTGCGACGAACCTTGCACTCGCCGGCTCGGCGTCGCAGTCATCGACGTGGTCCGGTCTGTCGTCGGCGACGGCGGACAAGGCGATCGACGGAAACACGGACGGGAAGCTGGAGAACGGTTCCGTCACCCACACGGACGTCAGCGTGAATCCGTGGTGGCAGGTCGACCTGGGCGCGACGCATTCCATCTCGGCGATCCAGGTGTTCAACCGTTCCGACTGCTGTCAGGATCGACTGGGCGGGGCGACCGTGTTCGTCTCGCAGAAGCCCTTCGACACTGCTCTCGACCCGGCAGCTCGGGCGAAGCAGCCGGGCGTGACCGCGTACTCCCTTCCGGCGGGCGCATGGTCGAGCCAGAACGTGCCTGTCGATGCGTCGGGCCGTTACGTGATGGTGCAGCAGTCCGGGTGGTCGCTGTTCTCCCTGGCCGAAGTGAAGGTGCTGGGCGGCGCTGCGGCGGACGGGCAGGGTGACCCGGCTCCGGCGGTCGCAGGGGTCACCTTCACGCAGATCATCGCGGGCGTCGCGAGCACCCTGGCGATCGGCTCGGACCGCGCGACCTACGCGTGGGGCGCCAACTTCTGAGGCGAACTGGGCGACGGCACGCGAACGGCTTCGCTCCGTCCCGTCAAGGTGAAGACACCGGCCGGAGTGACCTTCACCCAGGTGTCGATCAAGTGGGGGTTGGCCGCGGCGATCGGGTCGGACGGCAACGCCTACACCTGGGGGAACAACGGCGTGGGACAGCTCGTGCCGGACACCGTCGGTGTCTACGTGTCGACAACGCCGGTCAGGGTCCCGGCGCCGGCTCCCGGTGTGGGCTTCACGCAGATCACCATGGACTACAACGAGAACGTCGTGGCGCTCGGCTCGGACGGAAATGCCTACAAGTGGTCCGGCGGCGGAGCTCTTGCCGGCAAGGCCCCGGTGAAGGTCGCAGCTCCAGTCGGGATCCGGTTCACGCAGGTGACGACGAGCGGGTACGCAAGTGCGGCACTCGGTTCCGACCGCAACGTCTACACCTGGGGTAGCAACGTCTACGGGCTCTTGGGCAACGACAGCGGCGACGGCCGGTCCACGGCGACGCCCGTTCGGGTCATCAGCCAATTGGCCGGCGTGACGTTCACGCAGGTTCAGCGGGCGACAAGTCCATGGTCGCGCTCGGCACCGACAGGCTGCTCTATTCGTGGGGTTCCAGTGAGTACGGCCTTAACGGCAACGGCGCGAAGGACGACCAGTTCGTCGCCAAGCAAGTGAAGACTCCCGCCGGGGTCACGTTCAGTCAGATCGCCCCGTTCAGTCTGACGGCCCTCGCCCTCGACACGACGGGAAACATCTACGCGTGGGGTCATAAAGGATACGAGTACGGGGTCATCGGCAACGGCAGCGACAAGGACGAGCCGCTTCCCGTGAGGATCGCTCCGCCTGCGGGGGTCAGGTTCACGAGCATCACCGCAGCCCAGCGGACGTCCTTGGCGACCGCATCCAATGGATACGTCTACGCGTGGGGCGCCAACAACGAGGGACAGTACGGCAACCTCACCAAGGTGAGTTCCACCACGCCCGTCGCGGTCGCCCCGTAGGCCGTCAACGAGAGAGGGCGGTCGCCGGCGTGCGGCCGCTCTCTCCGTTGAGAGTTCCGGCTCAGAGGGCGGGGGCGACGGCGGCGTAGGCGACGGTGAGCTCGCCGAGGCGCCAGCGGGAGCGGCCGCCGGAGATGGGCCAACCGGCGTCGCGCATGCCCTGGGCGACGGCGATCCAGCGCTGGCTCGGGCCGTAGGCGGCGAGGGGCGAGTGGATGCGCCACAACCGATCGAGCTCGGAGAGGAACGCATGCACGCGCTCGCCGGGGACGTTCCGGTGGATGAGCGCCTTCGGCAGCCGCTCGGCGATGACCGACGGGGCGTCGAGGTCGCGCAGGCGCAGCGACACCGTCAGCGTGCGCGGACCCTCCGGTCCGAGCGCGACCCAGCTGGAGATGCGCCCGATCTCGTCGCAGGTGCCCTCGACGAGGAGGCCGCCGGGTTGCAGCCGCGCGCGCATCCGCTCCCATGCGTCCGGCACCTCCACCTCGCGGTACTGCCGCAGCACGTTGAACGCGCGGATGACGGCGGCGCGACGGCCGTCCGGCAGCGGCACCTCGAAGCCGCCCAGCGCGAAACGGATGCGGGCGCCGGGATCGAAGCCCGTGCGTCCCGCACGAACGGCCGCGAGCTGCTCGTCCGCCGTCCGTACGCGGCCCGGCTCGATCTCCAGGCCCACCACCTCGACGTCCGGGCGCACCTTCGCCAGCCGTTGCTGCAACTCCAGCGCCGTCACACCGCTCGCGCCGTAGCCGAGGTCGACGACAACCGGGTCGGCGGCGCGCCGCAGCACCGGCTGGGCGGCGATCCAGCGGTCGACGCGACGCAGCCGGTTCGTGTTGGTCGTGCCACGGGTGACCGTGCCGACGGCGCCGGAAGCCATGCGTCCATCCTGCCAGCGCCGTCGCTCGTGCCGGTGTCGCCTACCGCGAGACGATAGATTGGGGGCATGGCCGCTCCCTACACCCTGATCCTCCTGCGCCACGGCAGCAGCGAGTGGAACGAGAAGAACCTGTTCACCGGCTGGGTCGACGTGCGTCTCAGCGAGACCGGCGTCGCCGAGGCGAAGCGCGCGGGCGAGCTGCTCCGCGACTCGGGCCTCACGCCCGACGTGCTGCACACCTCGGTACTGACCCGCGCCATCCAGACGGCGAACTACGCGCTCGACGTGGCCGACCGGCTGTGGATCCCCGTGCAGCGCTCGTGGCGGCTCAACGAGCGCCACTACGGCGCGCTGCAGGGTCTCGACAAGGCGGAGACGCTGGAGAAGTACGGGCCCGAGCAGTTCCAGCTGTGGCGCCGCTCGTTCGACGTGCCGCCGCCGCCGCTCGCCGACGACAGCGAGTTCTCGCAGGTCGGCGACCCGCGCTACGCCGGCCTCGGCGACGAGCTGCCGCGCACCGAGTGCCTGAAGGACGTCATCGCGCGGATGCTGCCCTACTGGGAGTCGGACATCACGCGCGACCTCTCGGCGGGCAAGACGGTGCTGGTCACCGCGCACGGCAACTCGCTGCGCGCGCTGGTGAAGCACCTCGACGGCATCTCGGACGACGACATCGCCGGCCTCAACATCCCGACCGGCATCCCGCTCGTCTACAAGCTCGGCGAGGACTTCGCGCCGCTCGAGCCGTCGTACTACCTCGACCCGGAGGCCGCCGCCGCCGGAGCCGCCGCGGTCGCCGCACAGGGCAAGAAGTAGCCACGACCAGCACGTTCGTCGTCGTCGCGTTCCTCACGGGACGCGGCGACGACGTGTTTCCGGGCTCCTTCCCGGCCTCCGACTGGCCGTTGCACGTCACGATCGTGCCGCCCTTCGAGACGGAGCTGGATGCGGAGGGTGTCGCGGCGCTCATCCCGCGCGTATCGCCGATCCCGGTGACCGGCTCCTCGCGTGAGCGCTTCGGGGCGCACAGGACCGTGCCGGTCACGGTCCTCCGCGAGTCCCTGCCGCTCCGCGCGCTGCACACGGCGGCGGTCGACGCTCTGGAGGCGGCGGGCGCGACCATCCGCGACTCCCGTCACCTCCGCGACGGCTTCCGCGCGCACGCCACCGACCAGCGGACGGGCCGTCTGCACCCCGGCGAGCACGCCCTCCTCACGGAGCTCTCCGTCGTCGCCCGCGCCCCCGGCGGCCTCCGCCGCGTCGCCGCGCGCATCCCCCTCCGCCCCTGACCCACCGACCTACGCCAAGAGCTCCTGAGTTTTTCGAGCGAATCCGCGCGGATTGCTCGAAAAACTCAGGAGCTCTTGGCTTGGGGACAGGGAGGTGCGGGTCAGGAGGCGAGCTCGGGGGCCCAGTCGCCGGTCGCGAGGTACTGCACCTTCTTGGCGATCGAGACCGCGTGGTCGGCGAAGCGCTCGTGGTAGCGGGAGGCGAGGGTCGCGTCGACCGTGTCGACGGCCTGGCCCTTCCATGTCTCGCCGAGCACCTTGTCGAAGACGCTGATGTGCAGCTCGTCGATGTCGTCGTCGTCGTTGCGGATCTCGTCCGCGATGCGCATGTCCTGGGTGCGCAGCAGCTCGGCCAGCTTCTGCGCGATCTGCACGTCGAGCCGGCCCATCTCGGAGAACGTCGAGCGCAGGCTCTTCGGCACCACCTTGTCCGGGAAGCGGTAGCGCGCCAGCTGCGCGATGTGCTCGGCCATGTCGCCCATCCGCTCCAGCGACGCGCTGATCCGCAGCGCGCTGACCACGATGCGGAGGTCGCGGGCGACCGGCTGCTGCCGGGCGAGGATCTGGATGGACAGCTCGTCGAGCAGAACCGTCAGCTCGTCGATGCGGTGGTCGTTCGCGATGACGTCCTCGGCGAGGGTCACGTCCGACTCGTTGAACGCGGCGGTCGCGTTCCTGATGGACACGACGACCAGCTCGGCGATCTCGACGAGGCGGTCCTGAACTTCCGCCAGCTCCTGCTGGAAGACTTCGCGCATGAGGGTGTGGTCCTTCCTGGCGTGCGCGGGCACGCGGGATGTCGGGACCTTGTGGTCCCGTATTGCATGTTCGCCACGGCAGGTTAACAAACGGTGCCGCCCGGCTGAACACTGTCTAACGTACCCGCGAAAAGACGCGGCAGGACGACGGATGCGGAGCGCTGCGCACTTTCGGATCACCTACGCTTGGCTTCATGGACTCCACCGGGTTGGTGCTGCTGTCGCTGGGCCTGGGGCTCGCCGTCGGCGCCGGTTTCGTGTGGATTCTGCACATCGCCGCCCGGCGCGGGGACAACGCCGCGCAGGTGGTCAACCCGGCGGTCCCGGACGGCGTCGACCAGGTGCTCGACGCGCTCGAATCGGCGGGCGTGGTGCTCGACCCGTCGAACAACGTCATCAAGGCGTCGCCGGGCGCGCACGCGATCGGGCTCGTGTGGAACGGGATGCTCGTCCACCCGCACCTCGTCGACCTGGTCGACCGGGTGCGCCGCACGGGGGAGTCGATCACGGAGGAGTGCGAGTTGTCCCGCGGCCCGTTCGGCGACGCCGGCATCCACCTGAGCGTGCGGGTCGCGCGCCTGGGCTCGCGCTACATCCTGCTGCTCGCCGAGGACCGGACGGAGTCGTTCCGCCTGGAGGCGGTGCGCCGCGACTTCGTCGCCAACATCAGTCACGAGCTCAAGACGCCGATCGGGGCCGTCAGCCTGCTCGCGGAGGCGCTCGACGACGCGTCCGACGACCCCGAGCAGGTGCGCCGCTTCGCGCTGCGGCTCTCGGAGGAGGCGCAGCGGCTCGCCCGCATCACGCAGGACATCATCGAACTGAGCCGCCTGCAGGCGACGGATGCGCTCGGCGACGCCGTCGAGCTGTCGGCCTCCAAGGTGGTCAAGGCGGCCGTCGACCAGAACCGTGTGATGGCCGAGACCCGCAACATCGAGATCGCGATGCGCGGCGACAAGCAGGCGCTCGTGCTCGGCAACGAGGCGCTCCTGGTCACGGCCGTGCACAACCTCATCTCGAACGCCATCCAGTACTCCCCGGACGACTCGCGCATCGGCGTCGGCGTCCGCAGCGCCGACGGTGTCGTCGAGATCGCGGTGACCGACCAGGGCGAGGGCATTCCGGAGGAGGACCTCGACCGCGTGTTCGAGCGGTTCTTCCGGGTCGACCAGGCCCGCTCCCGCAACACCGGCGGCACCGGGCTCGGCCTCTCGATCGTGAAGCACGCCGTGCAGAACCACGGCGGCGAGGTCCGCGTCTGGTCGCAGCCCGGGCGCGGCTCGACCTTCACCATCCGGCTGCCCGAGGCGTCCGCCATCCGACCCCCGATAGGAGAACACCTGTGACATCCATCCTGCTCGTCGAGGATGAGGCCGCGCTCAGCGAGCCGCTCGCCTACCTGCTCAAGCGCGAGGGGTACGAGGTCGAGGTCGCCGAGGACGGGCCGTCGGCGCTCGCCGCGTTCGACCGGGACGGCGCCGACCTGATCCTGCTCGACCTGATGCTGCCCGGCATCCCCGGCACCGAGGTGTGCCGCGAGATCCGCACGCGGTCCAGCGTGCCGATCATCATGCTGACGGCCAAGGACTCCGAAGTGGACATCGTGGTCGGGCTCGAGCTCGGAGCCGACGACTACGTCACCAAGCCGTACTCGTCGCGGGAGCTGCTCGCGCGCATCCGGGCCGTGCTCCGCCGCCGGGTCGAGGAGGACGCGCTGGAGGACGACGGCGTTTTGGAGGCCGGAACAGTACGGATGGACGTGGACCGGCACACGGTCGCTGTCAACGGCGAGGAGATCTCCATGCCGCTGAAGGAATTCGAGCTGCTGGAGCTGCTGCTGCGCAACGCCGGCCGCGTGCTGACGCGCGGTCAGCTGATCGACCGGGTGTGGGGGAGCGACTACTTCGGCGACACCAAGACGCTGGACGTGCACATCAAGCGCATCCGCTCGCGGATCGAGGAGAGCCCGTCGGAGCCGCGGATGCTCGTCACCGTGCGCGGGCTGGGCTACCGCTTCAACGCCTGAGCGGAGACGGCGGAGACGACGAAGCCGCCCGGTGCGATGCGCCGGGCGGCTTCGTCGTTCAGTTCAGAGGGCGCGTCTACTGCGCCGCCGGGAGGATCGTCGGCGGCACCAGGCTCGAGTACTCGGGCAGGCCGCCGTCGAGCACGGGGACCTTCAGGTTGACGCCGGTCTCGTCGCCGTACTGGAAGTAGACGGAGAACAGGCTGCCGGGCTTGGCGGTGAACTCGGGGATGAGGACGTTGCTCGGCCCGCCGTTCTCCGGGTCCTGGCCGAGCTGCTTCACCTCGCCGGGCTGCACGGTCACGTGCGCGGCCGTGGAGGAGGAGTCGCCCGCGCTGATCGCGACGCGGTGGCTCTTGCCGTCGGTGTTGACGAGGGTCACGACGAGGTTGCCGACCGTGCCGTCCTTCGCGTCGGTGACGATGAGCGCGTTGCGGACGTCGACGGAGCCGACGCTTCCGCTGACGCCGTCGCTCGCGTCGTAGTGCTTCGTGGTCGCCTGCGGGGCGACGAGACCGCATCCGGCGGTGCCGAACGCGACGGCCAGGGCGAGGGCGACGGTCGTCGCGACTCGAGCTTTCACTGATGACCCTCCAGGTGGTTTTTCCCCTGCAACTCTAGCCCATCGCGAGGGGCGTTCCGGGGCCGGGGGAGGGTGCGAGGGCGAACCTTAGCATGTGCCGCGTGTGGTATCCTATTCATTGCTGAAGGGACAACAAATCTATGCTTTTCGAGGTTGGCGAGACAGTCGTCTATCCGCACCACGGTGCCGCAACGATCACCGAAGTCAAGAAGAGAATCATCAAGGGTGAAGAGAAGCTATACCTCAAGCTCAATGTGACCCAGGGTGACCTCACCATCGAGGTCCCGGCCGACAATGTCGACCTCGTCGGCGTGCGCGATGTGATCGGCAAGGAGGGTCTCGACCGCGTGTTCGAGGTGCTGCGCGCACCGTTCACCGAGGAGCCCACCAACTGGTCGCGCCGCTACAAGGCCAACCTGGAGAAGCTCGCTTCCGGCGATGTCATCAAGGTCTCCGAGGTCGTCCGCGACCTGTGGCGCCGCGATCAGGACCGCGGCCTCTCGGCGGGCGAGAAGCGCATGCTCGCCAAGGCGCGGCAGATCCTCATCTCCGAGCTGGCCCTGGCCGAGAAGACCGACGACGAGCAGGCGTCCAGCCTCCTCGACGAGGTGCTCGCCTCCTAGGCTGCTCCACCACGACGTACGGCCCCGCTGCTCCGGCAGCGGGGCCGTTGTCGTCCGGCGGTGACGGCGGCGTCGCGTCGCGAGGGCGGCGCGGCGGGCGGGCGCAGATGTGACGGGACGGCGCAGTCGCGCGCGGGGCCGGTACGGTGGTCGGGTGGAGATGAACAGCACGGGACGGGTCGCGGTCGTGGTGGTCGCGGCGGGCAGCGGCACGCGCCTGGGAGCGGGGCAGCCGAAGGCCTTCGTGCCGCTCCGGGGCCGGACGCTGCTGGAGCGGTCGCTGCATGCCGTCCGCGGCATGCGCCACGCGGTGGAGGTCGTGGTCGTCGCCCCCGACGGGCTCGTCGAGCAGGCCGCCGCGCTCGCGGAGGCCGCTCTCGGGCGTCCGGCGGTCGTCGTCGCCGGCGGCGCGACCCGGCAGTTGTCGGTCGCCGAGGGTCTGGCCGTCGTCGCACCCGAGGCCGAGGTGGTGTTGGTGCACGACGCCGCCCGCGCGCTGGCGCCCGCATCCCTCTTCGACGCGGTCGTGGACGCGGTGCGCGAGCGCGGCTACGGGGTGGTTCCCGGCCTGCCGGTCAGCGACACCGTCAAGCGCGTCGGCGGCGACGGCGAGGTGCACGAGACCGTCGACCGCTCGCGCCTCGCGGCCGTGCAGACGCCGCAGGGCTTCCCGCGCGAACAGCTGCTGACCGCGTACGCGCTCGCCGCCAGCGACGAGACCGACGACGCAGCGCTGGTCGCCGCGGCCGGATTCCGGGTGGATGTCGTGCCCGGCGACGCGCACGCCTTCAAGGTGACGACGCCGTGGGATCTGCGGCGGGCGGAGGAGCTCCTGGCCGGGGCCGCGCTGCCCCGGGTCGGAGTCGGCAGCGACACCCACGCCTTCGGCCCCGGCGCCGAGCTCTGGTTGGCCGGCCTGCACTGGCCGGGCGAGCCGGGACTCGCCGGGCACAGCGACGGCGACGCGGTCGCGCACGCCATCGTCGATGCGCTGCTCTCCGCCGCGGGTCTCGGCGACATCGGCGGGGTGTTCGGGACGGGCGACCCGCGGTTCGAGGGCGCGCACGGCGAGGTGTTCCTCACCGAGGCGCGACGGCTGGTCGAGGAGGCGGGATTCCGCATCGGGAACGTCGCGGTGCAGCTGATCGGCAACCGGCCGAAGTTCGCGCGCCGCCGTGCGGAGGCGCAGGAGCTGCTCTCCCGCATCCTGGGCGCGCCGGTTTCCATCGGCGCCACGACCACCGACGGGCTCGGCTTCGCCGGCCGCGGCGAGGGGATCACGGCCAACGCGACCGCGCTGCTGCTCGGCTGACCCGGGCAGCACGGCGTCCGCGGCATCCGGTCGTAGCCCTCCGCCCCGCAGGCGCCTACTGTGTCGGGTGGCACCGCCGCGGTGCCGGCAGGAGGGGATACGGGATGGCCGCAACGGACACCGAGACGACGGCGAAGGCGTACATCCAGGCGGTCGGGGCTCACGACCCGGACGCGCTGGAGAAGCTGCTCGACGACCGCGTGCGCGCGGAGTTCAACGGCACCACGAGCGACAAGGAGGCGTGGCTCACCGCCCTCCAGCGGCTCATGCCCGCGCTCATCCGCAACGAGCTCCGCGAGGTCTTCGTCGAGGGCGAGCGCGCGTGCGTGGTGTACGACTTCGTCACCGACACGGCCGCCGGCGCGGTGCGCTGCGTCGAGCTGCTCACGGTGACGGATGGCCGCATCACGCAGATCGAGCTCCTGCTCGACCGCGCCGCCTTCGCGCCCGTCAACGCCGAGCTGGCGGAGCGCGCGAAGCAGTAGCCGCGCCGGACCGCCGCCGCCCCGTAGGCTTGTGCCGTGACTCTACGGCTCTACGACACCCGATCGGCGGCGCTGCGCGACTTCGTCCCGCTGCGCGACGGCGAGGTCGGTATGTACGTGTGCGGTCCGACCGTGCAGTCGTCGCCGCACATCGGCCACCTGCGCTCGGCGCTGGTGTACGACCAGTTGCGCCGCTGGATGACGTACCGCGGATACGATGTCACGCTCGTCCGCAATGTGACCGACATCGACGACAAGATCCTCGTCAACGCGGCCGCGGCGCAGGCGGAGGGCGGCAGCGAGGAGTGGTGGGCGCTGGCCTACCGCTTCGAGCTGGAGTTCACCGACGCGTACCGCGCCCTCGGCGTGCAGCCTCCCACGTACGAGCCGCGCGCGACCGCGAGCATCCCGCAGATGCAGGAGATCATCCAGCGTCTCATCGACGCCGGTCACGCCTACGCGGTGCAGGACGGCAGCGGCGACGTGTACTTCGACGTGAAGAGCTGGCCGTCGTACGGCGAGCTCACCCGGCAGAGCATCGATAACATGGAGGCGGCGGCCGACGCCGACCCGCGGGCCAAGCGCGACCCGCGCGACTTCGCACTCTGGAAGGGCCGCAAGGACGACGAGCCCGCGTCCGCCGCGTTCCCCTCGCCGTGGGGCGAGGGCCGGCCCGGATGGCACATCGAGTGCTCCGCCATGTCGCGCCGCTACCTCGGCCCGCAGTTCGACATCCACGGCGGCGGACTCGACCTCCGGTTCCCGCACCACGAGAACGAGCTCGCGCAGTCGACCGCGGCCGGGGATGCGTTCGCGAACTACTGGGTCCACAACGGGTTGGTGCACGTGAACGGCCAGAAGATGAGCAAGTCGCTCGGCAACTCGGTGTACGCCGCCGACCTGCTCGGCGCCGCGCGCCCGCTCGTCGTCCGCTATTACCTGGGCTCGGCGCACTACCGCTCCACCATCGACTTCCACGACGGTTCGCTCGCCGAGGCCGAGGCGGCGCTCGACCGGATCGCCGGTTTCTTCGAGCGGGTGGAGCGGCGGCTGTCCGGTACCCGCTTCGCCGGGCACGGCGTCGAGATCGTCCCCGACGCGTTCGCGGAGGCCATGGACGACGACCTGGCGGTGCCGCAGGCGCTCGCCGTGCTGCACGACACTGTGCGTTCAGGCAACGCGGCACTGGATGCGGAAGACTTGGAGGCGGCGGCCACCGCCCGCGGGCACGTCCTCGCCATGACGGAGGTGCTCGGCATCAATCCGCTCTCGCCGCAGTGGCGCACGAGCGGGTCGACGGCCGCCGAGTCCGCCCTCGACGGGCTGATCGGCCGGCTGCTGGCCGACCGCCAGGAGGCGCGGGCCGCACGAGACTTCGCCGCAGCCGATCGCATCCGCGACGAGCTGACGGCGGCAGGAATCACCATCGAAGACACCCCGACGGGGTCGCATTGGAGCATCGGATCATGAAGAACTCGGGTGGGAAGCCCCGCGCCGGAGCCGTCC
>Ga0209563_100313_pt1 | contig 19277 bp, 16 predicted proteins | sample AraplaCvi_mMF_r2_FD_184271 | JGI IMG/M metagenome (GOLD analysis project Ga0209563, IMG submission 184271) | Arabidopsis root microbial communities from North Carolina, USA - plate scrape CL_Cvi_mMF_r2 (SPAdes) (version 2) | ecosystem: Host-associated > Plants > Roots > Endosphere | place: USA... | reverse complement strand
GTACCCGAGCGCGACGTACGGCGAACGGACCCACAGCACGCCGTCGACGACACGCAGCTCGACGCCCGGGAACGCCCGCAGGCCGGAGCCGTCGTCGACGGCGACGAACGAGAGCTCGGCCGCGCCGTAGTACGCGACCACGCGGATCCCCGCGCTCTCCGCGCGCTGCCGCAGCGCCGGGTCGAGGTGCGAGCCGCCGATCAGTGCCGACCGCAGGCGGGCGGGCCGCGCCTCCAACGCCTGGCGCAGCGACTCCGGGGTGCCGTGCAGGTGGGTGGCGTCGGCTCCCACCTGACCGGGCGCGGGCCGCGGGCCGCCCTCCAGCGCGTGCGCGAGCGAGTACAGGGTCAGGGAGGAGGACGCCGGGGCGGGCAGCGCCACCGCATCGCCCGGGCCGGCATCGAGCAGTGCGGCGACGGCGGCGTGCGACGCCGACCACGAGGCCGCCGTGCGCAGGACGATGCGCGGGCTCCCCGAAGTGCCGGAGGTCGCGGTCGCCCATCCGGCGTCGGCCGGCGGTGTCGCGGTGCGCGCCCACTGCTCGATCGTCGTCCGCTGCGCCGCAGGCCACCGCTCGTCGCGCACGAGCGGCACGTCGCCCGCGGCCCGCGCGGCGCGCAGCCGGTCGAACAGGGCGGCGTCCCGCGCGTCGAGGAGCCGGATCACGCGACCGGTGCCGCGTCGCGGGTCTCCTCCGGCACCGGCCGGGTCGTCCACGTGCGGCGGAACGCCCGCGGGTACGCCCGCACGAGCGTTATGACGATGGCGGAGGCGATGGCCGCCTTCACGAGGTCTCCCGGCACGAAGGCGAGGCTCAGCGCAGCCGTGGCGTCGAGGGGAAGGCGCGTGACGAGGCTCTGCACGGGTACCCCGAATGCGTAGACGACGAGGATGCCGCCCACGAGCATCCCGAGCACCGTGCGCCACCAGACCGGCTTGCGCCGCCCCGCGTGCACGATGAGCCCGATGACGGCGGCCCCGACGATCCAGCCGATCAGGTACCCGGCCGACGCGCCGACGAAGACGCCGATCCCGCCCCGGCCGCCGGAGAGCAGCGGGAGGCCGACGGCCACGAGCGCGAGCAGCACGGCCATCGACAGGGCGCCCAGCCACGGGCCGAGGATCGCGCCGGCCAGCATCACGCCGAGGGTCTGGGCGGTGATGGGCACCGCGCCGAAGACGGAGATCCCGCCCGGGAGGCCTAGCACGGCGACGAGCGCGGCGAAGACCGCGACGCGGGCGAGGTCCGTCGCGTCGAGGCGGCGGCGCGGGAGCGGGGGAGTGGTCATCGTGGATCCTAACCTGAACACTGTTCACCTGAACGGTGTTCACTATAGTGAGATCGTGGCACCGAACGAAACCGGACGACGGCACTCCCGCGACGACGTGGCGGAGGCGGCCCTCCGCATCCTGGACGACCTCGGCCTCCCCGACCTCACCATGCGCCGGCTCGCCGCCGCACTCGACGTGCAGCCCAGCGCGCTCTACTGGCACTTCCCCAACAAGCAGACGCTGCTCGCCGAACTCGCCGACCGCATCGTCGCCACCCGCCGCGCGCCCGGTCGCGGCCGGCCCGCCGACGGCGAGGACGACTGGCAGGAGGGCGTGCGCGCCGAAGCCTCCGCGCTGCGCGACGCCCTGCTCTCGTACCGCGACGGCGCGGAGGTCGTGTCCAGCACGCTGGCGCTCGGCCTCGGCTCGCCGGAGACGGTCGACCGTCTCTCCCGCGCGGTGGCGCGGGGCGGCTTCGATGCCGAGACCTCCCGCCGTGCCGCGACCGCGCTGCTGCACTTCGTGCTCGGCCACGTCTCGCACGAGCAGCAACGCCTGCAGTACGACTCGCTCGGCGTGCTCGCGGACGCCGAGGCGTCACCGCTCGACGAGGACGACCCGGCCGCGGCCTTCGCGTTCGGCGTCGGGCTGCTGGTCGGCGGACTGGAGCTCAGTCGCTCCCGAAGGTGACCTTCCACCCGCCGACGACGTGCACGGCCAGGTTGAACAGTGCGGCGAAGATGGCGCCGAGGGCCGAGACGACGATCACTTCGAGCAGGGCGACCACCAGGGTGAACGTCATCACGTTCGGGAAGGTCAGCCCGGCGACGAGGTTGGCTCCCTGCGCACCGGCGATGTCCTCCAGGAACTTGCTCGCGCTCGCGACGACGCCGAACCGTTCGAGCAGCGCCCAGATGGCCAGCCCGATCACGACGGTGATCGCCGCGACGATGATGCTCACCAGGAACGACATCTTCAGGGCGGACCAGAAGTCGATGTAGACGAGCCGCATCGTCGCGCGCTTCTTCTGCTTGCTGCCCCTAGGCGACATCTCGCCCCTTCCCCGTGTTCTCCCGCCGTTGCCGGCGCCTCCCCGTCGGGCAAGTCTACGGGACGGCTGCGGGTGGCCCCGGCCGCAACAGTCGCCGGGAAGACATTGCACGCATACCGATCGTCCGGTTCTCGGTAGACTGGTCGGGTCTCCGACACGGCCGCAGCGGATTGGGGGCGCTACGGCCGTGTCGGCCGTCAGCGGATCAGCTCCGGCAGGTGGCGCAGCCGCTCCCACTCGGAGGGCGGGACGATGCCCGGCAGCAGGACCGTCCACAGGTCGCGCACCCGGGTGAGCAGGTCGGCGCGGTGCGTCAGCGTGTCCGAGATCAGCTGCACGCCGGTGTAGGCGGGCACCACGACGCTCGCCAGCATGGCCGGGTCGACCTCCTGGCGCAGGTCCCCCTCCTCGGCCGCGCGGCGGAACAGCGCCGTCGCGGTCGTGAGCCAGTCCTCGTACGGCTCGGTCACGGGTGGGTCGAACAGCGACACCTCCGTGCTGAGGCGAATGCCGGCCGACACCACCGGATCGGTGAACAGCTGCCGCGCGAGCGCGACGCTGAGCAGCACCATGGTCTCCAGACCCGGGTGCCCCTCCTCGATCACGCCGGCCGCGACCGCCATCGTGCGCCGGTGCTGCTCGGCGATCACCGCGCGCGCCAGGTCGTCCTTCGACGCGAAGTGGAAGTACAGCGCGCCCTTGGTCACGCCGGCCTCCGCGGCGATGTCCGCGATCGACGACAGGCCGTACCCGCGGTGGCCGAAGACGGCGGCCGCCCCGGTCACGATCGTCTCGCGCGTCACCTGCGCCCGCTCCTGCTTGACCATGATGGCCTCACGTTAACGCACCGTACCGCTGCGCGTGATGGATGATCTTCGCGGGCGGCGTAGCGTTGGGGGTGCCGGGCGCGCTCCGTGCGGTCGGTCGTATTCCACCGAAGCGAGGGAGACCGCCATGCCCACTGTCGCCGACACCATCGTCGAGATCCTCCGGGATGCCGGCGTGACCCGCGTCTACGGCATCCCCGGCGACTCGCTCAACGGCTTCACGGACGCCCTCCGGCGCAGCGGCGGCGGCATCCGCTGGGAGCACGTGCGGCACGAGGAGACGGCGGCGTTCGCGGCCTCGGCGGAGGCGGCCCTGACCGGCGAGCTCGCCGTGTGCGCGGGAAGCTGCGGCCCGGGCAACACGCACCTGATCAACGGGCTGTACGACGCCAACCGCAGCCGCGTCCCGGTGCTCGCCATCGCGGCCCAGATCCCGGGCGCGGAGATCGGAAGCGGCTACTTCCAGGAGACGCACCCGCAGGAGCTGTTCCGCGAGGCCAGCGTCTACACGGAGCTGGTGAGCCAGGTGGACCAGATGCCGCGCATCCTCGAGATCGCGATGCGGACCGCCGTGGAGCGCCGCGGGGTCGCCGTCGTCGTCGTGCCCGGCGAGATCTTCCTGGCGGACAGCGCCGGCCGCAAGAAGTCGGCCCCGATCGCCTTCTCGCCGCGCGTGACGCGGCCGACCGACCCCGAGCTGCGGGCGGCCGCCGACATCCTCAACGCCGCGAAGCGCGTCACCATCCTCGCCGGAGCGGGCGCGGAGGGCGCCCACCCGCAGCTGGTCGAGATCGCGGGGGCGCTCAAAGCCCCGATCGTGCACGCCATGCGCGGCAAGGAGTTCATCGAGTACGACAACCCGTACGACGTGGGGATGACGGGCCTGCTCGGCTTCTCCTCCGGCTACCGCGCGATGGAGTCGTGCGACGCCCTGCTCATGCTCGGCACCGACTTCCCCTACCAGCAGTTCTACCCGTCGAAGGCGAAGATCATCCAGGTCGACCTGCGCGGCGAGAACCTCGGCCGGCGCGTGCCGCTCGACCTCGGCCTGGTCGGCAGCGTGCGCGACACCGTGGAGGCTCTGCTCCCGCTGCTGAAAGGGCGCGCCGACCGCAAGCACCTCGACTCCTCGCTGGCCCACTACGCCAAGACGCGGAAGAGTCTCGACGACCTCGCGGTCAACGACCGCAACCGCACGCCCATCCACCCCCAGTACGTCGCGCGGCTGGTGAGCGAGCTCGCCTCCGACGATGCGGTGTTCATCCCGGATGTGGGATCGCCGGTCGTGTGGGCCGCGCGCTACCTGCACATGAACGGGAAGCGCCGGCTCATCGGCTCGTTCACCCACGGCAGCATGGCCAACGCGCTGCCGCAGGCGATCGGCGCCCAGACGGCGTTCCCCGGGCGGCAGGTGGTGGCGCTCTCCGGCGACGGCGGCCTGGCGATGCTGCTCGGCGAGCTGCTCACCCTGCGGCAGAACAAGCTCCCGGTCAAGATCGTCGTCTTCAACAACTCCTCGCTGAACTTCGTCGAGGTGGAGATGAAGGCGGCGGGCTTCGTGAACTTCGGCACCGGGCTCGAGAACCCCGACTTCGCTGCCGTCGCCGAGGCTGTCGGGATGTTCGGCCGCCGCGTCGAGAAGCCGGACGACCTGGAGGGGGCCCTGCGCGAGGCGTTCGCCCACGACGGGCCCGCGCTGGTCGACGTGGTGACGGCGCGGCAGGAGCTCAGCATCCCGCCGGCGATCACCGCGAAGCAAGTGGGCGGCTTCACGCTGTACGCGCTGCGGACGATCATGAACGGCCGCGGCGACGAGCTCATCGACCTCGCCGACACGAACGTCTTCCGGCGCCTGTTCGACTGAAACTCCTCCTTTCGAGAATCCGCGTTATCAAACGCTCGCGGGTCCGTCTTAACAAGTGACGGCGCTTCTCTGCGCCGGAACGAAAGGACGGATCATGCACACGAAACGCACGATCGGAAAGACCCGCGGGACGCGGCTCGTGGTCGCAGGTGCGATCGCCGCGGTCGCCGCCGGGCTGCTCACGAGCACGCCCGCGACGGCCGCGACGAGCGGCTACCTCGCCCTCGGCGACTCGTACGCCACGGGACAGGGGGTGGACGGGACGAAGGGCGAGGATGCCGGCTGTCTCCAGTCGCCCGCCGGCTATCCCACCCAGGTCGCCAACGAGCTGGGGCTCACCCTGATCGACAACACGTGCAGCGGTGCCGTGCTCAACGACATCTTCCACACGTCGTCGAAGGGCCGTGCGCCGCAGGCGAGCGCACCCGCCGACTCGGTCTCGCTCGTCACGATCACCATCAGCGGCAACGACCTCGGCTTCGCCTCCCTGCTCACGTCGTGCCTCGCGCTGTCGGCCACCGGGCCGCTCACCAGCCACCAGCCGACCTGCAAGGACAAGCACACGGTCGACGGGGTCGACAAGGTCCAGGCCAAGATCGAGAGCGAGGTCGGCCCTGTTCTGCTCGACACTCTCTACGATCTGCGCAGCACCTACCCGTCGGCGCGGATCGTCCTGGTCGGCTATCCGACGCTCATGCCCGACGCGACCCACACGCCGGCGGGCGGCTGCTTCGCCCCGCTCAAGCAGGGCGACAGCTTCCCGTTCGTCACGACCGACCTGGCCTGGATGAACACGGTCCAGCGCGCCCTCGACCGCAAGCTCGCGCTCGCGGCGCAGTACGCCGGCATCGACTACGTGTCGCAGATGGCCACCACCGTCGACAACTCCGCCTGTTCCGCGACGGGCGAGCCGCACATCGCGCCGCTGACCCTCGCCGGGCTGTCGGCGACGCCGCAGTCGTTCCACCCGAACGCGGCCGGGCTGAAGACGATCGGTCAGACCGTCACCTCCGCCCTGAGCCCGCGTGCGGCGTTCCAGGGCATCCGCGGCCAGCTCATCCCGCAGGCCGGCGAAAGCGACTACATCCTCCAGTACGTGGTCCCCGCGGGCCTCGTCGGCAGCATGCCGGATGTCGCCGCCACCAAGAACGGGAAGTACCTGTCCAACGTGAAGGGCGGGAGCGGGTACTACCTCGAGGTGACCGGGACGGCGTCCAAGCAGTACCGCTACTACTGGCAGCGGGTCACGGTGAACCCCGGCGATCAGGTGGAGCTGAAGGTCTACCAGAACGGGACGCGGCAGGTGCTCACCCCGCTCCCCGCCTCCTTCAAGGGAGTGACGGGCCAGCTGGTGCACACCAGCGGCGACCAGTACGAGCTGCAAGTGTGGGTGCCCACCAACACGTTCGCCGCGACGCCCGATGTGTCGGCGCGGATCAACGGGAAGTACTCGGCCAATGTCTCCGGAAGCAACGGGTACTACCTGTACTGGACCATCGCGCCCGGTTACCGGGTGTGGTACCAGACGGTCACGGTGAAGCCGGGCGACGACGTGATCCTGAAGGTCACGAGCACCGGCGAGGTGCAGACGCTGTCTAGTTGATGCAGACCGTGTCGCTGTAGTTGGTCGCCGGGCCGCTCGGCGACGGCGCGGGCGCGGGTGCGGTGGTGGCGCCGCCACCACCCCCTGCGCCTGCGTCGCCACCCGTGCCTGCGGCGCCGGGCGCGGTCGGCATGATGCCGTCGTCGCCGAGCACCACGGTCACGGTGCTGACCGTCGAGGTCTCCTGCACGCTCGCTCCCGGCAGGTAGGCGGCGACGGCCTTCGCCTGCGCCTCCTTGCCCGACGGGTACTGGATCACGGTGGTGGGCCGCGTGTCGGCGTCCCCCGGCGTGCCCGTCGCGAACCCGGCGCTCGCGAGGGTCTGCGTCGCCGTGGTCGCCGCGCCGTTCTGGCTTCCGCCGTTCAGCACGGTCACCGAGGTGTCGGCGGGCTTCGCGGCGGTCGCCTTCTCGTAGGCGGACGGCGTGCCCATGAGGCTCTGGATGAACGCCGGCATCGCGGCCGTGTCCACTTCCACGATCGAGACATCGCTGCCGTCGACGGTGATCGTCGGCGTCCCGGAGATCGGGATGGTCGCCGACTGGATCTTGCCGCCGGTCAGACCCTGCAGCTGCGCGGCCAGCTGCAGGAAGTTGAGGCCCGGGTCGGTCTCGAGCGAGCCGCTCACCGCATCCAGCACCTTCGTCAGCTTCCCGGGGTTGAGCAGCGTGCCGGCGGAGAGGAACTTGTGCGCCTCGACGGAGAGGAAGTACTGCTGCCGCACGACGCGGTCCAGGTCGCCGCGGGGCAGTCCGTGGCGCTGCCGCACGAACGAGAGCGCCTGCTTGGCGTCGAGCGTGGACACGCCAGCCGGGAACTGCGCACCGGAGTACGGGTCGTCGACCGCGGCGTTCAGGCACACCTGCACCGGTCCGAGCGCCTGCGCGATCGTGTAGAAGCCGAGCAGGGAGACGCGCACGTAGTGGTCGATGCTCAGGCCCGTCAGGTTCTGAACGGTCTGGATGAGGAGCTTCGCACCCGCGGTCGGGTCGCTGCCTCCGCCGCCCAGCGAGAAGGCGGCATTGAGCTTGTTCATGCCGTGGCCGGGCACTTCCACCCACGAGTCGCGGGGCAGCGAGATGAGCGTTGCCGACTTCCCGTTGGCCGGGATGTGCAGGATCATCATCGTGTCGGTGTTGGTCCCGCCGCCGTCCTGGGTGGTGCTCAGTTGGTCGAGCTCCGCCTGCGTCGCGCCCTCGGGGCGGTGGTCGTCGCCCACGAGCAGGATGTTCTGGTCCTGCCCGTCGACATCGTTGCCCGACTTCGAGATCACGTCGACGTGCTTGACCCCTCCGACGAACCGGAAGTAGCTGTAGGCGGCGTACCCGCCCACGACGATGAGCAGCACGGCAAGCGCGCCGGCCGTCCACGCGATGATCCGCTTGGTGCGGCGGCGCTTGCGCGGGCCCTTGCCTCCGCGGCCGCCCGGGCCGCCGGGGCCGCCGGGCCCGTCGTCGCCGCCCCCGCCGATGCCGCCGTTGTCGCGCCCGGCGCCGTTGCCGCCGAGGCCGGGTGCGTCGCCGCCGAGACCGAAGGGGTCGAGCGGGGCGGGCGCGGCCCCGGCGCCGCGGGCGCCGCCCGTGGGCACGCCGGAGGCCGGCCGGGTCGCCCGGACGGGGCGGCGAGGGTCGGCGGGCGGCACGCGTCCGAAGACCTCGGTCGCGGGCAGCTGCTGGTCGCTGCTCTCGTCACCGGGTCCGGAGGCGGGATAGTTCGGGCGTCGCACACGGAAACGCTAGGGGGAGTCGGCTTGGAACGGCCTGTTTGGCCACGGTGTTCCCGACGAATCGCCAGCATTTGCGCCCCGGGTTCCCAGCGGCGCGCGGCCGATCCGGGCCGCCGGCCTGCGAGAACACTCAGCGCTCCGTCGTGCCGCTGCGGCCCTACGCCCATGACCCAGCCCGCCGTTCGTCACGAATCGACGCCATTCGTGACGAACGACGTCCATTCGTGAAGAATCGCCGCGCAATTCGACGTCACGCGCGCCGCGCCCGCGCCGGCTCCGGCCGGCTCCGGCTGGCTCCCGTCAGTCGTCGCCGTCGTCGGGCGGAATGCAGTCCTCCGCCGCGATCGCCGCGTTCATCGTCTCCGCGATGTCGAACAGCGCATCCTGCTGCTCGTCGCTCAGTGCGTCGTAGAGGATGCGCCGGATCGTGGCCGTGTGCTTCGGCAGCGCCCGCACGACGACGCGCCGGCCGTCGCCGGTCAGGTGGATCCACATCGCCCGGCGATCCTCGGCGCACTCCTGCCGATCCACGAGCCCGCGGGCGACCATCCTGGTCACCTGGTGCGAGACGCGGCTCTTCTCCCATCCCGTCGCATCCACCAGGTCCCGCACGCGCAGCCGCCGCCCGGGCGAGCGCACGAGCGCCATCAGCACCTCCAGCTCGGAGATCGAGATACCGTCGTCGTGCTGCAGCTGCGCGTCGAGGGTGCGGTCGAAGCCGCGGCGCATGAGGTGGAAGGCGCGGAACAGCTCCAGCTCGTCGTCCGTCAGCGTGCGCGGGTCCGGACGGGTGCGCGCGGTGGCCATACGCCATCCTGACACGTCGGGCGCGCGCGGTGTCAGTGCGCGAGCGACTCCAGGAACACGACCACCACACCGAGGGCGACGATCGCGAGCAGCACCATGAGCTTCCGCCAGCCGGAGAGCCCGGTCCGCGAGACCGCGATCCAGACGATCACGGCCAGCGAGGCGATGAGCGCGACGATGGCGATGACCAGGCCTGTGCGATCGTCGATCACGTCGAAGACGGCCAGTCCGATGCTGAGGAGCGGGAGGACGAGCACGCCGAGCGCACGGGAGGATACGGCGACCATGTGCCGGAACTCCGCGGCCTCCGGCAGCGTGCTGTGCACGATCATGTGCGACACGAGGTCGGAGGCGAGCCCGGCCAGCAGCACGCCGATGACCGAGACCACGATGGTCCAGAGTATGGACGGGGAGTCGAGCGCCTCACCGTGCGCGTTGGTGGCCATCAGGATCGCGAGCGTCGTGAACGTGACGTAGATGCGCTCCCGCAGCCGGTCGCCGGCCTGACGGCGCTCCTCCTCGGTCGCATCGGCGGGGAGGTGCGTGTCGTCGCGCCGGTGGAGCGATTCGTCGGACATGACGCGAGCCTAGCCGCAGGCCCGGGAATGATCGCGGTGGCGACCGCGTTCGCCAGGATGACACGTCATCAAACTGGTCAACACAATGGAAAGGCTGACATGACGAAGATCGCGATCATCATCGGGAGCACGCGCCCGGGACGCAACGGCGAGGCCGTCGCCAAGTGGGTGTACGAGAACGCCGAGAAGCGCACGGGAGTCGAGTACGAGCTCGTCGACCTGAAGGACTGGAACCTCCCGCACCTCGACGAGGCGATGCCCGCGGCCATGGGCCAGTACGCCGGCGAGCACACCAAGGCGTGGGCGGCCAAGATCGCCGAATTCGACGGCTACCTGTTCGTCACCCCCGAGTACAACCACAGCACCTCCGGCGCGCTCAAGAACGCGATCGACTACGTCGGAGCCGAGTGGTACAACAAGGCGGCCGGCTTCGTCAGCTACGGCGTCTTCGGCGGCGCCCGCGCGGTCGAGCACCTGCGTCTCGTGCTGTCGCAGCTGCAGGTCGCCACGGTGAGTGCGTTCGTCGGCCTCAGCCTGGCGCACGACTTCGAGAACTGGCAGCTGAAGCCGACCGAGCAGCAGACCGCCGCCCTCACCCCGCTGTTCGACCAGCTCGAGTCGTGGTCGGCCGCGCTGGCGACCGTGCGCACGGCCGCCGACGCCACCGCCGACGCGGAGCAGGACGAGGACGCCGCGGCCGCCTGACCTCGCCCAGACCTGCCCGGTCTGCCGGCTTCGCTACGTCTGGCAGACCGGGCAGTAGTACGTGACCCGCTCCTCCAGCTCGGTCCGCCCGAGCGAGGACGAACGGATGGGCGTCCCGCAGCGCCGGCACGGCTGGCCCCGGCGGCCGTACACCCATGTGTTCCGCCCGCGCCGGGTGTCGCCGGTCGTCACGCGCACGGTGCGGTCGCGGTTCGCCACGATCAGCCGGCGGCCGAGATCGATCGCCGGGGGAAGGTCGACCTCGCGCACCGGCCGCGTGGGCAGCACGCCGCGCAGGAAGCACAACTCGTTGGCGTAGACGTTGCCCAGCCCCGCGAGGTTGCGCTGGTCGAGCAGGGCGACGGCGATCGGTATGTCCGGGTTCGCCTCCAGGCGGTGGAGCGCTTCGCCGGCATCCCAGTCGGGGCCGAGGAGGTCCGGTCCCAGGTGCCCCACGACCTCCTCCTCGCGCTCGCGTGGCAGCACCTCAAGCACGCCGAGCTGGAAGCCGACCGCCTGCGCGCCGTCCGTGGTGAGCACGGCACGCGCCTGGTACGACGGATGCCGCCACCGGCCGCCCGGCGGGTACACCTCCCAGCTGCCCTCCATCTTGAGGTGGCTGTGGATGGTGTGGTCGCCCACGTGCATCAGCAGATGTTTGCCGCGGCTGACGACCTCGTCCATGCGCTCGCCGGAGAGGTCGACGGTGGCGTAGGCCGGGACACGGAAGTCGGTGCCGGTCAGCACTTTTCCCGCGAGCGCGCGGTCGAGTCGCTTCGCCGCCTGGTAGACGGTGTCGCCCTCAGGCACGCGCGGTGATCCTGGTCCGGGCGGCGCGAGTCGAGGCGGCGCGGGCGGCGGTCACGCGCGCAGCCTCAGCCCGCGCGGTGTGGCGAGGAATCCGGCCTCCGACAGGGCGTCGCCGAGCGGCGAGCCGAGCACGAAGGCGCCGTTGACCGTCTCGACGGCCAGCTTGTCCACCCGGCGCCCGGTCACGAGAGCCGCCAGCGCCCGGGCAGCCGCGGCCAGCACGTCCCGCGCATCCGCGTCCGCCGGCTCGACGGCCGTCTCGGCACCGGAGGTCGGTCCGTCCGCGCCGGCGACGAAGCAGAGCAGGCTCTTGCCGCCCCGCTCGACGTAGAGCGCCAGCTCGCCGTCGACCAGCACCACGAGCGCGCCTGCCTTGCGGCCGGGGCGATGGCCGGTGCCGCTCTCGCCGGGCACCGCGGGCCACGGCAGCGCAGCGCCGTACGGGTTCGCCGGGTCGGTGGCCGCGAGCGCGACGGCCGCGAACGGCCGCTGCTGCGTGTGGTCGCGCGAGTAGGACCGCAGGCGGTCGACCGTCGCTCCGCTGGCGAACTGCGCGGCGCCGAGCGTCTCGATGAAGTAGCCGCGGCGGGCGCGCCCGGTCTCCTCGAAGCCGCTGAGCACCTTGTAGGCCAGCGCGAAGCCGCCCGGCGTGCCCTCGTTCATCACCGATCCGCGCGTCACGACGCCGTACCGGTCGAGCAGCGTCTCGGCCTGCCCGTGTGCCCGTACGGTCGAGTCCAGGTCGCGCTCCGGGAGGAGCGACCAGCGGCCTGCGACGGTCGGGGGGCCCATCCGCGTGACCATGGCCGAGCGCGTGGCGGCGCGGCCGCGGTACATGCGGGCGCGCGTCGGCTGCCGGGGCCGCTTGTGCGCACCCGAGCCGCCGCTCGTCAGCGTGCGCAGCGGAGCGAGCGTGTCGTTGGTCACCCGGCCGGCCCAGACCAGATCCCACAGCGCGGTGACGAGCTCGGAGTCGTCGATGGCCGATCCGCGCTCGGCGCCCAGAGTGTCCGACAGCTGACGGAAGAAGTACCCGCCGCCGCGGGCGAGCGCCTCCAGGATGCCGCGCTGCAGCTCGTCCGGCTCGTGGTCGGAGGGCGGCGCGAGCGTCAGGGGCGCACTGTCCGCCAGGTGGAGGCTGATCCAGCCGTCGTCGCCCGGAAGGCTGCCGTCGCCGGCCCAGATCACCTCGCCCGTCGCTGTCAGCTCGTCGAGCATGGCCGGGCTGTAGTCGGCGACACGGCTCGGCAGGACGAGCGACTCCCACGCCGATGCCGGGATGCGCGCCCCCGCGAGCTGCTCGATCACCGAGGCGACCGCATCCACCCCGCGGAGCGTCGAACCGACGTGCTGCCACTCCGGCAGGAAGCGCCCGAACGTCGTCGTGTCGACCGGCTCGACCTCGTGCCGCAGCGCCGCGAGCGACATCCGCCGCAGCCGCCGGAGCACCTCGGCGTCGCTCCACTCGCTGCCGTGCGCGTGCGGGCGGAACTCGCCCTCGACCACGCGCCCGTCCCGCGCCAGGCGTCGGAGCGCGTCGTGCACGATCGCAGGACCCAGTCCCAGCCGCGCGGCGACGTCCACCGTCTCGAAGGGACCGTGCGTTCGCGCGAACCGGCTCACCAGGTCGCCGAGCGGGTCGTCCACCGGCTCGATGAAGGCGACCGGCACACCGATGGGGAGCGGCACGCCGAGCGCGTCGCGCAGCCGGCTGGCGTCTTCGATCGCCGCGAACCGCTCCACACCCGCGATGGTCACCGCGAGGGCCCGCCGCGTGTCGACGAGGGCCGCGAGGTGACCGGCCGCGGTCGCCTGGTCGGCGTGCGGGGCGTCGAGGACCTCCGTGTCGTCGGAGGTCTCATCGGCGGACGTAGGGTCACCGGATGCCGGGTCGCGCGGCGTGGCCGCCGACGCGGTTGTCTGGTCGCCCGGCGTGGCCGCCGACGCGGTTGTCCGGCCGCCCCCGACGGCCGCCGCCGCCGTCGGCGCACTCGCCTGCCCGCCCTCGGCCGGGGCCTCCAGGCGCTCCGCCACCTCCTCGACCGACAGCGGCCCCAGCAGCCGGAGCAGGTCGGCCACGCCCTCGACGCCGCGCACGCGGCGCTCAGGGGCGAGCCGCTGCAACTGAAGCTCGACGCGCTCGATGACCGCCGGGTCGAGCAGCTCGCGCAGCTCGGCGCGGCCGAGAAGCTCGGCGAGCAGGCCGGCGTCGAGCGAGAGCGCGGCGGCCCGGCGCTCGGCGAGCGGGCTGTCGCCCTCGTACATGAACGCAGCGACATATCCGAACAGGAGCGACCGCGCGAACGGCGACGCGGTCTCGGTGGCCGCTTCGACGAGGCGGATGCTGCGCTGCTCGATCTGCTTCGCGACATCGGTCAGCGCGCCCAGGTCGTACACATCCTGCAACACCTCGCGGATGGTCTCCAGGATGATCGGGAAACTCGGGTACTTGCGCGCGACGTCGAGCAGCTGCGCGGCCTTCTGCCGCTGCTGCCAGAGCGGGGAACGCTTGCCGGGGTTGTACTTCGGCAGCAGCAGCGCCCGCGCCGCCGACTCGCGGAACCGCGAGGCGAAGAGCGCCGAACCGCCGACCTCCGCCGTCACGAGTTCGTCGAGCTCCGCTGGCTCGAACACGAAGAGCTCGCCTCCGGGCGGCTGCGCTTCGGTGTCAGGGATGCGCACGACGATGCCGTCGTCGGCCGCCATGGCCCCCGCATCGATCCCGTAGCGCTCGCGGACGCGCGCCTGCACGGCCAGCGCCCACGGCGAATGCACCTGCATGCCGAACGGGGAATGCAGCACGACGCGCCAGTCGCCCAGCTCGTCGCGGAACCGCTCCACCACGAGGGTCTTGTCGGTCGGGACGTGCCCGGTCGCCTCCTTCTGCTCCCGCAGGAAGGCCAGCAGGTTATCGGTCGCCCACGCGTCGAGGCCGGCCTCGACGCAGCGCAACTCGGCGTCGGCGGGGGAGGCGGTGCTCAGTTCGCGAGTGAACGCGCCGACCGCGCGGCCGAGCTCCGCGGGCCGCCCGATCCCGTCGCCCTTCCAGAACGGGAGCCTGCCCGGCTCGCCGAACGCGGGCGTGACGAGCACGCGGTCGTGCGTGATCTCCTGGATGCGCCAGCTGGTCGACCCGAGCGCGAACACGTCGCCGACCCGCGACTCGTAGACCATCTCCTCGTCGAGCTCGCCGACGCGGCTCGCCTTCTCGCCGACCATGTAGACCCCGAAGAGCCCGCGGTCGGGGATGGTGCCGCCGCTCGTCACCGCCAGTCGCTGCGCGCCCGGCCGGCCGGTGATCGTGCCGGTGTCGCGGTCCCAGACGATGCGGGGCCGGAGCTCGGCGAACTCGTCGGACGGGTACCGGCCGGCGAGCAGGTCGAGGGTCGCGTCGTAGGCGCTGCGCGGCAGCGTGGAGAACGGCGCGCTGCGCCGCACGATGTCGAACCAGTCGTCCGCGTCGATCGGCTCCAGTGCGGTCGCGGCGACCGTCTGCTGCGCCAGGATGTCGAGCGGGTTGGCCGGGACCTTCAGCGACTCGATCAGGCCTGCCGTCATCCGCTCGGTCGCGACCGCCGAGTGGATGAGGTCGGCGCGGTGCTTGGGGAACACGACGCCGCGCGAGATCTCGCCCACCTGGTGGCCGGCGCGGCCGACGCGCTGCAGACCGCTCGCGACCGAGGGTGGCGCCTCGACCTGCACCACGAGGTCGACGGCACCCATGTCGATGCCGAGCTCGAGGCTCGAGGTGGCGACGACGCAGCGCAGCCTCCCCGTCTTGAGGTCGTCTTCGATGAGCGCCCGCTGCTCCTTGCTCACGGAGCCGTGGTGCGCGCGGGCGAGGACGAGGGTCTCGGCGTCGGCGACCGTCTGCGACCCACGCGTCTGGCCCGATCCGCCCATCAGCTCCGCCGGGGCGCGCCGCGGCCCGTCCGCGTCCACGGCGCCGCCGAGCACGCGCTCCTCGTAGATCTCGTTGAACCGCGCCGTCAGCCGCTCGGCGAGGCGACGCGAGTTGGCGAACACGATCGTGGACCGGTTCTCGAGCACGCGGTCGACGATCGCCTCCTCGACGTGCGGCCAGATCGAGCCGGCCTGGGGCGGCGACCCGTCGCCCGGGTTCTCGCTCGCGAAGGTGGAGGTACCGAGCTCGCTCATGTCTTCGACCGGCACCACAACGCGGAGGTCGAAGCGCTTGCCCGCGGGAGGGGCCACGATCTCCACCGGCGCGCTCCCGGCCAGGAAGCGCGCCACCTCCTCCGGCGGTCGCACGGTCGCCGACAGCCCGATGCGCTGGGCGGGACGCTCGAGCAGGGCGTCGAGGCGCTCCAGCGAGAGCGCGAGGTGCGCGCCGCGCTTGGTGGAGGCCACCGCGTGCACCTCGTCGACGATCACGGTCTCCACCGAGGCGAGCGTCTCGCGCGCCTGCGAGGTGAGCATGAGGAAGAGCGACTCTGGCGTGGTGATCAGGATGTCGGGCGGATTGCTGAGCAGCGCCCGCCGGTCGGAGGCCGGCGTGTCACCGGACCGGACGCCGACGCTCACGTGCGGCGGCTCCGATCCGAGCCGTTTCGCCGTCTGCGTCACGCCGACCAGCGGCGCGCGGAGGTTGCGCTCCACATCGACGCCGAGCGCCTTCAGCGGCGAGATGTAGAGCACGCGGGTGCCGGGCTTCGCATCGGCCGGGCGCGGCTCGTTCGCCAGCCGGTCGATCGCCCAGAGGAACGACGCGAGCGTCTTGCCCGAACCGGTCGGGGCGATCACCAGGGCGTGCTTGCGGTGCGAGATCGCCTCCCATGCGCCCTCCTGCGCCGCGGTGGGCGCGGCGAAGGCCCCGCGGAACCACTCACGGGTCGCGGGGGAGAAACGATCGAGCACGTCGCCCATCCCTCCATCCTGCACCCCTCCACCGACACTGTCAGGGGCGCTGGGCGGACCTGTGGATAACGCTCAGCGACGGAGGTTGCCGCGGATGAACGTCGAGATGTCGCCGAGCTCCAGGGGCGAGATCGCGTGTCCCATTCCTTCATAGATGCGTGCGTCGAGCGACGAGTGACGCGGCAGCCACTCGCTCGTGCGATCGAGGGAGGCGGCCGGGATGGTGTCGTCCAGCGTCCCGCGGCCCCAGAAGACCGGGACCTGCGCGTCGGCGAGCTCGGCATCGCCCGGTTGCGTGCCCTGCACCACGAACCCGGAGAGCTGCACCGCGTAGTCGAACCGCTCGGGGGCGTGGCGGAGCAGCTGCAGCGCCATCGCACCGCCCTGCGAGAAGCCGAGCAGGCCGGTGGGCACCGCGGGCTGCTCGTCGAGCCAGTCGAGCACCGCGCGGGCCGCCGCGTCGGCGTTGCCGGCGAGCGGGTCGCCGGGCATGTTGGTGAAGCGCGAGAACCACGCGAACCCGGGACCCTCGGGGATCGGCGCACGCAGCGAGGCGATCACCGGCTCCAGCGGCAGATAGGCGGCGATGCCGAAGAGGTCCGCCTCATCCGACGCGTAGCCGTGCAGCAGGACGAGCAGTGGGCGCCCGGCGCGGTCGCGTTCGGAGGCCGACCACAGTACGGCGTCGCGGTCGATTCGGAGGTCGGGAGCGGGAAACGGCACCCTCCATTCTCGCCCGGCGGCAAAGTTGCCCACAGCCCCCGTCGGAGTGCCGCCCATCCACAGATCGGTTTGTCCCCCCAGGCCGCCGGGAACGCTTCCGTAGTATGCATCCATGAGCGTTCGCACCCCCGATCCGGACCCCACGCCCGATCCGCTGCCCGGCGACGGCCCGCGGCCGGGCCCCGCCTGGCTGTCCGACATCGAGCTGGAGCAGATCCGGCGGCGGCTCCCGTTGCTGTACGTGGAGGCCGTGCCGGTCCGGGTGGACGGGCTGGGCCAGGTGACAGAGGTCGGCATCCTGCTGCGGGCCAACGCCGTGGGCGAGATCACCCGCACCCTCGTGTCCGGGCGTGTGATGTACGGCGAGACGCTGCGCGAGGCGCTGTTCCGCCATCTCGAGAAGGACCTCGGGCCCATGGCCTTCCCGCAGCTCCCGGCGAGCCCGGTGCCGTTCCAGGTGGCGGAGTACTTCCCCATGCCGGGCGTCTCGCAGTACACCGACGAGCGCCAGCACGCCGTCTCGCTCGCCTACGTGGTGCCGGTGACCGGCACGTGCGATCCCCGGCAGGATGCCCTCGAACTGACCTGGATGACGCCGGAGGAGGCGACGTCGCTCACGGTGTCCGAAGAGCTGGAAGGGGGCAGGAGCGCCCTCGTGAAGGCGGCGATGGCGTCGCTCGGGAGAATCGCCTGATATTCGTCCTTGACGCGATTGGCTAATGACATTAGCTTTATGGCTATGACCATTTCAGTCGAGTCCCCGGTGCGCTACCTGGCGCGGCCGGAGGGGCGTATCAGCTACACCGTCGAGGGCAACGGGCCGCTCGTCGTGGCGGTCCCCGGGATGGGCGACCTCCGCTCCAGCTACCGTGACATCGTGCCGGCGCTCGTCGCCGCCGGCTACCGCGTCGCCGTCACCGACCTCCGCGCGCACGGCGGCTCCGACACGTCGTTCCGCGAGTTCGGCGACGTCGCCACCGGTCGCGACGTGATCGCGCTGGTCGAGGAGCTCGGCGGCCCCGCCGTCCTCCTCGGCAACTCGATGGGCGCCGCCGCAGCCGCCTGGGCCACCGCCGAGCGGCCCGACCTGATCGCGGGCCTCGTCTTCTCGGGACCGCTCCTGCGCGATCCGGCGATGGGACGTGCGGCCACCGGCCTGTTGCACCTCGGCTACCGCGGCCTGTTCGCGGGACCCTGGGGCGCCTCCGCCTGGGCGGGTTACTACCGCAGCACGCTCAACCGCGGCACGAAGGCGCCGTGGCTCGACGAGCACGTCGCCGACATCCGCGCCAGCCTCAAGGAGCCCGGACGCCTGGCTGCTTTCCGGCACCTCACCCTCCAGCTGACGCACGCGGTCGTCGAGCCCCGGCTCCCGCAGGTGACGGCGCCGATGCTCGCCTTCGTCGGCGAGCTCGACCCCGACTACCGCGACACCGACGCCGAGATCGCGTGGATGCAGTCCCAGCGGGTGCAGGTGGTGCGGGTCGCGGAGTCCGGGCACTACCCGCACGCGCAGCGCCCCGACGTCGTGCTCCCGGCAACGCTCGACTTCCTCGCGCAGCGCCGCACAGCCGACGACTCCGGCTGGGCCGCCCGTGCCTAGGGCGGGCCTCACCCGGCAGGCGGTCGTCGCGGTCGCGATCGACCTCGTCGACGAGGGGGGAACGGCCGGCTTCGAGCGGCTGACCCTCGCCGCCGTCGCGGGCAAGGCGGGCGTCGCGGTGCCGAGCCTGTACAAGCACGTGGCGTCGCTCGGCGAGCTGCGGCGCCTGGTGGCGACCGAGTCCATCGCCGAGCTGACGCGCGTGCTCGCCGCCGCGACGATCGGCCGCGCGGGACCGGATGCGGTGCGCGCGGCGGCGGACGCCATCCGCGACTTCGCGAGGCGGCATCCGGGCCGGTACGCGGCCACGCAGGTCGCACCGCACGGGTCCGACCCGGCGGACGCCGAGCTGGTCGCCCGCGCGGAGGAGACCCTCGCCGTGCTCGCCGGGGTCCTGCGCGGCTTCGGCCTGCCCGACGACGAGCTCGTGGACGCCATCCGGATGCTGCGCAGCGCCGTGCACGGCTTCGTCACGCTCGAACTCGGCGGAGGCTTCGGCCTGCCCGACGACCTCGACCGCAGCTACGCCGTCCTGATCGACGGCATCATCGCCGGCGTCGCCCGCCTCGCCGCCTCCGCCCCCACCCCCGCCTGACCCACCCGCCGAGGTGCTCGCAAACGTCCCGTTCGCGCCGCAAACGCAGCGCCTGCGAGCACCTCACGCGCCCGGAGTCGGGTGCCCGCCACCCGGGCCCAATCCACTGAGGTGCTGGCAGATGTCGCGTTCGCGCCGGAAACGCAGCATCTGCGAGCACCTCACGCGCCCGGAGTCGGGTGCCCGCCACCCGGGCCCAATCCACTGAGGTGCTGGCAGATGTCGCGTTCGCGCA
>Ga0209563_100309_pt1 | contig 19513 bp, 6 predicted proteins | sample AraplaCvi_mMF_r2_FD_184271 | JGI IMG/M metagenome (GOLD analysis project Ga0209563, IMG submission 184271) | Arabidopsis root microbial communities from North Carolina, USA - plate scrape CL_Cvi_mMF_r2 (SPAdes) (version 2) | ecosystem: Host-associated > Plants > Roots > Endosphere | place: USA... | reverse complement strand
CCGACGGCACTTACACCTACACGCTCAACCCGACCGATGCCGACTTCAAGAATTTGCACGGCGGCGGCAATGGGACAGAGACGTTCACTTACACCATCACCGACTCGGACGGCGACACCAGCACTGCGAATCTGGTGCTGCAGATTCACAACAACGATGATCCGGTGGTCATCAGCGGCCTGGACGTGAACGGCGGCGAGCTGACGGTTTACGAGAAAAACCTCAGCACCGGCAGCGCGCCGGACGCTAATGCACTGACTCAGAGCGGCACCTTCACCATCACCGCTTTGGACGGCGTCACCACGCTGACCGTCGGCGGCATCGCGGTCGTCACCAATGGTGTGGCCGCCGGCTTCCCACAATCGGTCACCACGCCGCTCGGCAGCACGCTGACCATCACTGGTTTCAACGCGACTACGGGGGTGGTGAGTTACAGCTACACCCTCGACCACAACGACGCCCATCCAACTGCCAACGGCGCCAACAACCTGCCTGAGCAATTCGCCGTCACCGTGGTCGATGACAACGGCACAACTGCCAATGCGACCCTCGATGTGAACGTGATCGACGACCTGCCCAAAGCGGTGAACGACAGCAACGCCAACACCGCGTCGGAAACCAATCTGATCCTGACCGGCAACGTGCTGACCAACGACGTACAAGGCGCCGACCGCGTACCCACCGGCCCCGTCACTGCCGGTACCTTCAGCGGCACCTACGGCACCCTGGAGCTGCACACCGACGGCACTTACACCTACACGCTCAACCCGACCGATGCCGACTTCAAGAATTTGCACGGCGGCGGCAATGGGACAGAGACGTTCACTTACACCATCACCGACTCGGACGGTGACACCAGCACTGCGAATCTGGTGCTGCAGATTCACAATAATGACGATCCGGTGGTCCTCAACGGTCTCGACGTCAACGGCGGCGAACTCACGGTCTACGAGAAAAACCTCAGCGACGGCAGCAGCCCGAATCCATCAGCATTGACCCAGAGCGGCACGTTCACCGTGACTGCGCTCGACGGCCTGCAAACCCTCACCGTCGGTGGTATCGCCGTGGTCAGCAATGGCGTGGCCGCAGGCTTCCCGCAATCGGCGGTCACGCCATTGGGCAGCACGCTGACCATTACCGGTTACAACCCGGCCACGGGCGTGGTGAGTTACAGCTACACCTTGGTGGACAATGAGGCTCACCCGACCGCTAACGGCGCCAACAGCCTCACCGAGAATTTCAACGTGGTCGCCACCGACGGCGACGGCAGCACCGCCAGCGGCCAGATCAACGTCAACATCATCGATGACCTGCCGACCGCCAAGGCCGACACCGGCTCGGTGGTGGAGGGCGGTACGGTGAATGTCAGCGTGTTGGGCAATGACGTCACTGGTGCGGACGGCGCAGCGGCAGGTGGTGCTGTGGTCGGCGTGCGCGCCGGCGGCGACACCTCAAGCTCGGCGATCGGCGGCCTCAACAGCAACATCAACGGCACTTACGGCTACCTGACTCTGGACGCGGCGGGCAACGCCATCTACCACAGCAATCCGAACTCGGTAAGCCCACCGGGTGCCACCGACACGTTCACCTACACCATCCGCGACGGTGACGGCGACGAAAGCACCACCACCCTCACCATTAACGTCGCTGACAGCAAACTGGTGGCCTCGGTCGATCAGGACGTGACGGTCTACGAAAAAGCCCTCGACCTGACCAAGGACGGCCAGGACCTGGCGCCCGGCACGGTCACCGGCAGCGACCCGAGCAACACCGGCGAAACCGCCACCGGTACGCTGGTCGGTGCGGTCACCGGCGGCAGCGGGGCGATCACCTATACCTTGGTCGGCAGCGCCACCGGCACCTACGGACAGATCCAGCTCAACGCCGACGGCACCTACACTTACACCCTGACCTCGGCACCGAAAACCACGCCGAACGCCAACGACGGCGCCAATACCCTGAGCGAAAGTTTTACCTACAAAGCCACCGATGCGCTGGGCAACAGCACCACCAGCACGATTGTGGTCAACATCGTCGACGACGTGCCCAAAGCCGTGGCGTCGGATCGTTCGGTGGCGGCGGTGGAAATCGATTCCAACCTGCTGATCGTCCTCGACATCTCCGGCAGTATGGTCGACCCGTCCGGCGTGCCGGGCCTGTCGCGGCTGGATCTGGCGAAACAGGCGATCAGTGCCTTGCTCGACAAATATGACGACCTCGGCGACGTCAAGGTGCAACTCGTCACCTTCAGCAGCAGCGCCACCGACAGGACCTCGGTGTGGGTTGACGTAGCGACCGCCAAATCGATTCTCGCCGGCCTCACGGCGGGCGGCGGCACCAACTACGATGCGGCGGTGGCGATGATGCAAACCGCCTTCAATACCTCGGGCAAACTCACCGGGGCGCAGAACGTCGGTTACTTCTTCTCCGACGGCAAACCGACCACCGGCCAGGAAATCGGCACCGCCGACGAGACCGCGCTGAAGAACTTCCTCGATGCCAACAGCATCAAGAACTACGCCATCGGCCTGGGCAGTGGTGTGAGCAACGCCAACCTCGACCCGCTGGCCTATGACGGCATCAGCCACACCAACACCAACGCAGTGGTGGTCACTGACCTCAATCAGCTCAACTCGGTGCTGTCGGGCACTGTGGAAGGTGCGCCAGTCACCGGTTCGCTACTGGGCGAGGGCGGTACCTTCGGCGCCGATGGTGGCTTCATCAAATCCATCGTGGTCGACGGCACCACCTACACCTATGACCCGCGCGCCAACAGCGGCCAGGGCTCGTTGACCGCCAGCGGCGGCACCAACCACGGCACGTTCAACACCGTGAACAACACGATCAGCATCGCCACCAACAACAGCGGCACCCTGGTAATCAACCTCGACACCGGCGACTACAGCTACACCTCGCAGAAAACCACGACCACGGTGATCACCGAGAACATCGGTTTCACCCTCAGCGACAATGACGGCGACCTCGCCAGCTCGACGCTGACCGTGAAAGTGATCCCCAACTCGCCACCAGTGGCGGTGGACGACCACGTCATCACCAACGTGCTGTCGAGCAGCGTCACGGTGCCGGGCGAACTGTTGCTGGCCAACGACACCGACCCGGATGGCGACACGCTCAACGCCTCACCAACCACCTTCAACACCGGGTGGGTGGCCAAGGGCGCGGACTTCACCGGTACCGGCGCGATCACGTTCAACGGCACCAGCAACACGGCGGCCAACCAGAACCTGGCCGACGTGCGTAACGCGTTCGCGGCGAACACCGCCGCGATGACCGCGGTGCTGGTGGTCAGCGGTTACCTCGGTGCGGTGACCAACGCCAATGCCAACGATGAGGACTTGATCACCGTCAAACTGAAGCAGGGCGAAACCCTCAACCTGGATCACAACCTGGCGGCCGGCCACGTCACCATGGAGTACTCGGTCAACGGCGGCGCGTTCGTCAGCATCGCCGACGGCGGCACCATCACCGCCAGCGCCGACAGTACCTACCAGATCCACGTGACCAACATCAGCAATACCAGCGGCAGCAATCCGACGGCAGCGGAAAACTACCAACTGACCATGACGGTCAATTACGCCGGCGCCCACGACGTGACGCCGGACTTCAACGGCACCTACACCGCCAACGATAACCATGGCGGCAGCGACACCGCCAATGTCAGCATCACCTATCAGGATGGCCACACCCTCACCGGTACTGCCGGGGATGACATTCTGGTAGCAGGCAGCGGCAACAACCTCCTCAATGGTGGCGACGGCAACGACGTACTGACCGCCGGTTCCGGCAACAACGAGATGCACGGCGGTGCGGGCAACGACTTGCTCTACAGCGGTCCGGGCAACGACATTCTCGACGGCGGTACCGGCATCGACACGGTCAGCTATGCCCATGCCACCGCCGGGGTTACGGTCAACCTCGGCCTGCTCGGTGCGCAAAACACCATCGGCGCCGGCACTGACACGATCAGCAACATCGAAAACCTGGTCGGCTCGAACTTCAACGACACCCTGACCGGCGACAACAATAACAACGTGATCAACGGCGGGCTGGGCAACGACATCCTCAACGGTGGTGGTGGCGATGACCTGCTGATCGGCGGCATGGGCAACAACACCCTGACCGGTGGAGCGGGAGCGGACACCTTCCAGTACCTCAAGGGCAACACTGGCCACGACACCATCACCGACTTCACCCCCGGCACCGACAAGCTCGACCTGTCGCAACTGCTGCAAGGTGAAAACGGCACCACCGCGTCGCTCGACGACTACCTGCACTTCACCGTCACCGGCAGCGGCGCCTCGGTGCTCACCAGCATCGACGTCAGCGCCCTGGCCGGCGCCACGCCGAACCAGACCATCGACCTCGCCGGCGTCAACCTCGCCAGTCATTACGGTGTAACGCCAGGGGCGGGTGGAGTGGTAGCCGGTGGGCACGACACGGCGACGATCATCAGCGGCATGTTGAATGATCATTCGTTGAAGGTTGACACGGTTTGATCAAGGCCTGAAACGACAAAACCCGCCGCTCCGGCTGATTGGAACGGCGGGTTTTTCTTTGCTCAGGCGAGAGTGGCGCCTCAGCCTTCAACTGCAGATTATCCGGCACCCGATTCACCGCCGGCCCACCCAGCATGATCAGATGCGCAATCCTCGACAACACATGCCGTTGCAATCCGTCCATCGGCCCGGGAAAGTCATTGGCCATGACCTTGGCCGAGTTCAGTGTCTCGCACCCATCGACCAGCAGTTCTTCGCTGTCGATACCGGGGCGATGAGGTACCGGGCACTGGCGCTAGGATGCGCAGCCTGATTCAGGCTCCGATCCGGTTTGTTGAACCGCTCTGTTCATGCCGTTCTGCAAGGTGACAGCGATCCAAATCTCCGACGAACGGTAGCAAAACCTGTAATTTCTGACAGTAGCCAGCGAATATACAACGCCGTTAAATCACTTCAGAGCAACGAATCCTCAACCTGCCGATAACGGGCAGATGTTTTGGGAGCGTGGGTCGATATCGTGAGAGGGCGTCTGCAATGCCGATGACTCAAAAGCTGGCCGATCCTGAGGATCCCGTCCTGGAGAAACCCAGAGTTCCCATCATTCTCAAGGATGAAAATGGCAACGAGAGCCCCGATGGGCTGCTGCCGCGCAATGCTCTGAACGATGATGTGAAAGTGATTGTCCCCAATTGGAAGCCGGCTTACTTCGATGCTCCGATCCCCTACATCATTATCATCAGTTGGGTGTTTGAGGGCGGCCCGTTCACTGAGGTCTACCGCGAGACATTTGATGAACCGGGGGAGAAGGTCTTGAAAGTCCCGCAGGACAAGCTGGATCCTGGCACTTATGACTTGTCCTACGAGCTGAACTACGGCGGGAACAAGGAGTATTCTTTTCGTAAACGAGTGACGGTTGATCGGGTCCCTCCGAATGATAATCAGCAACCGACAGCCCTGATCATGCTGAACGTTCCGGGCGATATCACCGATGACTATCTCATTCGTTTTGGCGAGGTCCGGTTTCAAGTCCCGTTCTATCCGGATGCCAGGGCACGGGATCGTGCGATCTATTTCCTGACCGAAAAAGAAAATCCGCCGGACTCCGAACAGGAAATACGTGAGCAAGCATTCAGCCAGCAGGACATCGATCAGAAGCAACTGATCATCACGATTTATGAAGCGGACATTCGGGCCAAGGGACACGGCCCACGTTACTTTTATTACAAGTTGCGGGACTGGGCCGGCAACATCGGACCGCGCTCTACTACGTTGCCGGTGTTCGTCGATTTGAAACCCGGGCCCGGCAAACTCAACCCGCCACGTGTCCCGTTATCGGCCAGGGGATTGATCGACCGCGAGCATGCCCGCGAAGGGGCTTCGAATCAGCAGGCTGTTACGGTCGAAATCGATAACTATGACAACCCGGATGCCTCCGACAAGCTTTTGATTCGGTGGAATGGTCATGATCTGGCACCGCTCGATGTCGATCCTTCGAAGCCGGTACAGATCGCGGCCGTGCCCTGGTCAACATTGACGGCCGACGGGCTCGGTCCCATGGACGCGCGTATCGACTATCGCGTCAGTCGGGGCGGGACGCCGACGCCGCCGTCACCGGAAACAACCGTGCCCTTCAACTTTACGGTCGCGGGTCAAGACCACCCCGATGCACCTGCGCTGTTGAACACCAGGCTGGCGAAGGTCGAGATTTACGGAGCCGTTTCAAAACAGCTGAACAAGCTGCTTCCCGACGACTATGAATTAAACGCCGATGGGTACCTGGCGCTGCATGACAACCCTTTGCCAGGGGAAAAGGTCTTTGTGTTCTGGGGAGCCATCAGCGCACCCGTCGCGGAGTATGAGGTTAGGCCCGGTGATACAGCCGGGAAAAAAATTCCCTTCAGCATCCCTTGGGAGTTTATCGACCAGGACAAGGAAAATCCGGCGCTGCCTGTGCATTACCTCACCGATAACGGTGTGAACCAGCAACTGGCCCGGACTACTCGGGTGGACGTGGCAATCGTCATCATCAGGAATATGCCCGAACCAACCTTCCCGGATGGCGGGCGGGAAGGGCTCCTCGATTGCTGCGCCAACCCACGGTTGTGGGTGCATGTGAAAGTTCATATCGAGGGTAATGACGCGTTCGATGAGAACGATATTGTCGAGCTGCGTTGGCAAGGGTGTCAGGGCCCCAACGGTACCTCTCCTATTTCGGGCGTCGCGGACTCGTTCGAAACGAAGCTGACTCTTGATCAGGCACGCAATGGCTTTGACGTGCTGGTGACGGACTATCAACGGTTGATTGAGCCCATGGTGAATAACGGGTCGGCGCTCTGTCAGTACTTTTTGAGAAAAAGTAATGGCGGTCGTGGAGTATCGAAATTCGATTTTGTAATTATCAATAGAACAATGCCCAGCGGCGCAGTTTGCGGGCCGGATGTGGATCTTTGTTCGAAGTAATATCTGTGGCGCCGGATCGTTTGAGTTGCCGGACGCTGACATAAGTTGTGCTGACTGCTGTTGAGGCTTTTGCAGTTCCCTGAAAGTTGTCAGTTTTCAATGAGTGCTGGTGCAGGCTTATAGCACCCTTGGCCAGCTATTTAAATTTGGAAAGGATAATGACAATGACCATTTTTAAACCGTTAAGTCCCGCAGAGAATCGTGCACGCTATCTCAGGGTTCGCCAAAGCATGGCTGTCGCTGATCTGGAACCACCCAAGTTGCATGCGGATAATCCTCTACTTGGCGACGAAGCCGATGACTTGCCAAATCAATTGCACAGCAGTCTTCGGGGCGCTGCACTCAAGGTTGTGATTCCTCGTTTTCCCAAGGCAGATGATCCCAATTCAGTACCGGGTTTTTTACGGTTGACCTGGGATGCTACTCCTACAGGAACTCGATTTAACTACACCACGCCGATTGATTCGGCAATAACTGAATTTGATCTGGTGCTCCCTGAGGGTTTGACGGTCGATCCAGGCTCGCATGAACTGGGTTATGTATTAAATCATGGTGGCAATACTGATCCGGTAGAATCTCTGATAATCAATATTGATACCCAGGCTCCTACTCCAAATGGTTTGGTGACACTTCCGCCCGAAGTGGAGCAGTTTGGTATTACTAAAACCTATCTAGATAACAATGGTGGTGTTGTGGTGGTGGGTATTCCTGAATACCCTACAAAAAAAATCAAGGATACCGTTCGCTGTTACTTCGGAGTCAGTTTGCCAAGTGCTGTCTTGATTGGAGAGTTTGAGCGTCCAGATACAACTACACCGGTAACTTTCGATCTGACCAGCGACCACATTGGAAAGGAGGAAGGCGAAAAAGAACTTTGGTATACGCTGGAAGACCGCAAGGGTAACCCGAGTGCACCTTCTCCATTCAAGAAGGTCAACATATCGCTGACAGATCCTCCTGCGGGATTGCTCCCACCTGATATCCCGCTGTTTGATGACGATACTCCCATTAAACTGGTAGATCTGGCGGATGCCCGGACGCCATTGGGGATCGGTATAACAACTCAGTACACCAACTTCATCGATGGCATGGATGAGTTGGAAGTTACCGTTGATGGCACCACATTAAAGGCTGTTCAAATTACAGGTTTTCCTTACTATCTGGATATTCCTTACGCTGCACTGTTCAACGACAACCTTGGCCCCAAGAAGATTACTACCAGCTATCAGATAAAGCGCGGGAATGCTCGACATCCATTAACAGGGCCTCTCACAAAAGATATTGATGTCGATCTTCGCAGGCCCGGTCCAGGAGAGGGGGGAGAGAACCCTAACCCGGATCTCGCTCCGGTGACAGTTCAAGGGCAAGGAGGCAATCTTCCAAACGTTCTGTCTGAAGACGACATAGACCAGACGGTATCAGTGAAGGTGGCAGTTTTTGATGATGTGAAAGATGGGGACATTGCGACACTTATCTGGAAGGGCGTAGAAGTTTCCCAAGCGGACGGTGGTGTTATCGAGTTGGATGGAACGGAGACCGGTGAGCTGGAGTGGACTATTGAATGGTCGGTTGTCGACTTTGGAGGGAATGATGCAAAACTACCGGTAAGTTACAAGTTGACCAATCCAGCTGTTAACGATAACGAAGAGTTTTCATTGCCTCGGGAGGTTGAGGTGTTCATTCGTCCAAGCGTAGCGCCAGCAGTAACCTTTCAATATATGGACGATGATTTTGATCCTCCTCTGCTCAACTGTAATTCGTTACGAACAGATGCTGTCCTTGTCAAGTGTGCTCACGCGCTGGTTGCAGGTGGGGAGAATCAATTGAAGGGTCAGACCCTGTCTTGCGTTTATCAAGGTTATACCGATGAGGCGGGCGCTACGGAAAAGCCGAATACAAAATACGCTTTCACTTATACACCTACCGATCAGGAGGTGGATGCTGGGTTCATTTTGAAAATCCGTTATCAGGAACTGCTTGCAACAGGCAGTGCGTGGGGGAAGATCAGTTATGTGGCTGATATTGATGGAAGACCGGTGGAGTCCAGCGATTTTGTCAGGGTGCATATGGAATCAGGCAGTGGTAATCCTTGCCCGATTTAAGTGAGGAAGACGGGAGGTTCAATACCTCCCGTTTTTTTGCGGTAGTGCTCGGGTTATTTCCTCTTTGGCTTTCGGACTTTTCCTACAGTTTTTTGTGGGGGATCCGACTACTGTTCGCGCTCGATTTTTCATGCAGATGCTTCTTGCATTTTTTTGTAATGGTTTTGGAGGTGGACAAGTCATGAAGGCGTTGAGTGTCTGGTTTAATGGACCCGTTGTAAAAAGCACGTTGGGTGCGTTTATATTCATACCTGCATTCTCTTTTTTCGGTAGTGGTGTGCAGGCAGCTGTTATCGTCAACAACACTTCACTGGATATCGACGCAACGACTGCACCGATCGATTATCTGGTGCGCAACAGAGGTGTGTTGAACGTCAATGGCGCCACCACCCAATCGATCACCGTTCAGTCCGGCTCGACGCTGAACATCAATGGCGCCACGGTCGCCAGCAATCCTGGCGTCGAAGGTATTCTGGTCACCAGCAGCCGGGGCACCATCAACCAGGCCACTGTGACCAGCGACGACATCGGTCTGGCTGTCAACCGCTCTTCAATTGCCGCTGGCGGCTCCACCGTGGATGTTTCCAACAGTCAGATCCGTGGTGATGTTTTCGGTGCGCAAGTCACGGGGCTGAGCACGTTGTCGCTGGTCAATACGCAAGTGACCGGTACTGGCAGCAATGGCATTGGTGCGAATCTTCTTGGCGGTGCGCTCAACGCCTCCGCCGGGTCTGTCATCAGCGGTCAGGCGACAGGCGTGCGCATTGTCAACGACACGGACAATGTCGGCGCCCGTTCGCTCTCGCTGGATAACGCCACTGTACAAGGGATCAATGGCTCAGCAGTTCTGGTTGATCGCGGTACCGATGCCACCATCAACCTGTCGAACGGCGCCAGCCTGCTCGCCGGCAACAACAACCTGCTCGACGTCCAGGGCGCCTCCACCGCCACCATGACCGTCGCCAACAGCAACTTGCAAGGCAACATCAACATCGCCGGCAACAGCACCGGCAACCTGACCTTCGATCAAGGCCGGATGACCGGCGATGTGCTGGTCGAAAACGGTTCGACCGCCAACGTCACCCTGCAGAACAGTTCGCAGTTCACTGGCCGTCTCGACAAGGTCGATGGCGTAACCGTCAACAGCGGTTCGATCTGGACCCTGACGGGCAACGACACCGTAGGAACTCTCGCCATGAGTGGTGGGACGGTTCGCTTTGGTGCGCAGGATGTACCGAATACCTTCTACCAGTTGAACGTCGGTACGCTCGCCGGTTCGCCGGACGGTTCCAGCACCTTCGCGATGAAGGGCAACTTCGCCACGGGCCAGCATGACTTGCTCAATGTCACAGGTGTGGCGACCGGGTCGTTCGGGTTGCTGGTGGCGGCGTCCGGTCTGGATGCAGTGAACCCGCAGCAACTGACTCTGGTGCGCACCGCCGCTGGTGATGCGCAATTTGCTTTGACGGGCGGGCGAGTGGATCTCGGTACCTGGTCCTATGACCTGGCCCAACGACAAGGTGGAACGGGCGGTACGGAATGGTTCCTCGACCCGACCACCCAGGTGATCAGCCCCGGCGCCAGTGCGGTACTGGCCTTGTTCAATTCTCCGATTACCCTGTTGTACGGCGAAGCCAGCTCATTGCGCAGCCGCATGGGTGAGTTGCGGTTCAACGGTGGCCAGTCGGGCGCCTGGGTACGCACCTATGGCAACCAGTACAACGTGTCCGAAAGTTCCGGTGTGGCGTACAAGCAGAACCAGCAAGGGCTTTCCCTCGGGGCCGACGCCCGACTCAATGACAGCGATGTACTGGGGGGCGTGATGGTGGGCTTTAGTGAGTCCGATCTGAGTCTTGAACATGGCACCTCGGGCACGGTCAAGAGTTATTACTTCGGGCCGTATGTGACGTGGATGGACCGCGACACCGGTTACTACGTTGACGGTGTGCTGAAATTCAACCGTTTCCGGAACGAGGCCAAGGTCGGTTTGAGCGACGGCACGCGTGCCAAGGGCGATTACGATAACTGGGGTGTCAGCGCGTCGGTTGAAGGCGGTCGTCACATCAAGTTGAGCAACGATTACTTCATTGAACCCTTCGTTCAGTTTTCGGCAGCGCAGATCCAGGGCAAACGCTTCAGCCTGGACAACGACATGCAGGCCGAGGGTGATCGTACCCGCTCTTTCCTGGGCAAGGCAGGCGCCACGGCCGGGCGCAACTTCGACATTGGCAATGGTGCCGTTGCGCAACCTTATGTACGTGCAGCGATAGCTCACGAATTTGCCAAAAACAACGAAGTGCAGGTCAACAATAACGTGTTCAACAATGACCTGTCGGGTTCACGGGCGGAGTTCGGCGCTGGTGTGGCGGTGGCCATGTCGGACAAATGGCAGGTGCATGTCGATCTGGATTACGCCAATGGCGAGCATATCGAGCAGCCTTGGGGGGGGAATGTAGGGGTGCGGTATAGCTGGTAAGTCACGGCCCCCGAATATAGGAAAGCCGCTACTCCTTCAGGGAGTAGCGGCTTTTTTGTGCCTGGCCTTTATGCGCGTCGAATGCCTACGCCACCGGCGGAGCCGCCGGCGCCACCGAAATCGGGTCGGGTCTCAGTCTGGCCTGTGGCCGGGTAGATCACCATCCGTTTGGCGAAGCCGCCCGAGTCAGACGCCCAGCACCAGCCTTCGATCGTGCGTTGGCCGGCGTAGTTATTGATATAGGCTCGCCATTCGGCCAGAGAAGGAATTCTTCCTCCCATACCGGCCGCCGCGTTTGCACATGAGGTGTGGGTACCGAAGATGCCTGTGCCAAACAGATGGTCCACGTTTGAAGTGGTGACGGTGTAACTGGCGGTTTGATTGGCACCGTCCGTAACCGTGATGGTTGCCGAACCGTTGCCCTTGGAAATGACGCGCCCGCTGCTGATGTTGACTTCCGCAACGTTGGGGTTGCTGGAAGCATATCTGTAGGGAGGCACGCCGCCACTTGCCGATCTGTCGCCAAAGGCGCCGGAAGGAGGGTTGGTTGGTGTGTTGCCATCCCTGAAGTGCCAGGCATTCAGACTCATGGGTGCCGGGTTGATGGTCAGTGGCGGAATCGGTGAGATAACCCTGAACGTGCGCGCCCCCGAGAACTGCCCGGTGCTCACGGCCTTCGCCGTGATCGAGTGCGGGCCCAGCCCAACACCCAGTGTTGTGGTCCAGGTACTGCCTATGGCACGCACTGTGTGTTTGGGCGAGTTGTTGTCGTGGATTTGCACCTCGAAATCAGGGGTGACATTACCTCGCAGTGTGACGGAGGTGCTTTTGGTTTCCGCACCGTTCAGCAGCTCGCTGATGCCATCGTGCACAGACGTGATCGTCACTGGGGTGTGGGCGGCCACATTGAAGTTGAACGGCTGACTTTCGACCGGATCAACGGGGTAGAGCGCCTTTGCCGACAGGCTGTGTGACGTCACTCCCAACCCTGTGACAGTCGAGCGCCATTGCCGATCGACACCGACAGTGACGGGCGGGCCGATAGCTGTACCTTTGTTGTAAACCTGAATCTGTTCTTTGGGTGTCGCCTGTCCCAGCAGAGCAACCGTTGAGTCATAGGTGGTTTCGTTCTGCCTTAACGGCCCTCTGCTGTCGGTCACCGAGGTGATGCTCGGGGAAATGAACGCGGCAACGGTGAATACCCTCGGTGGTGCAGAGACAGGTTCGCTGCCGTACTCGGCTTTGGCTGTCAGACTGTAAGTTTTTAACGTCAGATTGCCGTAGGAATATTCCCAGTCGCCGCTGGGTTTGACGTCTACCGTGTCTATCGCAGTGTTTCCATCGCTAAGCGTGATCTTTTCATTGGGACTGGCTTTGCCGTGCAACGTGACACTCTTGTAGTAGGTCGTCCCGCCCGCTTCGACGTCGCCTTTCACATCGACCACACGAGAAATGGTCGGTGTGACGGCTTGCCCGACGCGAAAAGGATAGGGGGGGCTCAGCTCTGGTTGAATGTCATAAAGCGCCTTGGCATTGAGTACGTAACTTTTTACCGTCAATCCGGAAAGTGTACGTCGCCAGACTCCGCTTGGGTCGACAGGGAGGTCGATGATTGGTGTCCCGCTTTGTTGAAGCTGAATCCGCTCGTTGGGTGTAGCGCTGCCTTCGATCGCGACACTGTTGTCGTAGGTGATGGCGTTGGGGGCGACCAGGCCTCTGGAGTCGGTCACTTTGTTGATCTCCGGGGTTTCAGCGAACTTGACCTCGAAGGTTCTGGGATTGCTGGTGACCGGATCGGCGCCGTACAACGCCTTGGCGGTAATGCTGTAGGGTTTCTCGGTCAAACCGCTGATGATGCGGGTCCATTCGCCTTTTTCATCTACGGACGCGGTGCCCAGGGATGTCGAAACTGCATCAAAAAGCTCAACCGTTTCATCGCGAGTTGCAGTGCCTTTGACAGTGACCTGCTTGTAACGGGTTTTCCCCCCTTCGGGTACGTCGCCACGGGCATCTGTCACGCTGGTGATGACAGGCGTCACCCAGTCATATCGGGTTCTGATCGTCAGCGGCAACCTCGGAAACTCAATCGCATCGGCTTCTTGAGCACTGCCATCAAACGAGACTTTGCAAATCACGTTTGCCGGTGAGGAATGCCCCAGTTTCATCAATTCGCTTCTGAGCAGGATTTCATTCAGCCCGCTGCCGACCTGCGCCGGAGTGATCTCGTCGCCATCGAGCATCCGGATGACGTAGTCGCCGCCCGCCGTTGTCTTGCCTTCCACTTTGAGCCAGAGGCGTTGTTTGAGGGCAATGTAATGCCACTTGGCAACGAGCGTTGTGGCGTTCCCGTTGAACGTCATCAGATCCAGGACCCGGTTGCTGTCTGACTCAGATACGTCAGGGCGAGGCAGATCCTTCTCGGGGTCGTCGAATCCCGTGACTCTCAGGCCCAGCGACTCTGATTCAGTCTCGTGGCCATAGCGGCGCACCAAGTACTTCACGTCCACGGTTTTGTTGATGTTGGGGCCAATGAGCGTTGGGGGAAGATGAACGTCCACGCTGCCACTGCTGTGCCCGGGAAACTCAATATCTGTTGATGTACCGGCGCCTGGCGTTCCGATCCAGTGCAGGGGGATGATATCGAGGGCGGGATCCATACTGTCGTAGCTGACGTTGACGTCCACACCGTTCAACCCATCCATTGCTTTGAGTACGGCGTTCGGTGCCTGTTTGACTTGCGGCGGTGGCAATTCACCTACAAGCGACCCGATCAGCAGATTGAGTACGGCGGAGTGACTGTATAAACCTGTGGACGCGTGCTTTAGCGAGTAACGCACCTTGACGTACTGCCCGATGCTGATCGTCACGAAGTTCGCGGGCACTCGAAAACGCAGCGCTTTACCGGCGCTCAGCGAGGTGATGGGCACCCAGTCGCTGGTGCTGCCGAACGGGTGGGTCGCTTGCCAGTACCAGGTCACGATGTCGTCTTTTTGCGTCGGCGGATTTTCGATGAGTATGTGGACGACATCGAAGACTTTGGAAGGGTCGAGCACATCGGGGTTTTTGTCGGCTTCCTCCACCTCGGGCCTGGGCAGTGTCGCGGTGACGGCTTGCACCTTGACCAACAGATGCTCTGAATCACTGACGCCGAAGAGCTCCGACTTGTCATTGGACACGGTGTACCAAAGATCGAGACTGCCGTTGTCGAGCACGCCGATGTGCTCTGCGTCGACGTAAGCAGTGAAAAAGCCTTCCTTCGCCTCGTTGGCACTGACGGTGTGCGTGAATTCATGGACATAGGGCTGATCGTTGGACTTTTTTCCTATCCAGTGAATGGCGACCAGATCGCCATTGGCAATGCTCAGGTACTTGATCAGTACCGTAGCGTAGGGCCTGTCCGACTCGAGTAGGTCACCCAGTAACTCGACAATCGTCGGTGCGTCCGGCATCGAAACGTCACCCACCACGTCGGCGAATTCGCGTTTGGAGGATAACGGCGGACTCCCGTCTGCCTTCGTCAGCACGTAGGAGGCATCAGCCCGGCCCATGGCGATGGCGCGGACTTGCGCGTACGGCACCTTGAATTCCATGACACTCGGAATGTTCACCACCAGTCTGGTTTCGGTGTGAATCAACGGATTTCCGCTGAAGGGGGTGCCGATCCAGGTCATTTTCACAGAGTCGTTCAGTGCGAAATCCGAGCCCTGGATGTGGACCTGGACCGTGACGTCCTCCTTGTTCAAGTTGATGATCGTGATGATCTGATTGACCGACTCCTTGATAATCGGGGCAGCCAGACGCCAGGCGCCGGCGTCGACGGCGATCCGCGTGCGTTTGGAGTGCCGGGAAGACCAGTTCCATACTTCATCGTGAGGGTCGTACTTGATTTCCAGTGCTGCGCTGTCGCCACCGGCCAGAATGTCTTCCTGCGTGGCGACGATCACGATGGGATCCTTGCCTTCCGCCTGCGTGAGTGTGACGAGGTGCGGCGCGAGGGTATGGCTGCCCCAGCGCATCAGAATCGTGTCTCGCACCCTGATTTCCGGATAAGCAGGAACCGTGAGGGGAACGCCTTTTTTTGCCCACTCTGCGTCGATCAATCCCTGATCGATGATTTCCTGTGGCAATTGCGCGATGTGCAGTTCGGAGTGCCCGTCGGGCAGATGAGGTTCCCTGTCTCGGCCACCGGGGCTGGTCAGCTTGACGAAAAACAGCGACACCACAGAGGGATCGTCCGGCGCGGTTTCGCCGAACCGGGTCAACTCATAAAAACACTCATGCAGACCGGGAGTGAACAGCACTTTGTCCAGGTAAAAGAACAGGTGCGTGTCTTTTTCCCCCGCTTCAACCTTTCGGGTAAGCACCGGAGCGTCGTCCCAGTAAACGACATTTTCATCACCCTCAAGCATGTCGAGGTACGCCACGATTACGCACAGCACACCGCTGGCGCTTTCCTCGACCACTGCAATATTGATCCCGCCATCGGCCTCCTCGACTGGCGTGACTGCGCCGCTGATCTGCATTGGCCGAAGCGCCAGGGTGACGGGCTGGTCGAGATGGGGAAACAGAAGCGGACTGTGGTTGAGCATGACGAAACTCCTGAACGAGCACGCAATGGGATCGCAGACGGTTTTTTATTGAACCTGAGGGGCGGGGAGAGGGGTACTGTCAGATCTGACAGGTGCGAAGGATCTTTCGACCAACGGTTTCAGGATCATGGTCTGCGTGCGTAGCCGTTCTGGATCCCGGGGCTATCACCCTAGTCGTCCCGCATCGCCCTTGGCTGGAACGGGATTGCTGTCGACAAAGCCTGCGTGCTCGAATCTCCCAGAGCCTGATCCTCGACGTCATAAGTGAACGTCGAACCAGGTGCTGCCGTTAACAGCACACGCACGACCGGAAGGAAGCGCCCCGTGACCTGGAAATAATCGCGTTGAATGTATCGAGCCCCTACCAGCCCGTCTCCAGCTTGGTGAGAGGGGGTGAAAACGGCGAACGCCTCGAGTGGCAGGTGTTGCGGATCGTCTTCGGTCCACGCCGCCATGATCAATTCGTTCCAGCCCAAAGGATCAGTGGCGTCGGGCCGTACCGTGGTCGCCAGCTGAAAGTTTTGCGCTTGGGTGTTGAACGCGCACGTGCGGGTGGGGCTGGTGGCGTAACGTGCAATCCACAGCTCCCGGGTGGTGATACCCAGCTCCTCGCACTGGCCGCCGTGGGTTCGACAGATATCGGCCGAGCCGGAGGTGCCGGCGTCAAACGGGTACAGACAGCGAACGGTCAATGGTTTGCCGGAGGGGGCAAAGGACTCCCGGACAATGAACCCCTGTGGCTTGTAAGTGCGGGTAATCCGTGTACCGTCCGCGATGTAGGTGAACGAAACCCCATTGCCGTTTATGGAGCTGTCACTGGGATCCCAGGAGTGATAGGCGGTGGAGACATTGGTCGAGCGCACCAGTACACCACTGCAGTGGAATGCAGCGCTATTGCCCAGACAGGTTGTTCGCGTGTCCACTGATCGCGCATTCAAACGCGCAACCACATCGTAGCCGATGTACAACTGGTCCTGAAGGTTGAAACCGAACACCCTGTCCGCAGGTTGGCCGAGATCCATGCGCAGGATCGGCAACCACTCACCGGTAGCCTTGAAATAATCGCGTTGATCTTTCTGTGCTCCGAGCAGTGAGCCGGTCTGCGTCACGTCATAAAACAATGCTTGCAGTGCCAACTTCGCAGGGTCCAGTTCGTCCCAGTTACGCACCTGCACCCGCATCGGCCGTGCAGACCACGTGGTGTCGAGCCCTTGGTGTGCAAGCAGGCTGGCCTTGAACTGTGCGGGGTTCTGGCTGCTGAGTGAGCATTGCGCGACAGCCTCATTGGATTGCTGTGCGAAGTGCACGAGCCAGCCTTGTGCGTCAGTCACGCCCAGCGCCGTGCAGGAACTGATGTCCGGCGCTCGTTGCACTGCGGCGGCGGCCCAGCCGCAGCCCATTTCCGGTCTGGTGGCGGGTATCGGAAATTCGAACGGATAGACGCACAGGACATCCAGCGATTTGCCCAGGCCGATCGCGCTGAACTGATCATTGAATACCGCACCGTATGCTTGCGCCAGTGTGCGGGTGTCGAGGTCGGCGCGCAGATAGTTCATGCCCTCTGCGCCGAGTTGAGTGGTGTCTGCATTGTGCTTCCAGAACTCTTCAGCTCCCTGGCTGCCACGCAGCAATACACCGCTGCAAAAATACGCCGGGTTGTCTCCTGGACACTGGCTGAGGGTACTCTGGTAGCGCTGGTTGAGCAGGTGAGCGGTTTCCGGACCGGTTGCGGCTTGGCTGACACTGCCGAACAGCGCCAATCCGAGCAACAGACATCTGATTTGCGATGTGCTGCGCATGGTGATCTCCACAAGTCTTTGGTCGCAGTCGCTCAAGTCTGGGAGATACCCAAAACCTGCCAGAACGAGGCCATGTCCTGGCTGGTGGCGTTGTCATTGACCGATGAACCGTTGAGGTCGTAAGTCCAGGCGGTATTGGCGCCAAGGATGTCGGCGGTCCATACCGGGTAGTTCAGCCACTCGAGGAAATCCGCGACGGGGCCGCTGTCGGGGAAATAAAGCGTCCATAGGCGTTTCGTCTGGGCGAGGGTGATCGGTTGCAGTTTTGCAGCGGTACAAATTCTGGTCATGCCCTCCCAATCCGCACCGGCACTCAGGAAGTGCACTTCCTGAATACCCTTGACGGTGAGTGGGTACTCGCGGCTCTGGCTCTGGCTGTCGGTCGCGCGAATCGTGCAGGCGCCGTTGCTGAGGGCGGTGATCTCGCCCGATTCTGCATCGGCACTGGCGATCAACGGATTGCTGCTGTCGTAGGTGTAAGGCGCCTGACCCCACGTGGCTACACGGGTCATGCGCGCTGCCGGCGGAGGCGCAAGCGGGGGCTTGTCGACGCAGACGACGTAGTGTTCAGTGCTCAGATCCAGTGTGGCGGCAGCGTCGAAACCCGTCTGCAATTTCAGATTCAGGGTGTCCGAAGGTTCGCGGGTGCTCTGATACAGCTGCACTTCGTAGCGAATCGGTACGATGTCATTTTCGTCGGCAACAAATTCCGACGCGTCGACCTTGAACACGACATCCTTGTCGACTGCGCCGGCGCTGATCGGCAGGTCATCGGTGTAGGTATCGCCGACGAACAAGTAAACGTGATCGCGGAACGTCATGGGCGTCCAGGGTTTTATCCTGACGGTCGCTCCCCCGGGAGGAAGCGTTTGCGGATCCAGAATACCGAGGGGCGCTTCGTCTACAGAGGGCGCCCGCAGGTTGTTCTTGGTCTGGCTCATATCTCCCTCTCCTCAGAACAGATAGGCGGCGCTCGGGTGAGCGCCGCACAGCAAGGCATCGTTGAGAATGTCAGGGGGTGTTGAGCCTGGCCAAACGACTGGCCTTGAGGGCCAGGCCGCGGGTGGCCGCATTGGCGTAGTACGACACCTGGCCTTTGAGCCGGTCTTGAGCGGCGCTGCTGTCGCCGCCGGCGAGAGCATTGCCCCAGGTCACTACTTCGCCGTCGGAAGTGAGCGCCGTAAAAGCATGACGGTTGGCGTAGATCGCGGTGACGTTGAGCAGTTTGTCGGCTACGGGCGTGGTATCTCCGCCGAGCGACGGGTCTCCCCAGGCCACGACGGTTCCATCTTTGCACACTGCGGCGAATGCTCCAGCGGTGGCGGCCAATTGAACAAGATCGTCCCTGCCGGCAATCGGGTCAGGTATCAGCCCACCCGAATTGGCCGCGGGCCATCCAACGACGTGACCGCTGTGTCGAAGCGCTGCAAACGCATTCGAACTGGAGACCACTGAGATGACATCCGTCAGGGAGCGGATATCGGCGGGCAGTTCCCCGCCATACGTTGCGGGCCCCCAGCCTGCGATTTGTCCGCTCATGAGCATGACGATAAAGGCTTGAGCATTTGCA
>Ga0209563_100307_pt1 | contig 19630 bp, 10 predicted proteins | sample AraplaCvi_mMF_r2_FD_184271 | JGI IMG/M metagenome (GOLD analysis project Ga0209563, IMG submission 184271) | Arabidopsis root microbial communities from North Carolina, USA - plate scrape CL_Cvi_mMF_r2 (SPAdes) (version 2) | ecosystem: Host-associated > Plants > Roots > Endosphere | place: USA... | reverse complement strand
GCTGGAGAACAGCAGCAGCGTGGTGTGACTGTTGGCCACCAGCAGGTGAGCGATGTAGTCCTCATCCTTGACGCCGGTGGCCGACTTGCCTTTACCGCCGCGGCGCTGGGCCTGGTAGGCAGCCAGCGGCTGGGTCTTGGCATAGCCGCCGTGGGAGATGGTCACGACGCGCTCTTCTTCCGGGATCATGTCGCCCAGGGTCAGATCGAGACGCGCATCGAGAATCTCGGTGCGGCGCACGTCGCCATATTCGGCGCGGATCACTTCCAGTTCTTCGCGGATCACTTCCATCAGGCGCACGGCGCTGTTGAGGATGCGGATCAGCTCGCCGATCTGGTTGAGGATCTCTTGATACTCGGCCAGCAGCTTCTCGTGCTCCAGACCGGTCAGACGGTGCAGACGCAGCTCCAGAATGGCTTGTGCCTGTTCTGGCGACAGGAAGTACTTGCCTTCGCGCAAACCATATTGCGGATCGAGATTTTCCGGACGGCACGAATCGGCGCCGGCACGTTCCACCATCGCCACCACCGCCGAGGATTCCCAAGGGGTGCTGACCAGCGCTTCCTTGGCTTCCGACGGAGTCGGCGACGCCTTGATCAGGGCGATCACCGGGTCGATGTTCGACAGGGCAACGGCCTGACCTTCGAGGATGTGACCACGCTCGCGAGCCTTGCGCAGCTCGAATACGGTACGACGGGTGACCACTTCGCGACGGTGACGGACGAAGGCTTCCAGCAGATCCTTGAGGTTGAGGATGCGTGGACGGCCGTCGATCAGCGCGACGATGTTGATGCCGAATACCGATTGCAGTTGGGTCTGGGCGTAGAGGTTGTTGAGGATCACCTCAGGCACTTCGCCGCGACGCAGCTCGATCACGACGCGCATACCGTCCTTGTCGGACTCGTCGCGCAGCTCGGTGATGCCTTCGAGCTTCTTCTCTTTGACCAGCTCGGCGATCTTCTCGATCAGACGCGCCTTGTTCAGCTGATACGGCAGTTCAGTGATGACGATCTGTTGACGGCCACCGACCTTGTCGATGTCTTCGATGATCGAACGCGCACGCATGTAAATGCGACCACGACCGGTGCGATAGGCTTCGATAATGCCGGCCCGACCGTTGATGATCGCGGCTGTCGGGAAGTCCGGACCGGGGATGTATTGCATCAGCTCATCGACGGTCAGCTCGGGATTGTCGATGAGGGCCAGGCAACCGTCGATGACTTCGCCGAGGTTGTGCGGCGGAATGTTGGTCGCCATGCCCACGGCAATACCGCTGGAACCGTTCACCAGCAGGTTCGGCACGCGGGTCGGCATGACCGCCGGGATCAGCTCGGTACCGTCGTAGTTCGGCACCCAGTCCACGGTTTCCTTGTGCAGGTCGGCCAGCAGTTCGTGCGCCAGCTTGGTCATGCGCACTTCGGTGTATCGCATGGCCGCGGCGTTGTCGCCGTCCACCGAACCGAAGTTGCCCTGACCGTCAACCAGCAGGTAACGCAGGGAGAAAGGCTGAGCCATGCGGACGATGGTGTCGTAAACCGCGGTATCACCATGCGGGTGATACTTACCGATCACGTCACCGACAACACGGGCAGATTTCTTGTACGGCTTGTTGAAGTCGTTGCCCAGCTCGCTCATCGCGAACAGTACGCGACGGTGCACGGGCTTGAGGCCATCGCGCGCATCCGGCAGTGCACGGCCGACGATTACGCTCATTGCGTAGTCGAGGTAGGACTGTTTCAGCTCGTCTTCGATATTGACCGGGAGGATTTCTTTGGCCAGTTCGCCCATGAGAAGCCTGATTCCTTTTTCTGGTGAAACTTCGTCATATCCATATGGGATGTACGAAGCTCGTCGGGGCAGGCTGAGTGCCGTGCGCCGACTTACGACAAATCAACGGATACAACCACGGATTTGCGCAGTAAAGACAGCTCCGTGAAGCCGCCTCGGAAAACGCCGGATGTTATCACAAGAGCCGCCACGCACCTATCCCCCAGATGCGCATGGAGCATAGTTAGTTGACCGATGACAGGCGTAAAGGGGACGAGAGAGGCTCAGAGCTTCTTTGAATGCAGTTTTGAGGTCAGATTTTGCGATGTTTATTGACTTTCAGGGCGCCATCGCTGGCAAGCCAGCTCCCACAGGGTCAGCGGCGAGCACAGAACCTGTGGGAGCTGGCTTGCCAGCGATGGCGTCCTTACAGACGCCAAAGCCAATCAATGCAGGCGTTTGCGGCACATCAACTGAGCCAGTTTCGCCGTATCCGGACGCTCGACGATGCCTTTTTCAGTGACGATCGCATCGATCAGATCGGCCGGCGTCACATCGAACACCGGGTTGAACGCTTCAACGTCCGCACCCACCCGCTTGCCACCGACCTCCAGCAACTCGGCGCCATCACGCTCCTCGATCGGAATGTCGTCGCCGCTGGCCAGATGCATGTCGATGGTCGAACTCGGTGCCACCACCATGAAGCGCACGCCGTGGTGCATTGCGTTGACCGCCAGTTGGTAGGTGCCGATCTTGTTCGCCACATCGCCATTGGCAGTGATGCGGTCAGCACCGACGATCACCCAGGTCACGCCTTTGGTTTTCATGATGTGCGCGGCGGCGGAGTCAGCATTGAGCGTCACCGGGATGCCTTCGTTCGCCAGCTCCCAGGCGGTCAGGCGCGAACCCTGCAACCACGGGCGGGTTTCATCGGCGTAGACGCGCTCTACCATGCCTTCAAGATAGGCCGCGCGAATCACCCCCAGTGCGGTACCGAAACCACCGGTGGCCAAGGCGCCGGTATTACAGTGAGTGAGAATCGCCTGGGCGTTGCCCTGATGCTTGCGGATCAGGTCGACACCGAGCTGAGCCATGGTCAGGTTGGCTTCGCGGTCGCTTTCATGAATGGCGATGGCTTCAGCTTCCAGTGCCGCCAGCGGATCGGCGTTTTCTTTCAGCCGGTCCAGGCGATCGTGCATGCGATTCAGCGCCCAGAACAGATTGACCGCTGTCGGCCGGGAATCGGCCAGCAAGGCGAAATCCTCTTCCAGCGCCGCGTACCAGTCACCCCCCTCAGCGATCCGTGCGCGGGCCGCCAGCACAATGCCATAGGCCGCACTGATGCCGATCGCCGGTGCGCCACGTACCACCATCGAACGAATCGCCTCAGCCACACCGGCCGCGCTGGTGTAGGCAATCCAGGTTTCCTCGAACGGCAAAATGCGCTGATCCAGCAGGTGGAGCGCGCCATCTCGCCAATCGATGGCCTTTACTTTCTCCGCAGCCAACAGTCGATCGCGCATCCCTCACCCCGCACTCATGAACAAAAGCCGCCGATTATAGCGATCCCCCCGCGAAGACGCTCGGGTATACTTCGCCATCCTTTACAAAAGCACTGGAACCGACCCTCGATGCCGAAACCTGCCATTGCGCTCGACTTATTATTGCTGCCGACCTGGCTGGTACCCGTCGAACCTGCAGGCGTTGTGCTCAAGGAACATGGCTTGGGCATCCGTGACGGTCGCATCGTGTTTATCGGCCCGCGCGCCGAAGCATTGAAGTGTAACGCCACTGAAGTCCGCGAATTGCCGGACGTGTTGCTCAGCCCGGGCCTGATCAACGCCCACGGACATGCGGCGATGACCCTGTTCCGTGGCCTGGCCGACGACCTGCCGCTGATGACCTGGCTGGAAAACCATATCTGGCCGGCCGAAGCCAAATGGGTCGATGAAGATTTCGTCCGTGATGGCACTGACTTAGCGATTGCCGAGCAGATCAAGGGTGGCATCAGTTGCTTCTCGGACATGTACTTCTTCCCGAAAGTCGCCAGTGAGCGTGTGCACAACAGCGGCATTCGCGCGCAGATCGCGATTCCGATCCTCGATTTCCCGATCCCCGGCGCCAGTAGCGCCGATGAGGCCATTCGTCAGGGCGTCGAGCTGTTCGGCGATTTGAAGCATCACGAACGGATCAAGATCACTTTCGGCCCTCATGCACCCTACACCGTGGGCGACGAGAACCTGGAAAAAATCCGTGTGATCGCCGAAGAGCTGGACGCGTCGATCCACATGCACGTCCACGAAACCGCCTTTGAAGTCCAGCAATCGCTGGAGCATCGCGGCGAGCGACCACTGGCCCGTCTCGCTCGCCTCGGCCTGCTCGGCCCGCGCTTCCAGGCGGTGCACATGACCCAGATCAGCGATGACGATCTGGCATTGCTGGTAGAAAGCAACACCAGCGTGATCCACTGCCCGGAATCGAACCTGAAGCTGGCCAGCGGTTTCTGCCCGGTGGAGCGTCTGTGGCAGGCTGGTGTGAACGTTGCCGTCGGCACCGATGGCGCAGCGAGCAACAACGACCTCGACCTGCTCGGCGAAACCCGCACCGCCGCGCTGCTGGCCAAAGCCGTCGCCGGCTCGGCCACCGCGCTGGACGCCCATCGCGCGCTGCGCATGGCCACGCTCAACGGGGCCCGGGCTCTGGGCATTGAGGCACAGGTCGGTTCGCTGGAGATCGGCAAGGCCGCGGACATTGTCGCCTTCGACCTGTCCGGCCTGGCCCAGCAACCGGTCTATGACCCGGTGTCACAGCTTATCTATGCCACCGGCCGCGACTGCGTGAAACACCTGTGGGTCGCCGGCAAACAGTTACTCGACGACCGGCGCCTGACCCGCCTGGACGAACAACAGCTGGGCGCCACCGCCCGGGCCTGGGGCCAGCGCATCAGCGGCCACTCAGAATCGTAAACACCGCGGAGCAGACTTCGCGGCTACAGCCTTTTTCAAGTTTTTCGAGGAATAGATCATGAGCAACGTCGACCACGCCGAAATCGCCAAATTCGAAGCCCTGGCCCATCGTTGGTGGGACCGTGAAAGCGAGTTCAAACCACTGCACGACATCAATCCGCTGCGCGTCAACTGGATTGACGAGCGGGTCAATCTGGCCGGCAAGAAAGTTCTCGACGTCGGCTGCGGCGGCGGCATTCTCAGCGAAGCCATGGCCCAGCGCGGCGCCACCGTAACGGGCATCGACATGGGCGAAGCGCCGCTGGCGGTCGCGCAACTGCATCAATTGGAATCCGGGGTCAACGTCGAGTACCGGCAGATCACCGCTGAAGCCCTTGCCGAAGAAATGCCCGAGCAGTTCGACGTCGTAACCTGCCTGGAAATGCTCGAGCACGTACCGGACCCGTCGTCGGTGATTCGCGCCTGCTACCGCATGGTCAAGCCCGGCGGCCAAGTGTTTTTCTCGACCATCAACCGCAACCCGAAGGCGTACCTGTTCGCCATCGTCGGTGCCGAATACATCATGAAGCTGCTGCCACGCGGCACCCACGACTTCAAGAAATTCATTCGCCCGTCCGAGCTGGGAGCCTGGAGCCGCATCGCCGGCCTGACCGTCAAGGACATCATCGGCCTGACCTACAACCCGCTGACCAAGCACTACAAGCTGGCCAACGACGTTGACGTCAACTACATGATCCAGACCCTGCGCGAGGAATAAGCCGATGGCCATCAGAGCAGTCCTTTTCGATATGGACGGCACCCTGCTCGACACCGCGCCGGATTTCATCGCCATCTGTCAGGCGATGCGCGCGGATCGCGGCTTGCCGCCGATGAACGACAAGCACATCCGCGACGAAATTTCCGGCGGCGCCAAAGCCATGGTCGCGGTGACGTTCTCGATGGATCCGGAATCGCCGGGCTTCGAAGAACTGCGCCAGGAATTCCTCGAACGCTATCTGGCCGGTTGCGCGGTACACAGCAAGCTGTTCGACGGGATGGGCGAGTTGCTGGCCGACATCGAGCGGGGCAACTTGATCTGGGGCGTGGTCACCAACAAACCGGTGCGGTTTGCCGAACCGATCATGCAGCAACTGGGGCTGGCCGAGCGCTCGGCGCTGTTGATCTGCCCGGACCACGTGAAAAACAGCAAGCCGGATCCGGAGCCGCTGATCCTCGCGTGCAAGATGCTTGATCTGGATCCGTCCACCGTACTGTTTGTGGGCGATGATCTGCGCGACATCGAATCCGGGCGCGATGCGGGCACTAAAACCGCCGCCGTGACCTATGGCTATATCCATCCGGACGACAACCCGCGGCACTGGGGCGCGGATGTGGTGGTGGATCATCCACTGGAGTTGCGCAAGGTGCTCGACAGCGCGCTGTGCAGCTGCTGACCCGCCCCCCCCCTGTGGCGAGGGAGCTTGCTCCCGCTGGGTCGCGCAGCGGCCCCATTTTTACCTGAGTGCGCATTTTCTCAGGCACACCGCACTGGCTGGCACTACGACTGCTCCGCAGCCGAGCGGGAGCAAGCTCCCTCGCCACAGAGTTCAGCATTCGCCTTATGGAGAGGTTTTTATGTTTGATTACACCGCCCGTCCCGAACTGCTCAAGGATCGGGTCATTCTGGTCACCGGTGCCGGCCGTGGCATCGGCGCGGCGGCTGCCAAAACCTACGCCGCCCATGGCGCCACCGTGCTGTTGCTGGGCAAGACCGAAGCCAATCTGACGCAGGTCTACGACGAAATCGAAGCAGCCGGCCACCCACAACCGGCAGTGATCCCGTTCAACCTCGAAACCGCCCTGCCCCATCAATACGATGAGCTGGCGGCGATGATCGAAACCGAGTTCGGCCACCTCGACGGTCTGCTGCACAACGCCTCGATCATCGGCCCGCGCACGCCGATCGAACAGTTGTCGGGCGAAAACTTCATGCGTGTCATGCAAGTCAACGTCAACGCCATGTTCATGCTGACCAGCACCCTGCTGCCGCTGCTCAAGCTGTCGCAGGATGCCTCGGTGGTGTTCACCTCCAGCAGCGTCGGGCGCAAGGGCCGGGCCTACTGGGGCGCCTACGGTGTGTCGAAGTTCGCCACCGAAGGCCTGATGCAGACGCTGGCCGACGAAGTCGATGGCGTAGCACCTGTGCGCTCCAACAGCATCAACCCGGGCGGTACGCGTACCAGCATGCGCGCACAGGCCTATCCGGGGGAAAACCCGCTGAACAATCCGACCCCGGAAGAGATCATGCCGGTGTACCTGTACCTGATGGGCCCGGACAGTACGGGCATCAATGGCCAGGCATTCAACGCGCAATAACTGCCATACGTCGCTTTTGTTGCCGTGGCGGATTACCGTCGCGGCACACCTTTGCCGCTTTTCGCCGTGATATTCCAGTCAAATATCTGCCACTCCCGCCCAAAGCAAAATGCCATCCTATTGATTCATAACAGTTTTAATAATCCTGAACTGAATGGCACGACTTTCGCTCTAATTTCCCTCAAAGCACGCCGTGTGAAGGCACTGGGGCAAGGCCGATTTCGATAGCTGACTAATCGACATCCGGCAGACTAAACTTACGCCAAATGTCCTACGGGACTGATGGATCAGTATGACGCGCAGCCCATAGCCGCTCTCACCCAGCCTGTAAGACAGACTTACTGCTTAGGGGCTCACGCCATATGAAATCACCTTCCCAGACCAATGCAATTGACTTTGACAGTGCCAAATTGCAACGCCTGGGCTTTGGTCAGCTGCCTCCGCTTCTGGAACGCCCGGCCAGCCTCGCGCAACTGCGCCAGCAAATGAGCCTGCAACTGCAAACCAGTCTTGAGCCGCAACGAATCCTCGGTCTGTTTTTTCGCGAAGTTCAGCGCCTGGTGCCGCTGGACGCCTTGAGTTATGTGCATTCAGGCAGCGACCTGCGCCTGGAATTCGGTGCCCGCGGTCACCATTCCGTCAGCTATAGCCTCAGCCACGAAGGCGAGCACTTGGGCGAGCTGGTGTTTCGCCGCAACCAGCGCTTCAGTGAGCAGGATCAGGGCAACCTCGAATCGCTGCTGTCGTCGCTGTTATTCCCGATGCGCAACGCCCTGCTCTACCGCGCTGCGACGCAAAGTGCGTTGCGCGATCCGCTGACCGGAACCGGCAACCGGATCGCCATGGAGCAGACCCTGCAGCGCGAGATCGACATGTCACGTCGGCACCTGCAACCACTATCGGTACTGATGCTCGACATCGACCACTTCAAACGGGTCAACGACAGCCACGGTCACAGCGCCGGTGATGACGTGCTCAAAGCGGTGGCAGCCTCGATCAAGAGCCAGTTGCGCAACGTCGACATGGTGTTTCGCTATGGCGGGGAAGAGTTTCTGATCCTGCTGTCGAACACCGGCCGGGAAGCGGCGCAAATGGTTGGCGAGCGATTGCGCCATGCCGCGCAGGCTGAGGAATACTTCGCCGACGGCCAATTGATCGACCTGACCGTGAGCCTTGGCTGCTCCACTCTGCTGCCGGGTGAGTCAGCGGACAGTCTGCTGCGTCGGGCCGACAGTGCGCTGTACGTGGCCAAGCGCGAAGGGCGTAATCGGTTGGCAATGGCTGGCTGAATACTCTCAGACAGCACACAGCAGTGTGGGAGCGAGCCTGCTCGCGAAAGCGGTGAATCAGTCAAAACCGTGCTGACTGAAGCGCCGTCTTCGCGAGCAGGCTCGCTCCCACATTTTTGCTACACCTCAGACCTTGAATCAGCTCTCTGCCAACGCCAGACGTTCACGACCGTGGATCGCGCGCTCCGTGGTCTCCAGCTGCATGCAGCGCTCAAGGAACAGGTACATGTAGTCGTAGCTCTTGCACACCGCCTGGCGCAGCTCGGTCTGCATTGCCTGGCTCGGGTTCATCCCCGCCAGCGTGCAGATGATTTCCAGCGCTTCCCATGGATGGGCGTCGTCATATTGGGCATGCATCTTCAGCCATTTCATCGCCCGCTTGCGCTCCTCTTCCGGGAATGCCGCAGCGTAAACGCCAGTGGAACACACCAGCGCCGACCACTCTCCGGTTGCGCCCTCGATGGCGTAGTTGGTGGCAGCGATGGCAACGATCAGCGAATCCGCCGAACTCGTATGCCAGCACCAATGACTCAGCGCATGCAGTTCCGGCGGCACTTGCTGAGCCTGAAGATCCTCAAGGCTGACGCCGTGCGCGCGGCTCCAGTTCAGCCAGTAATCAGCATGATTGAGTTCAACACGGATGTTACGCATCAGCCAGCGGCGCGCCATGTCCTCCCCAGGATGGCGGGCAAACCTGGTCTTGGTCAGGTTCTGCGCCATATACAACGCAAACTGTTCAACGACCGGCCATCCCCCGATCAGGTACTGGCGCATGGTCCTGGCGCTGAGCTTGTTATCGCGCATGCGCTGGTACAGTTCATGTTCGACAACCCGGCGCTTGCTCTCGCTGCAATCCGTAATGAGCTGTTGCGCCCAGGCGGGATAACTTGCAGCTTCCATGAGTGGTCCGGTTCGGTTGAATGTGTCGATCACTGTTCGGCTCCTTTTGATTTGTGATTGTAAGGATCGGCAAGAGATTTCAACGGAACGTGCCAGGCGCCTTGAATAACAACGGCTGCGGTCTGGCGGGCCGACTTTGCAAACTGTCGCAGGTAAACAACTGCGGGCGTTCGATGACGTAACCCTGAGCGTAATCCACCCCGATTTCAAGCAATGCCTGCTCGATCTGGGTTGTTTCTACAAACTCGGCAATTGTCTGCTTACCCATGACATGCCCGATGTGATTGATCACTTCGACCATTGCGCGGTTAATCGGGTCGTCCAGCATATCCTTTACGAAACTTCCGTCGATCTTCAGGAAGTCTACAGGCAAATGTTTCAGATAAGCGAATGAAGACATTCCGGCACAAAAATCATCAAGCGAGAAGTAACAACCTAAGCCTTTGAGTTCATTAATAAATCGAATTGCACTCCCAAGATTGGCAATTGCACTGGTTTCGGTAATTTCAAAACAAATCATTTCAGGAGGTATGGCGTAATTAACAAACTGTTCACGCAGAAAGTGCAAGAACGCCTCATCTCCGATAGTAATGCCTGAAAGATTAATCGCACACATTGCCAAAGGCCCTTGATGTTGTTCGGCAATACATTGGGCAATGACTTTAAAAACATTTTCTACAACCCAGCGGTCCAGTTGACTCATCAGGCCATAACGTTCGGCCGCCGGAATGAAACTGTCCGGCAGGATCATCCGCCCGGCCTCGTCATGCAGACGCAAGAGTATTTCGATGTGCCCGCCGCCATCAGCTGCGGGGCCCAGTGGCGCGATTTCCTGGGCGTAAAGGCAAAAGCGGTCTTCTTCCAGAGCCATGTGCAAGCGCTGCACCCAGGCCATTTCGCCGAAGCGCAGAGACAGTTCGGAGTCATCTGCGTGGTAAACCTGCACCCGGTTACGGCCCTTTTCCTTGGCCATGTAGCAAGCCATGTCAGCCGCGCGCAATGAGGCTTCGAGGGTGGTCGGGGTCTGGGCGATGTGCACCAGACCGATACTCACCGTGGTCAGGAACGGTCGCCCCTTCCACACGAAATGCAGGTTCTGCACTGTCTGACGCAAGCTCTCGGCAATTTTCTCGGCAGCGTCCGGGGCGCAGTTCTCCAGCAGGATGCCGAACTCGTCGCCGCCCAGCCGTGCCAGGGTGTCGCTCTCGCGCAAGCCCGATTGCAACAACGCGCAGATGTGCCGCAGCAACTCATCGCCAGCGGCATGGCCGCAGGTGTCGTTGACCAGTTTGAACTGGTCCAGATCAAGGAACATCAGCGCATGCCGACCGGGCTGGCGCGTCAGGTTGTGCAGGGCCTGCTCCAGGCGATATTCGAATTCACGGCGGTTGGCCAGACCGGTCAGGGCATCGTGGGTGGCCTGCCACGACAGGTTGGCGATGTATTGCCGTTCCTGAGTCATGTCATGCAGCACCAACACTGTGCCACTGACTTTCTCGGCATTGCGGATCGGTGCGCCCACCAGCGTCACGGAAACCGTGCTGCCGTCCAGACGCTGAATCAGTTTGGAATGTTCGCTGCCGCCGACCAGTTGCCCGCTGAGGATATGCTCGATCAGCGTCAGCCCTTCTGCCTGCGCGTTGTCGTCCAGCAGATTGAACAGCGCGGCCAGAGGCAGCCCCGCCGCATGCTCGGACTTCCAGTGCGTCATGGCTTCTGCCGCAGGATTCATGTAATCGATCGCACCATTGACATCAGTGGTGATGACTCCGTCGCCAATCGATTGCAGGGTGATGTGCGCCCGGTCCTTCTCCAGTTGCAGCGCCTGAGCAAAGGCATGGCGCTGTTTGAGCAGTTTGTGGGTGCGCAACAGTGCCAGCACGATCAACCCCAGCGCCGTGGCCAGGTTGGTGAACAGCAGCAGGCGCAGGATCATCCGCGAGCCTTCGCCCAAGGCATCGCTGAAAGCCTTGGCCGCCGGCGTTACACCGTCATTGATGGCAAAGATTTGCGCTTTCCAGTGCTGGATATCAGCCGGCGTCGCGACATTCTTGCTGATGCCCTGATGCATCTCGCGCGCGACATTGTCCAGTTGCACCAGATAGGCATCGCCGATGGTCCAGCGGTCGATCGCTGTTTCCAGATAACTGAAATGACGGAAATTGAGGTACAGCCAGATCAGGCTCGAAACGTCATCGGGATGGTTGCCACCCTTGAGAATCCCTTCCCGCGCCGCCTGCAGATCCGGCGGTTGACGATCCAGCGCCAGACGCAACTGGTGACCGCCCTGGGGCACCGCAATCGCGTCCTTGTACTTGAGGAAGATCGCCTCGTCACGGCTGTCGGCATACAGGTTCAGGTAATAGATGGCGTCCTTCTGGCCCTTGGACCAGAGACTTTCACCGGCGACATAGCCACGCACGGCCGACAGGACGTAGAGACTCACGCCCCCCAATAACGCCTGAAATAACACGACGGCAATAAATGGCCAGACGATGCCCAACAACCGTGGCGTTCCGAGTGTCCTTTTTTGCTTCATGAGGTCCTTTGCGCACGTACTGCCATCATCAAGGGGAAACCGCTAAAGCCAGACTAGGGGGCGTTCCCCCTTCCGGCAAGCCAGGAAGCTTGCAACCGACGATACATAAGTACCGCACCCGAGGTGCGCGATACTTCGACACTGACGGCTTTCAATCATCCAGAGCCGTTTTCCATGCAGTCACTTACAACCGCGCTGCAACGCCATACTGCCCAACAGGACGAATACCGCGCAATGATCACTGCCCTGCGCGCGGTCCTCGACGCTTCGACTTCACTGGAGTCCTACTACCTCGCGCCCCAGGCCCATTCACGCCTGGGCGCAGCGCAAGAGCAGGCGCAAAACATGCTGCAAACGCTGTTCGAAAACAGCGGCGAACCGCAATTGACTGCCTATCTGCAGACCTCCAGAGGAGCCCTGCTGCAAGTCGACGCCACGGCTGATCAATGCAACTTCTCCTTCCACCGTCCCGATGGCAGCGTCGCCCGTTATGTCATCGAGAGCGTCAGCCAGGCCTCCAGCAGCCTTCAAAGGTTTCAGCGAGCGTTGCTGAGTATAGGCGCACACCTGCGTTCCGACAGGCTGCAGCCGCTGTCACAACTGCTGCGTGAGTCCGGGTTCACATTTGCGGACGCACCGGACGCCACGGCACTGACCCGGCTGATCGGCAAAGTCGAAGAACAGCGCGCCAGCCACCGATTGAATCTGCGACATCACCCGACGCTCGCGGTGTTGATGAGCGACGAGGACAAAGCCGCGATTCACGACGTGATGGGCGACTGGCTCATCGGTAAACCCCTGTCTGCCATTGACAGTCTGGCTAGCGAAGTCACGCCTCCTTTTACCGTCCAGCAACTGGAGCAGCAGCCCGCCACCTGCCTGGAGCGCCTGCTCGACACCCCCCAAGCCCATGACTTGGGCCAGCGCTTGCTGCAAAGGCTGCAATGGTACGGCGCCCGACCCGATGAACTGACCGTCCCCGATATCGGCCTGCGTTTACTGCTCGAAGCCTTGTGCCTGTGGTACGACCTGCCTGGCAACCGCAGTTCGACCGAGGTGGCCGGTTTTGCGCTCGAACAACGCGCTCACTACGGAGCCGGCTACGCCACCATTCGCCGGGACTTTTTACAGCATCTGGAGGATTCTGACCGAACCTCGACGATGATCGAGAAACACCTGCTGGGATGGGCCTGCCTGGCGCAATTCGGACCGGAATTTCAAGTGCGCGACATCCCTGACGACCTGCCTTACGCCAGCTCGGTGGTCTGGGTCAATTTCGTGCATGGCGTGCACCTTGCTCATGCTCTTGATCCACGGTCGCTGGAGTATCTGAGCTTCCAGCAACTGGTCGATCTGCCGCTGCACAAAAGTCACAACGCCAGCAGCGACCTGCAAACCCTGATCGCCATGACCCGAGTGGCTGCTGCGCGTACCTGGACCGCAGCCACCGGAGCGCTGGCTGTCGCGAGCGAAGCCTCCAACGGTCACGCGCCGCTGAACGCTCTGGAAGACCACGAGAGACAACTGAACGCGGCGATCCTGCAACTGGACATCGAACCGCCACGCAGACTCGCCCTGGCGCAACAGGAACTGGACAAAGCGCTGACCAACGATCTGTCCGATCACACGACGATTCGCCTCAAGCGCTACCATCACTCAGCGCGCAACCGCGCCCGACGCAGCATTATCGATACCGAGGAAGTGGCATTGCACACCTGGCCGCTGCTGGAGGTCTATGCCTCTGGCGGGCTGAACAACGAAACGCGCTGGTACGTCAGCAGCGATGGCCGCAACGCCAGCGAATGGATCAGCCTGAATCCGGAAGGCAGCCTGCACAGTGGTTTTGTCGACACCGGACATCAACCAGGCAAACGTGTTTCACGCTTCCCGAGCAAGTGCACCCTGCCCGATATCAGGACAGTGTTCGATCGGCAGTTCGACGATTATCTGAGCAAGACCCGCAAAGCCTATGAATATTTGATCAAGTCGCTGTTGGTCACTCTGCCATGGGCTGACCGCCGGGCACTGGAACACGGCCAAGTGAGGATTCACAGCCTCAGGGATAAGACGCGGCACATCGAGGCTCACCTGGAAACACCGGAAAACATCCTGCCGCTTCGGGCACGCATGGGTTTCTTCCTGCAAGTGACGTATCAGGGCTTATCACGCTTCTACGAATGCCTGCCGCGTGCCGGCATCATTCGCCAACGTACAGATCTGGATAGCACCCGTATGGGCGGTGTGTTATTGCCACCACTGCCGCCCAAACGTGGACGCACCAGGGCCCAGAGCATCACTCGCATCGTCGCCCGCCGCCTGCCATTCGATCGAGAAGCACACTGGAACGGCTCGCCCCCCGCCACCGACGCCATGTGCATCGCCATCCTCGAACCACTGGGCGAGCCTCTCCCGGTTTCGATGATCCCGGCGGCCCATCAGGACAGCTCGCCGAACCTGAGCTTCACCTCGCCGCGCACTGCGCAAATCGCCTCTGTCATCGCGACGCAGCTGTTCTATGTCGACGAACAGGCACTGCGCAGCGACGCCTGGGGAAAAACCCGCTTCGAACAAGACACCAGCAAAACGCACTGGATTCATGCCCTCAAGGGTTTTATTCCGTTCTGGGGCAGTCTCGAAGACCTGCAATCGGACAGCCCGGAGAAACGCGCACTGGGCGTACTCGGCCTGTTCCTCGATATCGTCTCGTTTGCGATTCCCCTGGGCAAGTTTGTTGCCGGCAGTATCCGCCTCACTGCGGTGGCAGGAAAAATGGCGATTCGCGTCGCACTGCCACGCATGGCGCAATTGTCGAAGAACCTGCTGGTTTCGAGCTTGAGAAACTTCAATCCGCTGGACGCTGTGCCTGCCTTGCTCAAGCTTGGCGGCCGAGGCGCAATCGGCACAGTACGGGCCGTGGCGCATCTGGAACACCGCGCCGTCATGCGCCTGAAAAAACTGGCCGGCAGAAGCGCTGACTACGACTTGATGCACAGCCTGCCTCAGGCACTGGATGCCGGGCGCTGGAAAGCACTGAACCCTGCCGATCATCTGGCCGTGGTCAAAGGCATTGACGATGTACCGGTGCGCAACGTTGCTGTCGGCGACTCCCGGTATCACCTGCTTGATCCGATGTCCGATCGTCCTTACGGGCCTCAGTTGCTCGCTCACGAACACGACTTTTCGCTAGGGCGTTCGCACTACAGCGTCGTGAAAAAAACCGACAATCAGCTCGATATAGAGCTGGCGCCCGATACGCGCATCGAGCTCATGCCCGAGGCTGGCGGACGCATCACAGTACTGATCGATAAGGTGCCCTATCGACTCGACGGCGATGAACTGCGCCGGGTCGATCTGCTTGATGACAGTCAGCACTGGACGCTGCTGCCGTGCCGGGTACGTCGCGCACCGGGCGCGGGCGACTGCCGCGTCAGCTACGTCACTGCAGAACCGGCTCCGACGCCCGGCCTTGGCACGATTGACAAGGAAAAAGGTTACGCGCCGTGGTTTGGCGAGCGGATTTCAGAGCCCGCCACCCTGCACCGGCAAGAAGGAACGTTCCTGGCGGTCGATGCCAAGCTTTATCAAATCATCGATAACCGCCCGCGGCTGTTCACCGGTGACCTGCGTCGTCTGGGCTTCAATCAGGGCAGGCTGGTGCCAAGACAGCAGATTCAAGCCACGCTGCAGTTTCGCAAAGGTATTTATGCCCGGATAAAAACCGGCGGTACCTACGACGGGATCAATGACTCACATCAGGTCGGCGCAGTGCTGCTGCCGGCCTTCGACGATTCGGCCACCCATGTATTTTTCCGGGTCAACAACCATGAATACTACCTCGCCACTTTCGCCAAAGGCGAAGTCCCGGGCAGGCAGCTGACATTCAAACGCCTGGCCCCCGCCGAACTGGCCGACGGCAGTCTCGGTGCGGAATTGCTGACCGTCTACACCGGCTCGCTGCACGCCAACAACATCGTGCGCATCCATGGCCTCGAATCGGTGCAGCGCGCGATGAAGACCATGGAGCAGATCGCAATTCCCATCGGCACCACAGCCAGTCCGGCCAACAATCTGAAATGGCTGAAAGTCGACACCAGCCCGGGCGAGGCGCTGATGTTCGATCACTCGACGCGGATGATCGTCACCCGCCTGCCCGAAGGCGCCGTCACGTGGGCGCGCAGCAAGGAAGCGCCGGAAGCCTTTCGGCAGAAAACCGCAGAGATTTTCGACACGTTGTTCCTGTCACCGACGATCAACCCGGCCAACAACAACGCAGCACTGCGTATCGACAGTGCCATGCAGAAACTGCACAACCTGTTACCCGTGCGTGAACGGCCGCTCAACGCACGTAACATCGCCTATGCCGAAGTCACCACGGCCAGCGGCAAACGGGAAGTCTACGTCAGCGTCTCCGGCGCTCAGGGCAGCACCCAGCGCCTGCCGCTGTTTCGCCACATGGGTGCCAATCATGTGCGGATCGGCAACACCACTTACATCAATATCGACTACAACCCGGCCTTCCCGCGCACCTCGCTGGAGGTCACCGAGCAAGGGCAATTGCTGGCCGTGCCGCTGACCATCAAGGATCTGAAAACCTATCAGCCAACGCAGACCAGCCGGCCGACCTCGCTGGACAGCGAAAGCAAACTGATCAGCGTGCTGCGCGAGAAATACCCCGATCCGAAGGAGATTCGCTCGGTCGACATCGCGACGACCATGCGCCCGTGCGAATCCTGTTCGGTGGTGATGAAGCAATTTGGCCATGACGGCGAGGAGGCGGCGCTGCAAGTGCTGTGGGGCTGATTACAGACGCTGCAAGTGGCCGTAGAGCTTGGCGTAGAGGCCGCCATCGGCGATCAGTTGCTGGTGGTCGCCATCCTCGGCCACTTGCCCGCCATCGAACACCAGCACCCGATCGGCCTGCTTCACCGCCGACAGGCGATGGGCAATGATCAGCGTGGTGCGGCCGCTGAGAAAGCGCGCCATGGCCTGATGCAGGTTGTATTCGGTAGCGGCATCGAGGGCCGAGGTGGCTTCGTCGAGGATCACCACTTTCGGCTCGGCGAGGATCATCCGCGCAATTGCCAGACGCTGGCGCTGACCGCCGGACAGGCGCACGCCGGAACGTCCGACGATGCTGTCGAGACCGTCTGGCAACGCCCGGATGGTCGCTTCCAACTGAGCGATTTCCAGCGCCTGCCAGCAAGCTTCGTCGCTGCGGGTGCGGCCCATGGTCAGGTTGGCGCGGACGGTGTCGTTGAACAGCGCCGGATGCTGCAGCACCACCGCGACGTTTTCACGAATCAGCTCCAGGCCGATTTCCTGCTGGGTCGAACCGCCGAAACGAATGGTACCGGACAACGGCGTGTATAACCCGAGCAGCAACTGCACCAGCGTGCTCTTGCCGCCGCCACTGGCACCGACAATCGCGACTTTTTCACCGGGAGCGATGGACAGGTTCATCTGATCCACCACCAACTCGTCGCCATAGCCGAAGCTCAACCCCTGCACCTCGATGCCCACGGTTTCACGGCCCTTGAACGGATCGACACCACCCGGGTACTGCGGCTCGTCAGCCCGCGCCAGCAGTTCGTTGATCCGCGCCAACGCACCGCCCGCCGCGTAGTAGGCGTATTGCAGATTGAGCAGTTGCTCGACCGGGCCGATCATGAACCACAGGTAACTGAACACCGCGAGCATCTGCCCGATCGACAGGTCGGAAAACAACACCGTGAGCATCGCCGCCGCGCGGAAGATGTCGATGCCGAACTGGAACAGCAGACCACTGGCGCGGTTCGACGCGTCGGTTTTCCACTGCGAATTGACCGCGTAGTTACGCACTTCCTGCGCGCGCAAGCCGAGTCGCCCGAGGAAGAAGCCCTGACGGTTGCCAGCGCGCACTTCCTGGATCGCATCGAGGGTTTCGCTCAAGGCCTGAGTGAAACGCGAGGTGCTGTCGTTCTCCAGTTTCTTCAGGTGCTTGACCCGCTTGCCCAACTGCACCGTGGCGTAGATCACCAACGGGTTGAACAGCAGGATCAGCAGTGCCAGTTTCCAGTGCATCCACATCAGAATGCTCGCGGTGCCGACCAGGGTCAGCATCGCCACCAGAAACCGGCTGAGGGTTTCGCCCACGAATTTGTCGAGGGTGTCCAGATCGGTGACCAGATGCGTGGTCACGGTGCCGCTGCCGAGGCTTTCGTATTCGCCGAGGGAAATCCTTTTCAGGCGCTCGATCAGGCGCACGCGAATGCGGTAGACGATGTCTTTCGCCAGCCGGGCAAACAGCCGCGCCTGCAACACGCCAAAACACAGGGCGCTGCAACGCAGCGTCAGGGTGACCAGCAGCATCAGACCTATGTAGCCCGCCGCCTGCTGCCACATCGACGGCAACACATGGTTCATGACTTTCAGCGCGGCATCGCCATGGCCGAGCAGGACTTCGTCCACCAGCAACGGCAACAGCAACGGAATCGGCACGCTGCACAGCGTCGCCAGCACGGCCACGCCGTTAGCGATCCACAGGGACTTTTTGTGATGCAGTGCCAGGCGCCGGACTTCTGCCCAGCTCAGCCGGTCGACACGCTTTACGGCTGGCGTGTCATCGGCCCGGTCAGGCACAGGCTGCGCGCTCCAGCCAGCGGCCGAGCAACGGCGACAGCTCACTGAGCGGTTGATAGCCGTTGGTCAGCAAGGCCAGTTGGCCATTGCGTTCGGCAAGCAGGGTCGGAAATCCGGCAATGCCCAGATCCTGCACCCAAGTGAAATCCGCCTGAGTCGCTTTGTGTTGGTCGGCATGATCGAACAAGGCAGCAAATTCGATGCGCGGCACGCCAGCCTTTTCAGCCAGCTCCACCAGCACACTGGCCTGGGTAACATCGCGACCTTCAGCGTAAAACGCCTGCTGGATCAGGCCGACCAGTTTCCAGGCGCAATCCGGTGCCAGGCTGCGCGCGGTAACGATCGCCCGACAGGCCGGTTCGGTGTCGTAGACAAAACCGTCAGGCAAGGCGCCGTCGAACTTGAACGGCTGACCGGTGGCCTCGGTGACCGCCTGCCAATGCTCAAGGATGTAGCGCCGCGTGGTCGGTTCCAGCGCCGCACCGCTGCCGGTGCGCAAGCCGCCGACCACCAGATGCAGCTCCACTCCCGCTGCCTGCGCCTGCTCGACCAATGCCTTGGCGACCGGAGCGAACCCCCAGCACCAGGAACACATCGGATCCATCACATAGAGCAGGCGCGCAGTCATGATCAGGCCTCGGTGGATGCTTGTTTATAGTTGTAGCCGATCGGGTGCGGCATGTTGCGCGCCTTGGCCAGTTCGATCTGCTTCTGCCGATCGATGGCGCTGCGGCGGGTTTTCTCGCTCAACTTGTCCCAGCAATGCGGGCAGCTGATGCCGGCCACGTAATGTTCGGAAGCACGATCTTCAACACTGACCGGAGTGCGGCAGGCATGACATTGATCGTAGTCGCCTTCGCTGAGGTCGTGACGCACGGTCACGCGGTTGTCGAAGACGAAGCAGTCGCCCTGCCACTTGGTCTCTTCCTGCGGCACTTCTTCGAGGTACTTCAGGATGCCGCCCTTGAGGTGGTAAACCTCTTCGAAACCCTCACCCAGCATGTAGCTGGAGGCTTTCTCGCAGCGAATGCCACCGGTGCAGAACATCGCGACCTTCTTGTGTACGGCCGGGTCGAAGTGCTCTTTGATGTAGTCGGGGAATTCACGAAAACTGGTGGTTTTCGGATCGATGGCGCCTTCGAACGTGCCGATCGCCACTTCGTAATCGTTGCGGGTGTCGATCAGCAGCACTTGCG
>Ga0209563_100306_pt1 | contig 19672 bp, 20 predicted proteins | sample AraplaCvi_mMF_r2_FD_184271 | JGI IMG/M metagenome (GOLD analysis project Ga0209563, IMG submission 184271) | Arabidopsis root microbial communities from North Carolina, USA - plate scrape CL_Cvi_mMF_r2 (SPAdes) (version 2) | ecosystem: Host-associated > Plants > Roots > Endosphere | place: USA... | reverse complement strand
TCGACGCGCGCACTACGCATCGACCGCGAACGCAAACAAATCGAGTTGCACGACGGTGCGCGGCTCGCCTACGACCACCTTGCGCTGACCACAGGCGCGCGTGTGCGCAAGCTCGATTGCAAAGGCGCGTCGCACGATGCGGTTCACTACTTGCGAGATCTGCGCGATGCAAGACGCCTCGTTGAGCGCACGCAAACCGCGCGGCGTGCGGTCGTGGTGGGCGGCGGATACATTGGCCTCGAAGCGGCTGCATCGCTGCGTCAGAAAGGCCTCGATGTCACGGTCGTGGAGACCGAGGCGCGCGTGCTTGCGCGTGTTGCTTCGCCTTCTATCTCCGTCATCATGCAGCGCGCTCATACAAGGCACGGCGTGTCGCTTGCGCTGGGACGGAAAGTAGTCGCTATTCACGATGTTGCGGATGGCGTCGCCGTCGAACTGGACGACGGTGCGCGGTTGTCGTGCGATCTCGTCGTGGTCGGCATTGGCGTGCTGCCGAATACAGAACTCGCTGCGGGCTGTGGATTGGATGTGGCGGGCGGCATCGTCGTGGATGCGTGTGCGCGCACCAGCGACCCGTCGATCGTCGCCGCCGGCGATTGTGCGGCTTTTGTGCCGTACTGGGCGCCGGCGGGCAGCGCCGCCTGCCGCATCGAGTCGGTGCAGAACGCAAACGATATGGCGAGGACAGCGGCCGCTTCGGTCCTCGGACGATCCGAGCCCTATCGCGCGGTGCCCTGGTTCTGGTCGGATCAATACGATCTGAAGCTGCAAATGGCCGGCGTCAATACGGGGTTCACCGATTTCGCGGTGCGCGGCTCTATCGACGAAGGCAAGTTTTCGCTGTTCTACTTTCGCGACGACAGGCTCGTTGCTGTGGACAGTATCAACCGGCCACAAGACCATATGCTCGCGCGCAAGCTGCTCTCAACCGGTACGCGGCTAAGCGTAGAAGACATCAACGATCCCGGGTTCGACCTCAAGGCATTCGCGAACCGCGACGTCGGCGTCGCGCATGGAGCGGCATCATGAGAGCGGGTGAGAGCCATGTCCGCTAACCGCATCGACCTCAATTTGCTGCGCGTGTTCGACGCGGTATTCGAGGACCGCAACCTCGCGCTGGCGGGCAAGCGTCTGAACCTGAGCCAGTCAGCCATCAGCCATGCGCTCGCGCGCATGCGTGAGGTAGTCGGCGACGATCTGTTCGTGCGCACCGCGAGAGGAATGGAGCCGACCGTGCGTGCGTTACGCATGGCAGGCCAGGTGCGCGGCGCGTTACAGCAGATCGTGGCCGCGTTGGGTGTGGACGACTTCGATCCGCAGGTGGCGCAACGCAAGTTTGTCGTGGCCGCGAACGACTACATCACGTCCCTCGTATTGGGGCGGCTGAGTCAGCGCCTGTGCGCGGAAGCGCCGCTCGCGGACCTGGTCGTGCGGCCGTCTACGCGGCTCGATCTGGCAGGACAGATCGACGTCGGCCGAATCGATATTGCAATCGGCATCTTCGCCGACGTACCAGCGCGCTTTCGCTCGATGGCGTTGTGGGAGCAGACAGACGTACTGCTGGTGAACCGCGACCATCCGATTGCCGAGCGGGCGGTTACGCAGCAAGATCTTCTCGCGTATCCACTCGTGGCGATCTCGCAAGGCGGCTCGGAAGAGGGTGCCGTAAGCGGCTTTATCGTCGAACGTGGCCTGGCGCGGCAGTCCGAGATGTTCGATCGCGATGCGCTCAACCGCGCGTTCGCCGACACGCCCGACATGCCGCGCATGCGCATGTCCGTCGCGCACTCGCTTGCGATTCCCGCATTGCTTCGCCATAGCGAGATGCTCGCACTGGTTCCGTCGTCGCTCGCTCGGGAACTCGAACGTTATGGCGAACTGAAGATGTGCGCAACGCCCTATGAGTGCCCCAACGTGACGGTGCGCGCCGTATGGCATGAGCGCAATGACGCCGATCCAGCGCTGCAATGGCTGAGACAACAGCTTGCCGATGTCGCGAGACAGGTTCGTACCGGCTGAACCCGTTCGTTCAAGATACCTATGCAAACAATTCACTGCTCGCGAGCTGGCGAGCAGTGCTGCGTCAACGTCGCCGAAACCCTGCAAAACGCGGCCTTTTTTAAGCCTAACGTGCACACATCGCGCGAACGCATCGGCGATGCGCGTTCATATTGATTGCCTTCTCTGCGCGATTTGCCGGGTTGTTGTGGCGTTTCGGCGATCCTAAGCTTGGTCCCCGTCGATACCTGCCATCTCATCAGGTATCGGCACTCTGGCGAACCGCGAGAGCGGATGGCTTTTCAATCAGACCGGCAAGCGTCACAACGAGCGGGCCGCGCCGGCAGTTCAATCTCCGCGAGGACGCAATGGAAGAGACAAGACCAGTCGATGTACAAGTGCTCATCAACGAGCATCCCTTTTCGCCATTTCAGCGGCTCATATTTGCAATGTGCTTCCTGATCGTGCTGATGGACGGATTCGATACGGCCGCGATCGGTTTTATCGCACCTTCGCTACTGCAGGAATGGCACATCGGCAAAGCAGCGCTCGCCCCGGTGCTCAGTGCGGCACTGTTCGGTCTCGCGTGCGGCGCGTTGCTTTCGGGTCCGCTCTCAGACAGGTTGGGGCGGCGTGTCGTGTTGACCTCGGCGGTGCTGCTATTCGGCGTATCGTGCTTCGGCTCCGCCTTCGCATTCGACCTGACGCAGCTGACAACACTGCGCTTCATTACGGGCGTCGGACTCGGCGCGGCAATGCCGAATGCCGTCACGCTGATGAGCGAGTTCTGTCCGGACAAACGCCGGGCGACAATCGTCAATCTGATGTTCTGCGGATTTCCATTGGGCGCTGCACTCGGCGGGTTTCTAGCGGCATGGATGATTCCGCATTTCGGCTGGCGCAGCGTACTGCTGTTCGGCGGCGCGGTGCCCTTGCTGTTGTGGGTGCTTCTTATGCTCAAGTTGCCCGAGTCGATTCGCTATATGGTCGCGAAACGGCAACCGGCCATCAAGATTCGCAAAGTACTGGTTCAGATCAGTGCGAGTGCGAATTCCGCGGAGTCTTTCATCATGCGCGAAACCGTGGAACACGCGGCGGGCAGCGGTGGCATTCGTATAGCGCTCTCGCGTTCGTTCCTCGTGGGTTCGTTGATGTTATGGCTGTGCTATTTCATGGGCCTCGTGATCTTCTATGGCCTTGTTAACTGGATGCCGGTTCTGCTCAAGGAGGCAGGGCTGAGCCCGCAGCGAGCGGCGCTGATTTCCGCGCTGTTTCCGCTTGGCGGCGTAGGCACAGTGCTATGCGGGATGCTGATGGACCGCTTCAATCCCAATCGCGTCGTAGCCGCTGCCTATGCGCTCGGCGCGGTCAGTGTGTACGCAATCGGGCAGGCGGTCGGCAATCTCGGGCTGCTGATGTGCGCGGTGTTCGTCGCGGGCGCGTTAGTGAATACGGCGCAGGCGTCGATGCCTGCGCTCGCCGCAGCCTTCTATCCCACAGCGGGGCGCGGGACAGGCGTTGCGTGGATGCTCGGTGTCGGGCGCTTCGGCGGAATTGCCGGTTCGTTTCTTGTCGCGGAGTTGTCCCGACAGCAAGTCGGTCTGGAAAGCATCTTTACGGTGGTCGCCATAGCGGGCGCGGTGTCGTGCGTCGCGTTGTTGATCAAGCAGGCAACGAGTTCGAGTACGGCCGCAGTGGAATCATCGGAGCGTGAATCGCTTGTGCATTGACGGCGGACAGTGAGCGGGGACAAACAGGCGAGCCTCCAGCGAGGCTCGCTTTACTTTCATTTCGCGGGCGCGTCGTAGTTGTACGAGATGCGGCCTGCCGGCAGGAAAAAGAGCGCAATCACTGCGCCGCCTTTCGCCTCGGGATAGTGATGACTGCCCGGCGCGGGCGCCGTCCAGCCGCCATAGCACCAGCCGTTCGGCCCGGCGAGCGCGGCACCTTCGTCCACTGGCACGACCATATTGAACTCGCCATACGGGTGAGCATGATAGTCGCCGCGGAAGCTGTTCTCCGGATTGTTTTGCGTGTTTCCGGTGCTATCCATCAGCACTGCGGTGATGCTGAAGAAGGAGGTCTCCGCGCACGGCTCGACAAGTCGAGCGCGCCGATATCGGGGGCCCGCGATTTCGACGTCGGCCGCCCAACCTTCTTGCACGCCGATCCTGATGAGCCGCGCAAGGTCCTTATACAAATCGCTATCGACTCCGTACTTCGAGTTCAGCCATTGCTCGACGTCCGTATTCGTCGTCATGTCTTTCACTTCCTCAAGAAAGGGCAGACAGCGCGCGACGAGTTGATCCTTATTGCTGATGGTTGCAGTTTGCGACATTCCAGTTTCTCCTTGAAGTGCATGCCGTATTCACGATGCCATAGGGGAGACGGCTAATGAAGCGAACTTTCTGCAACGCCGGATTGCACGCGATTCATATGAGGCCGAGTGTCTTGAACGTTGTGCGTCAGGCGCGGAACGCATCGATTCACTTTGTTCAATATTGGATTGAAGACATTTCAGCGCAGAACTGCACTTGGGGCGTCGTTGGCGGATGTTCGTTTTTTCAATTGAGACTTTGTGAGTGCTTAGGACCATTGAGAGAAAACGTGGCTTGCCTGCTTGAATCGGAGAAGGATTTGCCCGACGCATTTTTGTCTTCATTGCGGACGGCCTCTCGCTTTAGGGGTTTCCCTGTTGTCGTGTTCATTGACCGACCTTAATCTCGCCGCCATGCATTCGTGACGAGCAGCTTCGTCATTCAAACAAACGAGAAGCGGTCCAGGAGACTTCATGAAATATGGCAGGTCGGTGATATTGGCGGCGGGACTGTTCAGCGCTTCGGCATTTGCACAAAGCAGCGTGACGCTCTACGGCGTGTTGGATACGGGCGTCGAGTACGTGTCCCACGCGAATGCGGCAGGAGGTTATGTCGTGCGCATGCCGGGCATCACCGGGGAATTGCCGTCGCGCTGGGGGATGCGTGGTTCTGAAGACCTCGGCAGTGGACTGAAGGCGTCGTTCGTTCTTGAAAGCGGCTTCAACTTGCGTGGCGGCGACTCGGGGCAGGGCGGCCGTCTGTTCGGACGACAGGCGTGGGTGGGACTGGAAGGGCCATGGGGTGCGCTGAGTTTCGGCCGCCAGTACACGATGACGTACTGGGCCATTTCCGATGCGGATATTCTCGGCCCCGACATCTATGGCATCGGCGCACTTGACGCGTATATACCAAACGCCAGAAGTGATAACACCATCGTCTACAAGGGCAAGTTCCATGGCTTAACGGTCGGGGCGTCATGGTCGTTTGGACGCGACAGTACGGGCACGGGCAATTCGCCCGGGCAAGGCACTTGCGCGGGTCAGGTGCCCGGCGATGTCAACCAGTGCCGCCAATGGAGCGCGATGCTCAAGTACGACGGCACCTACTTTGGCGTCGCCACCGCCTACGACGAGCAGCGTGGCGGCACCAATGCGGCCGCTAGCTTCTTCGACGGGGTAGTGCCGTTCAAGACATCTTCCAGCGGCGATAAGGACGCACGTCTTCAGGCAAATGGCTATGTGAATGTTGCGGGCGTAAAGCTCGGTGCCGGATGGTTAGGTCGTCGCGTAGAAAGCGATGCGCCCGGCGGCGACGTGCACTCAGATCTTTTCTTTATTGGGGCGCAGTACTACGTGACCCCCGCATTTGCGCTTGATGGAGAGGCGTATCGCGTGCTCGTCGAGCAGCACAATGCACGTGCAACCATGGCGAGCATGCGGGCGACTTACTTCCTGTCGAAGAGAACAGCGGTATACGGCAACGTGGCTTATCTATGGAACAGCGCGCACGCGCGCTATTCGGTCAGCGCGGGCGGTGGCGGGACGACGCCTGCGCCGGGCGTCGGACAGCTAGGAGCAATCGTGGGTATGCGGCACACGTTCTGATCCGATGCAGTACCTCAACTTTTCACGGTATCGCGATGTGTTCAGTTGCGATGCCTTTTACGATGCGGATTCGCATCCATCTATGCAGCCGCCACGCGCTTCGTTATCTGCAAGTGGTGTTGGCGGCACACTATCCATTGGCATTGACCTATGAGAACCGACCGTAACACCAACCCTGACGCGCGTGTGGTTGACTCGGTGATTCGATCACGCCGGGCCGTCAGAGCCTTTAGACCCGATCCAATTGCGCGACACGTCATTGACCAGATTCTCGAAGTGGCAAGCTGCGCCCCGAGCAATTCGAACACCCAGCCCTGGCGGGTCGATGTTCTCGCGGGACCGGCAAAGTCCGCTTTGAGCAATGTTCTGAAGCAGGCACACGAAGAGAATCGCCATCCTCCGCTCACGCACATGCCCGAGGTCTTGCCGGAAGCGATGAGAAGAAGGCAGGAAGCGTTTGGCGCCGCATATTACGGTGTGCTCGGTGTGCCCAAGCATGATGTGCAACAGCGTGCCCGTGTGACTGCGAGAAACTTCGATTTCTTTGGCGCGCCTGTGGGCCTGATCTTTTCAATCGATTCAGCGCTGACAAAGTTCAGCTGGCTGGATTACGGCATCTTTATACAGACCGTCATGGTGGCAGCACAAGCGGTAGGTCTCGACACGTGTCCGCAGGTTTCGTTTGCGAGATTCCAGAACGTGATTGCGGAACACCTGGCGCTTCCTGCGAACTATGAAGTGGTGTGCGGAATGAGTATGGGATTGTCTGACTGCGACTCCCCTGTCAGCCGTCTGGAAACAGGACGCGAACCCGTTGAGAACTTCGCGCGGTTCCTGGGGTTCGATTCGTAGTGGCTGTTCGTCTCCTGTCGTCGCGCATCCGCCTCGGATGAGGCGGATGGCCCCTGCGTACGAGAGGCCGCAGGCGCGCAAATTGGTTCAGCGGGCCACATGGTCAAACCGGTCACAAGCGATCAATCGTGAACACCGAAATGCATGGCATGCAACTCACCATGAATTGAAAAGCAGCCTCGTGCAGCGTGACCACGTGCTTCGTCCTGTTGAGACCCTGCCAGGCCCGCACACACCGGCCTTGGCAGAAAACACTGTTTTGTTGGCCGTGTTCCGGGCATCAATCGAATTGAAAGTCGGCTGTCGCGGTCCGATACTTGGCTTGTGGTTTTCCTTTGACGAAGTACTCGGCGATAGACACATCGGCTGGACTAACGCGTGAAAGACTGGCAATCCGAACTCCGGGGCAGGCATGTCCCGATTCTCAACATAGCTTGCTGAGCCGCTCATAAGACGCGCGGTTCGATCAGGCAGATATTGGAGCAACGAACATGACGACGATCGCAGGAATCAAGATCCCCGATAGCAAATTGGCGCGTGCGGCCACCGAACTCGTTCGCGACACGGAGTCGGACCTGCTTTTCCACCACTCGACTCGCGTGTTTCTTTTCGGCGCTCTCACCGGCGAGCGCAAGCAATTGAAGTATGACCCCGAGCTTCTGTACATCGGCGCCATGTTCCACGATATGGGGCTTACCGAACAATTCAGGACGTCACAGAACCGCTTCGAGGTGGACAGCGCGAATGCAGCGCGTAGCTTCCTCGAGCAGCACGGTATTCCCGAAGGAGATGTCGACCTCGTGTGGGACGCGATTGCGTTGCATACCACGCCGGGTATCCCGCCATTCAAGAAGCCGGTGGTTCAACTGGTGACGGCAGGCGTCGAAATGGACGTGCTCGGCTTTGCATTTGACGAATTCACCGAGGAACAGCGCAAGGTGGTGGTTGCTGCTCACCCTCGCGGAGAGAACTTCAAGGAGCAGATCATCAACGCCTTTAACGATGGAATGAAGCACCGTCCGGACTCGACCTTTGGCACTGTCAACGACGACGTGCTTGCGCTGAAGGACGTGGGTTTCCGTCGGAAGAACTTCTGCAGCATCATTCTTGGGAATGCGTGGAACGATTCGAATTACGCGTGCACTTGCAACGATCCGGCACATAAGCACGGTTGAACACGCATGCATGACTAACGCGTAGCGGAAGCTTCAAAGCCAAAGAGCCGGCGAGGCGTGTCCCACAACACTCGTCGGCGTTCGTCGGCATCTGGAATCAGGCGCTCGACGAGCGTGAGCAGCGGAGCGTAATCAATCCGCACTGGCGAGCGCAGAAACGGCCAGTCGGAACCCCACACACAACGATCCGGCCCAAACGTGCTGAGAAGCCGCGTCGCGAAGGTCTGCGCGTCTTCATATGGGTATTCGAGCTGCGAAAATTTTTGCAACCCGGAGATTTTGACGACGATGCGATCCGAGTCGGCCAGACGGAGAAGCGTCTGGAAGCCCCGCTGCTTCATGCCGGCCGCAATGTCCGGCCGACCGCAGTGGTCGATCAGTATTCGCGTCGCCGTACGTTCGATTAGCGGCTCGAGTGCGACCAACTGATCGCCCGTTACCTGAATCTGCGCGAACATATCGAGGTCGGCCAGGATATTGAAGAGCGCGTCGGCATCACGCATGGCATCGACGCCCAGCATCGCCGGATTAAAGGCCGCGCCAACCACGCCCGCGCGTTTCATCTCGATCATGTCTTCGCGGCTCGCATTGTGGTCCACCACGGTGATGCCTTTGAAGCGGGTGCCATAACGCGCCAGCGCATCCAGCATGCAGCGATTGTCGGTGCCGTAGCCACTGGTCGGTCCTACGAGCAACGCGTGTTGCACACCGCATGCGTCCATCACATGGGCAAACTGCGCAGCGGTGCCGATTTCCTGCATCGATGGTTTGTACGCGGTGTCGGCGCGATAGGGAAAGCGAGCGGGATCGAAAATATGGTTGTGACAGTCGATCTTTTTTTCATCGAAGATAGTCATTGACAAGACGCTCCGCGAGATTCGCGCCGAAGGCGCGCGGCATCGAGCATATTGCGTGTGCTTCGATACGCGAGTTTGAGGCGATCTCTCGCAGGCAGCCACGGCAACGGCATTTCCACACTAAAAGCGGTATCGGCAGGCAGCGCGTCCAGCAATTCGCTTAGCGGCAGCGCCCCTTCGCCTGGCGGCAAGCGGCCTGTGCGCGCTTCGAGAATCGTCGCGTCGTCTCCTACCGGATCGTTCGGCGAGGCGTCGCACAGTTGCACCGCGCGCACCATGCCGGCGGGCAATGCGCGGACGTCGTCCGGATTGCCGCCCGAACGCGTGAGATGCAATGCGTCGACGAGAACGGCGAGGTTTGCGCTCCCCACGCTCTCCACGATCGACCGCGCCTGCTGCAAGGTGGCGACGTTGCGCCAGCGCATGAATTCCAGATCGACACGCAAGCCATACTGTGCCGCGAGTTCGCACAGAGCCGCCAGGTTGGCGGCGAGCCGCGACGCGTTGGGGTCGTCGCCCGAAACCGTCACGCACCGGGCACCCAGGTCGGCCGCCGCATCGAACATGGGCGCATACGATGCCACGTCGATATCGGGCAGCATTGGAATGAACTCGACGTCATGCACCGCCATGCCTTCTTCGACAAGTACACGCCGCAGAGCGAGATGCGCCTGGCTGCCCACAGCCGAGGCATAGGCAATCGCACCTGGTGAAGTCGGATTGAACCTGAGCCCGACTGCGTCGAACCCGGCGCGAGCGGCTTCGACCACCCATTCCGTAGGCGCCAGTTCAAGCGCGGTGAGATGCGCGACTGCAAGCTTCGGTGCTGCAATGATAGTGTTCAATACGTGGCCCTCCCACCTGTCAGATCGAAGGTAAAGCCGCTCGTAAAACTGCATTCGGGGCTGGCGATCCAGCTTACCATCGCACCGACCTCGTCGATCTGCAGGAAACGGCCCATTGGAATCTTCGCTTTACTCGCCTCGATATGAGCGTTGGACATTTCGCTCAAAAGCTCCGTTTCGACCATTGCTGGCGCGACACAGTTGATGAGCACATTGTCCTTTGCCAGTTCTTTGGCGGCCGCCTTGGTGAACGCTATGACACCTGCTTTCGCCGCCGAGTAGCCTGAGATGAACTGAACGCCTTCTTTGCCGGCAATCGATGCCACATTGACAATGCGGCCGCCGCCGCGCGCGCGCATGTGCGGAATCGCGACCCGGCAGCAATAGAACACGCTGTTCAGGTCCACTGCTATCACGCGCTGCCAGGCGTCCACTGGATACTCCCAACACGGCGCTACCGGCCCATTGATCCCTGCGTTATTGACGAGGATATCCACCTGCCCAAGCGTACCGAGCGTGACCGCGAAAGCCTGTTCGACCGAACTGATGGAGGCGACGTCCACCTGTTGAATGTGGTCAGGCGCAAACTGCAGCCGTTGCGCGCCGCAGTCGCTCACATCGAGGTCCCACACCGCCACGCGTGCGCCGTCCGCTTTCAGTTTTTGCGCGATGCCGAGCCCGATGCCGCGCGCGGCGCCTGTGACGATGGCGACTTTCCCGTCGAGAGAGCGAGTCATATGGGGTTCATTCCTTTGCTGAAAAATGTTGTTCACAACTCGATGCGTTTGATATCGCCAACCACGAAGACGTACGAAAGCGCCCCGGCTAGCGTGACGGCTGAGATGAAGCCCAACGCATAAACGAACGAACCCGTTGCGTTGACAATCAGTCCGATTACGAGCGGCGTGACGATGCCCGCCGCATTCGCGAAGAGATTGAAAATGCCGCCGCTCAAACCAAGCAATCCCTTTGGCGCAATGTCGGAGACGATCATCCAGGCGAGTGCGGACATGCCCTGTGCAAAGTAGGCGACGCAAAGAATCGCAATAACCGTTGCCGTCGATTCCACGTAGTTCGCGAGGACTATGCTCGACGCGGCGAGCAGACCGGCGATAACGGGCAGTTTGCGCGACCAGTTGAGGGAAATACCCCGCCGCAACATGGAGTCGGAGATCCAGCCGCCTGCGAGTGTGCCCACCGATGCGGCGATGAACGGAAGCACAGCAATCAGCCCGACCTTCAACCACGGCATATGGCGCTCTGTCACGAGGTAAGTCGGGAACCATGTGAGAAAGAACACGTTGGTCGAATTGCAAGCGAACTGGCCCACACAAATGCCGAGCATGCTTCGCCGTTTCAGGAGTGCACCAATGTCGGCCCAGCGGAAATGAGTAGCTTTCTGGCTGCCGTCTACGACGCCGCCTCCGTTCGCGATGTAGTCCAGCTCGGCCCGATTTGCGCTTTTCGATTGATGCGGCTCGTGAAAACGCATCAGCCAGATGCCGCCGAACAGCACTCCGACCGTTCCGACAATGCCGAAGAGCGCACGCCATCCATATTGCTGTTCGAGCCAGAACAGCAAGGGACTCAGGAAGGCCAGCCCGACGTATTCCGCGAATGTATAAATGCCGGTTGCGCGGGCCCGCTCGCTTTGCGGGAACCAGATAGCGACTACCCGGCTGTTAGTCGGAAAGCACGGCGCTTCAGCAACGCCGATCAGTAGACGCATGATCAGCAGCGAAATGAAGCCGGTCGCCAAACCCTGCAATCCCGTGAAAAGAGACCAGAGCGTGAGTGCGAAGAAATAGGTCCACCGTGTGCCGACGCGGTCCAGCATCACGCCGCCGGGAATTTGTGATGCCGTGTATGTCCAGGAGAACGCCGAAAAGATCACGCCCATGAGCGCCGGATTAAGGCCGAGTTCGTGACTCATGCTCGGCGCGGCAATTCCGGCGACGCTACGGTCCAGATAGTTGATCATTGTGCCGACCGCGAGCAGCGCAAGTATCTGGAAGCGGGCTCGGGTTCTCCGCGTCGCGGTGGCAACGTTGATCGTCGCGTCTGCGGACTGGGTTGCGTGATTCATCGTGTCTCCATCCTGTTCTCTTTGGTGCGTTCTTCGCGGCGCCCGTTTCCGCTGCGTGCGGCTTGCAGACTGCGGGCGTTATGCGTGTCGCGCAATGCGGGGAGTCAGGCTCCCGTTGAACAGATACTAGGGATTTACCGCAAGCCTGTCGTATGCCGAGTTTCAGCTACCCTATAACTTTTTGTTAATAGGCCGGCTACGCGGCACGGAGAACGCATGCGGTTCAAGCTCAGGCAGATGGAGGTATTTCGTGCGGTCATGCTGACGGGGTCCATCAACGCCGCAGCAAAAATGCTCTACGTGTCGCAGCCTGCTGTGAGTAAGCTCATCTCTCACACGGAGACGAACCTCGGCCTGCGGCTTTTCGAGCGGGCGAAAGGCCGGCTGATACCCACTGCGGAGGCGCAGGCGCTATTCAGGGAAGTCGAGCAGGTCTACCAAGCGGCACTCTCAGTCGACGAATTCGCGCGGGCGCTGTCGCTCGGGCCCGCTAGTTTGTTGCGGGTGTCCTGCAGCCCGTCGTTGGCGACGTCGATCGTTGCACCCGCGATCGTCGAATTGAAACGGCAATTGCCAGGCTTGAGCGTGGACTGGCATACCACGCTTATGGCGGACATGCCGCTCGAGGTGCTGAGTAAGGCCGTGGATGTGGCGGTGACATCGATGCCGATCGAACATGAACACCTCGACGTCGTGCCGTTCATGCGTGGCAGGATGGTCTGCGTCGTGCCGCCTCGTCATCGTCTGGCCGAAGCGGAGCCCATTGCGCTCGCCGATCTCGTTGGTGAGCCGATGATTCTTTTCAGGCGCGATATTCCGTTCGGCACGATGATCGCGCGCGCATGCCAGCAAGCCAATGTAGAACTGCAATCCGTCGTAGATGTGACGCGCGCAGACCAGGCGCTGGCGCTGGTGAAGGGCGGTCTCGGATTAGCCATTGTCGACGAGTTCGCCGCAGACGATCACGGCCTCGTCATACGTCCGTTGATCGAGGAGCTGGAGCTCGTTGCAACCTTTGTCTATTCGAAGTTCTCCCCTCCGTCACGCAACACGACGCTGCTAATGCACGCGGTTTATAAGCAGGCGCAACGCCTTAGCCGCCATATTGCCGGTGTGCCGCTGCCGGCGTAGTCAAATGTTCGGCTTTGGCTTGGGAGATCTGGCATTCGCTGGGGTGCGCTCACACGCACGATTGACGAAACGGTAGTTCAGATAGAGCTCCGGTCTTTCGGCAACGGCACTAGAAAGAGACGCGGAGAACTGAAGTCCGCGCGAAGCGAACCTCAGTTCTTTTGAAACGAGCCAATCAGCAGCCGGACAACTTGCCGGGCTGCTGCGGCCCATAAACGGCTTACTGCTTCGTCACCTGGCCGTAGGCAATCACCGAGTTATCGGCTGCCTTGATCAGATAGACGATCGAACGTTGATACAGCGTCGTGCTGCCGGTAACGGGCAGGAACGTGATAGCGGCGTTACCGGAGTAAGTCGTTCCGGAAGCCAGCAAGCAGGTACTCGTGGTGCCGCTCACCGTCATCGTGTAGAGGTTCTTGTTCGAACCCGGCGTCGTCAATGTCAGCGTCCCAGTGACGGCGCAGCCGGAGAGGTTGCCGGTGAAGCCGCCGGCGGCGTCAATGGTCAGCGTCGTCCCACTTTGCGCCCACGTTCCCGTTACGCTCGATTGCGTGACGGCAAGCGCGTTCGCCGGATCGTAGTTCAATGCCAGGTTCACCGTTTGGCCGTTGGCGACATAGCTGCCGTTCAAGGTTTGCTTCGCGCTGTACGTTCCGCTTCCCGACGAGGCCGTATAGCGGAAGCCACCTGTGCTCTCGAAACCGCTCGTCAATGTCCAGTTCGGCTCCGCGGGTGCCGCGATGCCGAAGAAGGTCGATGTGACGACCGTGAAGATGCCGCTCAGGTAGGAGATGTTGTTCGCCGGGTCCACCATGGCGGTCGTCCGCGAGGACGAGGAAGTCGTCCAGATGCCCTCGAAGCCATTGCCCGTGGCGGCAGTCGAGCCGGCCTGCGGGGACGTCAGGCTGGGCAGCGACTCGCCCGCGACGACGGGCGCCGACGAGGGCGCCGGTGCGCTGGCACTCGTGGCCGGCGCAGCGGTTTGAGCAGGCGGCGAACTGTCGCCTCCGCCACCGCCGCACGCAGCGAGCGTAAATGAACCGAACGCGGCAATGACTAAAGGTAGTTTTTCTTTCATTTTCATTATGATATTTAGCGTGCGGACCGTAGCTTCCGCAAAATGATTGTTGAACTCTCGATATGCCCGCGCAGAATCGCGCACCGATTTAAACGGCAGCAAAAGGGAAATCTTTAGTATTTTTTGAAGAAGCGTCTTTCAACTTCGAATGCGTTATTCGCCGTAGGTCGGTATGTGCGCGCTCTGAATGCATTGCGCATAAAACGAACGCCAAACGGTCTCGCTGTTCGAAAGAGAAGCGACTCGTGCTGTGCGCCAATTGAGTTTGTTTTCCGACGGAGATGAATGCCTCGACTTCAGGCATTCATTCGTCATTCAGGGGGGCGCAATAGTCCGCGCAAGCTTCGCAAAGCTATTGGGCGCCGGGACGCGTATCGCTAATGCTATGTTCCCGGAGCCGCCAGTTTCTTGACGTAGGAGTGCCGGTGCAGGCGGGGTAGCGATCTGATCGACCGCTTGAAGGAAGAGTTGCTTGCGCTGAAACGAATATTAGATGCAGCCGTCATGCTAACGGCTAAAGAGTTCGTCTGAACTCCGTTTGCGAGACGCAGGCATTTCGCGGCCGGTTTCGCCGCGCTAAATGTGCGTCAACCGCGTGTATCGACCCATTCGTGCGCCCAACGTGCGGAGTGCTGCAATGCCTGCTCTTCGTCGGTGAAGTAGTCGAGCGAATAGAACTGGTAAAGCCCTTCAGCGCGTGCGCTGTCGGCGCGCTCGAGCAAAAGGTTGGACGAGAATGTACCGTCGGGCAAGCGATGCGCCGATGGTTTGATGGCATAGCCGTTGTAAAGGTGAATTTGTTGGTTTTGCATTTTATATTTTAATAATGTGCGAGTGCGCCTGCCGTGCGAACTTCTATTGAGTCGCGCGGACGAGTCGATTCAAAGCCATTGCGAGCCGAATCAGAACGCAGTCGGGAAGCTAAAGAGGGCGTTCAAGCCGAGGGGAGAATGAGGAGCAACGAGGCGATTGGCGCTTGAGCGAGCTGCCTGATACAGGCAACTCAAAGCGATTCGCGCCAACTGTGGGAGACAAAGCTCCGCGAGGATGTCGCTGCAGCCCGATGTCCGTTGCCGGACACCGAGCCCTTCAAACTAGCTTACAGCGGCGTGATGTTGGCCGCTTGCAGACCCTTCGGGCCTTGCTTCGTTTCGAAGCTCACCTTCTGATTTTCAGCGAGCGTCTTGAAGCCGTTGCCGCTGATTTCGGAGAAGTGCGCGAACAGGTCGTCGCCGCCCTTGTCCGGGGTGATGAAGCCAAAGCCTTTGCTGTCGTTGAACCACTTAACGGTACCGGTATCCATGAAGAATCCTTGAGGAAATAAAATTGAAAATGTGCTCTGTGAAGGAGCGTTAGAAGCGTCAAGGAGGGAGAGGACAACGAATACCGCTGAGAGAGCGAGACATTGATGAACAGCAATCGAACTTCTTGAACTTCGGGTGCCACAGTAACCGCTCCGGCACAGCAGCGTCAACAGTTAACTTGTAACTGTTCTGTTGGGCGGCTCCATTAAGCGCGGCGAAGGCGCCGCAATGCGGCCCCGCTAGCGGCTTGCCCTTGTCTTCATCCTGTCGCCGCGACCATCGGTACGCGGCTGACGCGAGGATAATTTAGATGCCGACCTTGTGCGCGGTCACAATCAGACGCAAGCCAAGCGCGGCCACTGCGCTTGCGGCGACACGATCGATCCACGCCTTCCATTGCAGATAGATCTCGCGCGGACGCCTGCTCGAAAAGCACAGCGCGACGACTGTGTACCAGCCTGCTTCGATGGCGAAGATCGCGGGCGGTAATGCGAAGTAGCACCATAGCGGCGGATGTTGCGGCAACAGCGCCGCGAAGATACTGCCGTAATAGACCGCCGTCTTCGGATTGCTCAGTTGGGTACTAAGGCCGATCCAGAAAGATTTGCGCGGATTCGTGGTAACGGTTTGCGTGGCGTCGAACGCGAGCGGTTTGGCGGCGCCGCGCCAGATCTTCGAGGCCAGATAGATCAGATAAAGCCCGCCGGCTACTTTGAGCCCGATGTAAAGCCATTCGACAGTAGCGAGCAACGTATATAAGCCGAGCAGCGCAATGCCGCTAAAGAAGACCCCGCCAATGCCCATGCCGAGCGCCGTCGCAAGACCGTCGCCGCGAGACAGGCCGATCGCATTGCGCGCGACGATGACAAAGCTCGGTCCCGGACTCATTGCGCCTAATAACAGCGCGGCGAGAATGGTGAGAATAGCGGTTGATGCTGGCATGGCAGTGTCTCCGTCGAGTGCATATGAATAGCGCGTGTTGTCCTAACATAGCATGAGAGCGCTGGCTCTCATCTAACAAGCGGTACGAGCCGTGTAAAGACATACGCATTCGCTGCAAGCAAGATTATGCGAATGCTAGAATCGGCTTCCAGTCCTCCATATTGTTGAAGCTGCCTTGGAACACTGAGGCAGGCGGACGCAATTCCTGCTATCGCGACGAATTCCGCTTCATACAGGCGCCTTTGATCGTGCAAGCGATCTTCCATGATATCTACGAGTTGTTGTTGACTGTGCGCCAATTCCGTTCTCCGAATAACCGGCGCACGCGGCACAGAACCTGAAGTTGCATGCCATACCGCCCACAAACTCCTACATTTGCTTTTGGTTCTTCTGCCTGGCTCCGTAATATCGCGATATTTGGCCTCTTGTGGCTGAGCATCGGCTGGACATTCGGCGCGACTCACGAGTCTCCACGGCACTCTTCACTTGGCTATGCGCGTAACGTGAAAAAAGTCACGACTGGCGAGACGCGGCGGCGCGTCACACGCAAGCGCAAGCATGTCACCGACGACGAGCGTTCACAGCACGCGAGCAAGCTCACGCCCAAGTCGCGCCGTCAGGCATCGCGCACCGCGCGCGAGCCGCGCGCTTCCAGACGCGCAGCCAAACTGGCGGCGCATCGCAACCGGCGGTCCGCGTCGGCCGCACGCGTAATCGCTAATGCAACGCTTTCGGCTCGTACGAAGCATGCGGGCCTTCGTCTTTTGCCTCGCTGCGGATATACGCCCAGGTCGCGCGCGTTGCTACGGTCGCGTTCAGTCTTCGTTGTCGATGAAAGAACGCACACGGTGCTCGCAGAAAAGCAGGCCGATCGCGTCATGCCAATTGCTTCGATATCCAAACTAATGACGGCCGTCGTGTCGCTCGATGCAAGGCGCTCACTGAATGAGCCGCTCAACGTTACTGTTCAGGATCAGGACTTCGACAAGTTCACCGGATCACGGCTTAGCGTTGGTTCGGTGCTGCCGCGCGATGACATGCTGCATATCGCGCTGATGTCGTCGGAGAATCGCGCTGCCGCGGCGTTGAGCCGCGATTACTCGGGTGGCCGGCCGAGCTTTGTCGCCGCGATGAATGCAAAGGCGCGCGCACTCGGCATGCGGCACACGCGGTTCGTAAATGGCACGGGGCTGTCACCGCAAAACGTATCGACGGCGCGAGATCTTGCTCGCCTCGTGGCTGCCGCTAGCCGCTATCCGTTGATCCGCGCTTATTCGACCGACCGGGATCAATTAGTGTTTCCCGGCGGACCGCGCACGCGTTTGAGTTATCACAACTCGAATGCGCTCGTGCGGGGCGGCGACCGGTCGATCGTGTTGCAGAAAACAGGGTTCATTAACGAAGCGGGGCACTGCGTCGTCGTGCGAATGATCGTGCATGGCAGGCCGATCGACATTGTCGTGCTGGGTGCGCCAGGCCCGCACGATCATATCGCGGACGTGATCACGATTCGCCGCTGGCTGCGTTGCTCATTGCACTGACTAATGACTCATGCCCGCGCTTTTCTGCAGGCGCAAAAAAAGCCCGCGCAAGGCGGGCTCAACTACTCGGAGTTTCGCGATCCAGTCGCTAGACGGATCACTTTCAGTCTAGGTGAAAGCTTTACGAAAGTGTAGGGGAATCGCGTTATAGGTCGAAAAATACCGTTTCCTTGTCGCCTTGCATATAGATGTCGAAGCGATACACGTTGGCGGTGTTCGGCTCGCGGCGCGCGATCAGAGTTTCACGCCGGTCGGCCGGAACTGCCGCCAGCACGGGGTCGCGCTCGTTGGCTTGCGCTTCGTCCTCGAAATAAATGCGCGTGAACGTGTGAAGCAGCATGCCGCGCATCGTCACGATGACGTTTAAATGGGGCGCCTCGTCGGGGCTCACGCGGCCCGGTTTGACCGTCTCGACTACAAAGCGCTTTTGCGGGTCCGTGCCCGTGCCGACGCGTGCAAAGCCGCGAAAGCCGGTCTTGAGAATCTCCTCGCGCGATTCGGGGTAGTGGCCGTCGGCATCGACCTGGGACACTTCCAGCATGGCGTCGCCGATCACTTTGCCGTCACCGTCGAACACCTGTCCCACGATCGTAATGTGCTCGCCCGCCGCTTCGCGGTCGGCCACCACTGGCGTGAACAGGCTCTTGAAGTCGAAATCGTATTGCTGCGGGCACAGGCCGTACGCGAAATACGGTCCGACCGTCTGCGAGGGCGTTTGCTTGAGAGTGGTCATGGCTTAGCGCTCCATCGGAGTTTCGTTACGGCCGCGCAGCACGATGTCGAAGTTGTAGCCGAGCGCGTAGGCCTCTTGCGTGGTATCGAGCGAAAATTTCGCAATCAGTCGATCACGGGCCTGCTCAGGCGTGCCCTGGAAAATCGGATCGAACGCCAGCAGCGGGTCACCGGGAAAATACATCTGCGTGACGAGGCGCGAACCGAAATGCTCGCCGAACAGCGAGAAGTGAATGTGATTCGGACGCCACGCGTTCGGATGATTGCCCCATGGATATGCGCCCGGCTTGATCGTCAGAAAGCGATAGCGGCCTTCGTTGTCCGTGATGCAGCGGCCTGCGCCCAGGAAGTTCGGATCGAGCGGCGCGTCGTGCTGATCCATTTTATGCACATAGCGGCCAGCCGCATTCGCCTGCCAGATTTCCACGAGAGTGTTGCGCACCGGGCGTCCGCCCTCGTCCAGCACACGCCCCGTCACGATGATGCGTTCGCCAAGCGGTTCGCCGTTACGGACCGCGTTGCGCGTGAGATCGCTGTCGAGCGCGCCGAGGTCTTCGGTGCCGTAGACGGGCACGCGCTGATCGCGCAGCTTTTCCTTCAGCGGAATCAGCGGGCGTGTCGGGCCGCGTTTAACCGAGGAACCGTAGCCGGGATAGATGTATTCGGGATGCGACGCGAAATCGCGCGCGCTGAGAAAGGAATCGTCCATCAGTGTCTCCTTCGGGATTGTGGGATAGGGCTTATCAACGGACTTTATCTAAACTGGACGGTTATGAAAAATGACGTTTTGGCGCTTTTCGTATAACCTTCCGTTATGCAACGCAGTCTCGCGGACAGCCGCGTCAAATTCCGTCATCTACAGTGCTTTCTGGCCGTAGCCCAGTTCGGGAGCGTCCAGCGGGCCGCTGACAGCCTTTCCATTACGCAGCCGGCCGTCTCCAAGACGGTCGCGGAACTCGAAACCATTCTGGGCGTAAAACTCTTTGAGCGTGGCCGTCACGGGGCGGTGCCCACGCGGGAGGGGCAACTCTTCATGCCCCATGCAAGCGCGTGCGTCAGTGCGTTGCGGCAGGGCGTCGATCTGCTCGCGCGCGCGGAAGGCGCGGCCGCGGCCACGCTCGAAGTCGGGATTCTGCCGACTGTCGCGGCGGCACTGATACCGCCCGTGCTCAAGCGTTTCGCGTCTCTTTGGCCGCGCGTGATCGTGCG
>Ga0209563_100303_pt1 | contig 19943 bp, 19 predicted proteins | sample AraplaCvi_mMF_r2_FD_184271 | JGI IMG/M metagenome (GOLD analysis project Ga0209563, IMG submission 184271) | Arabidopsis root microbial communities from North Carolina, USA - plate scrape CL_Cvi_mMF_r2 (SPAdes) (version 2) | ecosystem: Host-associated > Plants > Roots > Endosphere | place: USA... | reverse complement strand
CTCTTCGTTATACAGTTCAAGAGCAATGGTTGTTTGCTGTGGCAGCCATCGCGGAATGTGATTGCAGGACACTCTTGGTGCAAGGGAGAGGGCCGGCCACTAGCCTCTGCGGCCGGCCCTCGATCTGTTAATCGCCCGCCCCTTCCCAGCCGGGTAGTAGGCCGAGCCGTGGTGGCACGGATGTCCTTCCCCGCGCATGATTGAGAAGATGCGAATGCATCGAGCTCGGCAGGGGAGGACAGGTCATGGCAGAGAGCGGGACGGCGGAGGCCGACCGGCCGCAGCGGGCTCGTGTGGGGGCCGTGGCAGCCTGGGAATCGCTGTTCCGCGCCCAGGTCGCGGTGATGAGGACGCTGGCGGCCGAGTTCCCGACGCGGGACATCTCCTTCAACGAGTACGACGTGCTGTTCAACCTCTCGCGGCAGCCCGACCGGTCGCTGCGCCTGCGCGACCTCAACAAACATGTGCTCCTCACCCAGCCCAGCGTCAGCCGCCTCGTCGACCGGCTCGTCGCGCGCGGTCTGGTGGCGAAGTGCCCGGAGCCGTCGGATGCGCGCGGCACCGTCATCCGGCTGACCGACACCGGATTCGACATGTTCCGGCGCGTCGCAGTGGACCACATGAAGACGATCTCCGAGCGCGTCGGCGGCCGCCTCTCCCCCGACGAGCTGGAGACGCTCGCACGGCTGTGCGACAAGCTCCGGGACGCATCATGAAACTGTCCACAGCCGAGACGATCTTCGCTCTGTCCACAACCTGAGTGCGGCCTCCCCGGGCCGTCGGCAGCGACGCGTAACATTGCCGCCACGGACGACGGTCGTCACTTGAGGGAGAAGACGTATGAGATGGGGATGGGCTCCTGCCCTGGTCGGCTTCGTCGCACTGAGCGGCCTGGCCGGCGTGCTCGCTGCCGCGGCGGTCACACCGGCCGTCGCGCTGACGGGCAGTGCGGCAGACTCCACCATCAGCGTCTTCGACGGGTTGCCGGAGTACATCAAGGTCGAGCCGCTCGCGCAGGCATCGACCATGTACGCGCTCAGCAATGGGCAGCAGGTCCCGATCGCGACCTTCTATTCGCAGAACCGCATCGAGGTGGGCTGGGATGCGATCTCGCAGAACCTCAAAGACGCCGCGGTCGCGACAGAGGATCCGCGGTTCTACGAGCACGGCGGGGTCGACGTCTCCGGCACGTTGCGCGGAGCGGTGCTGACGGCGCTGCACAAGTCGGTCCAGGGCGGATCGTCGATCACGCAGCAGTACGTCAAGAACATCCTGGTCCAGCGCTGCGAGAACAAGCAGCCCGACACGACCGCTGCCGCCGCCGTGCAGAAGAAGCAGCTGGCCATCTATGAGGCGTGCTACAACGACGCGACCAAGGTCGACCCCTCGCGCAAGCTCAAAGAGATGCGGTACGCGATCGGGCTCGAGAAGGAGTACTCGAAGAACGACATCCTGCAGAGCTACCTCAACATCGCCCTGTTCGGTGGCCGGGTGTACGGCGTCCAGTCGGCGGCCGAGTACTACTTCGGGGTCTCGGCGAAGGATGTGAACCTGCAGCAGGCCGCGACGATCATCGCGATCCTCAACAACCCCGACAACCTGCGCATCGACCGGCCGGACGACAAGGCGAACGGCGCGGCCAACGGGTACAAAGAGACTCTCGATCGGCGCAACTACGTGCTCGACCGGATGCTCGCCAACGGCAAGATCACCAAGGAGGAGCACGACGCCGCTCGCGCCACCAAGGTGGAGCCGAAGATCACGGCGACGCAGAACGGCTGCATGACGGCCCAGCGTTACAACGCCGCATTCTTCTGCGACTACGTCGAGCACGTCATCAAGCAGGACTCGATCTTCGGCAAGACCGACGACGAACGCACGAACTACCTGACCCGCGGCGGCCTCAAGATCTACACCACCCTCAACCTCGACCTGCAGAACCAGGCCCAGCAGGCGGTCAGCGCCTACATCCCGCCGACCAGCCCGCGGCTCGACCTCGGGTCGTCGAACGTTTCCGTCGAGGTCGGCACGGGGCGGGTCGTGACCATGGTGCAGAACCGCCCGTATGACAACACCGCGACGCCGACTCCCGGCACCACCGCCGTCAACTACAACACCGACTCCGACTACGGTGGCTCGGAGGGCTTCCAGACCGGCTCCGCCTACAAGGCCTTCGACCTGCTGGAGTGGCTGCAGGAGGGCCACTCGCTCTACGAGACGGTCAACGGCACGCAGCACCTCTTCCCGCAGAACCAGTTCCACTCGAGCGATCCGTGCCAGGACATCGGCGGGGCGGCGTGGCCCGTCTCCAACGACGAGGGCGAGTCCGTCACCGCCACCACGGTGATGAACGCCACCGCACAGTCGATCAACACGATCTTCGCCAAGATGGCGACACAGCTCGACCTCTGCGGCATCAAGCAGCGCGCCCAAGACCTCCTCGTTCACGGCGCGGACGAGCAGGTCAACAGGTTCATGGCGAACCCCTCGTCCGTCCTCGGCACGAACTACATCTCGCCGCTCACCATGGCCACCGCGTACGCAGGAATCGCCAACAACGGCGTCGCGTGCAGCCCGATCGCGATCGACAAGATCGTGGATGCGTCGGGGGCACAGCACGCGGTGCCGAAATCGACCTGCTCGACGACCCCGATCGACCCCCAGGTCGCCGCAGCGGCCATCTTCGCGCTGCAAGGGGTGCTGCGGGGCGGCGGAACGGCCGCGTCGGCCAACCCGGGTGACGGCATCCCGATCTTCGGGAAGACCGGGACGACGGACAACTCGGTCGAGAACTGGCTCGTGACGTCCACGACGAAGGTCGCGCAGGCGACCTGGGTCGGCAACGTCGAGGGCGGCGTCGCACTGCGAAGCCAGGTGTTCCAGGGGATCACCGGCGGCAACGTGAAGTTCGCGATCGCCAAGCGCATCCTCACCGCGCTGAATGCGACGTACGGAGGCGCCGCCTTCCCGTCGCCGAACGGCAAGTACACCAATGCGCCGGTCGCGCCGAAGCCGAAGCCCGGGGCGCCGGCAGCGCCCGCACCAGCACCCGCGCCCGGCGCCGGCCCCGGGCAGGGCGGCAACGGCAACGGCAAGGGCGGCAACCCGCCCGGACAGGGCAACCACTAGGCTCGAACACCTGCACCCGTAGAACCACAAGTGTCTATCCATCTGGTGCGATATTCCGACTAATGTTATTACGTGGGACGAAATCCGGATCCGAGCAGGAAACCAGAGCTCCTCGGTCGCATCATGGAACACGTGGCGACCGAGCCGCTCTCACGCATGACCTTCCGCAGCCTCGCCAGCGCACTCGGGGTCAGCACATACTCCTTCGTGTACCACTTCGGCTCGCGACAGGAGATGATCGACGCCATCTTGGAGGAGGGCGTCCGCCAGCAGACCGAGTCGCTGGTCGGGGTCGACGTGACCGCGTTCGACCGCGACCAGTTCCGCGACTGGTACAAGGAGTCGTTCCGGCACTCGCTGCGTGAGAACAACCGCACCGGTCTGCGCCTCCAGTTCGAGGCCGGTGCGCTCGAGCCCATCGACCCGGACCTCGGCAAGCGCATCACCACCGCCTTCACCGACTGGCGGAACACCGTCAAGTCCTGGCTCAAGAAGCAGGGCGTCGAGACCCGCCGCGCGGGTGTGCTCGCCCACTGGCTCGTCGACTCGGCCGCCGGCCTCCACTTCGGCTTCCTGATGACCGGCGACCGCACCGCGACCGTGCAGGCGTTCGACCTGTTCCTGGACGCGTTTCTGCGCGAGGCTCTGGGCGACTGACGGTCAGCCCGCCGCCCGCTCGGCGACCGTCTTCACGCCGTGCAGCATCCGGGCCCAGTTGGCCTGCGAGTGCTCCGCGGCCTCCCGCGTCGGATTGTTGTCCTGATCCAGCGTCACACGGGTACCGCCGGGCACCTCGTCCAGCTCGAAACGGAGCGTGTGATAGTTCTCCGGCTCGTCCGGGAGGCCGCTCAACGGACTGAAGTGCGTGAGCACGATCCGCCACGGCTCCTGCCGGTCCTCCAGCTCGATGATGCGCCCGTGGTCCTCGAACGCCCGGCCCTCGAACTCGCCGCTCCAGGTGATCGTCGACCCGAGCCTCCAGTCGGAGGCGACCTGCGCGCCGAACAGGATCTCCGGCCGCGACCCGTTGCTCGTGAGAACGCGCCACACCGCGCGTCGCGGCGCCGCGACCTCCACCTCGGCGCGTGCTACGAAGTTGCCCATCGCCCCTCCCGTCCGTGTCGCCCATCACACACCCGCTGCGCACACGGCACAAGGAGGCGTCCGGTCAGCGGGCGAGGACGACCGCCTCCCACGGCCGGAGCGACCCGGTCGTGACCGGTTCCGCCGCTCCCAGGTTGGCGAGGACGAGCTCCGCCTCCGCCCACTCGGGCAGCTCCGTGGGGTCGAAGGAGGCCGTCGTGCCGCTCAGGTTCGCGAGCACCAGCAGCGCGCGCCCGTCGAGCGAGCGCGTGTAGGCGAACACCTGCGGGTGGTCGGCGAGCACGAGCCGGTAGTCGCCGCGGGCCACCACGTCCGAGCGGTGCCGCAGGTCGATGAGTGCGCGGTAGTGGGCGAAGACGGAGTCCGGATCGACCACCTCCGCCTCGGCGTTGATCGTGGCGGCGTTCGGGTTGGGGGCGATCCAGGGCGTCCCGGTGGTGAAGCCCGCGTTCGGCCCGGCCGTCCACTGCATCGGGGTGCGCGCGTTGTCGCGGCTCGTACGTCGGAGGGCGGCGAGCACTCGGTCGTCGGGCTCACCGAGGATGTCGACGGCCTCGGCGTAGTGGTTCAGCGACTCGATGTCGCGGAAGTCGTCGATGGAGGCGAACGGCACGTTCGTCATCCCGAGCTCCTCGCCCTGGTAGACGTAGGGCGTTCCGCGCATGAGGTGCAGGACGGTGCCGAGCGCCTTCGCGGACGGCACCCGGTGCTCGCCGTCGTCGCCGAAGCGGCTCACCACGCGCGGCTGGTCGTGGTTGTTCCAGTACAGGCTGTTCCAGCCGACCTCGGCCAGTCCCTCCTGCCAGGCGCTCAGGTTGCGCTTCAGGTCGAGCACCGACGCCGGGCGGTGGTCCCACTTGCCGCCGGGACCGTGGTCGAGGTCGACGTGCTCGAACTGGAACACCATGTCGACCTCCCCGGCGGCCGGATCGGTGTAGCGGCGCGCCTCCCCGATGGTCACCCCCGGCATCTCCCCCACGGTGAGGTAGCGGTCGCCGCGCCCGGTGAACACGCGCTGGTGCATCTCGTGCAGGAACTCGTGGATGCGGGGGCCGTCGACGAAGTGCGGGAAGGCGTCCCCGTACAGACCACCCTCGGGGACCGCGCCGTCGGGCAGGGCGGTGTCCTTGGAGATGAAGTTGATCACGTCCATCCGGAACCCGTCGACGCCGCGGTCGAGCCACCAGTTCATCATGTCGTAGACGGCGGACCGCACCACCGGGTTCTCCCAGTTGAGGTCGGGCTGCTTGCGCGAGAACAGGTGGAGGTAGTACTCGCCGGTCTGCGGGTCGAGCTGCCAGGCGGGCCCGGAGAAGAACGACCCCCAGTTGTTCGGCTCCGCTCCGTGCTCGCCGGGCCGGTGGCCGGCGCGCGCGGGCCGCCACCAGTACCAGTCGCGCTTGGGGTTGTCGGTGGAGGATGCCGACTCGACGAACCACGGATGCTCGTCCGATGTGTGGTTGACCACGAGGTCCATGACCAGCTTCATGCCCCGGGCGTGCAGGCCCTCCAGCAGCTCGTCGAAGTCCGCGAACGTACCGAACAGCGGGTCGATGGCGCGGTAGTCGCTGATGTCGTACCCGTTGTCGTCGTGCGGCGAGGCGTAGATCGGCGACAGCCAGACGACGTCCACGCCGAGCGTCTTCAGGTAGTCGAGGTGCTGGATGACCCCGCGCAGGTCGCCGATGCCGTCGCCGTCGCTGTCGGCGAAGCTCCGCGGGTACACCTGATAGACGACCGCCGACTGCCACCACTTGTCGTTCACGCGCCCACCCTACCCGGCGATCTCGACCCGTCGTCCCGTCCGTGCGGAGTCGCGGGCGGCGAGCGCCACGCGCAGGGCGTCGACGGCGGAGGCGACCGGGGCGCGCCCGGGCGGGAGGCCGTCCTCGACGCAGGCCAGCAGGTAGCGCGCCTGCTCGGCGAACGCGTCGGCCGCGTCGCCCGCGCCCGGATCGGCGGCATCCAGTCCCCGGTCGCCGACGACCTCCAGGCGGGTGTCGAACGGCGCGCCCTCGGGCAGGTCCGCGACGCTGAGGATCTGGGCGACGCCGCCGTCGGCGTACTCGACCGTCGTCGCGACCGGCACTCCGAAGCCGCTGCCCGCCGCGGGCGTCGAGGTCACGGCGACCGGCCGGCCCAGGTAGGCGTTCGCCTGGTCGAAGTCGTGGATGGCGAAGTCGACGAGCATCCCGCCCGACCGCTGCTCGTCGGCGAGCCAGTCGTAGCCGATCGGCGCCGACGAGACGCGGGAGGCGCGCACGAGCCGCGGGCGGCCGACCGAGCCGGCCGCGACCCGGTCGGCCAGCGCCGCGTATCCCGGGAAGAACCGCACGACGTGGGCGACCATGAGCACGCCGGGCGCTCGGGATGCGGCCTCCTGCACCCGCAGGGCGTCGGCCGCCGTCAGCGCGATCGGCTTCTCGAGCAGCACGCTGCGGCCGGCCTCCAACGCGCGGATCGCGAGGTCGGCGTGCGAGGGCGTCGGCGTGCAGACGGAGACGAGCGTGACGGCCGGGTCGTCGAGCGCCTGGCCGAGCTCCGTGGCCCAGCGGGCATCCGGGGCGGCGGGGAGCTCGGGGCGCCGGCGCGGCGACACGACCCAGCGCACCGGCACGCCGTTCGCCGCCCATGCCTCGGCGTGCGCGCGCCCCATACGGCCGGCGCCGACGATGGCGACGCCGTGGGTCATCGCACCACGAGGTCGACGGCGGCCGGGTCGAACACCGAGTCGAGGATGAGGCGGCCGGCCCCGCGGATGCCGGCGTGCTCCTTCGCGACGCTCACGGCGATGTCGAGCTGATCGGTGATCATCGGGAGGCAGTCGGAGTAGATCGCCGAGCGCACGCCCGCGACGAACGCCTCCGCCTCGCCCAGGATGCCGCCGAGCACCAGCCGCTGCGGGTTGAAGAAGTTCATGATCGTCGCGAGCACGCCCCCGGTGCGCAGTCCGGCCTCGCGCAGCTCCTGCGTGGCGCGGGGGTGCGCGTCGCGGGCGAGAGCGAGCACGTCCCTGGTGTCGTCCACCTCCACCCCGGAGGCGCGCAGCGACTGGACGATCGCGGCACCCCCGGCCACGGCGTCCAGGCAGCCGATCCGGCCGCAGGAGCACAGCACGGCGGGTGCGCCGGGCACGGTGACGTGGCTGATGTCGCCGGCCATGCCGTGGTGGCCGTGGTAGACGCCGCCGAAGGCGACGATGCCGCAGCCGATGCTCGACCCCGCCTTGACGAAGACCAGCTCCCCCACGTCACCGCCGAGGGCGTCGTACTCGCCGAGCGCCATCAGGTTGGCGTCGTTGTCGGCGGCGGCGGGGAGGCCCGAGAGGCGGGAGAGCTCGGCCGCCACATCCACGCCGTTCCAGCCGGGCATGCGCGAGGGCGACACCATCCGGCCGTTCGTGGAGTCGACGGGGCCGGGGAGTCCGACGCCGAAGCCGCGCAGGGTCTGGCCCGGCTGCGCGTGCTCGGCGGTCAGCTCGGCGCCGACCTCCGCGATCCAGCGCAGGATCCGCGCGGGGCCGGCGGCGATGTCCGTCTGCTCGGTGCGGGAGGCGAGCAGACGGCCGCCGAGGTCGATGAGGCCGAAGGTGGCGTGGTGCGATCCCAGGTCGGCGGCGCAGACCACGCCGGTCGAGGCGTCCACTTCGAGCGTGCGCGGGCGGCGCCCGCCGTGCGAGACGCCGGCGCCCGCCTCGCGGAGGTAGCCGGCGGCGATGAGCGCGTCGACGCGCTGCGAGACGGTGGAGGGCGACAGCCCGGTGCTGCGCGCGAGGTCGGCGCGCGAGCGGGAGCGGCCGGAGCGCACGAGGTCGAGCACCGCGCCCGGCGAGCCCGGGCCCGCGGGAATCGGCGTCTCGACCGTGCCCGGCCCCGTCGTGCTCACCATTGCGTCCCCTCCGGCTGCGAAGGTCGGGTGCCTCCGCATTGCGTCGAGGATACTGTACCCACTTTGTTCGATATCGCATTAACTAATTCCGATATTGCGGTCAAGCTGTGTTACTTAGTACGCTCATCGAAACCTGCCCGACGACGATGCGAGGAACCCGATGACAGCGACCGACGCCCGCCCCATGGTGAGCCTGCGTGCGGTGGACAAGCACTTCGGCGATCTCCACGTGCTGCGGAACATCGACCTCGATGTCGCCGAGCGCGAGGTCGTCGTCGTGGTCGGCCCATCCGGCTCGGGCAAGTCGACGCTGTGCCGCTCGATCAACCGGCTGGAGACCATCGACTCCGGCGAGATCCGCGTCGACGGCGAGCTCCTCCCCGCCGAGGGCGCGCCGCTCGCGAAGCTCCGGGCGGAGGTCGGGATGGTGTTCCAGTCGTTCAACCTCTTCGCCCACCGCACCATCCTCGACAACGTCACGCTCGCTCCGCTCAAGGTGCGCAAGCTGGGCAAGGATGCGGCCCGCGCGCAGGCGATGGAGCTGCTCGACCGCGTGGGCATCGCCGACAAGGCGCAGAGCCACCCGGCCCAGCTCTCCGGCGGCCAGCAGCAGCGCGCCGCGATCGCCCGCGCGCTGGCGATGCAGCCGAAGGTCATGCTCTTCGACGAGCCGACCAGCGCGCTCGACCCCGAGATGGTCGGCGAGGTGCTCGACGTGATGACGTCGCTCGCCAAGGAGGGCATGACGATGATCGTCGTCACCCACGAGATGGGCTTCGCCCGCCGCGCCGCCGACCGCGTCGTCTTCATGGACCGCGGGCAGATCGTCGAGCAGGCCCCGCCCGCCCAATTCTTCGACTCGCCGGCCACCGCGCGGGCGCAGTCGTTCCTGGCCTCCGTTCTGTCGCACTGACAGCCGCACCGACGAGGCCGCGCACCACCCGCTCCACATCACACCCCGCCCCGAATCAGAAAGGGAGACATCCCATGACCCGCAGCATCCGCAGGAAGAGCGCCGTCGCCGGCGTCCTGCTCGCGGCCGTGACCCTCGCGATCACCGCCTGCTCCGGAAACACGGCACTGCCCGGCAGCGACGCCAGCTCGACCGCGTCCGGAGACTCCGTGCTCGCCGGCGCGCCCGTCGCGAAGGCCGACCTGATCCTCTCCGGCTCCACCATGGAGAAGATCAAGAAGCGCGGCAAGCTCATCGTCGCCGAGGCGCTCGACGCCCCGCTGCTCTCGCAGCAGGACCCGACCGACCCGCAGAAGGTGAACGGCTTCGACGCCGAGCTCGCCAAGCTGCTCGCCACGTACATCATCGGCAAGCCGAACGTGGAGATCGTCCCGCCGGCGTCCGAGACGCGCGAGGCGATGCTGCAGAACGACACGGTCGACGTCGTCTTCAACACGTACACGATCACCGAGGAGCGCGCGAAGCAGGTCGCGTTCGCCGGCCCGTACTTCGAGTCCGGCCTCGCTGTCGCCGTGAAGAGCGACAACAAGGACATCAAGAGCGAGAAGGACCTCGACGGCAAGACCGTGATCGTCGGCGCCAACACGCCGGCCGTCACCGAGGTGCCGAAGATCGCCCCGAAGGCGACCGTCACCGCGTTCGGGACCGACCCGGCGGCCGTGCAGGCGCTCATCCAGGGCCGCGGCGACGCCTACGTGCAGGACTACACCCTCCTCGCGAGCGACGCCGCCAGCGAGAAGCAGATCAAGGTCGTCGGCCAGCCCTTCACCAAGGAGCCGTACGGCATCGGCCTCAAGCACGGCGACGACGACTTCAAGACGTTCGTCAACAACTGGCTGAAGACCATCCAGAAGGGCGGCCAGTGGGGCAAGGCGTGGAAGACCACGCTCGGCACCGTGACCGACTCCGCCGTTCCGACCCCGCCGGAGATCGGCTCGGTCCCCGGCTCCTGACAGACCGGCCGGATGCGCGCGTGAGGCGACCCCCACGCCCGCGCGCATCCGGCCACCCCATCCCCTCCACCGCTCGACGAGAGAACGATGAACCCCCTGATCGACAACCTCGGACCACTGGTCCAGGCCCTCGGCACCACGCTGCTGATGGCCGTGGTGGCCGGCGTCGGCTCCATCATCCTCGGCGTGCTGGTCACCATCGCCCGCGTCAGCCCCATCCCGGTGCTGCGCGCGGCCGCCTTCCTGTACGTCCAGTTCTTCATCAACGTCCCGCTGCTGGCGCTCCTGCTGCTCGCGGTGTTCGCGCTCCCGGACGCCGGCGTCCTGCTGCCGCTCACCCCCACCGCGATCGTCGTCCTCACCGTCTACGAGGCCGCCTACGTCGCCGAGGCCGTGCGGTCGGGCGTCAACACCGTCCCCGTCGGGCAGGTGGAGGCGTCCCGCGCCCTCGGGCTCACCCTCTGGCAGTCGCTGCGCTACGTCGTCGTTCCGCAGGCGCTGCGCGCGGTGGTACAGCCGATCGGCAACGTGATGATCGCGCTGGCGATGAACACTGCGCTCGCGGCCGCCGTCGGAGTCGTCGAGCTCACCGCCGCGGTCAACAAGATCAACCTCGTCGCGGCGCAGCCCATCCTCATCTTCTCCAGCGCCGGACTCCTCTACATGGCCATCGCCCTCGCCATCGGCCTCGCCGCCGGCTGGGTGGAGCGGAAGGTGGCGATCGCCCGATGACCGCACAGCTCATCCCCGACCGGCCGGCGCCCGCGCCCGCCCGCGCCCGGCGCCGCACACGTCAGTACGACGCGGCGTTCATGTACGACGTGCCGGGCCCGCGCGGCCGGCGCCGCATCCTGCTCGGCTCGGTCGTCAGCGTCGCCGTCTTCGCGGTGATCGTCGGCGTCGGCCTCTGGCAGTTCGCCGCGCACGGCCAGCTCGATCCGGCGCGCTGGGCCCCGTTCACCGAGTGGGCGATCTGGCAGTACCTGCTCGTGGGCCTGCTCGGGACGCTGGAGGCGGCGGCCATCGTCGCCGTGCTCGGCGGGGTCCTCGGCGTGCTGCTCGCGCTCGGCCGGGTCAGCCACGTGCGGTGGGTGCGCTTCGTCTGCGGCCTCTACATCGAGATCGCCCGCACCGTCCCCGTGCTGCTCGTCATCTATCTGATGCTGTTCGGCCTCCCGCAGATCGGCGTCAACCTGCCGACGCTGTGGAAGCTCGTCGTGCCGCTCACCATCGCGAACGCGGCCGTGTTCGCCGAGATCGTGCGCGCCGGCATCCTCAGCCTCCCGCGCGGTCAGCGGGAGGCGGCCCTCAGCCTCGGGATGCGCCCGGCGCAGGCGATGGCGTACGTGGTGCTCCCGCAGGCCGTGCGCAACGTGACCCCGTCGCTCGTCACCCAGTTCGTCAGCCTCCTGAAGGACACGTCGCTCGGCTACATCGTCGCCTTCACCGAGCTGCTCTACCGTGGGCAGGTGCTGGCCTCCTACCTGCATCTGCTGATCCCGACCTACGTCGCCGTCACGGTCATCTACCTGATCGTGAACGGCAGCCTGTCGGCCGTCGCGTCGCGGCTGCAGCGCGGATCGCGCCGCCGCACGTCCGCGCCGCCGACCCTTCCCTCTCTCCCCGCCGTCGCGGCCGTCGAGCACGTGGACGACGCCGACACCTCGAAAGCCGACCATGCCTGACGCCGCCTCCGCCGTGACCGTTCCCACCGCCGACGGAGGAGTGCCGCTCGCCGAGCTGGCGGTCGTCCGCCGCTCCGGACTGATCGAGAGCAGGCACTTCGGCAGCCTGGTCGCGCTCGACCCGTCCGGCGCACCACTGCTCGAACTCGGCGACCCGGACGCGGTGGTGCTGCCGCGCAGCACGGTGAAGCCCCTGCAGGCGCTCGCGTGCCTCACCGCCGGTGCCTCGCTCGCCGGGCCGGAGCTCGCGATCGCGGCAGGCAGCCACACGGGCGAGGACGAGCACGTGCGCGTCGTCCGCGAACTGCTCGCCCGCGCGGGCGTCGACGACGCGGCGCTCGGCTGCCCGGTCGACCGGCCGGAGGACGAGGCCACCTTCGAGCGGATGCTGCGCGACGGCGAGGGCCGCACGCGCGTCCGGATGAACTGCTCGGGCAAGCACGCGGCCATGCTGCTCGCGGCGGCATCCAACGGCTGGCCCACCGCGGGCTACCTCGACCCGGCCCACCCGCTGCAGCGGCACATCCGCTCGGTCATGGCGGACGTGACAGGCGTCCCGGTCGGGCACGACGCGATCGACGGCTGCGGCGCTCCCCTGTTCGGCACCAGCGTGCGCGGCATCGCCCGCGCCTTCGGGCGGCTCGTGCAGGCGCAGCCGGGAACCCCCGAGCGCGCCGTCGCGGACGCCATGCGCGAGCACCCGTACTACGTCGGCGGCACCGGCCACCAGAACACCGCCCTCATGGAGACGGTCCCCGGCGCGCTCGCCAAGGGCGGCGCCGAGGGCGTGATCGGCGTGGCCGCGGCGGACGGCACCGCGGTCGCCATGAAGATCGTCGACGGCAGCCCGCGCGCGACCACCCTCATCGCCCTGCGGGTTCTGGAGGCGCTCGGCACCCCGATCGACGGCGCCCGCGCGCTGGTCGACCTGCCGGTGCTCGGGGGCGGCGTCCCCGTGGGCGCCATCGAGCCCGGCGCCGATCTCGCCGCCGCGCTGGAGCGTCTCGCGTGACCGCCGTCGAGATCTGCCTCGACGACCTCGCCGGTGTGCGTATCGCGGAGGAGGAGGGCGCCGACCGCATCGAGCTGTGCGCGGCCCTCGCCGAGGGCGGCATCACCCCGTCGATCGGCACGGTCGCAGCGGCACTGCGCGCGGCGACGCGGATCGGCATCCAGGTGCTCGTGCGTCAGCGGCCCGGCGACTTCGTGTACGACGAGGACGAGCTGCAGGCGATGGTCGACGACATCCACTCGATGCGCGCGCTGCCCAACCCGGCAGGCGTCCCGCTCGGGTTCGTGATCGGCGCCCTGCGTGCCGACGGCCGGATCAACGCGGACGCGACGCGCCGCCTGGTCGCCGCGTGCGGCGACGCCCCCGTGACGTTCCACAAGGCGTTCGACCAGCTGACGGACCGCGCCGAGGCGCTAGAGCAGCTGATCGACCTGGGCGTCGGACGGGTGCTCACCTCCGCCGGAGCACCGACGGTCCTGGAGGGCGCGGACGAGCTGGCGCGGCTCGTGCGGCTCGCGGGCGACCGCATCGCGATCCTGGCCGGCGGCGGCGTGCGCCCGGCGAACGTCGCGGAGGTCGTCGAGCGGACGGGCGTGCGCGAGGTGCATTTGCGCGCGCAGCACGCGGCGCCGTCCGCGGCCGCGGCGGCCGGGATGCCGACGGCGTACGACAGCGGCACGCGCGACGTCACGTCGGCGGAGGTGGTGCGCGCGGTGATCGCGGCGGTGGGCGGCGCGGCGAACGGCGACGCGGCGAGCGACGACGCGGCGAGCGGCGACGCGGCGAACGACGACGCGGCGAGCGACGACGCGGCGAGCGACGACGCGGCGAGCGACGGCGCGGCGAGCGACGACGCGGCGAGCGGCGACGCGGCGAGCGACGGCGAGCGAGGCGCATGAGCGGCCTCCCGGTCGTGCTCGCCGTTGACCTCGGTGGGACGGCAATGAAGGGTGCCGTGGTCGCGGAGGATGGCGCCACGGTGGCCGAGTCGACGCTCGCGACCCCGTCGGACGGCATCCTGACGGCCCTGGTCGCGATGCTGGCGGGGCTCCGCCGCACCGCGTCGGAGTCCGGCCACGACGTCGTCGGCGCCGGCGTCGCGACCCCCGGGATGCTCGACGAGCAGCGCGGGCTCGTCCACTACGCGTCCAACCTCGGCTGGCGCGACGTCCCGCTGCTCGACATCCTGCGCTCGGAGCTGAGCCTCCCGGTCGCCGTCGGTCACGACGTGCGCGCGGCGGGACTCGCGGAGCGCAGCACCGGAGCCGCGCGCGGCTTCGGCGACTTCGCCCTCGTGCCCATCGGCACCGGCGTCGCGGCAGCGCTGGTCTCCTCCGGCGGTGCCGTCACCGGCGCGACCGGGGCCGCCGGCGAGTTCGGACACATCCCGGTCATCCCCGGAGGCGAGCCGTGCACCTGCGGTCAGCGCGGCTGCCTCGAGGTCTACATCTCCGGAGCCGGTGTCGCCCGACGCTACCGCGCGGCGGGCGGCGAGGCGCTCAGCACCCGCCGGATCGTCGAACGGCTCGGCCACGATCCCCTCGCCGACCGGGTCTGGTCGCAGGCGCTGGACGTGCTCGCGCAGGGCCTCAACATCCTGACCCTGCTGCTCGACCCCGGGCTGATCGTGCTCGGCGGCGGCGTCTCGCACGCGGGCGACGCGCTGTTCCGTCCGCTGGGCGACCGCATGTCGGCCGGGCTCGCGTGGCGCGAGCGCCCGCCGGTGGTGCAGAGCGCCCTCGGCGGCGACGCCGGCCGTGCCGGCGCCGCCCTCCTCGCCTTCGACGCCGCCCGCTGACCCCCGCGCGCCCGCGTCTATGGGACGCGACACGCCGTTTCCGCGCCCGCACAACGGCGTGTTGCGTCCCATAGATGGCTGGCCGCCCCGGCCCAGGCGAGCGACTGGTCCCGACACGCCGTCACGCTTCAGGAGCGAGCGGCGTGTTGGGACCAGTCGTTCGTCAGCTAAGTTGTGCGCAACTTAGTTGTGTGCAACCATTGGTGCATGCCCGTGACCGATGAGATGGTGTGCTTCTCCCTGTACGCCGCGACACGCGCCACCACGCAGGCCTACCGCACGCTCCTGGAGCCGTGGGGCCTGACCTACCCGCAGTACCTCGTCCTGGTGACCCTCTGGGTCGAGGGCGAGCAGACCGTCACCTCCCTCGGCGAGCACCTGCAGCTCGACTCCGGCACGCTGTCGCCGCTGCTGCGCCGCATGGAGCAGGCCGGCCTCGTCACCCGCGAGCGCCGCTCCGCGGACGAGCGCGTGGTGACCGTCGCGATCGGCGAGCGCGGTCGCGAGCTGCGCCCGCAGCTGGCACACATCCCGCAGCGCATCGCCGCGGGCACCGGCCTGCCCGACCAGGAGGCCGCCGCCTCCCTCATCGACACCCTCCACCGCCTGACCGAAGCCATGCACGCCGCCGCGGCGCCGCAGCCGGCCGGGTCCACCCCAGAAAGGCACTGATGAACGTCCTCTACACCGCAGAAGCCCTCTCCACCGGAGCCGGCCGCGACGGCCGCGTCGCCACCAGCGACGGCACCTTCGCGCTCGACCTCGCCGTGCCGAAGGAGATGGGAGGCTCGGGCGCCGGCACCAACCCGGAGCAGCTCTTCGCCGCCGGGTACGCCGCGTGCTTCCACTCGGCGCTGCAGGCCGTCGCCCGCAGCAAGAAGGTGAAGCTGGAGGACTCGTCCGTCGGCGGTCGCGTGCACATCGGCCCGAACGGCGACGGCGGTTACCAGCTCTCCGTGCTGCTGGAGGTCGTCCTGCCCGGCCTTGCGACGCAGGAGGCGCAGGAGCTGGCGGATGCCGCCCACCAGGTGTGCCCGTACTCCAACGCGACGCGCGGCAACATCGACGTGACGATCACCGTCTCGGAGGACTGACCATGAAGGCACTGATCCACCACACCTTCGGCGACCCCGCCCGGGTCCTGTCCGTCGAGGAGCGCCCGCTCCCGGAGCCCGGACCCGGCGAGGTGCGCGTCCGGATGCTGCTCTCCCCCATCCACAACCACGACCTGTGGACCGTGCGCGGCACCTACGGTTTCAAGCCGGAGCTGCCTGCGCAGGCCGGCACCGAGGCGCTCGGTGTCGTGGATGCGCTCGGCGAGGGCGTCGACCAGCTGACCGTCGGTCAGCGCGTCGTCACCGGCGGCACCTTTGGGGTCTGGTCGGAGTACTTCGTCGCCCGCGCGTCCGGCCTGATCGCGGTGCCCGACGGGCTTCCCGACGAGGCGGCCGCCCAGCTGGTCTCGATGCCGTTCAGCGCCATCAGCCTGATCGAGTCGCTCGGCCTGTCGGAGGGCGACTGGCTGCTGCAGAACGCGGCGAATGGAGCCGTCGGCCGGATGGTCGCGCAGCTCGGCGCCGCGCGCGGGCTCAACGTCGTCGGCCTGGTGCGGCGCGCCGCCGGGGTCGAGGAGCTGCGAGCGCAGGGCATCGACCGTGTCGTCGCCACCGACGACCCCGACTGGCGCGACCGCCTGACCGAGATCACCGGCGGCGCGCCGATCCGCGTCGGCGTCGACTCCGTCGGCGGCTCTGCGGCGGGCGACGTGCTCGCCGCCCTGGCGGAGAACGGCACGCTCGTCGTCTTCGGCGCGATGGCCTCCCCCACGCTGGAGCTCGCCTCCGGCGACATCATCTTCAAGCAGGCCACCGTGAAGGGCTTCTGGGGCAGCGTCGTCAGCCGCGAGATGCCCGCCGAGCAGCGCGGGCGACTCTTCCAGGAGCTGTTCGCGCGCATCCAGGACGGCACGCTCACCCTGCCGGTCGCGAGCATCCACTCCCTCGACGACATCGCGGCCGCGGTCGCGGCGAGCGACACCCCCGGTCGCGTCGGCAAGGTGCTCCTGCGGCCATGACCGGCGGCCGGCGGGGCGGGCAGGCCCGATAGCCTGGGCCTATGCTCACCCCGCCGGTCACCCCGAAGAAGCCCGTCGAACGCGTCCACCACGGCGACACCTACATCGACGACTACGAGTGGCTGCGCGAGAAGGACGACCCGCAGGTCGTCGCGCACCTGCACGAGGAGAACGCGTACACCAACGCGCGCACCGAGCACCTGGCGGTCCTCCGCGACCAGATCTTCGACGAGATCAAGGCGCGCACGCGCGAGACGGACATGAGCGTGCCGGTGCGCGAGGGCGACTGGTGGTACTACACCCGCACGGTGGAGGGGAAGCAGTACGGCATCCACTGCCGCGCGCCGATCGCCTCCGCAGACGACTGGGTGCCGCCGACGCTCGATGAGGAGGCGCAGCGGAACGGCCTGCCCGGCGAGCAGGTGCTGCTCGACGACAACGCGGAAGCGGAGGGCCACGAGTTCTACGCGCTCGGCAGCTTCGATGTGAGCGCCGACGGAACGCGCCTGCTGTGGGCGGTCGACACCGAGGGCGATGAGCGCTACACGCTCCGCATCCGCTCGCTCGTGGATGACGGGGTCGAGTTCCCGGACGAGATCGAGGGGACCGCGGGCGGCGCCCTCTTCGACCAGTCCGGCGCGTTCGTCTTCTACGCGACGGTCGACGAGTCGTGGCGGCCGGACACCATCTGGCGGCACAGGGTCGGCGACGGCCCCGACGTCGAAGACGTGCAGGTCTTCCACGAGCCCGACGAGCGGTTCTGGATCGGTGTCGGCCTCACGCGCAGCCGGCGCTTCCTCGTCATCGAGGCCGGCTCGAACATCACCAGCGAGACCTGGCTGCTGCGCTCCGACGACCCGACCGGTGAGTTCTCGGTGGTGTGGCCGCGGAAGGAGGGCGTCGAGTACGACGTCGAGCACGCGGTCGTCGGCGGCCACGACCGTCTGCTCATCGTGCACAACGACGGCGCGGTCAATTTCGAGCTGGTCAGCGTCTCGGCGGAGGACCCGCAAGGGTCGCGGAAGATGCTGCTCCCCCACGACCCGGCCGTGCGGCTGGAGGGCGTGGATGCGTTCCGCGACTTCGTCAGCGTCGAGTACCGCCGCGACGGCATGACCCGCGTGGCGGTCGCCTGCGTCCCGGACCCGGCGAGCGACCGCCCGGCCGACGACACCCCGCACGAGCTGCACTTCGACGAGGAGCTCTTCACCGTCGGCGTCGGCGGCAACCCCGAGTGGACGCAGCCGTTCCTCCGCCTCGGCTACGGCAGCTTCGTGACGCCCTCGACCGTGTACGACTACGACGTGCGCACGCGCGAGCTCGCGCTCCGCAAGCAGCAGCCTGTGCTGGGCGGATTCGACCCCTCGCTGTTCGAGCAGCGCCGCGAGTGGGCCACCGCGGCCGACGGGGCGCGCATCCCGATCTCGCTGGTGTACCGCCGCGACCTCGTCACCCCGGGCGAGCCCGCACCGCTCGTGCTGTACGGCTACGGGTCGTACGAGGCCAGCATGGACCCGTCGTTCGGCATCCCGCGTCTCAGCCTGCTCGACCGCGGCGTCGTTTTCGCGATCGCGCACGTGCGCGGCGGCGGGGAGCTCGGCCGGCTCTGGTACGAGAACGGCAAGAAGCTGCACAAGAAGAACACCTTCACCGACTTCGTCGCGGCAGCGAGGCACCTGGTCGACCGCGGCTGGACGGAGCCCTCGCGCATGGCCGCGCAGGGCGGCAGCGCGGGCGGGCTGCTCATGGGTGCGGTCGCGAACCTGGCTCCGCGCGACTTCGCCGGCATCCTCGCCGAGGTGCCGTTCGTCGACCCGCTGACCAGCATCCTGGACCCGTCGCTGCCGCTCACCGTGATCGAGTGGGACGAGTGGGGCGACCCGCTCCACGACCCGGAGGTCTACGACTACATGAAGTCGTACTCCCCGGTGGAGAACGTGCACCACACGCACTACCCGCGCATCCTCGCCGTCACCAGCCTCAACGACACGCGCGTGCTGTACGTGGAGCCCGCCAAGTGGGTCGCCAAGTTGCGCGAGGTGGATGCGGACGCCCTGCTCAAGATCGAGATGAGCGCCGGTCACGGTGGCGTCTCAGGCCGCTACGCCGCCTGGCGCGAGCGCGCCTTCGCCCTGGCCTGGCTCCTCGACGTCACCGGCGCCCACCCCTCCGGCGAGTAGCCCGCCCCCTCCCCCCACCATCGAGTCCGCAATAAGTGCACGCCCCACCGGCGTGTCGCGTGCACTTATTGCGGACTCGATGGTGGGCGGTCAGCCGAGGTCGTCGGGGTCTTTGCCGGTGCGGGTGCCGGACTCGAGGGAGGCGATGGCGGCGAGGTCGTCCGCGTCGAGGGTGAAGGCGAAGACGTCGGCGTTGCTCCGGATGCGCTCGGGCGAGGTCGACTTCGGGATGACGACGTTGCCCAGCTGCACCTGCCAGCGGATGACCACCTGGGCCGGTGTGACGCCGTGCTTCGCCGCGAGCCGGTCGAGGGTGGGGTCGCCGAGGATGCGGCCGCGGGCCAGCGGCGACCACGCCTCGGTGACGATCCCGTGCTCCGCGTCGTACGCCCGCACCTGCGCCTGCGGCAGCCACGGGTGCAGCTCCACCTGGTTCACCGCGGGCACCGTCTCCGTCTCGCGCGCCAGCCGGTCGAGGTGGTGCGTGTGGAAGTTCGCCACTCCGATCGACCGGGCGCGGCCCTCGTCGCGCACCCGCTCGAGCGCACGCCACGTCTCGACGTAGCGGTCGCTCTTCGGCGCCGGCCAGTGGATGAGGAACAGGTCGATCGTGTCGAACCCCAGCCACCCCAGGCTCGCGTCGAACGACCGCAGCGTCGAGTCGTAGCCGTTCTCCGTCCACCACACCTTGCTCGTGACGAACACCTCCGAGCGGTCCAGCCCGCTGCGGCGCAGGCCCTCGCCGACGCCGCGCTCGTTCTCGTAGAAGGCGGCCGTGTCGATGTGGCGGTAGCCGGCATCCAGCGCGGCGACCACCGCATCCGCCGTCTCGGCCTCCGGGATCTTGTACACCCCGAAGCCCAGCTGCGGGATGGTGTTGCCGTCGTTGAGAGTCAGCTGCGGGATGGACGCCATGGGTTCATTCTCCCGCGCCGCGCGCGTACAGGTGGGGTGACGGAAGGAGAACGACATGGCACTGAACGACAAGACGATCGCGTTCCTGGTCGGCCCGGAGGGCATCGAGCAGGCGGAGCTGGTCCAGCCCTGGCAGGCGGTGACCGAGGCGGGCGGCACGCCCAAGCTGATCTCGAAGGAGGAGGGCGAGGTCCAGGCCTTCAACCACCTCACGCCCGCAGACACGTTCCCG
>Ga0209563_100300_pt1 | contig 20158 bp, 14 predicted proteins | sample AraplaCvi_mMF_r2_FD_184271 | JGI IMG/M metagenome (GOLD analysis project Ga0209563, IMG submission 184271) | Arabidopsis root microbial communities from North Carolina, USA - plate scrape CL_Cvi_mMF_r2 (SPAdes) (version 2) | ecosystem: Host-associated > Plants > Roots > Endosphere | place: USA... | reverse complement strand
ACGAATTCAAGACCGGTTCGATCTATCCTGAGCGCATCTACTGCGTGCAATACGATGAATCGGACCTGCACTTCATCCAGCGCCTGTGCGAGGAAGAAGGTATCCACTACCACTTCCAGCACAGCGACAAGGGCCACCTGCTGGTGTTCGGCGACGACCAGACCGTGTTCCCCGACCTCGGCCAGCCGACCGCCTACATACAGGGCAGCGGCATGGTCGCCGAAGAGCCGGTGATCAAAGGCTTCAAACTGCGCCTGGAAACCCGCACCAGCCGCACCACGCGCCGCGATTACGACTTTGAAAAACCACGTCTGCAAATGGAAGCGGCGTACAAACCGGATGGCGAGAGCACTGAACCGGATCTGGAAGACTACGACTACCCGGGCCGCTTCATCGACCGTGCGCGCGGCAAGTTCCTCAGCCAGCGCGCCCTCGAACGCCACCGCGCCGACTACCGCCAGGCCGAAGGTCGCGGCGACCAGACCAAACTGGTCAGCGGCCACTTCATGGCCATGTCCGACCACCCGCGCAGCGAGTGGAACGACCTGTGGCTGCTCACCGAAATCTTCCACGAAGGCAAACAGCCGCAAGTCCTCGAAGAAGGCGTGACCAGCGACACCACCGACAACAAGGACGACTTCCACCAAGGCTACCGCAACACCTTCCTCGCCACCCCGTGGGACGTGGTCTACCGCCCGGCCCTCGAACACCCGAAACCGCGCGTGCTCGGCAGCCAGACTGCCATGGTCACCGGCCCCAAAGGCGAAGAAATCCACTGCGACCAATACGGCCGCATCAAAGTCCAGTTCCACTGGGACCGCGAAGGCCTCGCCGACGACAAAACCAGCTGCTGGCTGCGCGTCTCCAGCTCCTGGGCCGGCGACCGCTACGGTGCGATCAGCATTCCGCGCATCGGCATGGAAGTCCTCGTCACCTTCCTCGAAGGCGACCCCGACCAACCCCTCGTCACCGGCTGCCTGTACCACAAGGAAAACCCGGTGCCGTACGCCCTGCCGGCCAACAAAACCCGCAGCGTGTTCAAAACCCTCAGCTCCCCGGGTGGCGGCGGTTACAACGAACTGCGCATCGAAGACAAAAAAGGCGCCGAGCAAATCTTCATCCACGCCCAGCGCGACTGGGATGAAAACATCGAGCACGACCAGAAGATTCGGGTCGGTAATGAACGTCACGACACCGTGGTGAAGAACACTTACACCGAGCTCAAGGCTGAAGAACACCGCACCACGATTTCCGACCGCAAGGTTGAAGCGAAGCTGGATGATCATCTGACGGTTGGGCAGAACCAGCATGTGAAGCTGGGTACGGCGCAGCTCACCAGCGTGGGGAAAGAGATTCACCTCAAGGCTGGTGACAAGATTGTTATTGAGGCGGGGACGGAGCTGACCATGCTTGGGGGTGGGAGCTTTATCAAGCTCGATGGCGGTGGGGTGACGGTGGTTGGGCCGGTGGTGAAGATCAACGCAGGGGGCTCGCCGGGAGCGGGCACTGGCATCGGGATCAAACCGCCGGTGCTGCCGGGGGCGGCGGATAAGGATAAGGCGGGGAGTTTGATGGATCAGGCGTTGTTGAATGCGCCGCCTGAGAAGGTTAAGCCGAAGGCTTTTTTTGTGTTTTCTGAGTGATGAGTTCGTGATGACAAAGAACAATCGAGTGCGTCAATTCAAGCTGCAATGTCTGGTGCTTTTGGCGTTTGGGTTTTGTTCAGACGCCTTTGCGGCGCAATCTAGCACCGTGCAATGCCCGAGCGACAACTTCGCAGATTTCGTAAAAGAGTTCTCGTCCAAGCCTGAGGTGCAGCAAGCGTTTATCGCCTCGCCCGTGATCGAGCAAAAGGTAGTCTCCACCGAGTCAAAGCCGCGAGTGGTGGAGCGAAAGTCGAGGTTGTTGGACCTTCAATCGTTGGTGATGCTTGCTCCTGACAACATCGCGAAATCTGGGCTGAGCATGCAAGTCCAGCTGCCGAGCAACGTGATTGTTCGCGATTCAAACGGTGAAGTGCTCAAGATCTTCACTTTCAAACATAACGACTGTTGGGTATTGACCCGTGCTGAAGACTGGTCGCTTGAGGCTGTACTTGATGCTCAATACCCGAATTTAAAGGCTTCACCGGGTGAACGCGCACTAAAAAGAGGGGCGATGTATAACCAGCTGGGTATCGATACCGACTCCTCTTCTTCCAGTCAATTGTACATTTCTGCTCTGAATAGTTATTTACATGGGGCAGACCAAGGCTCCGCAGAGGCCGCCTTTGCAGCGGCGGGGATCAGCCTTTCAGGTCAAGCTCCACGGTTGGAAAACGTAAAGATCCTTCAACTACTGGAGTCAGCTGCCAAGAGCGTACCTGAAGCAGGGATTGCCCTTGCTGACTTCTATTGCGATGAAGGCAATTACGAAGAGAAGCGAGCCTGTGTAAATCCAGAAAAGTCATTGGGGGCTCTTGTAAGCTCTGCCCGGCTCGGTTCCCCGAGTGCATTGATTCAACTAGGCGGCGCCTATGAAGCCGGCGCAATCATCCCTAGTGATTTGGCCCGGGCGATGGCGTGTTATCAGGAGGCCGACAAGAAAGGCAATGAGGCAGGTGCTAGAGGCGTCGAACGACTAAGCACCCAAGGCATTACCGCAAATAATTCAATTCATTGCCTTTAAAGCAGGATGCTATTGATGAGTACAGGTCTACTTGAACAGCGCGCGAAATACCCTTATAGCGGATATGAATACGGTTATGGTAAAGGCGGATCTGCGGACGAAGACGGTAATGGTCGGAAGGAAATTGATTGTTCCCACTTACTAAATCTAATGCTCCGTGATGCGGGGTATGACATCCCTTACCGCACTACAAGTCAACTTGCGACAGACACCACGCATTTCGAGTTCATTGCCCTCGACAGCGTTCAGCCGGGTGATATCGCGCTATGGACAGGAATGCACCATACCGGCGTGATTGAGGACATGGACGCTAACCGGGTCAAGGGGAATTTCTTCGGCTCACAGAGTTCGACCGGGCCAAAGTCCGCAAAGTACGGTGCGGGTAGCGGCTACTGGCCGATGCCGAACAAGTACCTCCGGCCGAAGGCGGAGTACAGGACCGGTGCGCAACCGACGCCTGCTCCTGCTCCGGCGCCTGCAGCGACCCCGGCTCCGGCAGGATCACCGCTCATGAGTTTTCAATACCCGTTCAGAAAGGCGGACGGGAAGCAATTCGAGAGCGCCGACGAAATATATAAAGCACTAGAAAAAGAAACATCGGGCCACTATCTCTTGGGCAGTAATAAGTTCTGGCATGGTGGTATTCACATTAGCAATGCCAGTGCCCCTCAATGCATCTTGAACGAACCGATCCGCTGCATGGCTGACGGCGAGGTTGTGGCCTATCGGCTTAACGAAGACTATCTAGAATCTACGTTCGGCGAAAATGAGAAAAAACTGCAGTATTCCAACTCGTTTTGTTTGGTGCGACATGAGTACAAATCTGCGCCAAACCCAGAAGAAGGACCGAATAAAGGCAAACAAAACAAGCTGAACTTCTACAGCTTGTACATGCACCTTCTGCCCTTCAAGCGTTATCCGCTGACTGAGGAAGAAACTCCGAAGCCTCAAGTGACCATGAAGGTAAGTGACTTCAACGCTTACGACGATTTCCCTGAATCCAGTAGCGTTCAGAACGTTGGCAAGCTCGTTGCGGGGACCAAACTTGAAATACTGGATCAAAAGGCCCTAGGCAACGTTACCTATGCGAAAGGGAAAATTCTTTCAGGTAGCGTTAAAAAGAACGGTCACAAAGTTCGCGAGGCTGGAAAGGAGGTCTGGTTCGCATACTTGAAAGACGGAGTACCCTACAAAAACTCCAAACCCGCACGTATATGGCTGGCAGACCCGATCCCGGAGCGTTTAAAGCCAAAATATTGGCAAGGTAAGGTGAAAGGAACCGCGTTGACAAGATTGGATCTTTATCAGGGTCCTATCTCTGCCCAAAATGGGCAGAATGCCGGTGATAAGATTGGCTCGCTGCAACTTAACCCTCAAAGTTCGGTGGAATTTGAAAGCAAAGAGGTACTGAACCTCAATGTTGCAGGGACAATTCGTCGAATGGCGAAATGTACGAGCAGCGGTAGCTTGGCTGGGGAAGGAAGCCTTCCTCCCAGCTTCTGGGCAATTGTGGAAAACGACTTTGTTGCTTGGGATGTAATCCCGAGCAGCTTTGACTCTGTGGAGTCCGCAAGCATTGGAATCAAGGCTGGAGATCCGATTGGCTACCTGGGACTGACTGAAAACCTGACCGGTGAAGATGGCGGTGTAGCGAGTAAGTATCAAGTGCACGTCGAGATATTCACTGCTGAAGCAGACGTAAAAGACTTCCTCAAGAATACGGCTGGGCTGAAGATCGGCAAGCAATATCTGTATTTGCCGGCTGGAGGTGAGCTGAAGAAAAAAGCACCTGCGACGGATAGTACGGTGCTGAAAACGGAACATGCAGTTGATTTGAACAAGACGCCGGTCATCAAAGTGGGTACCGACGATTACTACGATGTGACCGTTACTGACAATGCTCAGGCCGTCAATGGCCTAGTCAAGAAAGTGGGCGCACAAATTATCACTCAGCATGATTGGGAAAAGCTGGGGTTTCAGATCGTCGAAGAAACCAATGCGACAGCGGACGGGTTTCTCGATCCAAAGGACATGCCTGCGTTCTTTCAGGATCTGTTCACGAAGGTCGATAAAGACCAGAGCGGGGACGTCGATCCGGCCGAGTTGGCCGAGGCGTTGAAAAACCCTGATACGCGGTCGCAATGGTCCAAGCTGGTTGCACATCATCCGACGGAGTGGAAAGCGAAAGCAGATGCTCCAAAATGGAGCCGGCTTGATACTGAGCTTGAGCACGCCCCGAAGACACTGAAGCATGAGAAAGAAAGGATCAGCAGCTATGTGTTTTGGGATGAACTGAAAGAAAAGGCTGCTATCAGTACCGACTTGATATGGCATTTCCATTCGATTGCCTTTGTAGCGAATGCGCTGTCGGCCGTTTGTATCCCACTCAGCAAGGCCAAAGAAATCGCACTATTGGTTTCCTCCGGATACGAAGGAAAGAGCAAGTTGGATTATGAGGCACTGGCCGGTAATTTCGATGGTCAAGGTATGTCTTTCGGTGTTATTCAGTGGAACTTCGGGCAGGGCACGTTAGGGCCGGTTCTGCTGGAGATGCGTGGAGCAGATCAAGCCACGTTTGACGGATGTTTTGGTGCCAACATGAATTTCCAGACACTGATGAATTCGTTGAACTCTGCGAATACCGCCGCCCAAATGAGTTGGGCGACGGGAGTAATCGCCAGCAACAATGCAGGATGGAAATCGGCTTTCAAGAAGCTTGGCGAGGTCGAAGCGTTTCAAAAGATTCAGCTGAATCATGCGGCGAAATATAATGAGAATGTGATGTCTTGTATCAAATTGATGCGCGAATTGGCACCGAATCTGATGGTGAAAATTCAACTGCGTACTTACTGTGCGCTATACGACTTGTGTGTTCAGCAAAATCATCTCGCGAAGGCGGAGCAGCTTATTAGAACCGAGTTCCCTAGTGCTAATATTACTACCCAAAAAGAGCTACTGATTTTTGTTTGTAAAAAACGAGCGGAAAAAGCCTCAGAGGCGTATAGGGCCGATGCCTTCAGTCGCCGGATGGGAATCATTCAGGGGCAAAAGTATACCGCTACAATGAGTGGCAATACTGCCACGCGAGAAAATGGCAATTACGGAATAATCGTAGAGGGTGACATCTGTGAGCTTTAAATTTCGCTGGTTTATTATTTTGATTTTTTTTTCGTCTCCAGCGTGGAGCGAAGGGAAAAAGCTGGCATGCGATCCTGATACCAATATTTGCTCAGTGGCTATTTCTGAGAACTTCTGTGGTTCTGATGGCGTTCCAAAGGCAAAGTTTGATATCAGGAGCCAGAGTTATATATTGAGCTGTGAATGTGACTGTAGCTCTCAGGAAAACACCTTCTGGATTTTGAGTGCTGACGGAAAAGTGCAAACACTTGATGCGAGCAAGATCGTAAGTGGCGTGGATATTATCAAGAATAAATCCGGAGTACCTGACGCTTTCGGTGTGGTTCCTTATTGCCAACCAATTAATGCAAGTGGTGAAAGTCTGGTGTATCTACAGAAAGGTCCTGGCTCTGCGGGGCAACCACAACCATATTGCTATTCAGTGCTTGAACATGATGAAGCGCAGAAATGTGAAAGCGCTGAATGTCTGAGTAAGATAGAAATGGTCTCTGGTGTTGAGAAAAATATAAAAGAAGAACTTTTGGTCGAGTTCAAAAACGCCACGTCGCGCCTTTATAAGGATAAAGCAAGATTTTCTAGCTTTCCGAAACGTGATTTTATTGAGCGCTACATTGGTGAGTATGGTTACTCTTCTGCCAGCCAACAAGTTTTCAATGACGTAGCATTTTTTTGGCAGCAAGCAGGCTTCAATGCCGACGCAATTTGGCTCTTGAAAAAAGTTATTTCAGAAAATCCGAAGCGGACAGTTGCCTATCTTAATCTCGCAGATGCTTATTGGGAGGCGGGTGATAAAACATCCGCAGGAAAGAACTATAAGGTATACACCGATCTCATGAGCGAGAATGGCAAGCAAGCCAAGGTTCCTGATCGGGTTAGGCAGCGTGCTACAACGCAGCAATAGAAGAAGTTGCAGACTACTCTCCTTCTGTTAAGGCTCGCGGGTCATGACTAGGCCTTGGAAACTTTATTGTTTGATGGGACGTTTGCTACGGGGCTTTAATGGATCTGTTTTGCGAGTACATGCATTTCAAAACTTTAGCGTTATCACTGCTGGGCCTGCTGTGGACGATCCCGTCGCTAGCCGAAACCGCTACGTTCAGCCCAACCCAAGGCGTTGAAACAACGCTGGTTCTCAAAGGCTCCACGCTGAACGTCGCGGTTAAAGGCGAAACGCATAACGAGTCGCGGACGGTCGATTTTGAAGCCGTAAACGAACTCCACATGCAGTTCGACGATTTCAATTTCGACGGCGCTCAGGATTTCGCGATCTGGCAGCTTGATGACGGCATGGGTACTTACGACTACTACCGGGTGTTCATTTACCAAGCCAGAATCGGCACCTTCGAAGAATTGCAGCCGGATTGCGGCGATGGATTCGTTAATTTGCGCGTCGACAAAAAGCGTAAAGTGTTGCTCAGCACCTACTGGGAAATGAACATAACCAAGCAATGCGTCACCCGGTTCTCCAAACGCAAAGCCTGAATGACTCAAGGAAGAACACAGTGAAACGGTTTGTTGTGGCGAGCTTAGAGCGAAGGATATGTCTCGGGCGTTAGCCTGTTATCAAATGGCGGCTGACAAAGGTAATCAGTTGGGCCTCTTCAAGTGGGGCGATTGGGATCGTCAGGCACCGCGCCGATCAAGGCTAGTCGCTGCATCTGAGTTTTGGGGGCATGTTTGATGCGCTTTCGCACGCGTTGAGCCTGAATCCCTCACGCTAAAACGTTTAATGCTTGAGCATCTGACGACTGCGATTTTCCTTTAAACTCCCCATCCCCAAGGAATGCGCTCAGGACACGGAATGCCAGCCCCCTCGATCTCCCTTCGCTCAGCGTTAGTACTCTGGCTATACGCCGCCGCAATCGTGCACATTCTCGCCGGCTTCACCCTGACCTGGGCCGGTCACTCCGGTTTACTCGACGGCTATCTGCACACCCTCGAACTCGCATTCTGGGGCGCCGATGCGGTACCTGCCGCCGGCCACGAACAACAAGTCTGGTGGCTCGCGCTTTTCGGCGCGACGCTGCAAAGCTATTCGCTGTACATGCTCGCTCTGGTGCACTTGGGCAATCGCTTGAAAGCTCCAGCAGTGTGGGGCTGGTTGATCGCCGGCATCCTGTTATGGGCGCCGCAAGACATGTGGCTCTCGGCGCAACAACAGGTCTGGTCGCACCTGTGGCTTGACGGTTTTGCGCTGCTGATGCTGTTGCCGCCGCTGATCTGGCTGTATCGCCATGACCGCCGGAAGTCTCCTGCAGTAAAGACAACGAGCCTGTCCAACCCGTTTGCCGGCGGCGCTTTCAAGCGCGTACTGATCACCGGCGGCACAGGGTTTATAGGTGAAGCTTTAGTCCACCAGTTACTCGACGCCGGTCATTCAATTAGCGTTCTAACGCGTGATCCGTTGAGCGCCGCCACCTTGTTCAACGGCCGCGTCCGCTGTGTGTATTCCCTCGGCGAACTCAGCCACGACGAAACCTTCGACGTAGTGATCAATCTCGCTGGCGCGCCCGTCGCTGGCCCACGCTGGAGTCCCAAGCGTCAGGCGCAACTGCTCGCCAGTCGAGTCGGCACCACCGAAGCGTTGATGACTTGGTTGAAGAACACCGAGCAAAAACCAAAGCTGTGGATTCAAGCTTCGGCCATCGGCTTCTACGGCGTGCGCGATGCCAGCGAAAGCCTCGATGAACACGCCAGCAAGGGCGACGGTTTCATGGCCGAACTCTGTGCGCGTTGGGAAGCCGCCGCGCAACCGGCCACCGAGTTTGGAGTGCGTCAGGTGGTGCTGCGTCTCGGCGTGGTGTTCGGCCCGGGTGGTGCGCTGACACCGTTGCTAATGCCGTTCCGCCTGGGCTTCGGCGGGCGCATGGGCGATGGTCGGCAGATCATGAGCTGGGTGCACCGCGACGATGTGCTTCAGGTGATCGCAAGGGCTTTCAATGACGACAGTCTGCGCGGCACCTACAACATGGTGGCGCCGGAAACGGTCAGTCAGGCAGCGTTCGCCGAGCAGGCCGGCAAGGTCCTCAAGCGTCCGGTGTGGTTCCACATTCCCGCCGCGCCAGTTCGTGCGCTGGCGGGGGAGATGGCGCAATTGTTCTTCGACGGTCAGCGTGTGGTGCCGCAGCGTTTGAGCGAGGCGGGCTACACGTTCCGCTATCCGACTCTTGACGCCGCGCTGCCCGATCTGGCCTGAGGATCGCCCATGAGCAAGCCCCTGATGTACCTGTTGGCCGGCAACGGCAGCGCCGCCGATTGGTGGGATGACGCGCTGCCGCATTTTCAGCGTTACGAGGTGGTGCCGCTGGAGCTGCCGGGTTTCGGCGCCAACCCGCAGCCGCCCTGCGAGGATCTGGCGGCTTATGCGCAGACCTTGCTGATGATGACGCAAAAGGGCAGCGCGATCATGGCCGTCGGAGTCAACGCGTTGCTGGTGCTGCATGCGCTGCAACGTCGGCCGGGGCACTTCTCCCGCAGCGTTTTGTTGGCGCCAGTCGGTGCGTTTCTATGGCAGCGGCGGTTGCCGGCGCTGATGTCGCCGCTGCCGATTCGCAAGACCATTCACTGGCTGCTGTCGAACAAACCCGCGCTGTTCGCGCGCAAGTTCTCCAACCAGACCTGGACCCCCGCGCAATACCAGCGCATGGGCGCCGGTTATGCGCGCTGCCGTGCGTTCGTTCCGCATTGGGATCTGATTCGTGCCGACACTGCGCTGCCGCTGCTGGAGTGGATCACCGATCCGGTCGAGCTGGTCTGGGGCGATCAGGACGCTGTGCTCGGCATAGAGCAAGCGGCGGCGTGGTCGGCGATTCTCGCTCGCGCTGATCTGACTATCAGCCTCAAACCCGGTTGGGGCCATTACCCGTGGATCGACTCGCCTGCGCAGTTCGCGCAGTGGCTGGAGTCGGGCGAGCGCGGGTTTGTCGCTCACACCAAGGGCGGGCGTTTGCGCTTGGCTGAACTGGCCCGGCAAGCGGTGCCGGCGGCGCTGACCCTCAACGATTGCAATGATCCGCGTCTGCCAGCATTTCTCGCTGCTCAACCCGACGTGACCTGGGCGGTGCGCTCCTCCAGTTATGGCGAGGATCAGGCCGATTCGGCAAATGCCGGTTTGAGCACAACCTATCTGCGCGAGCCGACCGCCAATGTGTCGAAACGCATCGCCGAACTGACGGCCGAAGGCGTCGAGGAAGTGGTGGTGCAGCGCTTCATCACGCCGGTAGTTTCCGGGATCGCGTTCGTGCGCCATCTCTCGGTAGAGCTGGAGTGGGTTGAAGGCCATCTCGAAACGCTGGCCGACGGTCACGTCAGCCCCTCACAAGCAACGCTTTCGCGGCTTGGTGATGCCTGGCGCAGCGGCACGTTCACGCCGTCCCACGGCTTGACCGAAGACCTGCTGTGGCGCTTTCTGCAAGACGTGTTGCGCGTGTTCCACTACGTGCCCGGCGACGTCGAATGGGCCTGGGACGGCTCGCAACTCTGGCTGCTGCAATACCGGCCGATCAGTGACTACGGCTGGCGCCGGCACCTGACCGCCGCCAACATCGCCGAGATCCTGCCGCCGCAACCGAGCGTGCTGGTCGAGTACGCCCAGCGCCGCGCGGCAGCGAGTATCCCGGCGATCATGGCGCGCTGGGATGCGCGAGTGTTGCAGGACAACGAGCCATTCACTGCTGTGTTCGGCGGTGCTTCCTACATCAACAATGACCTGTTTCTTGCCCGGTTGGCCGACTGGGGCATCAGCGCCAGCAACTATGCAGGTGAAGTCGGCGGCGCGACCCCGCATCTGCCGTGGCAACCACACAAAATGCTGCGTTCGTTGCCGCTGTTTTTGCGTATGCAACGCAAGGCTCGCGGCCATTTGCTGAACCTTGAAAACGGCTTGCAGCGCTTCGATCGGGAGCTTGCCGAACTGGTCGCCCAAGCTGCCGATGGCCAGCAATTAGCAGACTGGTTCTCCCGGTTCTACGTGTTCGTGGTGCAAGGCAATCTGTGCATCGCCACGGCACTGGCCAGCAGCGGCGGCGATTGGCTGGGCCGCCCGCCGACCGCGTACGACAATCTGGAAAACAGTCCTCATCGACTGCCGTGGGAAACGGACCCGGCCACCCCTCGACCTGCGTCGAGCGAGCTGCCGCTACAGCCATTCCCGCAATGGTCCGGGCTGATCCGCCTCGCGCATTCGACCGGCCTGCCGGGCCTGCGCGGTTACTACCTGCAAGTACGCGAGTGGTATCGCGACAATCTGATGCGCATCTTTTTCCGTCTGCACCACGCCATGCCCATGGCGGATCGCGAGCATTGGTTCGCGCCGCATCCCGACGTGCGCACCCGCGATGGCAGCTTCTGGCAGGACGGTCGCGAAGGTGCGGAGCAGGCCACCGGTTTCATGATTTATCCGGGGCAAGTGCAAGGCATTCTCGGCGTGGACATCTTGTTGGAAGACACCCTAGATCCGGGGCGGCATGCGCATTACCAAACCGCGCGGGCGGTGATTGCGCGGATGGGTGGGCGGTTGTCGCATGGCTCGACGTTGCTGCGCGAATTGCGAAAGCCGTCGGCGGTGATGCCACAGGTGGATCCGGCGTGGGTGGGGTGTGAGGTGTTGTATCGGGATGCTGAGTTGCAATTGATTAATTCGAAGGATAGGAAGTGAAAACACTATTGTTGCGTATGAACTGGCTGTCACTGGTAGTGGGCAGTCTCTTGGCAATTTCAACCGCCATGGCCTTCGCTGCAGATCCAACCTTCAAGGATTACACCGTCACGCCAGTTTTCAACGGCCCCAACCATAAGCTGGTGCCGCAAGAAAACAGCAGCCCAATGATGGACCAAGCGCGGGCACAAGCCCTGAAAGGCAAGGTCAACTTCGCCGGCCATTACATCCTGCACAGGCTCGGCTGTGGCGGTAGCGCCATTTGCGGCGAAGTGCTGGACGCCCAGACCGGTGAAGTAGTTGGCGGTCTGCCGAATGCTTACGACGGCAGCACGTTCGGTATGGTTTACCAGCCCGACAGCCGCTTGATCATCGTGTCCGGCATCACGCTCGACGGCGAAGAAGATGCGCAGGGGAATGCGTTGGAAAGTGTTAACCGGGATCGTTACTACGAGTTTGTGAACAATGAGTTTCGGCTGCTGAGCATGACCGACGTGAAATCGTCGCCGATGGATGAGGAGTGAGTGGATGAACCGTCTTCTCGCGGGCAGCCTTAAGTGGTTGATGATTGTCATGAGCCTGTCAGCTTCAGCCAATGCCTTGTCTGAAAATATTCAGATCGTGGGGGTTGGCGAGCACTTAGTGACGCTGAAGGAAAAGACATGGGGCAGGCCTGCTGCGGAGTCGGCGGTTGCCTCGTTTACCGCCAATGGAAAAACGTTTCCCCTCTATGTACCCGCGGTGGGTACTGAAACGCATGAGGCTTGGTTAAGTCCCGACAAGAAAACATTGCTCCTCCTTCAGACTCTGTATGGCGTTGTCATTGGCCAAGAGGGTGAAGAAATCTCCACAGAGGAAACTGGTTGCGGGGTCATTTCAATGGAGACCGGTTGCGTGCTCAGTCAACACGTAGCCAAGTTTTGCTACGGCAAGTGGGAGGGCAATCGTTGGATTTCTGGGGAAGAGGATGCGCCTGACCTCGTCATGCAGACGCCGTCTCCAAAGGACTTATTGAAGCAGGTCTCAAATATTGAGATGCCGCAATCTCGCGTGGAAGAACTCGCATTCAATCTTCGGACTATAAGTCCAGAGTCCTATATGGCCTGTCACCCACCGGCGCGGAATGTCCAAGCTTTCAACGACTTGGCTTTCTATTTGGCTGAGGGCGGTAGAGATGAGCTGGCGCTGAAGTTTTATCGCGGCGTTGAGACCGTTGGTAAACGCACAGTGCTGATGTTGAACATCGCCGACTCCCTCTGGCGCCTTGATCGCAAAGATGAAGCGCAACGCTATTACAGCCAGTACCGCGACGCGATGAGCGCCGAAGGTAAGGCGCGAAAAATACCTCAACGTGCAGTTGAGCGCTCCGTCATTCAGGGAATGAAAAATTGAACATGTTTGTGCGTTTTATTGCGTTGAGTATCGGTTTGTTAGTGGGCAATGCTGGCGGCAGGAAGAAGTGATGGATGGAAAAAGTTGTATTCAGGCAGCGATGCGGCGCAGGAAGTTATTCCTTCATAAACCGAGCGGCGCTCCAAGGGTTGGAGTCACGACCAAAAAGCGCAGAAGACTTTCGCTAGTCGCTAATGCCGAAGCTCATGAAAGGGGACTTAATGTCCCCTTTTTTCATCCGCAAATCCCGCTACGACTTGGCCGCCAGGTTCCGCACTTCAATATGGTCGAGCGTCCCTTCCACCATCAATCGCACCCCATCCGCCATTCTGCTCAGGGCCAGTGCAACCGAGCGGCGGGAGCCGTGGAGGTCGTCGGCGAGGTCGCAGGCGATGGTGCTGATGGACAGGAGGTCTTCGGAGGCGTTGGCCATGAGGGCTTCGGCGTCAGTGCCGGGGGTGAGGCTGAAGAGGCCGGTTTCGCGTTTGGGTTGGGATTCGGTGCGCGGTTTGAAGTGGTGGTCGAGGGCGCGTTCGGCGGCTTCGTGGAGTTTTCTTGAATCGACAGATTCGTAGGGCGAGGTGTCCTCAGTGTCGGGTGTCGGGTTGGTCATCGGCGTAAATCCTTTGGAGTTAGAAGAGATTTGCTCCGGATTTCGGACTTGCACATCCGGTCACCGATTTTGCGGCGACACACAGAGGCTATCGACGAACTGCCAACCTGCCTAGTTCATAGGTATCGCGGTACTTTGCAGGAAATTTCCCATAGGTTTGCAGGCCGGGAGATCAAAAGATCGCAGCCTTCGGCAGCTCCTACAGGGATGTGTTTCAACAGATGTAGGACGGTGGGTGCAGAAGTGTGACTTGGTGGTCATCGTGCGGGAAATGGGTTGCATCATCTTCCAATGGCGGTCGATAGTGGCGTTATCGTCTGAATCCCTTACACTGCCCCGGCCGTTCATTTTCCTTTTGAGGCTGTGCGCATGAAATTTCGTTTTCTTCTGTGGATGATGGGTTTGTTGATGGGTAAGGCCAGCCGGACAAATCCTGCGTTCCAGCAGCAGTTGGGTGACAAGGATCTGGTGTTTCAGCTGCAGACCCTGGACGGGAAGGTGGCGCGGTATTTCGTAGTGAAGAATCAGCGCGTTACCAGCAAGTCTGGCGTGGTGGCGGAGCCGGCGTTTGCGATTGCGTTCAAGGATGCGGGTTATGCCTTTGCCACGATGCAGGCCAAGAACAAGCAGCTGGCGTTCATGCAGGGGATTCAGGACAAGTCGATCCAGCTGAAGGGGAATCCGGCGCTGGTGATGTGGTTTCAGGGGTTGATGAAGTATTTGAAGCCGAGGAAGGCCAAGCCTAAGGCTTGAGCCGAGTCTTGATGAGAAGAGCTTTTGTGGCGAGGGAGCTTGCTCCCGCTGGGCTGCGGAGCGGCCCTGAACCCTGAGGCCTTGTTGTGTCAGGCATATCTTGTTGGCTGGTTTTGCGACTGCTGCGCAGTCGGTCGGGGATAAATCCCCTCTCCACAGGTTTTGTGTCAGGCAGGTAGATTGGGGTGGATTCTTCGCGAGCAAGCTCGCTCCCACAGGAGGTCACCGAAACCTTGTGGGAGCGAGCTTGCTCGCGAAGTTTTCAAGCCTGGCTGAATTGCGAAGCTAGCTCACGCAGCAGGACTTCTGCCTCAAGCACTTTGCTGACCACGTCGTTGGCTTTGTCGCGGGTCAGGCCGACGCGTTCGAGCAGGGCGTCGGGGATGTCTTCGTCGGGGCCGGAGCCGATGCCGCGGCTGCGCAGCAGGCGCACGGCCAGGCAGACGAGGTTCGGGTATTCGGCGTAGGCGCCGTCGTAGCTTGGGTCGTGCTGGAAGCGCAGGGCGGTGGCCAGTTCATCGGGCATGTCCCAATAGCGCATCAGCCACGAGCCGATCTGTTCGCGGCTGATGCCCAGCAGGTGCTGCTCGATGTAGCTGTGGCACAGGTGCGGGTTGACCTCCAGGTGGCGGCAGATCAGCGAGAAGTGCGGCGGGAACACGTGGGCCAGCAGCAGGTAACCGAAGTTGTGCAGCAGACCGGCGAGGTAGGTCAGGCCGGCTTCCGGGCGCTGGGCGCGCGGCATGGCGCGGGTCAGGCCTTCGATGACGGCGGCGGTGTAGATCGATTGCTGCCAGTACGGCGTGGTGTGTTGCGGATGGTCCTTCGGCAGGCTCAGGGTCTTGCCGAGGGCCAGGCCCAGCGCGAGGTTGATCACCAGATCGAAACCGAGCACGCGAACGATCGCGTCTTCCACCGAGCGGATCTTGCCCGGCGAAGCGTAGTACGGCGACGCCGCCCAGCTCACCACTTGTGCAGCCAGCGCCGGGTCGGTTTCGACCACGCCGGTGATGTCGTCGATGGTGGCGTTGGGGTCGACGCGCAGCTTGATGATTTTTTGCGCCGTCTCGGCCAGCGGCGGAATCTCGATGGTCGCTTCCAGACGCTGCTGGATCCGGCGTGCAGTGAACGCCTGCACGGCCTGGGTGATTTCCTCACGGTCATCGTCCGGGCGGTCGAGGTTCGGGCGGATGCTGCTCAGGGCTTCGCCGAAGTTGGCGGCGCTGGCCTTGGTCAGCATGCTCTTGAAGGCTTCGCTGGTGATCTCCAGCAGCACGCCCGGCTCGCCGGAGTTGATCAGCAGCTTAGGCTCGCGCAGCAGGCTTTCTTCGTAGAGGCACGGCGAACTGGTCAGCGCCGGCAGGCCCGGCAGCAGGCTCAGGCTGTGTTTGCCGAGCATCTTTTCCAGGCGCTCGGTCGAGACGGCGGTCAGGCGCCGGCCAGTCAGTTCGGCGAGGCGATTGAGGTCGAGCAACTGGCTCTGCGGAAACAGCACCATCAGCGCGCCCACGGCGTCGTCCAGCAGCACGGCTTGTACCTTGCGCGAAGCATTGAGGCCGTGGTGGTCGAGCACTTCTTCGTAGGCGATCCCCAGCTTGCCAAGCAGCAGCCGAATTACAGACGGCGCGTGCGGGAGTTCGGGGGCGAGAGCTGCGTCAGTCATGGTCTGTATCCGTTTTTGAAACAATGGCAGGAGTATAACCAGCTCTGTCGGAACGATCCTTCACAAACTGCGACGGTGCTCACACTTGGCCGTATTGCTGCCCATGGCGCAGCCAGCGGTCGAGCAATGGGCTGACGTGAGTCGGCCAGCGTTCCAGCAGCGCTTGCGCGGCATCGCGTACGGCAGGCAGCAGGTCGGCGTCGCGCATCAGGTCGGCGACCTTGAATTGCAGCAGGCCGGTCTGACGGGTGCCGAGCATTTCGCCGGGGCCGCGCAGTTCGAGGTCTTTTTCAGCGATGACGAAACCGTCGTTGGTCTCGCGCATGATGCCCAGGCGCTGGCGGCCGATTTGCGACAGCGGCGGATGGTAAAGCAGCACGCAGTGGCTGACCGCGCTGCCCCGGCCGACGCGACCGCGCAACTGGTGCAGTTGCGCGAGGCCGAGACGCTCGGGGTTTTCGATGATCATCAGGCTGGCGTTGGGCACGTCGACGCCGACTTCGATCACGGTGGTGGCGACCAGCAGTTGCAGGTTGCCGGCCTTGAATTCGGCCATGACCGCGGCTTTTTCGGCGGGCTTCATGCGCCCGTGGATCAGCCCGACTTTCAGCTCGCCGAGGGCGGCGGTGAGGTCTTCGAAGGTGGTTTCGGCGGCCTGACAGGTCAGCTCTTCCGACTCTTCGATCAGCGTGCACACCCAATAGGCCTGACGCCCTTCGGCGCAGGCGCTGCGCACCCGTTCGATAACTTCGACGCGACGGGTGTCGGTGACCAGCACGGTGTTGACCGGGGTGCGACCGGGCGGCAGTTCGTCGAGGATCGAGGTGTCGAGGTCGGCGTAGGCGCTCATCGCCAGCGTGCGCGGGATCGGCGTGGCGGTCATGATCAGTTGGTGCGGGCACATGCGCCCGCCGACGCCTTTCTGCCGCAGCGCCAAGCGTTGCTGGACGCCGAAGCGGTGTTGTTCGTCGATGATCACCAACGCCAGATTCTTGAATTGCACTTCGTCCTGGAACAGCGCGTGAGTGCCAACCACCATCGGCGTGCCGCTGGCGATCTGTTCCAGCGCGGCGACGCGGTTCTTGCCCTTGAGCTTGCCGGCCAGCCAAGCGACGTCGATGCCCAGCGGTTCGAGCCAGCGCTTGAAGGTGATGAAGTGTTGCTCGGCGAGGATCTCGGTCGGCGCCATCAGTGCGACTTGATAGCCGGCCTCCAGCGCTTGCAGTGCCGCGAGGGCGGCGACCACGGTTTTGCCCGCGCCAACATCGCCCTGAATCAGCCGCAGCATCGGTTCGTGCTGGCTGAGGTCGTAGGCGATTTCGTTGCCGACGCGTTGCTGGGCGCCGGTCGGGTTGAAGCCGAGGTTAGCCAAATACTTCGGCGGCAACTTCGTCGCTTTCGGCATCGCTGGTGCGCGCAGTGAACGCATGCTTTCGCGCAGACGTTGTTGCGACAGTTGATGGGTCAGCAGTTCTTCGAAAGCCAGCCGATGCTGCGCCCAGTGATGACCGAGGGCGAGCTCATCGACATCGGCGTCGGCGGGCGGGTTGTGCAGATAGCGGATCGCATCGGCCAGCGGTGCCAGTTGGTAGTCGCGGGCCAGTTCGGTCGGCAACCAGTCGGGCAGGGTGTTCGGCTTGAGCAGGGTCAGGGTCTGCATGCACAACTGGCGCAGGCGCTGTTGGGTCAGGCCTTCGGTGAGTGGGTAGACCGGGGTCAGGGTTTCATCCACTGGCGGCGGTTCGTCACCGGTGATGGCGCGGTATTCCGGGTGGTAGATTTCCAGCCCCGAAGCGCCGGGCCGTACTTCGCCGTAGCAGCGAATCCGCGTGCCGCGCTTGAGGCCTTCTTTCTGCGCATTGCTGAAATGGTAGAAGCGCAGGCTCAGCCCGCCAGTGCCGTCCTGCATGCGCACAACGAGGCTGCGCCGCCGGCCCATGACCACGTCGGCGCCGCTGACGGTGCCTTCGACCACCGCGTCCTGGCCCGGGCGCAAGTGGCCGATCGGCACCACGCGGGTGCGATCCTGATAACGCAGCGGCAGGTGAAACAGCACGTCCTGGAGATTCTCCAGGCCGACCTTGGCCAGTTTCTCGGCCATGGCTTCGCCGACACCCTTGAGTGCCGTCACCGACACTTGCGACAGCTCGGTCATGACCCTGGCTTAACCGGCCGTGACCGGCGCGGCGGGCTTGGCCACCGAGCACAGGCGAACGGAGTCGGCGAGGATCTCGATGGCTTTCGGCCGCGGGAAGCTGGCGCGCCAGGCAATCGCCACGGTGCGGAATGGCACCGGCGCCGACAGCGGGCGTACTTCGATCACGCCCGGGGCGTAGTGATGGCTGTCCACCGCCGACAGCGGCAGGATCGAAATGCCCAGACCGGACGCGACCATATGGCGGATGGTTTCCAGCGAGCTGGATTCCACCGTGGTGTGCTTGGCGCCGTCGTTGCCCTTGGTCAGGGTCGGGCAGGCTTCCAGCACCTGATCGCGGAAGCAGTGGCCTTCGCCGAGCAGCAGCAGGCTCTTGTCGTTGAGCAGGCCCGGGTCGATGGATTCTTTTTGCGTCCACGGGTGTTGGGCCGGCATCAGGACGTAGAACGGCTCGTCGTACAGCGGCAGGGTCAGCACGTCGGCTTCGTTGAACGGCAGGGCGATGATGATTGCATCGAGCTCGCCGTTGCGCAGTTTGTCGCGCAGCACGTGGGTGAAGTTTTCTTCGATGTACAACGGCATCTGCGGGGCGACCCGGTGCAGTTGCGGAATCAGGTGCGGGAACAGGTATGGCCCGACGGTGTAGATCGCACCGACTTTCAGCGGCGCGGTCAGCTGGTTCTTGCCGGCCTGGGCCAGTTCACGGATGCCTTGCGCTTGCTCCAGCACCTTTTGCGCTTGGGCGACGATGCCTTCGCCAACCGGAGTCAGGCGCACGGCGCTTTTGCTGCGCTCGAAAATCAGCACACCGAGTTCGTCTTCAAGTTTTTTCACGCCCACCGACAGGGTCGGCTGGCTGACGTGACAACGCTCGGCGGCGTGGCCGAAGTGCTGCTCTTGGGCGAGGGTAACGATGTAGCGTAATTCTGTGAGGGTCATAGCGAGCGTCCATGAAGTTGCGGGCCAAGCATAACGGCTGCAATCGATAGACGCACGTTATCAGACTGAGTGAGGAATGCGACACCGGGCAATGTGAGTTTGCCGTTTATGGATGAGCTGAAAAACAAAAGATCGCAGCCTTCGGCAGCTCCTACAGGGGGGCGAATACCTGTAGGAGCTGCCGAAGGCTGCGATCTTTTGATCTTGCTACTTAACGACGACGGTCCAGCGAGTACACAAACGGCGCCACAATTTCGATCGAGCCGTTGTTCAGCATATCGGCCGGCGGCTTGGGCAGCGGTTGTGCGCGACGGATCATTTCCAGGGTGGCCCGATCCAGATCGGCGTTGCCTGAGCGGCCCACCAGTTCGAACGACAACACATTGCCTTCAGCGTCGACGACGAAACGCAGACGGTTCACGCCTTCCTTGCCGCGAGCCTGCGCACTGGCCGGATACTTCTTGTACTTGCCCAAGTGCGCGAGCAGGGTGTTTTGCCAGCTGGCCTTGGCGGCCATTTGTGCGGGCGACGGCCCCGGTGCCGGCTGGGCGGATTTCTCCGTCGGTGCTTGGGTCGGCTGCGTCTCCGCCGGTTTTTCCTCGGAAGGTTTTTCCTTCACCGGCTCCGGTTTTTTCTCCACCGGTTTGGGCGGCTGCGGTTTCGGCTTTGGCTTGGGTTTGGGCTTTGGTACGGCAATTTCGGCCTTCGGTGCTTCAGCCAGTTTCGGAATCGGCAACTCTTCGACCGGGGTCGGTGGCTGCGGCGGTGTGACGACTTTCGGCGGAGCAGGCGGTGGCGGGGTCGGAACCGGTGCCAGCTCGACCATCATTGCCTGCGGCGGCAGTTCGATGGGCGGGCGGGCGGTCCAGTTCAGCGCCAGCGCGATGGCCAGCGCGTGAACGCCCAGCACCACGGCCAGGCTACCGCTGTAACGCGTCAGCTTATGGCGCGTCGTGATCATTTCTTGGCTGCGCTCTCAAGGCCCACCAGACCGACCTTCAGGTAACCGGCCGAGCGCAGTTTATCCATCACGCTCATCAGGTCGCCGTAGTCCACACCCTTGTCGGCCTGGAAGAAGATGGTGGTGTCTTTTTTGCCCTGGGTCTTGGCGTCGAGCGTTGCGCCGAGGGTATCGGCGTTGACTTCGTCGTCGCCAATGTAAAGGCGCTGATCGGCTTTAAC
>Ga0209563_100295_pt1 | contig 20666 bp, 15 predicted proteins | sample AraplaCvi_mMF_r2_FD_184271 | JGI IMG/M metagenome (GOLD analysis project Ga0209563, IMG submission 184271) | Arabidopsis root microbial communities from North Carolina, USA - plate scrape CL_Cvi_mMF_r2 (SPAdes) (version 2) | ecosystem: Host-associated > Plants > Roots > Endosphere | place: USA... | reverse complement strand
AACAAAAAAGCAATGCAGGCCGATGGCTTGCATTGCTCAGGAGTAAGGCCCGGAGGGAACCGCTTGACGTCGGTCGGACGAAGGAATTCAGGCGATCGTCAGCGCCACTGCAATCGCGGCGGCCAGCGAGGTGTCCTTGAACAGCGAAATGAAGTTGTTCGACAGCGCCGGCAACACGTTGCGCAGCATGACCGGCACGGTCACGTAAGCCTTGACCTGCCACTCACCGAGACCGATTGCCAGCCCCGCTTCGCGCTGGCCTTTGGGGATGCTCAGCAAACCGCCACGGAACACCTCGGTCAGATAGGCACCGGCATACAGCGACAACGTGATGATGAACGACGGGATCTTGTCCAGACGGATCCCCAGGCTCGGTAAGGCAAAGTAGATCAACAGAATCAACACCAGAATCGGTGTATTACGCACCACCGTGACGTACACCGAGGCCAGCACCCGCAAGGCGCGATGCTTCGAGAGCAAGGCAAACGCCATCAGCAGGCCGATCACGCAGCCGATGGCGATCGACACCAACGCCAGTTCAAGACCCAGACCGAGCCCCGCCAGCAAGGTGTCGAAATCGCGCCACACGGCAGCAAAGTTCAACTGATAGTTCATGGTCAGCAGTACCTTGAGCGGGGCGATTTGTATCGCCCCACTCTCACGGGATCATTTGAATTCGACAGGGAAACCGATCGCCGGCGACGGCAGGTCGACACCGAACCATTGCTTGAACGAAGCGGCGTAAGTCGGGAACTCAACGCCGGTCATGGCTTCATGCAGGGTGGTGTTGACGAAGTTCAGCCAGTCCTGATCGCCGCGCTTGACCGCGCAGGCGTAGGTCTGCGGGCTCCACGCGTAGGTCGGGCTGCGGTAGCGGCCAGGGTTCTGCACCATCAGGTACTTGACCGACGACTGATCGGTAGCAGCGGCATCGGCGCGACCGGAATTCACCGCCTGATACATCAGATCGACACTGTCGTACTGATCGACCTTGGCCTTGGGCAGCGCCTGATGCACCAATTCTTCGGCATAGACGTTTTGCAGCACGGCCACAGTAACGCTGTCACCGGCCGCCTGCAGGTCCTCGATTTCCTTGTACTTGCTGTTGGCCGGCAGCAGCAGGCCGACACCTTCGCGGTAGTACGGCAGGGTGAACGCCACTTGTTGCGCACGGCTGGCGGTGACGGTGATGAACTGGCAGCTCATGTCGACCTTGTCGGTCAGCAGGTTGGGAATCCGCGCATCGGACGACTGCACGACGAATTCAACCTTGTTCGGGTCATTGAACAAACCCTTGGCCACCATCCTGGCGATGTCGATATCAAAGCCCTGCAACTTGCCGTCCGCACCCTGAAAGTGCCACGGCGCATTGGTGCTGCCGGTGCCGACAATCAGCTTGCCCCGGGCCAGAACACTGTCGAGTTTGCTGTCGGCTGCCTGGGCCATGCCCATAGCAGCGGACGAAGCCGCAAGAACAAAAACACACGCTTTAAACAACGAAGGACGGCGATGCATGGCAAGCACTCCAGGATGATGTTTATTCCGCTATACCGGAACACGGTTTGTTACTACGGAATAGACAGCAGAAAGTGTGCCATAGGAATGGCGGGGAATCTGTAGTGGATTGAAATGTTTTTGGAATCAAAGGGATGCGAATAGCATCAGGAAGGTGTTACTCGCTGTGGATTTCTCAGGCGCTACCGTGGGCCACATCGCTCGGGTACTCGGGCCACATTTGAGTGCGCACTCACCGAAAACGCGCACGGTCTACTGTCAACTCTGACAGTAGAGGAAAGCTGCCCATGGGATTAGCGTCAGCAACGTTGAGAATGCGTCTTCAAGGAGGTTCCCATGAGTTCGACGACTCGCTTTCCAGACCTGCCTGCTACCTACCGCAAAGCCCTGAAAACCTGGCGCCCGGTGATCCTGTACTTCGCCAATGAACACTGTCCTGCCTGCGAGTTCGCCGGGCCGATTTTTCGTCAGATTGCCGAGCCGTACCGGCATCGCGCCAATATCTACATGCTTAACACCCGTGAGTCGCCGCGCCATCCGTTGGTCACCGGCACGCCGACGGTGCTGTTCTACAAGAACGGCAAGTTGCTGAAGAAGCTCAAGGGCATCGGCACAGAGGAAACACTGGCGGCGGACTTTGCCCGGCATATTGGCATGACCAGGGCACCGGTGGTGCAGCAGAAACCACGACATGACCTGCCGTGGTTGCGCCGCACATTGAGCAGGCTCTGCACAATCACGCGTGCGCATCGGCGGGTGATTTGAGGCAGTGCATTTCCCTTAATCGTTACGGCGTCTGACACATCGCTTTCGCGGGCAAGCCCGCTCCCACAGGGGTCAACGTTGTTCACACATTTCGTGTACGACGCGTGCACTGTGGGGACCGGCACCGTCAGCGCAAGGCTGCTGCCTTACGCAGAATCGCGCACCAGCAACACCTGCGTCACCCGTCGTTCCTCAACGGCTTTGACGGTCATTTGCCAGCCTGCGTACTGCAGCCGATCGCCGATCATCGGCAAGCGATCCAGCAGGCTCATCACCAGTCCGGCCAGGGTCTGATAGTCCTCGGTCGGTTCGGCGCCAAACCCGGTGCGCTGGCGAACACGCGTCAGATTCAATGCGCCGCTGACGACAAAACCGCCCTGCTCCTCGATCACGTCCGGGCCTTCTATTTCGCTGGCATCGGGCAGTTCGCCGGCAATCGATTCGAGGATGTCGGTCATGGTCAACACGCCGACGAAGTCGCCAAACTCGTTGACCACAAAAGCAATGTGGGTCGACGCTGCGCGCATCTGCTCCAGCGCATTGAGGATCGAATAGCTGTCGAGCAAGTTGATGGTCTTGCGCGCCAGATGTTCCAGGTTCGGCTCAATGCCGCTCAGGTACTCCTTGAGCAATTCCTTCTTGTGCACGAAGCCCAACGGTTCATCCACAGCACCGTGGCGAATCAGCGGCAGACGCGAATAGGACGAGTGCATCAGTTTTGTGCGAATCGTTTCGGCGTCGTCAGCCAGGTCGATGGTGTCGACGTCGGCACGCACGGTCATCAGGTTGCGAATCGGGCGTTCGGCCAGTTGCAGCACACCACTGATCATCACCCGCTCGCGACGATCGAACAGTTCTGCACTCGGGGCTTCGCCGTCATCCAGCAGGTCGGAGATTTCCTCGCCGACCTCCTCCACTTCCAGCTTGCGCCCGCCCAGCAAGCGCATCACCGCATGGGCCGTGCGCTCACGTAGGGGGCGCAGGCCTTGCATCGAGCGTTTGCGGCGGGCCCGGGCGATCTGGTTGAACACCTCGATCAGGATCGAGAAGCCGATGGCCGCGTACAGATAGCCTTTCGGGATGTGGAAGCCCAGGCCTTCGGCCGTCAGGGCAAAACCGATCATCATCAGAAAGCCCAGACACAGCATGATCACCGTCGGGTGCGCATTGACGAAGCGGGTCAGCGGCTTGCTCGCAACGATCATCAAACCGATGGAAATGATCACCGCGATCATCATCACCGCCAGTTCATCGACCATGCCGACGGCGGTAATGACCGCGTCCAGCGAGAACACCGCATCGAGCACCACGATCTGCGCCACGATCGGCCAGAACAATGCGTAAGCCGCGTTGGTCGAGCGCTGGCCGACATGCCCTTCGAGCCGTTCGTGCAGCTCCATCGTCGCCTTGAACAGCAGGAACACACCACCGAACAGCATGATCAGGTCACGGCCGGAGAAGCTCTTGTCGAACACCTCGAACAACGGCTGCGTGAGGGTGACCAGCCAGGAAATGCTCGCCAACAGGCCCAGGCGCATGATCAGCGCCAACGACAGGCCGATGATCCGCGCACGATCGCGCTGATGCGGCGGCAGTTTGTCCGCCAGGATCGCGATAAACACCAGGTTGTCGATACCCAGCACCAGTTCCAGCACGATCAGAGTCAACAAGCCTAACCAGGCCGTGGGATCCGCTAACCATTCCATAAAATGTCTCGATCTCTCTTCAGTGAATTCAGGCTGCCGGGCACGGCAAAGTGCAACGCGAAGGCTCTGAGGCCGCGTTGTCAACGATAGTCGGGAGGCGGAAAACCGGATGCTGCGAGTGCGTCAAGACCGCGCCATGGCGCGAGGAAAAGGTACGACTGGGAGGCTCCAAGAGGGTGTTCATGCAAATCCTGAATGAAAAATGGCTTTGGAGCGTACAGGCTCTGACGACAATTCCTACAGAGCGAAATCATTTCAAAATCTGTATCAACGACCACTGCCCCCCTGTAGGAGCTGCCGAAGGCTGCGATCTTTTGATCTTGAAGAACAAAGTCAAAAGATCGCAGCCTTCGGCAGCTCCTACAGTTGGCTGTCATCGTCCGGCAAAGCGCAACCGCGACAACTGCCGCAAATCCCCCTCCACGTAGTAATCGTTGGTCCAGCTGTCATCCAGCGCCAACGGACTCACCTGCTTCAGCTCGATTTTTTTCGCGAAATAGCGGAAGCGGTAATGCTCATAAAACCGCAGCAATTCCAGACCATAGCGATCAGCCAGATCGGTGTCGCCGCGAATGATCAGGTAGTTTTCATCATTGCCGTTACTGGCCGAAGTGCTGAGGTTGTGGCTGCCGCTGATAATCGTCGGCCTGTCGCTGGTGAAGTCGACGACCACCGCTTTGGTGTGCACCAGCAGGTTGCCCTTCTGACCTTTCATGTTTTCTTTCAGCCAGCCTTCCAGCCCGGTGTTGAGCAAGGCGGTGGCGGCGAATTCGGCGCTGCGATCGGCATGAAACCCGGTGATGCGGCTAGCGGTGTTTTGCAGACCGTAACGCAGGATGTCGTCATGGGGCTTGCCAAGCAACGCATTGAGGATCGCGTCCGGCAAGGTGAACGCCGTGACAAACAGCACGTCCTTGCTGGCCGCCTCAATGATCTCGACAAACTCACGCAAATCGCCCCCACCGCTGCGTGGCGAGAACCCGGCGAACAGCGGCTGCGTCGGGTCCATCGGGTTGTGCTCGGTGATCCAGTTGCGCGTCGCAGCGACATCGGCGGGGTTGGCCCAGACCTCTTCGAACGTTTGCAAATAGCGCGTGGCAATGGTCACGTCATCAAGCGTATGCACCACATTGGCCTGGCGATACACGCCATTGGCGGTGAAATTGGTGCTGCCGCACAGCACCGCTTGCGGTTGACGCTGACCGACGCCATCGACCCGGCTGAGGACGATGAATTTGTCGTGGAAAATGTTGTGAGTGACCCGGCCCCGCTTGTTCGCCGCTGGTAATTGGGTAAGGTTCGCTTCGTTCAGGGTCGTATCGGGATCATCAGGCTGGGCGTGGTACAGCACGCGCACTTGCACCCCTCGCGCGAACGCCGCGTTTACGGCATCGATGATCGCCTGCAACTGATACTCGTAGATCGCAATGTCCAACGCCCACTGCGTGTCCACAGCCCGCTCGATGAAGCCCAGCAATCGCTCCAGCAGTCCGTTCTCCAGCCACAGCCGCCGCGCCGGGCCAGGCTTCGATGGGCAGGTTCTTGTTGGCGCTGATCTGTGCGTCGAGGTCGGGAAATTTGCGCTGAAACGCCTGACTGGCAGCCACGGCGCGATTGAAGATCACGCTCTGATTGGCCGGGTGGCCGTCGTCACTGGTGATGCTCAGCTCCAGCGATTCGCCCAGTAGCGGCGCGTCCGCCGTGCCGTAGGCCAGATGCACGCGATAGTGCAGGGTCGTGCCCGGGTTGACGGCGTAATCGGCCCAGCGGAATTTTTGCAGCGGTGCCTTATCGCTGGGCGTGGCGTGATATTGGGGAAAAGTGTGAGCCTTGGCGGGAAACGTCAGGCTGTTGAACAGGAACAACCACGGTTTGTCGCCCTGTTGCTTTTCGATGGCAAACCCGAGCAAGCCTTTGCGTCGGGGTTCGGACAGGTCCATGGCGAGCAGCACGCCGTTGGTGCCGGCGTAGGCTTTGACGCGAAAATCGTCCTGAGGATTGGCGACCAGTACCCGCATGATTCACTCCTTGTGATTGGGCTGGGGTGGAGCATAGAGCAGCGCTGCGGTTTTTGGTGATCCCGCACGATCCGAGGCGATGCCTTCGCGAGCAGGCTCGCTCCCACAGAGCAAGCGGCGTTCACCAACCTTGCTCGCGAAGAGGCCCGCTCAGACTTCACACATCATCGATATGCCGATATTCCGCATTCAGCACCGCCGCCAATTCCCGCGCCCGCGCCAGACGGATCGGCCCCCGCTCGATGTCGATCAGCAACCCCGGACACTCCAGCGGCAACAGCGGTGGCAAGGTTTTCAAACGTCCGTCCGTGACCAGCAACAAGCGTTGCTGCTCGGCCGGGAAGCGCTTTTGTCGCTGCATCAGCCATTGCTGCGCCTGCGTCAACGCCGCCACCAATGGCGTGCCGCCGCCCGCGCCCAGTGTCTCCAGCCAGGTGCGCAAGCCACTTGAGGCCTTCAATCCTTGCACCTGCCATTGCGGCGCGCTGCCACTGGCGGTCAGCAGTGCCAGTCGTGCCCGTTGTCTGTAAGCGTCATCAAACAATTGCGCGAGCAAACCCTTGGCATCGCTCAGTGCCTGATGCCGACGCGTCGAAGCCGACGCATCGACGATCACCAGCCATAACTCATGGGGAGCACGAGTGCGCAGCTGGAACTGCAAGTCCTCACGGGTTTGCGGCCGGCCGTTGAGCAGCGTCCCCGGCCAGTTCACCAGACCGCCGCGCGCAGCGTGGCGCTTGCCCTGGCGTCCGCGGTCGAGTCGTCCGGCGCGGGGTCTGGCATTCGCCCCCGCGTCGGATCGGGGACGAATGCCGGTTACTTTTTTGGCCAGCTCGGCACTTCGCGGCGTGCGCCAGTCGTCAGCGCCGGAGCAGGCATGTCGCCCCACTGCCCCTGCCCCTCGCTTGGTTCAGCCTGGGTGCTGGTCTGGTTCTGCGCAGGTGGTTGAAGGCTGGGCGAAGTGGACTCACGACGGCGATGACGCAGGGCGAATTCCGCTACCGCATCGATGTCTTGCTCGGCAATGGCTTCGGCTCCGCGCCATGCCGCGTGGGCTCGGGCCGCACGCAGCCAGACCAGATCGGCCCGCAAGCCATCGACGCCGGCGGCAAAGCAGCGCTCGGTGATGCTTGCCAAAGCCTCGTCATCCAGCGCAATGCGCGTCAAGGCGCAGCGCGCCTGTTCGCAGCGTTCGCGCAGCGCTTGCTGCTCGGCTTCCCACTGCGCGCAGAACGCCTGCGGGTCACTGTCGAAATCCAGTCGGCGGCGGATGATCTGCCCGCGTTCAGTCGGCGCGGTGTGACCGCTGAGGGCGACGTTCAGGCCAAAACGGTCCAACAGCTGCGGGCGCAATTCGCCCTCTTCCGGGTTCATTGTGCCGATCAACACAAACCGTGCCGAATGCCGATGCGAGATGCCATCACGCTCGACCAGGTTGGTGCCGCTGGCCGCCACATCCAACAGCAGATCCACCAGATGATCGGGCAGCAGGTTCACTTCATCGACGTACAGCACACCGCCGTCGGCCTTGGCCAGCACGCCGGGAGAAAACTGCGCACGACCTTCACTCAGGGCGGCATCCAGATCGAGGGTGCCGACCAGACGCTCTTCAGTGGCGCCCAGTGGCAAGGTGACGAACTGACCGCTGGCCAACAGATCGGCGAGGCCACGGGCCAGAGTCGATTTAGCCATTCCGCGTGGGCCTTCGATCAGCACGCCACCGATTTTCGGGTCGATGGCAGTGAGGTACAGCGCGAGTTTCAAGTCATCGGCGCCGACCACGGCGGAGAGCGGGAAATGTGGGATGTCGGTCATCTTCAATACTCGGTCATGGTCGGTAGTCTGTCGGAAGATCGTTGAGGCCAAGCCTATTTCCTGTGGGAGCGAGCTTGCTCGCGAAAGCGGTGTGTCAGCTACAGAAATGCTGTCTGACAAACCCTTCGCGAGCAAGCTCGCTCCCACAGGGGATTGCGGTGTGTCAGGTGTCTTCTTCTATATCCAGCAGCAGGTTTTCCAGTGCTTCTTTATACACGCCGGGTTCCTGCCACATCCCACGTTGTTGCGCTTCCAGCATGCGTTCAGTCATGTCGCGCAGGGCATGCGGATTGTGTTCACGAACAAAATCGCGGGTTGCCGGGTCGAGCAAATAGGCGTCGGCCAGCAACGCATACTGATGATCGTCGATCAGTTGCGTGGTGGCGTCGAAGGCGAACAGGTTATCGACCGTCGCCGCCAGTTCAAACGCGCCTTTATAGCCGTGACGTTTGACCCCGTCGATCCACTTCGGATTGGCCGCCCGCGAGCGGATCACCCGATTGAGTTCTTCTTTCAGGGTGCGGACTTTCGGCAGATCCGGCTGGCTGTGATCGCCGTGATAACTCGCCGCCGCTTCCCCGCGCAGGGTTTCCACCGCCGCGAGCATGCCGCCCTGAAACTGGTAATAGTCGTTGGAATCGAGCAAGTCGTGCTCGCGATTGTCCTGGTTCTGCAACACCGCCTGCACCTGGCTCAGGCGCTGGACGAACTGTTCGCGCGCAGCGGTGCCCTCATCCGCCCCACCATAAGCGTAAGCGCCCCAGTTCAGGTAGACCTCGGCCAGATCCTCACGACTCTGCCACAAGCGACCGTCGATGGCTCCCTGCACGCCTGCGCCATAGGCACCGGGTTTGGCGCCGAAGATCCGCCAGCCGGCCTGACGCCGCGCCGCGTCGGCATCCAGCCCCGATTGCAACAGCGCCTCGCGCTCGGCACGCACCTTCGCCGCCAGCGGGTTGAGGTCATCCGGTTCGTCCAGCGCCGCCACCGCTTGCACGGCAGCGTCGAACAGACGAATCAGGTTGGCAAAAGCATCGCGGAAAAAACCCGAGACCCGCAGCGTGACGTCGACCCGTGGCCGGTCGAGCAGGCTCAGCGGCAGAATCTCGAAATCATCGACGCGCTGACTGCCGGTGGCCCACACCGGGCGCACGCCCATCAGCGCCATGGCCTGGGCGATGTCGTCGCCGCCAGTGCGCATGGTCGCGGTGCCCCACACGGACAGGCCGAGCTGACGCAGGTGATCGCCGTGATCCTGCAAATGCCGCTCGAGAATCAACGTGGCGGACTGGAAGCCGATGCGCCACGCGGTGGTGGTCGGCAGGTTGCGCACGTCCACCGAGTAGAAGTTGCGCCCGGTGGGCAGCACGTCGAGACGGCCACGGCTGGGCGCGCCACTTGGGCCGGCGGGGACGAAGCGGCCGTTGAGGGCGTCGAGCAGACCGCGCATTTCGGCGGGGCCGCAGGCGTCGAGGCGTGGGGCGATGACTTCGCGCAGATTTTCAATGATTGCCCTCACTTCAGCCCATCCTGCCCCCTGTGGGAGCGAGCTTGCTCGCGAAAGCGTCGTGTCAGTCGACATTGATGTACCTGACCCACCGCTTTCGCGAGCAAGCTCGCTCCCACAGGGGATTTGTAGTGCCTGGGAGATCAGTTGAGTGGCGAATAGCTCAAGGCGTTCGCGGGTATCGCCGGCAGTGCGCCAGACTTCGTCGCTGACGCTTTGCAGCTCCGGCGGGCGCGGGCCGTTCCACGGGTCGGCAAGGGCGCAATCCAGCGGATCAAAGCTCAATTCAAACGCCTTGGCCAACGCCCGCAGCAGACTCGACTGCGCGCCTTTGCCGTCACCACGCGGAATGCGCAGCAAAGCCAGCAAGGTATCGATGCGCAAACGTCCGGTCGGCGATTCGCCAAAGATGTGCAGGCCATCGCGAATCTGCGATTCCTTCAGATCACACAGGTAGGTGTCCAGCCGCGGCAGCCAGATCGCGGCGTCGGCGTCACTGTCCAGGCCCGCGTCAAGTTGCAGTTCGCGGTCGATTTGCGTCTCGCGCACCAGTTGCAGAATGTCGCGTTGCAGCTCTCGCGCACGACGCGGATCGAGCAGTTGCGCCTCGTAATATTCGTCGGCCAACAGTTCCAGATTGCGCAGCGGGCCGTAGGTTTCGGCACGGGTCAGCGGTGGCATCAGGTGGTCGATGATCACCGCTTGCGTGCGCCGTTTGGCTTGCGCGCCCTCGCCCGGGTCGTTGACGATAAACGGATAGATGTTCGGCAGCGGCCCGAGCAGCGCGTCCGGCCAGCAATTTTCCGAAAGGCCGACGCCCTTGCCCGGCAGCCATTCGAGGTTGCCGTGCTTGCCGACGTGAATCACCGCGTGCGCACCGTAGGTGTTGCGCAGCCAGAAATAGAACGCCAGATAGCTGTGCGGCGGCACCAGATCCGGGTCGTGATACACCGCACTCGGATCGACCTGATAACCGCGCGCCGGCTGAATGCCGACGAAGGTCAGGCCAAAACGCAGACCGGCGATCATCATCCGTCCGTCGCGGCACATCGGGTCGTTTTGCGGCGCGCCCCAGCGTTCCAGCACGGCCGCGCGATTGGCCTCGGGCAGCGCATTGAACATCGCCAGGTAGGCGTCCATCGCCAGACTTTGCTGACACGGACGCAGGTCGATGCTGTCGAGGTCGTTGCTGACGCCGCCGAGCAATTGCTGGATTAACGCGGTGCCGCTGTCCGGCAACTCCGCCGTCAGCGGGAAGCCTTCCGCCTGCAACGCGCGCAGGATATTCAATGCCGCCGCCGGCGTATCGAGACCGACGCCATTGCCAATCCGACCATCGCGGGTCGGGTAGTTGGCGAGGATCAGCGCAATACGTTTTTCAGCGTTCGGCAGCCGCGCCAGATCGCTCCAGCGTCGGGCCAGTTCAGCGACAAAATCCATGCGTTCGGGTTGCGCCCGGTAGCAGACCACGTCGGACTGACTGCGCTCGCTGCGCCAGGCCAGATCCTTGAAGCTGACCGGCCGGCTGATGATGCGCCCGTCGAGTTCCGGCAAGGCAATGTGCATCGCCAGATCTCGTGGCCCCAGCCCCTGCTCGCTGTCGCGCCAGCCCGGCTCGTTGTCCTGGGCGCAGATCGCCTGAATCACCGGAATATTGCGCCGGAACGGCCGCAGGTGCGGCGCTTCCGGGCTGGATTGCGCGAAGCCGGTGGTGTTGAGGATCACCGCAGCTTCGACCTCATCCAGCCAGTCCTCGACCACCGACAGGCAGCCGGGTTCTTTCAGGCTGGCGACGGCGATCGGCAACGGATTGAGCCCCGCCGCCTGCAAGCGTTGGCAGAACACATCGATGAACGCGGTGTTCGCCGCTTGCAAATGCGAGCGATAAAACAGCACCGCCGCCACGGGTTGACCGGGCAGCCATTCGGCTTGCCAGTCGCTCAGTGCGGCGGTGTTTTTCTGTGGGTGGTAAATCGCCGTACGCGGCAGCGCTTGCGGCTCGCCCCAGGCGTAATCCCGCGCCAGCCAGCGGTTGGCCAGACAATGGAAGAAGCCCAGCGCATTGCCCATGCCGCCTTGACGCAAAAACTGCCAGAGACGATCGCGATCTTCGGCGGGCACGGTGCTCAGGTCGCTGAGTTCCGGGTCGGGACGGTCATCCCCCGGTACCAGAATCACCTGCACGCCGCGCTCGGACAACTCCACCAGACGCTCGACACCGTAACGCCAATAGGCGATGCCGCCGTGCAGCGAAATCAGAATGACTTTGGCGTGGCGCAGCACCTCATCAACATACAGATCGACCGAGGCGTGATTCTGCACCTGCATCGGATTGGCCAGGCGCAGGCTCGGGTAATCCTCAGGCAGTTGCTGCGCCGCTTCGGCGAGCAGCGCCAGGCTGGAGTCGCCGCTGCACAGGATCACCAGCTCGGCGGGGGTTTGTCCAAGGTCGGCAATGTTGTCATCCGACACGAAACCGCCGGGCTGGGTCCTGAGCAGGTGCATGGCTTAAACGCTGAGCGCGGCGCGCAGTTGCGCTTCGAGTTGCGCGGCGTCGAGCTTCTGGCCGATCAGCACCAGACGAGTGACACGCGCCTCATCAGCGCCCCACTGGCGGTCGAAGTGTTTGTCGAAACGCGTGCCCACGCCTTGAATCAACAGGCGCATCGGCTTGTTCGGAATCGCCGCGAAGCCCTTCACGCGCAGAATGCCGTGCTTGACCACCAATTGCGTCAGCGCGTCGAGCAGCAGGCTTTCGTCGGCTTGCGGCAGTTCAATGGAGATCGAATCGAAGGCGTCATGATCGTGGTCATCGTGGTCGTCATCACCGTCGTGGTGGTGATCGTGATGACTGTGGCGGCTGTCGATGTGTTCTTCGGAACCGGCACCGAGGCCAATCAGCACATCCAGCGGCAGGCGACCGTTGCTGGCTTCGATGATTTTTACTGCAGGTGGCAGTTCTTCGGCGACTTCAGCACGAACGCGAGCCAGATCTTCGGCGCTGGTCTGATCGGCCTTGTTGAGGATCACCAGATCGGCGCTGGCCAGTTGGTCGGCGAACAGTTCATGCAGCGGCGACTCGTGATCCAGATTCGGATCGAGTTTGCGCTGGGCATCGACCTGATCCGGGAACGCAGCGAAGGTGCCAGCGGCCACGGCCGGGCTGTCGACCACGGTGATCACCGCGTCCACGGTGCAGGCGTTGCGGATTTCCGGCCACTGGAAGGCTTGCACCAATGGTTTTGGCAGAGCCAGACCGGACGTCTCGATCAGAATGTGATCGAGATCGCCCCTACGGGCGACCAGTTCGCGCATCACCGGGAAGAACTCTTCCTGCACCGTGCAGCACAGGCAGCCGTTGGCCAGTTCGTAGACGCGGCCGGTGGCTTCTTCTTCGGTGCAGCCGATGGTGCATTGCTTGAGGATCTCACCGTCGATGCCCAGTTCGCCGAACTCGTTGACGATCACCGCGATGCGGCGGCCCTGAGCGTTGTCAAGCATGTGCCGCAGCAAGGTGGTTTTGCCCGAGCCGAGGAAACCGGTGACGATGGTGACGGGGAGTTTGGCCAGTGTTTTCATCGGATGCCCTTTGGCAAGGTGGCGGGCATGCGGGACGAGATCCGCTGCGAGCGTGCGCGCGGAAGAATTCGCCACCGGATCACCCCGCCCGGTTGTAGTGAGAAATCTGTCACGAGGCAGGTCTCCTGGCTGACGGTGTTCGGGCCTTGGGCCCGGCGTTCGCTGCGCCTTCCCGCGGGCTCAGTGGATTGAGCTGGCAGTGGCGTGGCAACGAACTTCACCGTTCACAGTTGCGGGGGCAGCCGCGGCTTTGACCGCGTTCCCTTCTTAGCTTCGGCGTGGGCCGAAGAACCTCGAAGGTGCAAGGCTACGCATGGGTTGAGGATGGGTCAATGTTTGGATTGGGGGCATATCCGTTGCTGCGGGGGTTGCTGATTACGGTTTCGCCGTTGCGGCGGGTCACTTTTGCCAGACCTCGGGTTACGGGATCTGGTTTTTTTTGGATTGGGGGCATATCCGTTTCTGCGGGTGTCGCCGCTGGCGGTTTCGCTCTTACAGCGAGTCACCTTTTCCAAACGCCGAAAAGGTAACCCAAAAGGCTTTGCCCCGGCGTACGGCACTTCGCTGAGGCTCAGTGTTCCCTCGCTACGGTGTCCATTCGGGGGCATCGCCTACGGTTTGCTTCGCTGCACCTCCTCTCGATGTATGCGGCTTCGCCGCATGGCGCTGCGCGCCTACCCCCCGGATGGACACCTTCGCTCGGCCTGCCGAAGGGGCTTTGAGATCAAAAGCAACATCAAAAGCCAAAGCCAAAGCAGATCAAAAGATCACAGCCTTCGGCAGTTCCTACAGGGATTGGGTGTATTCAGTTAGAAATTTGGTCGGCTGTCAGGCCGCCATCGCTGGCAAGCCAACTCCCACAATTTAATTCGTGCACACCCCATGCGGCGAAGCCGCCCCACTCAACACGATGAGCGTTAGCTCGAGTAAAGCTTTTGATCTCAAGGCCCGTCGGCAGGCTGAGTGGAGGGATTGATCCGGGGGTGGGAGCGCAGCGACCGTTTGGCGCAGCCAAACACAGCGAGAGGAGGTGCAGCGAAGCAAACCGTAGGCGCTGCCCCCCCGGATGAATCCCGCAGCGAAGGAACCCGAGCCTAAGCGAGGGCCGAACGTCAGGGCATAGACCTTTTGGTTACTTTTGGGGCGTTTGCCAAAAGTGACCCGCCGTAAGGGCGGAACCCTAAGTGGCCGTAACCGCAGCAACGGATCCACCCACAAAATTGACTAGTTTCCCCAACCCATGCTCTCCTACACAACTTGTTACGGGTGCCCTTCACAGGGTGAAACGGGAAACCGGTGAATCATGTGCTTTACTCAAAGCCATGTCAGTCCGGTGCTGCCCCCGCAACGGTAAGCGAGCGAAGCGTCGAATCCACTGTGCCATTGCGGCATGGGAAGGTGATGCTTGCAGGTCGGCCAGACGCCAACCCCTCGTGAGCCCGGAGACCGGCCCGCAACACACAGCGCGCATTTTGCGTCGCTGAACATAACAAACCCGCGGTGGGCGGGCGCTGTTCGAACCTCTGCGTGCCCGACTCGCAGGGGTTTCCATGCGCTCTATATCACCCGCTGACACTCCAGAGGGAAGCGCCATGTCGATCATCAGCAGCACCGGCAGCAACACCGACACAATCTCCAGCACCGCCACCTTGAGCCAACGCCTGACCGCCGCGATCTTCGCGTCGATCCTGGGTGCAGGCCTCGTTTATTTCGCCGGTTTCTCGCACATCGAAGCGGTGCACAACGCCGCTCACGATACCCGCCACAGCGCCGCGTTCCCGTGCCACTGAGACCTGCCGACATGATCAAGCGTATCGCGCAAACCGCAGGCTTCACCGGCCTGCTGGCCGCCCTGCTGCTGACGTTGCTGCAAAGCTTCTGGGTCTCGCCACTGATTCTGCAGGCTGAAACCTTCGAAAAATCCGAACCGGTGGCCGTTCACGAACACGCCGCCGGTACAGCCGCACACACTCACGACGCCGACGCCTGGGAGCCGGAAGACGGCTGGCAGCGTGTGGTCTCGACCACCGGCGGCAATCTGGTGGTAGCGGTCGGTTTCGCGCTGATGCTCGCCGGCCTGTACACCCTGCGTGCACCGACCAAAACTTCGCAGGGCCTACTCTGGGGCCTGGCCGGTTACGCGACCTTCGTCCTCGCGCCGACCCTCGGCCTGCCGCCTGAACTGCCGGGCACCGCTGCCGCCGATCTGGCGTCGCGACAGACCTGGTGGATCGGCACCGCCGCTTCCACCGCAGTCGGCCTGGCTCTCATCGTGTTCAGCCGTCACTGGCTGATGAAGCTGCTGGGCGTGGCGATCCTCGCCGTGCCGCATGTGATCGGCGCGCCGCAACCGGAAGTGCATTCGATGCTCGCTCCGCAAGCGCTGGAAGCCCAGTTCAAAATCGCTTCGCAGTTGACCAACGTGGCGTTCTGGCTGGCCTTGGGCCTGATCAGCGCCTGGTTGTTCCGTCGCAAAAGCGATGGTCAGTACCACGCATGACCGATGACCGCGCAGCGCCGACCTTTGTGGTCGGCCTGGGCTGCCAGCGCGGCTGCCCGGTCAGCACGCTGCGCGCGTTACTCGATCAGGCGTTGCAGGCGCATCGTATAGAACTTGAAGCGGTCAAGGCCTTGGCCAGCATCGATCTTAAACGCGATGAACCCGGCCTGCAGGAACTGGCCAGTCAACTGGCGCTGCCGCTGTTGTATTTCAGCAGCGACGAACTGGCCAGTTATCAGCAACGCCTGAGCCACCATTCGCAGATCGCCTACGAGCGCACCGGTTGCTACGGTGTGGCGGAAAGTGCCGCCCTGGCCCTGGCCGAGCAGTTGATTCAGGCACCGGCAAAGCTGCTGATTTCCCGGCAGAAATACGCTCAGGCGACACTGGCATTGGCCGGCGCTGCGTAAATTCCCGATAATCCCCCTGTTTGATCATGAGCAATCTTCATCTGAAGCGTTGCCCTGCCCCGTTTTTCACAGGATTTCTTCATGACCGTCTACTTCATCGGCGCCGGCCCCGGCGACCCGGAATTGATCACCGTCAAAGGCCAGCGGCTGATCCGCAGTTGCCCGGTGATCATCTACGCAGGCTCGCTGGTGCCGGCCGCCGTGCTCAAGGGACATCAGGCGGAAACGGTGGTCAACAGCGCCGAATTGCATCTGGAGCAGATCATTGAACTGATCACAACCGCCCACGGCAAGGGCCAGGACGTGGCGCGGGTGCACTCGGGTGATCCGAGCCTGTACGGCGCGATTGGCGAGCAGATTCGTTATCTGCGCGAGTTGAATATTCCGTTCGAAATCATCCCCGGCGTCACCGCCACCGCCGCCTGTGCAGCCTTGCTCGGCGCCGAGCTGACGCTGCCGGATGTGTCACAGAGCGTGATTCTGACCCGCTATGCGGACAAGACCGCGATGCCGGCGGGTGAGGAGCTGAGCAGTCTGGCGCAGCATGGCGCGACCATGGCGATTCACCTGGGGGTCAATTATCTGCAGAAAATCATCACTGAATTGCTACCGCATTACGGCGCGGATTGCCCGATTGCGGTGATTCACCGGGCAACATGGCCGGATCAGGATTGGGTGGTGGGGACGCTTGAGGACATTGCGGCGAAGGTTGAGGCCAAGGGGTTTCGGCGTACGGCGTTGATTCTGGTTGGACGGGTGTTGGGGAGTGAGGTGTTTAGCGAATCGTCGCTGTATCGCGCAGGGCATGCACACCTCTACAGGCCCTGAAAGCAATTGTGGCGAGGGAGCTTGCTCCCGCCGGATCGCGGAGAGATCCCAAAACCGGACAACCCATTCATCACGGGTAAATGCATTGTCCGATTTGTGACTGCTTCGCAGTCAGGCGGGAGCAAGCTCCCTCGCCACAGCGCCGTTTTTCATGTTCGCAGTGAACACCTTACTCAGTAGTAGGCGTTTTCTTTCTGCGTGTGGTCGGTCACGTCGCGCACACCTTTGAGCTCTGGAATACGCTCGAGCAAGGTGCGCTCGATGCCTTCCTTCAGGGTCACGTCGGCCTGGCCGCAGCCCTGGCAGCCGCCGCCGAACTGCAGCACGGCAATGCCGTCCTCGACCACATCGATCAGGCTGACCTGACCGCCGTGGCTGGCCAGCCCCGGGTTGATTTCGGTTTGCAGGTAGTAGTTGATGCGCTCGTTGACCGGGCTGTCGGCGTTGACCATCGGGACTTTGGCGTTTGGCGCCTTGATGGTCAGTTGACCGCCCATGCGGTCGGTGGCGTAGTCGACGACGGCGTCATCAAGAAACGCTTCACTGAACGAGTCGATATAGGCGGTGAAGCTTTTCAGCCCCAGCGCGGTATCTTCAGGTTTTTCTTCGCCCGGCTTGCAATAGGCAATGCAGGTTTCGGCGTACTGGGTGCCAGGCTGGGTGATGAAGACGCGGATGCCGATGCCTGGTGTGTTCTGCTTGGAGAGCAGATCGGCCAGGTAATCGTGGGCGGCGTCGGTAATGGTAATAGCGGTCATGGAAACTCCTCGCAGGCTTGGGCGCAGTTTACGCCAATCATTGCGCCGGACAAAGTCCTAGTATTTTTGTCGGGAAAGATTCTCGACCGGTACGCGCAGCGGTTCGCCATCGATCCGCGCTTTAAGCCACTGATAGCTGCGTTTTTCTATCCATTCGTAGCTCAACCATGACCCCAGGGCGATAGCCACAGCGCAGACGATGAACATCAGATACGGGTTGATTCCGTAGCGTCGCGCGATAAAACCACCAACCGACAACACCAACACGTGCATCAGATACACCGAATAGGAACAGTCACCGAGCCATTTCATCAACCGATTGCGCTCGACGTAGCGCTCAAGCGCCATGCAAGCCATCACCAGCACCGCGCTCGGCACGCCCCAGTTCAATAACCTTGGCGCCGGTGCCAGGTGATAGATCGCCATCATCGCAGCGCCCATCGCCAACAGCGGCAGCCACAGGCCGGCGCCAATCCAGCCCCGGCGATAGAGCACGCCAATGCCGATCCCCAGCAGAAACTCGTAGACGATGTCGGAACGGTAAAACTCGTTGAGCCAGCCGAACGCCTGACACACCGAAAACAGCAACGCGGCGACCACCAGCAAGCGCACCTGCCAGCGGAACACCAGCGCGCATGCAAACAACACATAGAAGAGCATTTCGTAGTTGAGCGTCCAGCCGACATTCAGCGTCGGATAAATCCCGTAGCCGCCGGGGTTTTGCGCAGGAATGAATAACAGCGACGCGAGGAAATGCGCCCAATCCACCGTCTGATCCGGCAACAGCGGCCGGGCGAACACCACCAGCAACGCCATCAGCAGCGTGTACAGCCAGTATGCCGGGACGATGCGCGACAGCCGATACAGCAGAAACCGCGCCGGAGGCAGCGTTTTGCTTTCGGTAGACAAGAAAATCACCAGCCCGCTGATGACGAAGAAGACATCGACGCCGACTGCGCCTTTATCAATGAAGAACTGCCCGACCGGGCCGCGCGCCTTGAAGTCGAAAAAAATCTGCATGAAGTGGTGGCAGACCACGGTCCACGCGGCAAGCGCGCGCAGGGCCTGCACTGAAATCAACATGATCGGCTCCCGTGCACAATTCCTGAATCACCTCCGGCCCCCTGTAGGAGCTGCGGCACGCTGCGATCTTTTGATCTTTGTTGTTAAAGAATCAAAAGATCGCAGCCTCGTTGCACTCGGCAGCTCCTACAGGGGCTTTGCGGTGTTGCTTGGAGTTGGGACAGCAGGTCGATCTCAACGATCAAAGATTCTCGTAGCGGTTCATGTCCAGCACGCCCTCTTCCACCGGTTCGGTTTCGTGGATGTATTGGCTCAGGTCGTGGAAATAGAACCAGAATTGCGGATGACTGCGGCGAATCCCCCAGCGTTCGACGATTTTCTCGAAACGATCGGCATCCTTGGCATTCTCCATGGCATCGACAAACTCCGGGACTTGCGCGGCCGGAATATTGAACATGAAGTTCGGGTAACTGCTGAGCACACCTGGATAAATGGTCAAGGTGTCGAGCCCTGGCTGATAGCGCAGGGATTCGCCCAACAGAAACGCCACGTTGCTGTGCGCACGGTTGCGCAGCAAGCTGTAGACCTCGCGTTTGCCGCTGCGGGTTTCGATGCGCAGCAGGGTGGCCTCCGGCAATTGGTCGATGACCTTCAGACCGGCGGCCGGTCGTGACGTCAGGCGGCTCAGCGCCTGTTCGGCGTTCTGCAACGCCGGATCGATGTTCGGCCGCGAGCAGTAGGCGCCGTCACAGCGGTTGATCGGATCCGGCCGCGCATTGAGGTCGCCGTAGCGTGCCAGCAGTTGCATGGCGAAGTCGTACTTCGGATCCTTCGGATCGAGTTTCAACCCGGTCGGCTTGTCATCATCGATGGCCTCGTAGTCGAGCCACATCTTGAACTGACCGCTGCTCTGATACCAATCGTCGAGGTAGTCCTCACGGGAATCGGCCGGCATCAGACGCAGGAAGTTCTGTTCGGCGCCGTTGCGTATCAGGTCGAAATACAGACGGGTCTGCGCCTGATGGGAGACGTTGCCGAACACATCGAAGTTGACCGCCAACTGGTAATAGGTGCGTTCCAGCAGCGGATAGTCGAACAGCCACATCGTTTGCGGCACTTCGCCGATCAGGCCTTTGGTTACCGAAGCGCTGTCGAAGTGGCGGAAAATGCTCAGCAGCGCGTTGTCGTTGCCGGCCCACAGGGTCGACCAGCTCGGCGCCGGCTGGTCAGCGTAGCTGTCGCGGCGCAGGGCTTCGTATTCGTTGCGCTTGTTGCGGTAGTTGTGCCACAGGCTCAGGACACTGCCGACGTCGTCGTTCTGCCCCGGCATTGCCAGCAACGGCGTGGCCTGGCCGCGATAGTTGGGGTCGGTGATGTACAGATCGTGTTCCGGGGCCTGGAACAGCGCCCAGAAGTTATCGCGGATCACATCCGTCGCAATCTGCCCACGGCACACCGGCCCGCGAATGAAGGTGCGGACGAAGTATTCGGCATTGTCGAGCATGAACTGGTACCGCGCCTGCGCCGGAATCGCTTCGAACGTGGCGAACGGGTTGGCCCGGCTCTGCGGCCCGTACCCCGGTAGCGCGTTGACTTGCCAGTTGCCGCTGTAGAACAGGCTCTTGACCCGCGCCATCTTCGCCGCGCTCAGCGGATAGGTGATGTGGGTCTTATGCACGATCACTCCTTGCACTGGCCACAGGCGGTAATACACCTGAGTGCCCGGGTCGTCATTCGGGCGTCGGGTGGCGATCAGGTCGATCGGCTGCCCGGTCGGCGTGCGCGAACGCACCCACTGGAAGTAGTGGCCCGGCTCGCCGTCCTTGAAATAGATATGGGCGAGGAACCAGTGTTCGAACAACCAGCGCCCGACCAGACTCTGCCGCGCGCCCGGGGTGTTGAGCAGGTTTTCCCACTGCACGATTTGCAGCGCTTCCTTGGCGCTCGGCGCCAGCCCCTGCTCGTCGATCGGCGCACCGGACGCCAGCCAGCGTTGCAGGGTCTGGTATTGCTGATCGGTCAGCCCGGTCACCGCCAGCGGCATGCCTTCTTTCGGGTGGGCGCCGGCATAGCCGTCAAACTCGGCGGGCATCGCGCACATGTTTTCCCGTTGCAGGCCGAGGACGATGTCTTCCGGCAGCTTGGCATTCGGGGTCAGCGGGGTTTTGTGGCCCAGTTCCAGCATCCGCGCCATCAACGCCGCCTGGCTGCCCTGGGCATCGAGTACCGAATAAAAGCCCTT
>Ga0209563_100293_pt1 | contig 20768 bp, 23 predicted proteins | sample AraplaCvi_mMF_r2_FD_184271 | JGI IMG/M metagenome (GOLD analysis project Ga0209563, IMG submission 184271) | Arabidopsis root microbial communities from North Carolina, USA - plate scrape CL_Cvi_mMF_r2 (SPAdes) (version 2) | ecosystem: Host-associated > Plants > Roots > Endosphere | place: USA... | reverse complement strand
CCAGAATCCGGACGGGCGGTCTTCTTAGAGATTGCTGAGCCGGGGCGGCGTTGACTGACCCGGTCATCCGTCGAGAGGAGAGTTTCATGGATTCCGGCCTGGTACGCGCGCCGCGACACTGGATCGTGTGGAGTGTCGCGCTGTTCGCCGCGACGTTCCTTCTCGGCTTCCTGGTGAAAGCCGTCCCCGTGCTGCGGCTGGACTCGCTCGCGGGCGGCGTCAACGCGGTGAACTCCCCAGTGCTCGACTTCACCGCCCTCCTGCTGGAGCAGCTGGACCATCCCGTGGTGGCCGGAGCGATCCTCAGCGTCGTCTTCGTCGCCGTGCTCTTCGTGCGCGGCTGGCGCAGCGCGTTGGCCGTGTGCATGATCGCCGGGCTGGGGTGGATCACGACGCTGGTGGTGAAGGCGGTCGTCGCGGAACCCCGGCCGACGGCGTCCCTCGCGCACCCGCTGGTGGTCGACCCGTCCACGCTCAGCTATCCGAGCGGTCACGTGGTCTTCGCCGTCTGCCTCACCGCCGCCCTCCTGATGGTGTGCCGTCGCACTGTCTCGCGCGCGCTCGTGCTGGTGCTGGGCATCCTGTTCATCCTGGTGGTGGCGTGGTCGCGGCTGTACGTCGGCGTGCACTACGGCACGGATGTCGTCGGCGCGCTGCTGAACGGCGCTGCGGGGGCGATCCTGTTCGCCGGGCTGTGGAACCTCGCCGCCCGCCGGGTCTTCGCCGGACGCACGAGCGGAGTCGCTTCGTCGTCGTAGCGCGGCAGGGCGCCGTCGCTCAGTGACCGCGCACCGCGTAGCGGTGCTCCGGTCGCCCGGTCGCCCCGTAGCGCAGTTCGAGCGTGAGCACGTCGCTCTGCTCCAGCTGGGTCAGCGCGCGCTGCGCCGTGGCGCGGCTCACACCGATCGCCGCGGCCACATCCGTGGCCGAACTGCTGCCGGCGCCGGCGGCGACCGCGTCGTAGACGGCCTGCAGGGTGGGTGCGAGGCGGCGCATCCCTTGTGCCGGAGCACCCGGGGCCGGGCGCAGCAGGTCGAATACGCGGTCGACATCCTGCTGGGTGGCCTCGCCGGGGAAGGCCTCCAGGTCGTCGTGGGCTATGCGGAAGGCGGTGAGCCGCTCGGCGAGCTCCGCGAAACGGAACGGCTTCACGAGGTAGTGCAGCGCCCCGAGCTGCACGGCCAGCCGCACGGTAGGGATGTCGTTGGCGGCAGAGATGACGATCACGGCAGGGGGAGCCTCATCGGCGAGCAGGCTGCGCACCACCTGGAGCCCGTCGCCGTCGGGCAGGTAGATGTCCACCAGCACGAGGTCGGGCCGCAGCGACCGGGCGAGGGCGACCGCCTCGGCGGCGGTGTGGGCCTGACCGACCACGTGGAAGCCCGGGACGGCCTCGACGAAGCCGACGTGGACGCTCGCCACCCGGAAGTCGTCGTCGACGACCAGCACGCTGAGGGAGGAGGCGCTCACGAGCCGACTCCCGCCGCCGTCGCCACGGTGCGCGGAAGCACCACCTCGAACGTGGCGCCGCCGTCGCTCGAGACGGTCACACTGCCCCCGAGCTTCGTCACGGTCGAGTGCACCAGCGAGAGCCCGAGACCGCTGTGGCGCACGAGCGAGCCGCGTTTGGTGGTGTATCCGTTCTCGAAGATGCGGGGGATCTCGGTGCTGGGAACCCCGGGCCCGTTGTCCGACACGCGGATCGTCAAGGCCTGCGCCGTCTCGACGATCGCCACCATCACGCGTCGCGGGGCGGCCGCCGCGGCGAGGGCATCGAAGGCGTTGTCGATCAGGTTCCCGATGATCGTCGTGAGGGCCTGCACGCGGTCCGGCGCCTCGCCGAGGTCGGTGTCGGGCGAGACGGAGAGCTCGATGCCGCGCTCGTTCGCCTCCGCCGCCTTCCCCAGCAGGAGCCCGATCACCATGGGGGCGCCGACATGGGTCCGCAGCGTGTTGTCGAGGTCGGCGGTCGTCCCGCGGATCTCGCTCAGGTACTCCAGGGCTTCGTCCGGCCGCCCGAGCTCCAGCAGGCCCGAGAGGACGTGCATGCGGTTCGAGAACTCGTGCTGCTGGGCCCGGATGGACTCGGTGAAATTGCGCTCGCCGTCCAGTTCCCGCGTCAGCCCGGTGAGCTCGGTGCGGTCCTGGAGGGTGAACACCGCACCGTGGGCGCGACCGGCGAGGGTGACGGGCATCCGGTTGATGACCAGCACGTGCTCGTCGGTCACGGCGATGGCGTCCTTCACCTCCGTGGTCCCGGTCAGCGTGTCGCGGATCGGGCTCGCCACGAGGACGTCCTCCAGGAGGCGCCCGCGGGCGCCGTCGGGCAGGCGCAGCAGGCGCTGCGCTTCGTCGTTGACCACGGTGATGCGCCCGCCGGGGTCGACGGCGATAACCCCCTCCCGGATCCCGTGGAGGGTCGCCTCCCGCTCCTGGAGCAGCCGGGCGATCTCGTCGAGTTCGAGCCCGAACGTCCTGCGCTTGAGCAGGCTGGCGAGCGCGAACGAGGCGAGGGCGCCGATGGCGAGCACCAGCGCGAACCAGAGCGCGTACGACGGCAGCTCGTTCAGCAACTCGCCCGAGACGCTGCTCTCGCGGATCCCGACCGAGACCTCGCCGATCACCCCGCCGCTCCCGAACACGGGGACGCGGGCATTCGCGTTGACGCCCGTCGCGCCGGTGTCGGTGCCGAGGTGCACGTGGCCGTCGCGCGCGACGATGGGCTCTGCCACCTTCTTGCCGATGAGGGCCGGGTCGGGATGCGTGTGGCGCACCCGGTCCAGGTCGATGACGACGACGTAGGCGGCGCCGGTGCGGTTCGCCGTCTGCGTCGCCAGCGACTGCATCGTCGCATCGCAGCCGGCACTCGGTGCGCCGACGCACGACTGCACGGCGGGGATGCCCGCGAAGGTCTGGGCGATCCCCGCCGCCCTCGCCTGGTAGTCCGCGTCCAGGTTCGCGCGGGCGGTCTGCGCGAACAGGAGGAAGCCGATGGCCATCGAGGCGGTCAGGATCGCCACCTGAGCCACCAGTATCTGGCTCGACAGCCGTCGGATCCGTCGTCGCATCAGAAGAGATCATGTCACCGGCGGCTGCGGACTGCACGTGAGCACAACGAGCAGAACCGCACGGAACGCGCACAACGGAGCGAATGGCGCAGAAGCGCGACAGCCGGCACCTCCCCGCCCGACCATCGTCTTCGACACACCCGAAGACAGAGAGGTCTTTCGACATGGGCGACCAACAACCCCACACCATGACAGGCTCCCCGGGAGCCGATCAGCCGGCCGGAATCGAGATCGTCGGGCTGACCAAGCGGTTCCTCACCCCCAAGGGCGAGACGTTCACCGCCATCCACGATGTCACCCTGACCGTCGAGCCCGGGCAGTTCTGCGCGATCGTCGGACCGACCGGGTGCGGCAAGTCCACCACCCTGGCGCAGGTCTCGGGCCTGGAGCGGCCGAGCGCCGGCTCGGTGAGCGTGGGCGGACGCATCGTCGAGGGCATCACGAGCGGCGTGAGCTACATGTTCCAGGCCGACTCGCTCTTCCCGTGGAAGACGGTCCTCGGCAACGTGATGATCGGTCCCGTCCTCGTCGGCACCCCGAAGAAGGCGGCGGAGAAGCTGGCCCTTGACTGGCTGCGCCGCGTCGGCCTCGCCGGCTTCGAGGACCGCTACCCGCACCAGCTCTCCGGCGGCATGCGCAAGCGCGTGGCGATGGCCGCCGCGCTGATCAACAACCCGCGCATCCTGCTCATGGACGAGCCGTTCGGCGCGCTCGACGTGCAGACCAAGGCGATCATGCAGACGGAGCTGCTGGGCTTGTGGGAGGAGCTGCGCCCCTCCGTCCTGTTCATCACGCACGACCTCGACGAGGCGGTCGCTCTCTCCGACCGGGTCGTCATCATGACCAGCAGCCCGGGGACGGTGAAAGACGTCTTCGACGTCGACCTGCCGCGTCCGCGCGGCGACGTGCAGGAGATCCGCCACGAGGAGCGCTTCCTCGAGATCCAGGGCCGCATCTGGGAGTCGCTGCGCGACGAGGTGACGCGGGCCTACCAGCAGACGGCGGGAGCGGCGGCGTGAGCACCATGACGAGCACATCGAGAACCACCACGACACCGGCGACCGGTTCGGCCGCACAGGAGCGCGAGACCGAACTGCAGGTCGCCGGCCGACGGGCACGCGCCCGGCGGACCGCCTGGGTCTGGACCGGCCGCGTCGGCGTCGCGATCCTCGTGATCGGCGGCTGGCAGTGGTTCACCTCGGCCGGCTGGGTCGACAAGTTCTTCTACGGTCAGCCGTCGGGGATCTGGGACAGCCTGGTCCGGCTGTTCACGCAGGGGACCGCGTTCGGCACGATCTGGGAGAACCTCTGGATCACGGTCCAGGAGGCGTTCCTCGGTTTCATCGCGGGGACGATCGCCGGGGTGGTCATCGGCATCCTGTTCGGCTCCAACCGGTACCTGGCCTCGGTCTTCGGGCCGTACATCAAGATCGTGAACTCCATCCCGCGCATCGTCCTCGGCTCGATCTTCATCGTGGCCTTCGGGCTGGGCGTGCTGCCGAAGGTGCTGCTCGCGGCGGTGCTCGTGTTCTTCGTCGTCTTCTTCAACGCCTTCCAGGGTGTGCGGGAAGTCGACCAGAACCTGATCGCGAACGTGCGTGTGCTCGGGGCGTCGCCGTTCCAGGTCGCGCGGCACGTCACCATTCCGTCGGCGATGACGTGGATCATCGCCAGCCTCCACACCGCGTTCGGGTTCGCCATCATCGGCGCCCTGGTCGCGGAGGTGCTCGGAGCCCAGCACGGCATCGGCCTGATCATCAGCCAGGCGCAGGGCAACTTCGACCCGAACACGGTGTTCGCCTGCATGGTGATCGTCGCGGTCGTCACCCTGATCGCCGAATACCTCATCACCCTCCTGGAGAAGGCGCTGCTGAAGTGGCGGCCGCCGAGCCGCGCCGAGTCGGCCCAGGCCCTGTGACCACCGGTCCCCGGCCTCCCGAAAACACAGACCTGCAATGAAGCAGACGCCGGTACGCCGGCACCACGAAAGGAATCACATGAACAAGCGCACCTTCGGCGTCATCGCGGCGGCGGGAGTCGTCGCCCTGGGGCTGGCCGCCTGCAGCTCAGGGGCGGGCGGCAGCCCGTCCGGCTCTGGAACGGACAGTGCCTCGATGCCGACTGTCAAGATGATGGTCGGCGGCATCGACAAGCAGATCTACCTCCCGTACCAGCTCGCCCAGAGTCTGGGGTATTACAAGAAGTACGGCGTGAACATGGAGCTGTCGACCGAGCAGAACGGCGGCGTCGGGGCCGAGGAGGCCATGGCGTCCGGGCAGGTGGACATGGCGGGCGCCTGGTACATCCACACGGTCGACTTCCAGTCGAAGGGCAAGGACGTCATCAACCTGGTGCAGCTGTCTGGGGCCCCGGGCGAACGCGTGATGTGCAGCCCGAAGGCCGGAGTGACCTCCGCCGCCGACTTCAAGGGCAAGAACATGGGCGTCACCGACCTGGGCTCCGGAACCGACGAGCTCACCCAGTTCCTCGCGGCGAAGGCGGGGGTCGACAAGAAGCAGTACAACACGATCGCCGTGCACGCCGGCTCGACCGCGATCGCGGCCATCCAGCGCGGCAGCGCCGACTGCGTCATGACCACGCAGCCGACGGTGGGGGCGCTCACCACGCAGAAGCTCGCCGTCACCGGCGTCGACCTCGCGACGACGAAGGGCGCGACGAAGGCGCTCGGCGGCGCCTGGCCCGCAGCCGGCCTCCTCGCGAACGCGAGCTGGGTGAAGAGCCACGAGGATGCGGCCCAGAAGGTGGTGGACGCCCTCGTCGCGACCATGCACTGGATCTCCTCCCACAGCGCCGCAGACATCGCCGACAAGCTGCCGCAGGACTTCGTCCAGAACGCCACGATCACCAAGCAGCAGTACATCGCGGGGCTGACCACCGACAAGGGCCAGTTCCTCCCCGACGGCATCATGCCCGCCGGCGGCCCGAAGGTCATCTTCGACATGGAGAAGACCCTCGGCCTCGACACCTCGAAGGTGAAGATCTCCGACACGTTCACCAACAAGTACGCGGACGCGGCGAACAAGCTCGAAGGCTTCACCCCCACCACGAAGCCGGCCGGCGCGGACGGCTGACCCGAACCCGGAGGACCGGCCCGCTCCAGCCATCCACAGCTGGCCGGTCCTCCGTGCTTCCTGGGCCATCGCTCTCTCTTAGAGGCACCTTGGGATGAGGGGTGGACACTGGGCCGCATGTTCTCGCACGCCTCCATCCCGCTCCTCGACGCGTCGGCCTGGCTGCACGCCTTCGGGCCGTGGGTGCTCGTCGGCATCGCCGTGGTCGTCTTCATCGAGTCCGGCGTGCTCTTCCCGTTCCTGCCGGGGGACTCGCTGCTCATCACCGCGGCGATCCTGGCCCCGCAGCTCGGCATCCAGGTGTGGCAGATCGCGGTCGTGGCCGTCGTCGCCGCGTTCGCCGGCGATCAGGCGGGCTACTGGATCGGCAAGCGCTTCGGCCGCGGACTGTTCAAGCCCGATGCCCGGGTGCTGAAGACGGAGCGCCTCGAGGCCGCGGAGGCGTTCTTCGCGAAGTACGGCGGACCGTCGCTGGTGCTCGGCCGCTTCGTGCCCTTCGTGCGCACCTACGTGCCGCTCTCGGCCGGCATCGCCGCGATGCCGTACCGCCGCTTCCTGGTCTGGAACGCGCTGGGCGGCGTCAGCTGGGTGATCGTGATGGTCCTCGTCGGGGTACTCCTCGGAGGGATCCCGTTCGTGGCGAACAACATCGACGTCCTGATGATCGTCGTCGTGGTGATCTCGGTCGCACCCATCGTGATCAGCGCGGTCCGCCGCCGCCGGCTGCGCGCGCGGAGCGACCAGGAGTAGCCACCGCCTTCCCTTCGCGGGGGCCGCGCGTACGGTCGGCGCATGAGCATCCATCTCGTCACCTTGACGCCTCAGCAGTCGCTCGGGATCCCGGTCGCGCTGGTCGGCTCGGTGTTCCTGGCGGTCGGGGCGCAACTCCAGCAGCGCGGAGTGGCGAAGGTCGAGACCCAGCGGCCGGATGGCGAGCGTCGCGGCCTCGGGGTCGGCCAGCTGCTCGCACTGGCGAGGCGCCCGTCCTGGCTTCTGGGAACGCTGTGCCTGGGGCTGGCCATCCTGTTCCAGCTCTTCAGCCTGTTCCTGGCCCCGCTGACCGTCGTTCAGCCGCTGGGGGCGCTGGCGCTGGTGATCACGGCGGTCCTCAACGCCCGCCTCACCAAGGTGAGGCTCGACGCGCGGGCGATCCGCGCCCTCGCTCTGTGTGTGGCCGGTGTGGGCCTGTTCGTCGTCGTCGCGGCGCTCACGACCTCGACCCTCCCGATCCGGGAGCCGCAGCTGATCGCGATCGTTGTCATCCTCGCCATCGTCCTGGTGTGCTTCGGCGTGTGTTTCTGGCTGCTGCGGAAGCGCCTCTCGCGGTTCTTCTACGTCGTCGCGGCCGGGGTGCTGTTCGGGTTCGTCGCCACGCTCGCCAAGGTGCTCATCGGCCGCATCCAGACGATCGTGCAGGCGCACTTCCAGCTCGTGGCCGCCGACTGGCTCACCCTCGTCTGCGTGGCCGGACTGATCGCCGCGGCCGTGCTCGGCACGTTCTTCGTCCAGACGGCCTACGCGTCGGGACCGCCGGATGTGGTCGTCGCCGGCCTGACGGTGATCGATCCGATCGTCGGGGTCACCATCGGAGTCGTCGTGCTCGGGGAGGCCGCGCACGCACCGCTCTGGGCGGGCGTCGTGTTCGTCGTCGGGGGACTCATCGCCGTCTACGGCGTGATCGAGGTCTCGCGCAGCGGAGCCCGGCTGCGTTCCAGCGAGGACGGCGCGGATTCGCAACCGCGGGAACCGTCGGTGGAGGGAGCGTGACCGTTCCGGCCCGCGCTCGCCTCAGACGCCGGCGGCGGTCACGATCGCGTCGGTGAGGAAGCCGGCGACGACGCCGGCGAGAATGAACCACGAGACCAGGGTCTTCAGACCGGAGCGGCGTGCGACTGCGAGCATCTCGATGATCACGTACAGGATCGAGCCGGCGGCGAGCCCGAGGAAGGCGACAGAGACGATCTCGCTGGTGAACGCCTGCCCGATGAGGGTGCCGACGAAGGTCGGCCCTCCTCCGATCACGCCGAGCAGCGCGAGCTGTCCCCAGGAGGGCTGTGTCCCGGTGAGCGGCGCCACGATGCCGAAGCCCTCTGTCGCGTTGTGCAGGCCGAAGCCGATGACGAGCAGCACGGCGAAGGCCAGTTCACCCTGGGCCGCGGCGGCGCCGATGGCGAGGCCCTCTGCGAAGTTGTGGAGGCCGATCCCGATCGCGATGGTCAGGGCGAGCCGGCGCGCGGCGACGGTGGGGTCGGCGACCGGCGGTGCCGCGACGGCCAGGCCGACGCCGCCCGGCGCCTGACCTGCTCCCGGCCCGTCGGGGCGAGGCGCCCCGCCCCGACCTGTCGCCGCGGCCGCGGAGCGCAGGGCGAGGAATCGGTCGAGCGAGGTGAGCCCGACGAGTCCGATGCCCAGGCAGACCGCCATGAGAAGCCCCGTTCCGAGGGCGAGGGGGATGTCGTGGGTGCCGAGCGCGGCGTCGACGGGTGCCCACGCCTGCGAGAGCACGTCCCAGACCAGGAAGATCAGGATGCCGGTCGCGCCCGCGTTGAGGGCCGTCTTGAGCACCGGCGACCGGCTCTTGAGGCGCCCAACCGGAAGCCCCAGGAAGATCGTCAGGCCCGCGAGGGCGCCGAGGGCGATGATGCTGGGCGTGGACATGGAACTCCTGACAAAGCGGACGAGTGCGCGCTCAATCCTAAGGTAAGCCTACCCTTACCGTCCAACGGGCGACCGCAGCGTCTCCGACGGGTGCTCCCCGAACGCGTCGCGGTACGCCGCGGCGAATCGCCCCAGATGGAGGAAGCCCCACCGGGTGGCCGCGTCCGTCACGCTGTCGGTTCCGGGGGCGGCGCGGGTCAGGTCCTCCCTGACCCGCGCCAGGCGGATCGTGCGCAAGTACGCCATCGGCGTCGTGTCGAGCGACCGGCGGAAGCCCTGCTGGAGGCTGCGTGCGCTTACCGCGACCTCGGCGGCCAGGCCGGCAATGGTCCACGGACGCGCCGGGTCGGCGCGCAGCAGCTCGACCGCACGTGAGACCGGCCGCACGCCGGGCGCGGCAGCCGGGATGCGGAGCGCCGCCGAGTGGTTGTGTGGCTGGGCGAACAAGAGGGACTGGATGATGGACTGCTCCAGCCGCAGCCGGGCGAGGGGATGTGTCAGCGGCCCGGCGTCCATCTCGGAGGCTCCGTCGATCATCGCCAGCGCCTGCACCATCATTCGGCCACCCGGGCCGGTCAGGTCGAACTCGCTTGTGTACTCGAGGGGGCGGCCGGTCTCGTGCCCGAGCAGGCGTGCGAGCTCGAGGTGGAGCTCGTCGCCCGGGATCATCACCGACAGCTGCGCGAATCCCGCGCTGCAGTCCAGTCGCACCGGCTTCCCCGGCGTGAAGACCCCGGCGGTGCGCGCGTCGGCGTGGACCTCCGGCCCCATCCCGGCCCGCATCACCGCGCAGCCGTCCACGGGGACGTTGAGGTGGTAGTTCTCCGCCTCCGCCGTCTCGATCCAGACCTCGTGCGTGAACCGCATGAAGCCGCATGTCACACGGCCGACGGTGAGGGCGTTGAGAGTCATCTCGACGTTGCCGGAGGCCGGCGTGGAGGGGAACTCGACCGGGAGGAAGACCTCCGAGAGTGCGTGCCTGGCCTCGTCGGTCCCGCGGCCCGCCGCCACGCGGTGGGCCGCGAAGAACTCGGTGGGATGCGGAAGCACGCGGCGATTCTAAGCAACCGCCGGAAAGCGGCCGGCGCACTCGGCGCCGGGGTATTCGCGTACCGGACAGCGGGTTGTTCGGGGGCCGCGCGGTTCGCCTACCGGACAGGGGCGCGCGTTCGGCGGATAGCCGCCCGCCGGGGGCCGCCCTACCGTGAAAAGACGGTCGACGTGTCCGACCGCGGGCACGGTGGCCCTCCCCTTCGGGTGGGGCGGGCCGCCGTGCAGCCCCCTGTCCGCCACCCGAAGAGGTTGGACCACGATGATCGAGCCGAACCAGATGACGCGGCCCCGCTGGTGTCCACGCTGCCTCACGCGCATGCGGGTCAGCCGCAACCCGTACTACGGGGTCGGACTCGCCGTCCACCAGCACCTGTCCAGCTGCCCGAAATGCGGATTCGTCGAGTTCATACGCGGAGTCCCGCGGAGGGCCACAGCCCCGGAGGTCACCGAGCCGCCGGCACCGACGTCCTTCGCCCACCGCGTGCGGGCGTTCGCCGCGCGGGTGCTCACCGCGCCGCGCTGGGGGGCGGGCCGGCAGCCGCAGCCCTGACCGCGCCCGTCCGGATGCGCGACGGCGGGCGGCGGCATCCCGGTCTCGCGGATGCCGCCGCCCGTCGTGGCCGCCGTCAGGCGTTCGCCCCGGCCGGGTGGAGGACGACCTTCGTCCAGCCGTCGTCGCGGTTGTCGAAATGCTCGTACGCGTCGGGCGCTTCGTCCAGGTTCAGCTCGTGGCTGACGATCCAGGAGGGGGTGGCCTTGCCCGCGGCGACGAGGTCGCGCAGCCGCCGGTTGTACTTCTTCACCGGTGCCTGACCGCTGCCCATCGACTGGCCGCGGAACCAGAACTGGCCGAAGTCGAACGCGATCTCGCCCTGCTTCGCCAGCTCGTCGGAGGCGCCCGGGTCCTGCGGGACGTACACGCCGACCACACCGAGCGTGCCGGTGAACCGCACGGACTGCACCAGGCGGTTGAGCGTCATGTTCGGATGCTCGTGGCCTTCGACATCGTGCGCCTGGTACCCGACGCACTCGCAGCCGTTGTCGGCGCCGAGCCCCATGGTCAGCTCGGTGACCGCCTCCACCGGGTCGACCTTCGAGTCGTCGATCGCGATGGCTCCGATCTCCTCCGCCAGCTTCAGCCGGTCGGGGTGGCGGTCCACCACCATCACCCTGCTTGCGCCCTTGAGGGTCGCCGAGTACGCGGCCATCAGGCCGACCGGGCCCGCGCCGTAGATCACCGTCTGGTCTCCCGGCTTCACCTGCGCCATCTCGGTGGCGTGATAGCCGGTCGGGAAGATGTCGGCCAGCATCACGTAGTCCGACTGCTTCTCCTCGGCGTCCTCGCCCAGCCGCAGGCAGTTGAAGTCGCCCCACGGCACCCGCAGCAGGTCGGCCTGGCCGCCCGCCCACGGTCCCATGTCGGCGAACCCGTATGCGGCGCCCGCCCACTCCTTCTTGGGCTGCGCGGTCAGACAGTAGTTGGTGAGGCCGCGCTCGCAGTTCTTGCAATGCCCGCACGCGACGTTGAACGGCAGGACGACGTACTCGCCTACCTGCACCTTGTCCACGCCATCGCCGACCTCGACCACCCGGCCCAGGTTCTCGTGGCCGAACCAGCGCCCGGTCTCGAAATCGGTGCGGCCCTCGTACATGTGCAGATCCGATCCGCAGATGTTCGTCGAGGTGATCTGCACCAGGACGTCGGTGGGCCGCTCGATGCGGGCGTCCGGGACATCCTGGACGCTCACCTGGCGCGGTCCGTCGTACACCACTGCTTTCATTGCTTCTTCCCTCCATCGTTCGATTGGACGGGAACGGCGCTGCTCATCCCCGATTCGGGCGTCGCTCCGCTACCGCACGTACCGTAGGCGCGGATTTTCCCGGGGGACCCGGTTGACAAACCCCGTCTTCCGATTCAGGAGGCGGTGGGCAGCCCCTCCTGCAGGAGGGCTGTGATCGTCGCCGCCGCAGAATCGGGTGGAGTGCCGTGCCCGACGAGCTGCATCCCCGCGTTCAACAGCCCCTGCACGAGCGCGGTGTACGTGTCGGTGTCCGCCACCCCGGCCTCCCGCAGCAGCGCCGAGAGCGGGGTGAGGAGGGTGGTGTGCAGGGCCATGATGTCCTCCCGGCTGCTGGGGGAGAGCTCTGCCTGCTGCAGCGTCGCGGCGATGTCGTGCCGACCGTCCGCCGTCATCCGCATGACGGCCCGGACGTACGCGTGGAGCCGGTCCGCCGGCGGCACCGCCTGCACGGCGTCGTCGATCTCGGCGGCCCACCGATCGAATGCGGCGAGGGCGACGGCCGTCAGGATGTCGTCGCGCGAGCCGAAGTACTCGTAGAAGCTGGAGCGTGCCAGGCCCGCCCGCTCGGCCACCGCGCGTGGCGTGACCCCCGCCAGGCCGGCCTCGGACAGCAGCTCTTCCGTCGCCGTCAGGAGCGCCGCGCGTTGTGCGGCGCGGTGGGCCGCGACGGTCGGGGCGGAGATCTTCGGCACCCCGCAATTATGCCTCCCGCGGGTCAGGAGGCGGCGCGGGCCGGCGCGGTCAGGAGTGCTCCTCCACGTACTCCTCTGGGTCCTGGTCACGCGGGGTGACGCCGCGCGCCGCGTGCTCGGACTCGAAGGCGAGGAAGGCGACCGCCATCCGGTGCCGCTCCTCGCGGTCGAGGTGGCGGCGGATGTCGGTGAGTCCCTGCCGCTCCTCCTCGGCCATGTGGTCGCTGTTGACCTCGTTGACCTCGGCGATCGCCTTCAGCCACTCCACCGAGCCGACCCGCTGGCCGCCGACGCCCGCGATGGCGTCGCGGATCTCGTTGTGATCGTGGATGGCGTCCTCCGTCTCCTCCTGCGGCGACTCCTTCTCGACGAGGTCGCGTTGCAGCTTCACCAGCCGCGGGTAGAACAGCTCCTCCTCCGCCTTCGCGTGCACTTCGAGCAGGATGCGGAGCCGGTTCCAGACCGCGGACAGCGCCTCCTGCTCGGTCGGCTCGATCTCTTCGAGCATGGCGAACATCCGCCGCTGCTCGTGGTGGTCGGAGAGGATCACCTCGGTGATGTCCACGTCTGCTCCTTCGCTCCGGGTGCGATCTGCGGTGCACGCTACTCCGCCGCGGGCCCCGGCGGATCGGCCGGACCCTGCGGAAACCGACAGGAAGCCCGGCGCCGCGACTGGCGGCCGCCTCATTGCGGGACTGTGTTATGCAAACATAAGTGTGAGAAACGCCTCATGGCTCTGTAGCCTGATGTGATGACAACAACGTCACCAGCACTGCCCGAGCGGAACCGACGTCAGGCGATCCTGTTAGGGCTTTCAGTCGCTCTCTGCCTACTCACGGCGCTGACGCTGATCCTGATCACTATCCCCGGCGGTACAGGAATCGGCGACCCATTCCAGGTCAGCCGGTCTGCGCTTGCGGCATTCGCTGTCGCCGTCATCGTCGTCGGCATCACCACTGCGTCTCTCGCCATGGCAACCGCTGGACCGTCAGGAAAACGCGCAATCACCTCGATGTCGCTCGTGCTCAGCTCAGCGAGCGTCGGCGCTATGGTTGCGTTGCTTCCGAGCCTCGTCCGGCTCTGACCACTGCACAGGAAGGGCCCCGCCCCTCGAAGGCGCGCCCGCCGGCCGCTACACTCGCGCTGTGCCGACCCCCTCGCCCGCGCAGCTTCCCCGCACGGCGCCGGTCGTCGCCGCCGCGGTTCTCGTGTGCTGCTACGCCACAGGTCTCCTCGTCCTGGCCGTCGCGCTCGTCGTCGCATGGGTCACCGGGCAGGGGACGATCGGCAACCTCGGCAGCAACGCCGCCAACCGGGGCGTCGCGTTCCTCATCGTCGCCTGCCTCGCAGGCGCGCTCCTCCTCGTTCTCGGAGCCCGCGGCGCGTGGCGCGGCCGCAGGGGACTGCCCGCGATGATCCCGCTCGCCGTCGTTGCCGTCGTCGGCTGCATCGGGGAGCCGATCGACATCGCCTCCGGCAACCCGCTCGGCGACAACCTGATCGGGGCCGCGATCATCGTCGCCGCCGTCGTGCCAATCGTCCTTCTGCTTCTGCCGCGGCGTGCGTGGGCGCATCCGTCGGAGGGATGAGCGGGGCGTCGTCGCCTTCCGGTCGTCTCTAGGACCGCGCGGCCGTGTCCTGTCCGACCGCGATCCCGGTCGCTGCGCCCAGCCGACGGGCCTCCGCGTCGAGTGCCTCGCCGCGCACGAAGCCGGGAACGCCCCTCCGGAACGTCATCAGGTGGACGGTGATGCGTCCGTGTGCCTGGCCGTCGCGGCAGACGAGGTCCAGGGTCGGGACGATCCGGGCGCCGGCCTGCGCAGAGCCGATCCCGATGCGCTCGATCGCCTCGACCGGGAACCGCGCGACGACGTGCGGCCGGCGCCAGCCGCGGACGAAGCGGACCTCCTGCCGGTCGCCGACGATGGCCATGTAGGAGCCGGGCACCAGCCGCGTCCGCTCCCCGGTCGACGCGACGGCGAAGGCGTTGGCGCTCTCCACCAGGGCGGGATCGGTCGGTACCGTCGCGAGGAACGCGCCGGGATACTCCCGCGCGAGCGTCCGCGTCCGTACGCGGATGAGCCACGCGTAGAGCTCGAACAGCAGCACCACGAGCAGGAGGACTCCGCCGACGATGAGGGAGACGCCGGAGATCACCTCGAACCAGCTGAGCCCCTCCGCATGCGCGGCGAACGCCCGGCCCACGAAGCCCAGCACCGCCAGCGTGAGAGCAGCCGTGTAGCCGATCGCCGATGCCGTCGAGATGCGTTTCGGCCGGGGGCTCGTCATGGCGTCATCCTGGCAGAACCGCCGGTGGGATGCGCCCTCGCGAGCGGTGACCTGTGGGCTCTCTCAGGCGGCGGTTCCCGCTGGGCCCGCCGGTTGGGCGGAGTCCAGCAGGTTCGCGTGGTCGCGTGCGTACCGCCGTGCCCGCTGAATGCGGACGAGGTAGTAGGGGGTGAAGAAGGCGAGGAAGGCCACCAGCGCGATGGTGAGGCCGATGGTGAAGACGGGGGAGAGGTGGGAGTGCGTACCGCCGTCGAGGAGACGCGCCTGCTGCATGAGGAGCGCGAGGTAGAGCATGCCGAGGTAGGTGAGGCTGAAGCCGAGGACGGTCGGTGCCAGGGCCGCGTACCTCGCCGCCGCCACCTGTTCGCCCGGGTCGAGCTGCATGTCCTTGCGGCCGAGCACCTCCCGGCTCACGCGGCGCATGGCTCCGAGGTCGCTGCCGACGGTCTCCCGCAGCCGTTTGTTGAGCGGGAAGGTGACCGCGAGGGCGGCGATGCCGCCGGCCAGGAACGCGAACTGCAGCGCCAGGCTGAGCTCGGTCGCCACCCCGTCCGCCGGGTCGGCGAGGAAGCCGAGGAAGACGACGAGCCCGACCACGACGGCGAGGGCGAAGACCCCCGCGACGATCAGGATCCGCTTGCGCAGGTCGCGGGCGTCGACGGCGGCGAACGGCCGCCGCGTCGCCTCGCGGGACGACGTGTATCGCCGGAGTGCGCGGCCGACCGCGAGGGCGAGCACGGTGAGCACGGCACCGCCGCCGATGAACAGGACCGCCAGCCAGGGCGGCGCCGGCGTCAGCACCGCGTACACCACGACGGCCACGCCGGACAGCGACTCCAGGCCGAGGACCACCCACAGGAAGCGCCGGAACGAGCGCCGTCCCGCGTCCGACACGTCCACATCCCAGTAGGTGGTGAGCGAACCGAGCAGCAGCGGTCCGTAGACGAACACCGTGAGCGGCACGATCGCCAGGAGCTCCACCCCGCTGAGGCGATGGGCGGAGTGGGCGACGATGAGGAACGTTCCCCCCATGATCAGCGCCGTAGCGATGACGACCGCTGCGATGAACGCGAAGACCTTCACGTCGACTCTCCCTCGACCGGTGGACGGACCTGCCCGATCGAACACCCCCTTCGGCCCGCGGACAAGGGCTAAATGAGTTTCGATCAGTTATGTGAGCCTCACTGCATCAGCAGGGTGATGGACGAAATGTTCAAGGAGCTCGATGCGGTCCGCCGCAGCGATCCGGCCGGTCCGGTAGACGCTGAGCTCCTGGAGGCCGAGCGGCGGCTCCTGACAAAGATCAGTGAGCGCTACCGCAGACCGGGCGGGTGGGAATCGGTACTGACAGTCGTGCTTGGCCTGATCCCCGTCGCCCAGCTCGTCGTAGAGGGAGTCTCCGGCGAGCACCCGCTCGATGTCACGCTGGCTCATGGAGAGAATGTGGCAACCTGCTACACCACCCGCTCCCCGAAGTCGATGTGGTGGCCCTGCAGCCACATCATCGCCTGCCCGCCATCCTTCTGCGCCGCGCGGAAGCGGCCGGGGAGGATGGCGTCGCGGATCACCCGGACGATCGGGCCGGCCGCCTTCTCGGCGGATGCCTTGTGGCCGTCCGCCACGATGCGTTCCACGCGGTCCCGGCGCAGCGCGACGAAGGTGTGGAAGGCCGACGCGGTGTCCGGCCGGTCGCGCAGGCACTGCGCCAGGATGACGGCGTCCTCGAGCGACATCGACGCTCCCTGGCCCGCGGCCGGGGAGGTGGCGTGCGCGGCGTCGCCGATGACGATCATCCGGGAGCCGTCGTGCCACGTCTTCACGACGGGCATGTCGTAGGTCGCCCAGCCGGTGAGGGGTCCGGGTGCCGCGTCGATGATGGCGGATGCGGGCCCCGTGTCGCCGTCCATCAGCTCGTGCAGCCGGCGGCGCCACTCCGCGTCGGTCATTCCGGAGAGCACCCCGCGCTCGGGCTCCGTCTTCATCGGCGGGTTGGCGAACCAGATCGTGCCGCCGTCCGGGGTGTTCATCCAGGCGAAGAAGCAGCGCGTGCCGAACTGCATGCGGAAGTCGCGCGGGGGCGCATCCACGGTGAAGTCGGGGATGTAGCCGCCGATGTTGAGCACCGGCACGTAGCGCGGGTCCGGTACGGACGGATCGATGATGCGGCGGACGGTCGAGTGGATGCCGTCGGCGCCGATCAGGATGTCGCCGGTCGCCTCCGTCCCGTCGTCGAACCGGGCGATCACGCCGGAGCCGGTGCTGCGCGCCCCGGTCAGCCGTTTGCCGTGGTGCACGACGACCCCGTGGTGGCGCGCCATGTCGGCCAGCGCGACGAAGAGCTGCGCCCGCGGCATCATCCGCGAGGTGAGCCCGTCGGGCCGGCGGAAGGCCATCGGGATGGTGCCCAATCCGCGTCCCTTCCCGTTGACGAAGCTCATGGTGTCGACGGGGTAGCCGAGGTGCTCGACCCATTCGCCCGCGTCGATCGCGCGCAGGGCGTCGAGGCCGTTGGCCTGGAAGTTGAGCCATGACCCGCGCTGGTCGGCATCCGCGGGCTGCTGCTCGAAGATCTCGACGTCCATCCCGATCTTCCGGAGTGCGACGGCGACCGTCGGTCCCGCGATCCCTGCGCCGATGACGAGTGCTGTGGTCATGAGGGGAGCCCCTTCGTGTAGTCTCTTGATTATCAAGAGATCGTACGAGGGGATAGTTTGAATGTCAAATGACTTGACCGTCAAAACACATTCGGTCGGCCGGGCGATCCAGGAGTACCAGGCCGCCGTCGACGACTTCGACCGCGAGACCGCGCGGGTCCTGGGGGTCAACGCCACCGACCTGCGCTGCCTGGAGATCCTCGTGACCGAGCCCGACGCGGAGATCACCCCGCGCACGATCGCGCTGCGGCTGCGGCTGACGACGGGCAGCGTGACGACGATGCTCGACCGCCTGGAGCAGGCGGGCTACGTCGAGCGCGCGCGGCACGAGACCGACAAGCGCAAGGTGCTCGTGCGAGCGACACCGCTCGTGCGCGAACGCACCGGGGCGATCATCGGGCCGCTGCTCCGCGACGGCCAGGCGGACGTCATCGCCCACTTCACCGCGGAGGAGCTCGACGCGGTCGAGCGGTTCCTCGTGCGCGCGACGGAGGTGCAGCGCCGCCACACCGCGCGGCTGGCGGAGTCGGCGGCGGAGTCCACCTAGGCGGGCGCCGGCCCGACGCCGGCGTGCCGGCCGCCGTCGCCCTCCTCGTCCTCCGTCTCCTGCGCCGCGGTGCCCGGATCGCTGCCGCGTGCCACCCGCACCATCGCGGACACCATCGCGTTGCCGACCGCGATCAGCGGGACGGCGAACAGCGCACCGGGCACACCGGCCAGGCCGGTGCCCGCGGCGACGCCGACGACGACGGCGAGCGGGTGCACCTTCACCGCGCTGCCGACCAGCAGCGGCTGCATGACATGAGCCTCCAGAAGGTGGACGAGCAGCACCCCGGCGAGCATGATGAGCGCCTGGATGGGGCCTGCGAAGACCAGGGCGATGCCGACCGCGATGATGCCCGACACGATCGCTCCGATGACCGGGATGAACGAGAACAGCAGCACGATCACACCGATCGGGATCGCGAGCGGCAGCCCGAGGAAGAACGCGACCAGCCCGATCCCGACGCCGTTGACGACCGCGACGAGGATCTGGACGCGCACGAAGCTGGTCAGCGTGCGCCATCCCGCCTCGCCCCCGGCCTGCAGCGCCGGCTGCCCGGACCGCGGGAACAGGTGCGTGATCCAGCGCCAGATGCCGCCTCCGTCGATCAGGAGGAAGATCGTCGCGAAGATCGCGATCAGGGTGTCCGCGAGGATGTGCCCGGTGGTGGACCCCACCTTGACGGCCCCGCCGAGGAGGACGCCGCTGTCCTTCTGCGCCAGCGTCCCGGCGTCGCGCACGTACCCGGCGAACTGCGTGTCGCTGATGCTCCACGGCGGCTGCCGGAGGGTGTCGCGCACGCGGTTGAAGGCGGCGACGGAGTCCTTCTCCAGTTGCGGCAGCCCGGCGCGCACCTGCCAGGTGACGAGGAGGATCAGGCCGGCGACGATCCCGGCGAAGACGAGCAGGCTGACCAGGATCGCCGCCCACTTCGGCCAGCCGTGCCGCATCAGGAGCGCGACCGCCGGCTGCAGCAGCGCCGCCACGAGCAGCGCCACCAGCACGGGCACCACGATCTCGTGGAAGGTCAGCACGAGGTAGACGACCACGCCGGCGAGCGCGACGATGACGAGAAGCCGCCATGACCACTCGGAGGCGGTGCGCACGCCCGAGGGGATGGACGACTCGCGCGCGGGCCGGGTGTCCCCGGCCGAGCGTGGGGTGGAGAAGGTGGCCATGGGGACTCCCTGCGATCGGTCGCCCGAGCATACGCCGGGACGAGCGCCGCGTCGGCGGGTGCCTCTCCCGGCTTTCAGGAGGCGAGCGGCCGGTCCTCCGCCGCGGCGGCCTCGACGGGGTTGATCTCGGCCCACACGGCGTCGAGCGACAGGCCGAGAACGGAGGCGATGGCCGCGATCGTCGGGAAGGCCGGCGTCGCGACGCGCCCCGATTCGATCTTGCGGAGGGTCTCGGGGCTCACTCCCGCGTCCAGTGCGACCTGGAGCATCGAGCGCTCGCCGCGGGCGCGGCGGATGAGGTCGCCGAGCCGTCGGCCGCGCTCGACCTCGTCGGGGGTGAGGGGCAGCCGGACCATGTCCCCATCCTAGCGCAGCGCGCCAATTTCTATACCGGTATAGTTATTGGCATGATCGAGATTCTCACGCCCGATGAGGTCGCGCGCGCCCGGCGGACCGGGCGGCTGGTGGCCGACATCCTCCAGGACCTGAAACGGCGCAGCACCGTCGGCGCCACCCTGCTCGACCTCGATCGGCGGGCGCAGGCAATGATCGAGGTGGCCGGGGCCGAATCCTGCTACGTCGACTACGCGCCGTCCTTCGGCCGCGGACCGTTCGGCCACTACGTCTGCACGGCGGTCAACGACGCCGTGCTGCACGGGATGCCGCACGACTACGCGCTCGCCGAGGGCGACCTCCTGACCCTCGACCTCGCCGTCTCCCTCGACGGCGTCGCCGCCGACGCGGCCATCAGCTTCCTGGTCGGCGACACACGGCCCGCCGAGAGCGTCGCACTGATCGACGCGACCGAGCGCGCCCTGGCGGCCGGCATCGCCGCGGCCCGCCCCGGCGCGCGCATCGGCGACCTGTCGCACGCGATCGGCACCGTGCTCACGGAGGCGGGCTACCCCATCAACGGGGAGTTCGGCGGCCACGGCATCGGCAGCACGATGCACCAGGACCCGCACATCCCCAACGACGGCCGCCCGGGCCGCGGCTACCGCCTCCGCCCCGGCCTGCTGCTCGCCCTGGAGCCGTGGGTGATGGCCGGGACCGACCGGCTGGTGGTGGACGCCGACGGCTGGACGCTGCGCAGCGCGACGGGTTCGCGCACGGCCCACAGCGAGCACACGATCGCGATCACCGAGACGGGGGCCGAGATCCTGACGCTGCCTGGATGAATCCACTGTCGGATACCTCTCGAGGATGACGACACGGCGGCCCGGCGGGCGCATCCTCGGAGCATGTGGATCCGTCGAACGCTGACCGCGGCCGCCGCCTACGCGCTGTTCGCGCTGGCGCTGGGCACCGTCTTCTTCGTCGTCCAGCACAACGGCCGCAGTGCCGTCGAGGATGCGCCGCGCGCGCTGCTCTCGTCGGCGGCCGCAGCCTCCACCGCGTCCGACCGGGTCGACCTCGCCAGCTACAGCGGCGTGTTCTGGGTGCGCTACGACGCGTCCGACCAGCCGGTCGCGGGCGATGCATACCTGGGGGGACGTGCGGCGGAGGTCCCGCCCGGCGTGCTCGACACCGCCCGGCACGGCGACGAAGACGCGGTCACCTGGCAGCCGGAGCCCGGACTGCGGTTCGCGATCGTCGCCGAGTCGGCCCCGCACGGGCAGGTCGTCGTTGCGGGCCAGTCGCTCCAGCGCACGGAGCTGCGCGCGACGCAGACGCTGGTGGTCGTGGTGCTCGCCCTCGCCGGCGGCCTCGTCCTCGTCGCCGCTGCCGTCCTCATCGA
>Ga0209563_100289_pt1 | contig 21063 bp, 17 predicted proteins | sample AraplaCvi_mMF_r2_FD_184271 | JGI IMG/M metagenome (GOLD analysis project Ga0209563, IMG submission 184271) | Arabidopsis root microbial communities from North Carolina, USA - plate scrape CL_Cvi_mMF_r2 (SPAdes) (version 2) | ecosystem: Host-associated > Plants > Roots > Endosphere | place: USA... | reverse complement strand
CTCGGAAGTGACCATGCCGTTATTTCAGGTCAGCCATGCCGAGCAGTTGGACAAGGACCTGTATGGCATGGTCTACGGCGGCTATCTGGAGTCGATGTTTGCCGGCGTCGGCGGTGAGGTGCTGTTCCGGCCGACCGGCGAGCGCTGGTCGGTGGGGGCGGATCTGAACTATGTGCGCCAGCGCGAGTTCGACCAGGGTTTCGGCCTGCGCGACTACTCGGTCTGGACCGGGCACATCACTGGCTACACCGACTTGCCCTACGACACGCTGGCTGCGGTCAGCGTCGGCCGTTACCTGGCGGGCGACTGGGGCGGTACGCTGGACATCTCTCGCGAGTTCTTCAACGGCGTGCGTTTCGGCGCCTGGGCGACGATCACCACGGCTGGCAGCGCCGAGTACGGGGAGGGTAGTTTCGACAAGGGTATCTACCTGTCGATCCCGTTCGACGAAATGATGAGCATGTCGACCATGCGCCGCGCCAATCTGGTCTGGGCCCCGCTGACCCGTGACGGCGGCGCCAGGCTCAATCGCAGCTTCCAGCTGCACTCGATGACCGATAGCCGCGAGGGTGACATGTTCTACCGCAACTTCTCGAAGATTACCGAGTAAACCCGGAGCCTGCTCGGGACCTGTGGGAGCGGGCAAGCCACGCTCCCACAGTGGTTCGGGGGTGAAGCAAATATCTTGATCTACACCCCAATTCCTGTGAGAGCGGGCTTGCCCGCGAAGGCGTCGGCACATTAAACATTTGTGCTGCCTGACCCACCGCTATCGCGGGCAAGCCACGCTCCCACAGTGGAACGGGGTGAGGCGAATATCTCGATCCATACCGAGATCCCCTGTGGGAGCGGGCTTGCCCGCGAAGGCGCCGGCACATTCAGCATATGTGCTGCCTGGCCCACCGCTTTCGCGGGCAAGCCACGCTCCCACAGTGTTTTGTGGTGAGGCACATATCCCGATCCATGCCGAGATCCCCTGTGGGAGCGGGCTTGCCCGCGAAGGCGTCGGCACTGCCACCCTCGCAACCGCCTGATCCCACCACTAAATCCCGCCCACAAAAAAGGGGACTTTCGTCCCCTTGCGGTATCGCCTGGCTTGTCACCAGTCCATCAATAAATATCTTTCGACAACAGCGTAAACGGCGTCTTCACCAGGATCTTCAGATCCAGCCACAACGACCAGTTGTTGATGTAATGCAGATCCATCTCCACCCGACGCTGCATCTTGTCGAGGGTGTCGGTCTCGCCACGGCAGCCGCTGATTTGCGCCAGGCCGGTGATGCCCGGTTTGATTCGGTGACGAGCCATGTACGCGAGGATTTTTCCCGAGTAGTAGTGGTTGTGCGCGACAGCGTGAGGACGCGGGCCGACCAGGGCCATCTGCCCCTGCAGCACGTTGAACAACTGCGGCAGCTCATCCAGAGAGGTGCGGCGGATGAAGCGCCCGACGGCGGTAATCCGCGAATCATTGCGGCTGGCCTGGATCACCTCGCGGTCATCGTGCACGCGCATCGAGCGGAATTTCCACACCTGAATCACCTTGCCGTTCCAGCCGTGGCGATCCTGCTTGAAAAATACCGGCCCTGGCGAATTGATCTTCACCGCCAGCGCGATGAACAGCAGCACCGGGCTCAACAGAATGATCGCCAGCAGCGCCACGCCTTTTTCCACCAGACTTTTGCTCAGCGCAGCAGTAGGGCGGCTGGTCAGCGGGCTTTCGTTGAGGCAGATTGCCGGCAGACCATCCACGACCTTCACCGAGTGGTTGAGCAGGGTCAGACTGTTCAAGTCCGGCACCCAGACCACATCAACGTTGGCCCCGAGCAAATCGACGTACATCGCTTCGATTTTCGCCGCTTCCGCCAGCGGCAAGGTGATGTACAGACGGCGGATGTCATGATCCTTGATCAGTTGCAGCAGATCTTCCTGATCGCCCACCACCCGCGGTGCATCCGAATCCAGAACCGGTTTCGTGCCATTGCTGACCAAACCTACCAATGGCAGGTTTTCCACCAGACTGATCTTCTGCGCCAGGCCCAACGCCAACTCACCCGTACCGACAATCAGGGTTTTCTGCGCACTGGTGCGGGAACGCTGGTAGTACTTGGAAAACGCATGCAACGGCGCGTACAGCAGCGCCTGACCGAGGAAGCCGTACACCGCCCAGCTCAGCGTCACTTCACGGGAAAACACCTCGTCGGCCTTGCACACGAACGCGATGCCGGCCAGCGCGAGCATGGTCATCGACCAGCCCATGAACAGACGTCCCAGACCCGTCAGGTAATTGTCCTGTTTGCGGTATACGCCGCTGAATGTGTACGCCGGTACCGAGGCCAGTACCGCCAGTGTTGCGCACAGGCGGTAATAGAACTCGACGGTGCCGGTATGGCGTTCAGCAAGTACGAACAACAGCGCGACAATAAAACCTTGCGCCAGCGCCCATTGGCCCCAGAAGGTAAGTCCCTTGAGGCCGTTATTTCGATTGATCCGTAGAGAGAGTTCCATGAGATATCCCCAGAAATACGTCCATTCAGGTTTCGACAGTTAAAGTCCGAGTTGCTAGATAGGCTTGTTGTTGTTATTGGACGAGTGTCCTGAGGTAACAACGTCGATAGGCCGAACTGTCGTCAATCAATAGACTAAGTTATTGTCGGAGAGGGTGTCTGACGAGTTCTAACAAGATGGCACTGTGCCAACTTTTGAATAATCAAATACAAGGCTGTTAGAAAAGGTCGTGGAGCAAGGGGTGAATAAATGATGTTGTGTTTGTTACTGTAGGAGGGGTGGAGGCAGGGAACTTTTATTTACCAGGGAGGTGAAGTCAAACAGAGTGCTCTTGTTGTTTTTGTAATCGCACTGTTTTCTGTTTGTTTTGTTCGCGGTGATCGTGCGTGTTTACGCAACGATTTCCTGGATGAGGCAATAACCGCGGTTTCTTACGGCACGGAACAATCGCTCCCCATTACTGGCGCTTTTGAACTTGTCCTGCAGGCGACTCAGACACATCTCCAGGCCACGATATTGCTCCGGTTCACGGCCGATGCTGAGGATCAGATCGTCGCGGCTGACAACGCGCTCTTCGTGATGGAGCATTTTGCGCACCAGCGCGGTTTCCAGTCCGGTCAGGCTGATTTCGACGCCTTCCTTGATCAGGGCGCCTTGATCATCGTCCAGATGCCAGGTCGTGTTGCCAGTGGCAGCGTCCTCAATGGCGGCAGTGCGATTGTCGCTCTCTGCACTTTGAAACGGCTTCGCCGATTGTGCGGACAGCCATTCCGATTCGAGGGTGGCGAGGATGCGCTGGGTGTCATGTTCAATCGTGCGGGCCACGTGTTTGCGGGTGCCGCTTGGGTAAGAGAACTCCATCAGCATGGGCGCGGAAGAGGGCGAAGTAGCACCTTCAATAAACATTTGTGCCTGAGACGTGCCAAACGAATTGAAGCGCTCGCTGGACAGAATGCTCTCAAGTTCACGCTGCGACGTTGTACTGTGAGTCACGACGACAAAATATTTTCTCGGGAGGGTTGTACTCGTTTCCATGTCTCTCTCCTAAAATGTGCACCAAAATGGGCGAAAAGATAAATCGGCAGGCGAGCAATGACTTCCTCGGAAGTAATCGACAGGCAGGGTCTGGGCTTAAAATGGCCCTCGATAAGTTCCACTCGTTCTGCTGCTATGTTGTGAAGTTTATTGTTATGGTTCGGTGTAGCCGTGCTCATTCAATGGCTTGATTATAATTAGATGTGAAGTACAACTAGAGCGGTATGGTTGCATATGACGATCCTTCGTAATTATGCAAAGAGGATGGCTGCCCGAGAGTCAGGCAGTCGATATCAGACCCCGCATCAGGCGATAGCCGTAGCCGCGGATGCTCTGAATCGCATTCGTACCATACATGTCCTTGATTTTTCCACGCAAGCGGCTGATGGATTTTTCCAACGCTCTCGGGTCGTAGAAATGGGTGTTGAGCCCCATGATGCTGGCGATTTCATCATGGCTGAGAATGTGATTGCTGGTCTGCGCAAAGGCTTCCAGGATCTTCATCTCGGCGAACGAGATGTCGAGTTTCTGACGGGGGCTGCCCAGCAGGCAGATACGCGTAGGGTCGAGCGTCAGATTGATATCCCGCTGCCATTCTTCACTGTTGAAGAACTCACCGAGCAACTCGTCGCCCTCGTCGGCAAGGGTATTGAGTTTGATACAGAAGTCGGCGCCGGCCAGAAAATACTTGATCTTGTTGAACGCGCCGCGACCGGTAATGACCGCGCAGATGATCGGCTTCAAGTTGTCGCTGCGCAGGTTTTCGATCAGCGCAAGATTGTCTTCCAGCGCTTGCGGAGTGTCGATAACGATGAAGATGGCGCGATACGGACCAGAAAGTTCATTGTTGAAGGAACTAGTGTACGAATCGGCCTCAAGTGCCATATCAGTGTTTACGTGCTTCGCGATCAGCGCCCTGAAATGTTCGGCCACGCCACGGGTACGACCCAGAGTAAGAACACCGGGTACGTCATTCGTCGGGCGCGGACTTCTAGTCGCCAAGTTCCCTGAGAGCATCATGCATTGACTCGAATTAGGTGCTGACATCGGGATGTTAAAGCACCGGTTCTCATCTGTGACTGACAATTGGTAACATTCACGCGATTTTTAGACGTGGCTCCCGAGTTTTCTAACAATAATTAAGCATTTCAAGCTTTTAGTTGATTTTCTCGGGGCTGTGAACTAGTCGTTACATGATGGCAATGTGGAATTGTGCCACTATTTTGAATCTATGGCGATGGCTTTATTCATGTCCAATTGCCACTGTTCACGATCCTGAGACAGTGTGAGCTGGTTCACACTTTATTGGCGAATCGAACTTTTTTCTACTATAGGCCTAAATATTTTTCGGGTAGTTCGTAGGCGGACGTTTATTAACATGGCTTGAGTGTTTCTTTTGATCAGACATATTCTCCGTCGCCTGATCAGGCAATGGGTGTCGCGTTATACCGATTGTTTAACTTCAGATACTCAATTCCTGAATACAGTTGACCGGTCGCTCAGCAAGAGCGCTCTGACGGAGGATTAATGGATTTCTGGACCTTTATCCAGGTGTTGATTTTGGGCGCAGTGGAAGGCCTGACCGAGTTCTTGCCGATCTCCAGTACCGGCCACCAGATCATCGTCGCCGACCTGCTGGACTTCGGCGGCGAACGCGCGATGGCGTTCAACATCATCATTCAACTGGGGGCGATCCTGGCCGTGGTCTGGGAGTTTCGCCCGAAGATCTTCGACATCGTCAAAGGCCTGCCCACCCAACGCAATGCGCAACGTTTCACCCTCAATCTGTTGATTGCCTTTCTGCCAGCGGTGGTCCTCGGGGTAATGTTCGCTGACAAAATCCATCAATACCTGTTTAACCCGATCACCGTGGCCATGGCCTTGGTGGTGGGCGGCATCGTCATGTTGTGGGCGGAGCAGCGCAGCCATGTGGTGAGCGTCGATCACGTCGACGACATGCGCTGGTCAGACGCGTTGAAAATCGGTTTCGTGCAATGCCTGGCAATGATTCCCGGCACGTCGCGCTCGGGCTCGACCATCATCGGCGGTTTATTGTTCGGCTTGTCCCGGAAAGCCGCCACAGAGTTCTCGTTCTTCCTCGCCATGCCGACCATGGTCGGCGCCGCGGTGTACTCCGGCTACAAATACCGTGACCTGTTCCAGGCCAGCGACCTCCCAGTGTTCGCTTTGGGTTTCGTCATCGCCTTCATCTTCGCCATGATCGCCGTGCGCGGCCTGCTCAAATTTATCGCCAACCACAGCTACGCCGCGTTCGCCTGGTATCGGATCGCGTTTGGCTTGTTGATTCTGGCGACGTGGGTGTTTGGCTGGGTGAACTGGACGGAAGCGGCGGCGGGGTGATGCGCACGCCAGGCGGATCAATCCGCCTGGCGCGTTTTACGGGGGGAGGGCATCAACGCCCTTGCAGCAACTCGCCAGCCTGATCCAGCAACGCCAGCGGATCCTTGGCCTTGTGAATATCCACCGACAACAACTGACGGAATTTACGCGCCCCCGGGAACCCGGTGCCCAACCCCAGCACATGCCGGGTGATGTGATGCATCGCACCGCCCGCCTGCAAATGCCCGGCAATATATGGCCGCAACTGCGCCAGCGCCTCGGCCCGGCTGATCACCGGCGCGCTGCTGCCGAACAACTGCTGATCCACCTCCGCCAGCAAATACGGATTGTGATAAGCCTCACGCCCGAGCATCACACCGTCAAAGGTCTGCAAATGCTTGTGGCAGGCCTCCATCGTCTTGATCCCGCCGTTCAACACAATCTCCAGCTCCGGAAAATCCGCCTTCAACTGCGCCGCCACGTCATACCTCAACGGCGGGATGTCGCGATTCTCCTTCGGCGACAAGCCCTCCAGAATCGCAATCCGCGCATGCACGGTAAAACTGGTACACCCGGCATCCCGCACCGTACCGACGAAATCACACAACTCGGCGTAACTGTCCCGCCCATTGATCCCGATCCGATGCTTCACCGTCACCGGAATCGACACCGCATCGCGCATCGCCTTCACGCAATCCGCCACCAGCTGCGGATGCCCCATCAGGCACGCACCGATCATATTGTTCTGCACCCGATCACTCGGGCAGCCCACATTCAGATTCACCTCGTCGTAACCATGCTCCTGGGCCATACGCGCGCAAGCGGCCAGATCGAGCGGGACGCTACCACCCAACTGCAGCGCCAACGGGTGCTCGGCTTCGTTGTGACGGAGGAAACGTTCGTTATCGCCGTTGAGGAGAGCGCCGGTGGTGACCATCTCGGTGTAGAGCAGGGCGTTCTTCGACAGGAGGCGTAGGAAGTATCTGCAATGCCTATCAGTCCAATCCATCATCGGGGCGACGGAGAAGCGGCGGGAGAGTGGGGCGGGTGTGGCGGAGATAGGGGACATTGGGGATACGAAATCGGTGTGGCTGGGAGGTTGGGGAGTTTATCAGGAATGACCGGTCGAGCTCAGTGATATCCGGCGGAAATACAACCTCATCAAGTGTGGGATTAAGCAAGACAGCCTTGATATGGACTGATAGCATCGGGCTATCAATAAAAGTGAGGAAGGGATCCCATGCTGAAAAAAATCGCATCATCTGTTCTCGTCGCCGCCGCCATGCTTGCCTTCGCTCAGGGGGCTTTCGCTGAAGAAAAGCTGTTCAAGAACTACGTCTACCAAACCCCACTCGCAAAATTCACCGAAGCGGCCGGTTACTACGACTGCTCCGAAGACGTCGGCGGAACCGCGAGGTGCATCGACGATGTGGATTTCCTGGAAGAGAAATTTACCGTCGCGTTAATCTTTTCCGGTGACAAGCTGATGATGGTTTCACTGATCAGCCCCTTCGATCAGAACCTCTATGTCAAAGCCATCGCGGGGCTTTCCAAATCATTCACGCTGGTTTCCCTTAACGATGAAAAATCCATCCTGGATATGTTCGATACCGCGAGAAAGTCGAGAAGCACTGAAGAGCTGACGACGAAGATTTCGAATTTTGAACAGGTTGGTCTGGCGTCTGGGAATTTGACTTACACCTTTCTCGAAGGGCTGAGCGCTAAAGGGCAAACCAATGCTGTTAGTGCGTTGGCTGCTGCACCGGAGAATATTCGTTCCGCTGAGTTGGTGATGGCGGGGCAAGGTGCGAATTCGGGGATGATAATTCGGTTTACGTTTCCGCGGTTAGAGGCGAATAAGATTTTGGCTGCGACTAAGAAGCCTGTTGAAGATTTTTGATAAGTTAAAATTAAGTGAAACAGATTTTTTTGATTTCTGGGTGGTAAATAAATTTGTTCCATTTTTCTTCGTCGTAGATGGCTTTTTTGGGCTGGTACGGGCACTCATAATTCAGAGCTCTGAAAATACGTATTAACTAAACGATAGAGTACTTACAGTACAAGGAGCTTTCATGATTGCTTTGGAAAAACTTCAGGAAGATATTGGTAGTAGCTACACAAATCAGCTTACTAAACGGCTGCATAAATTTGCATACATTCCACCCAAGGTGCTACAAGATCTTGCTGGGCAGGCACTTAGCGAGAAGTGGGGAAGAGACTTTCATGTGCTTGAGAAGTATCTTGCTGTTCATATCGCGTGGAGCATTGAACAAGGGAAAGTAACGTTTTCTGACGATCAGTTTTATGTTTCTGCAGGGAACCTACAGACAAGATATGGAACCCCTCTTTATTTGGTATTTATACGAGGAGATGTAGGTAGGTCTCCTTGGAAGCTTATAAAGGCAGGATCGCAGATCAACGCTCCATCTCTTCCAGCGCCGCCAGAAATAACAAGTGGACCAGAAATCCCCAAGGGTGTTGAAATTGTCATGCAGCATGACCATATGCTTAAAGATAATGAAGATCGCGTTAGCTTCTTAAAAGATGCTCCACCTGTTGCACAAATGTGCGCAATATCCGGAGCTATTCAATGGTCATTGAATAGAGGTCTGCAACTGCCGTATTGGTACTACGGTGGTATGAATTATCTAGTACCATTGTATCTGAAGGATCGTGAGAACATTACAAATTCTCCGGATTTAGTAGCACCCATACAAATCACGAATGACCAGCTTTTGGTTCGTACAGTACTAGAACCACACATGCCTTATGCAAACTCAAGGGTTTCGGTGAGACGCCACGATCAGCTACCTCCGTGGATGATCGACACATGGAATGCTCATGCCGATGCAATGGCGGCAGAAGACGAGTCAGAGATTGGATAGCAACATGTTGAAATCGTCCGCTTCGCTCACCGGGACGGGTTAAAGCCCGTTCTTTTACAAAAAAAAGGGAAAAAAGCGGACGGATTTATTTGTTTAGGTTTCTAGATGGTAAATAAGTCCCTCCCCAATTTCGATTGATATCCAGTTCTAGGTTGGATGTTAGGAGTTTTTCATATGTACTGGGAGCATAAATAATGTCTGAAGTAAAAATTGAGAAGCGATTCTGTGCATTCATAGATGTTTTAGGTTTCAAAAATATTGTCAAAGAAAATGGCGACGCTAACGAAGCTTGCAGTCAAGTGGTCAGCGCGTTAAAAGCGGGGCTATCTAAATTAGAGCAGCCGAAAAAATTAGGGTTAATTGATGTTAAAAGTTTTTCTGATAATGTTTTAGTTTCTTTGAAATATGGGCTAGGTCGGAATTTTGTAGCTCCAATATTTGAGTTCATTTGCAAGTATCAAATTGAATTGATTCGTCACGGCTATCTTGTTCGTGGTGGTCTAACGTTAGGCGGCTTATATATCGATGAGCATACAATTTATGGCGAGGCACTGATAGAGGCTGTTGAAATCGAGAGTAGTAAGGCAATTAATCCCGTAGTGATGCTTTCACAGGATGTGTTTGATTTTGCAAAAAAAAATGATCATTTGGATGTTGTAAGTGCGGTATTCAATGGGCGGCTTTGTCGGAGCTATGTTTTTGAGTATGAAGGTAGGTATTTTGTAAATTATCTTCGCGCAGCATTTGTTTCAGATAATGATCCTGATGTGGTGGGGATATTTCCTACAAAACTGGATGCGCAGTTAATGGAGTGTCACAGGGATATGATTGTATCGAATATGAAGATGTATTCGACGAATTCTAAGGTTTTTGAAAAATATCTTTTTCTCGCCGCCTATCATAACAAATTTTGCGATGGGTGCGTTGGTGTGCCTTATTATGAAGAGTCCTTGAAAGTTCCATTGCTTGGTCGTGAGATAAGTTTTGTAGAGGGTTTTTAAACCGTAGCAACACATAGCGGAGCAAAAAACGGGATGCGAGTTTTTTTGGATTTCTAATTGCTAAATAAATCCGTTCCCAGCTTCTGCCAAATTTTTATTCTCTTGTTTCGGTACGGATTTAAGTGAGGGGAAAGCGTCGATGGATAAACGTTATCAGGTTTTTGTAAGTTCTACGTACTTAGACTTGAAAGAGGAGCGTCAGAAAGTCAATCAGACACTCATGGAGATGGATTGTATTCCTGCAGGAATGGAGCTTTTTCCGGCTACGGATGAGGAACAGTGGGAATTTATCAAAAAAATCATTGATGATTGTGATTATTACCTTTTGATAATAGGAGGCCGTTATGGTTCCTTGGGGCCTGAGGGGATAAGTTACACAGAGCAAGAATTTGATTATGCGGTCGAAAAAGGAATTCGAGTTGTGGCACTTATACATGGGGCCCCTGGTACACTAGCAGTAGATAAGACGGATAGAAGTGATGGGGCGAGGCATAAACTTGACGTGTTTCGTAAAAAAGTAGCGGAAGGAAGGCTCATTAAATACTGGCAGGCTGCAGATGAATTGCCAGGACTTGTTTCGCTAAGTTTGGCAAAGACAATTAAAGCATTTCCAGCTGTAGGTTGGATTCGGGCAACAGACGGCTCCAGTGAGGATCTGTTGAGAGAGATAAATGAGCTTCGCAAGGAGAATATTAAACTAAAGCAGCTGCAAGAAAGTGCTGAGCCATTAAGTGATGCTATGTTCGATATTTCTGATTTGGCTGATCTTGAAGATGAGTTTACTGTTAGAGGTTGGACATTCAATGGTCATGATCAGGATGCATGGGAAGTAAATGTGTCTTGGAATAAAATATTCTACTGTATTTCTCCTTCTCTTGAAGCCGGGCTGGAGCAAACTCTCGTAAGTTCGACGCTTCTAAGTATGTTTGTGTCGGAAGGATCGGTTTCTGAAGGCATAAATTCTTCGGTGTTTTTGGATGATATTTATACTATAGCGATCCAGCTAAAGGCTTTGGGGTTGTTAGTGACTGAGGTTGGTATAATCGGGAATAGGGTGTGGCGTCTTACTTCCAAAGGGGAAAGGCTTATGATTGAGTCACGCGTGGTTCGGAAGAGGCGCTCGAGTATTTGATTTGCTGATATTTCAGTTATGAAAATAAGGTGGTCAATAGTTGAAAAAATTGTATAGGTCGTAGTGGTTGATTTTTGTCATCTTTTGAGTATCAAGTTTTCTGCGCAATTTAAAAATGCGAATTTATTTTCTGATTTTTGGCGATGAATAAGTTATATCCCTGTTATTCGCTTCTAAAATTTTTCAAAAAGTCTACAGTAATGCCTTGCGTTATACGAAGGCCGAGATCAGGTCATCCGGCCTTCATTTTTTGATACGCTTAAAATTCAACTTGGTCTGCGCGATCCTCTATTCGTTCATCAGGAGCAGAGGGGACAGGTATCTTCTGGTTTACCACAGAATTAATATCAGTTTTTTCATACGATAGAACGAATTTCAATCCCAGCACGTCTACCTTCTTTGAGGCGTCACCAATCTTCAGGTTCCATCTACTTTCAAGGAAATCTAATAAATAGATTCCACGCCTTAAGATCTCGACACCTGTCCACTCCTTACATGCAGAGACTTGTATCTCTGACAGGCACCCGTAGCGATATCCTACTTGATTGCTCTCTGATCCCTTTTTTTCTTCAAATGATTTATTACTTAAAGACGCATTTTTTGCATGAGATACAGGAAGCAAATTGCCTATTGAGTTTTTCAGCATATTCCTCTCTTTAATGGAATAGCCTCGTCCTGTTATAGCCTGCGTCCAATAACCGGAGCTTGCTTTCTGAGGATAGATGTGTTCAACGGTTTTATGGTCTTTGCTGTAGTGTTCTCTCATTACGTCATCTGACCATTTGAGCAACTGTCTAGTCGTTTTTGAGGCTTTGCGTAGGTGTTGCTCATATTCGAACATGAAGTAGCGAAGCTGCTTCCAACTGTAGTATCCACTATTGAGGTTTTTTCCAATATTCCTAATTGAATCATGAAAATCTTTGGACTTCGAGAATTTGTCTGATGGCTCCGTTAATGCTTTCGTTAGATCTTCAATGTTAAGTTTTCCCGCGAAAACTTTCCCTGTTAATTCTGTTGTGCTAACATCGAAGTAATACGAGCGCAGCTTAGTCAAGAAGCCAAATCTTTCGATTGCACTAAGTGCAACTTCTCGTGCGGTACCACTCTCGAATATGTGCAAAACTGCGACGCAGAGTTTGAAGATGTCGCTATTACCTTGCCTATTAATCTGGCTGAGCTTCTCTTTTTCAATATCAGACCATTCACCATCAGTTGGATGAGCTGTGTGGTAGTAAGTCTTAACCAAGCTTTTAATGCTCTGCGAGTAATTAAAAACTGTTTCTATATCTAGAGGCCTCTTCTCTATGGCGAGTGGTTCGGTTGTTTCCGTTTCCGTTTCCGTTTCTATTTTTAGTCTTTTCGGAGTAAAGAAGTCATCGAGTAAGTAATCCTTGTAATCGTCGCCGTAGCTGAAATATCTGCGAGTGCGGGAATAACTTGTAAACTTGTCTTCAAGAAGATCGCTAAAGTAGCAAATGAAATGCGTCCTCAAAAAATCATCGTCAAGCTCACTCTTGTTGATTTTTCCAAGGTAATGATAAATTGATTTCCAGCTTTCGTTTATCGCCTTTCGTAAGTGGACGCTTTCTGATGTTTCTACGTTAAATTTAGTAGATAGGTAAATTAGCCTGTTTTTTAGAAGTTCGAGGTGTGATAAAGGTTTGCCTCTGTTGTTCATGGTTTCAAAGGTTACAAAAACATCAAGGTCTTTCTCGATATAAAATATATTGAATTGTAAGTGTTGTGTGAGAGTTGTGAATATGTATTCTAGATCATCTTTGGAAAGATCTTTTACTTTTTCTGAGAAAAAATCTTTGGCGGATTTTAAGTTTTTTGTATATATGGTCTCTTCCGCTGTTGAATGGTTGATGGAAGAGTCGCCGAATATAACTTGCTTGAGAAACTCGTGGCTAGGATTGTCTTTTTCATAGCCAAAAATATACGATCTGGAAATTCCTTTTCCCTTGATTTCGCATATGTACTTTTTCCGGATGTCAGTTTTTTCTGTATAGTTTAAAAGTTCTGAATCGTCGATTGATTCTAGTATGCACTGAAGCAGTATTATGGCAGTTGTTAATCTTTGCTGCCCATCAACTACATACATTGGGCTGTAGTGCTTTGACTCAATGATCCAGGTGTCATCTTCCCATGTTCTATAGTTTTCAGGGTTTACTGGTTCTAACGTCAATACGCCAGTGTAATGGCTTTTATCATCCGGAAGTTGTTCAATGTCATTCCAGAAATCCTTAAGATGTTTAGTTTCCCAAGAGTAGCCTCTCTGATGATCGGGAATTCGGAAGATAACTTCTGAAAAAATTTTCGACAAGGACTTTAACTCTGACTGCATTTTTCTTCCTTGGATCTAAAGGTGAGCCATACTAGAAATTTTTTAAGACACTATCCCGCAGGAATATCAGGGGAAGGCAGTGATTGCAAATTTTCGTTGCTGGGGAAAATAGGGGGGCAGATCTATTGAATCCGGAGGCAATGGCTTTGGGGGCGTGTCCGGGGATGGGGCAACTGGCTGGATCTGTGATGCGTGCAGCGGGCGTTGCCATGTTTGACTCCTTGTCGACGGATTAGCTTGCACCGACTGTATCAGTTGCTTTGGTGGTTGCTTGACGGCGACGTGTCCGGTGTCGGTCGTCAATCTAAACAACAAAATCTGAGTATGTTTAAACGAAGCTCTCTGATACGCCATCGGTCCTACACCACCTTGCGCCACCCCCTACACCTAAGACAGAATCCGCCGGCTTGTGCGTCTAGTTCGCGGGTTCTATCGTCCCTGTGTCACTGAAAACCAGTGATCGGGTTTGGTAGCCCGCTTCGTTTCTAGACTCATGGCATCACCGTGTGCAGTCCTTTCTCGGGGCTCCGATTTCATGGTGGTCATGCGTGGGGCTCATTCGTGGGCGCCGGGTTCTAGTGCGACCGGTCTACCAACCCGCGTATGGCCGCCACCTATCGTTTGGTAGCGAGGGTGATGGCTCCTTTTAGTATTCGCACTAGAGGCTCCATCCATGTTCAAACCAACACCCAACCCACCCGAATCCAACCCCGCATCCCCCTACGAATCCCTCGATTCCCGCAAACTCCACGAAGCCGCCGAGCGCGCCCTCGATCACTACCTCACCCCGGCCAGCCAGATCATGGCCAGCGGTGATCAATCCAAACCGATGTTCCTCGCCAACCCGGCCTACGACACTGAATCCCTGCTCGCCAACGCCAGTGAGTCACTGGGGTCCGCCACCACCATGCTCAACGATTTCGCCGCGTTGCTGGATGTCTCGCACCGCAAGACGCTGCTGGGCATTGCGCAGGTGGTGATGTTGGGGGAGTTGGCGGTGAATCAGGCGCTGGATAACGTCGAGCTCAAAGCGTAGATCGCTGCCCTCCGTGGCAAGCGGCGGGGTCGCGGAGGGCGCTCAGTCGATGCGCAATACAACCGCCGAAAATGGCAGGTTTCAGCCTGTTTCCACAGCAATAGCGATGTGCCACAAAAAATGATGGCAATGCGTCATCACTGGCTCAAAAAAGTTCAACGATTATACAAAAATATAAAGTTGTACAACTTTTCCCAAAATTTATAGCATCCGTTCCCAACACCTTTGCTGAAACGATAAATCCAGCGCAAACCCTGGATTTGTCCGCTGGTGCGTGCGCCGTCGGTACGGTTCTTCGCGTCAGTCTGTTGCAGCCGGGACAGTTGGAGCTGTCCGCCATTTGCTCAGGATGACGCCCCCGAATATGAGCGGCAATTGCGGTTGCCTGAGATAAATTTTTTGTGCCTGACGTTGAATCGCGTCAGGGCGTTAGAGGCTGAACATGGCAGAAGCATCGAGTTTCCTGGGCAACATCAAGGTTTCCCGAAAGTTGGGGGCCGGGTTTGGCGTTCTGTTGCTGGCGGTGGGGGCGGTGGCTTTCATTGGCTATAGCAGCAGCAATGTGCTGGTGGATCGCCTGGACACCACGCGTCTGATCGGCACGCTCAACGATGCGTCGCAGGACATGCGGCTGTCGGAGAAGCAGTACGAAGCGGCGGCGGACGCGGCGTTTGCCGAGGCTTATCAGTCGCGGCTGACGGTGTTGCAAGGGCTGATCGCCAAGGCCTTGCAGACCCTGACGCGGGCGGAAAATCAGCAGGCCTTGAAGCGTTTGCAGGACACCACGCTGGCTTACGATCAACAGGTCAAGCGTCTGGTCGAGGCGGACAAGGCCACCAGCGATGCGCTGAAACCGTTGGGAGCGATGTCGGACAAGTACGCCGAGACCTTCAACAGGCTGTTCGAGAGCGCCACGGCCAGTGCGTTGGCGTCAGCCGATAGTGCGCGGGTGGCGGACTTGCGCACGGTGGCGGATCTGCGCAATGGCATGACGATGTTTCGTCTGATGCTGCGGCGTTATATCGCGGTGCCGAGCGAGGCCAACAAGAAGGTGCTGCTGGACACCACCGATACGTTTCTGACGGACATGAGCAAGGCGCGCAGCGGTTTGCCGGTGGCTCTGTCGAGTCAGCTTGAAGAGGCGCAGGCCGGGATCCGGCGTTATCGCGAGGTGCTGCTGGAGGTTGCCGCGCTGTTCGAGCAGAAGCAGAGCTTGCGCCAGCAGGTGGATCAACAGAGCCAGGCGATGGACAGCATCATGACCGGCCTGATGGACACTCAGCAGCGTCTGGCGCGGGACGATCAACATCGTGCGTTTATCCAGATTGCCGTGCTGACGGTGCTGGCGCTGGTGGTTGGTCTGTTGGCTGCAGTGCTTATTTCGCGGCAGATCACCGGGCCGCTGGCGCTGACGGTGGAGCTGGCGCGGCGGATTGCCAAGGGCGATCTGACGGTGCAAGCCAAATCCAGCCGCAAGGATGAGTTGGGCGATCTGCAAAACGCGATGCAGGACATGGCGCAAAGTCTGAACACGCTGGTGCAGGGAATCGGTAACGGCGTGACCCATATTTCGACGTCGGCCGAGAAGCTATCGGCGATGAGTGAGCAGACCAGCGCCGGTGTGCGCCAGCAGAAAGTCGAGGTGGATCAGGTCGCCACGGCGATGCACGAAATGGCCTCGACGGTGCAGGAGGTCGCGCGCAACACCACCGACGCATCTGCCGCCGCGACCTTGGCCGATCAGCAGGCACGTCACGGCAGTGCGGTGGTCAAGCAGGCGACTGTGCAGATCAGCGAGCTGTCGGTGGCGATCGAGGACTTGGGCGCGGCAATGAACGTGCTGTCCCAGGACAGTGAGCAGATCGGCAAGGTCATCGATGTGATCAAGGCTGTCGCCGAGCAGACCAACCTGTTGGCGCTGAACGCGGCGATTGAAGCGGCGCGGGCGGGTGAGCAGGGCCGTGGTTTCGCGGTGGTTGCCGATGAAGTGCGCTCGCTGGCGCAGCGCACCCAGGATTCGACCAAGGAAATCGAAGCGCTGATTGTCACCTTGCAGCAGGGCACGCAAGCGGCATCTACGCTGATGACATCCAGCCGCGAGCGCACGCTGGACACCGTGGTGCTGGCACAGAAGGCCGAGCAGGCGATTACCGAGATCAACCAGTCGATCGGCACGATCCAGCAAATGAGCCTGCAGATTTCCGCCGCCGCCGAGCAGCAAAGTGCGGTGGCCGATGAGATCAATCGCAGCATCGTCAGCGTGCGCGATGTGGCTGATCAGTCGGCCGTCGCCAGCGAAGAAAGTGCTGCCGCGACCCTTGAGCTGGCGTCGCTGGGGCAGGACCTGCAACGCATGACGGCGCATTTCCGCACCTGATGGCATTTCGCAATGAACTTGGCCGGAATTGACCGGTCAGCCTGTATAAGCGGGGGGGCGCCACGCGGCGCCACCCGGTCCGTGCAGTGATTTTTTTCTGGGCCATGGATGGTTGCAACCCGCTCTCAGGGGGCGTCATGACCAAAACTCCAGTTTTCCCCCAGCCCAGCGGGGGGTGCCAAGGCTGCCGACAAAAAGGCGAGGCCGACATGGCGTTCTCCTTCGCGTTCCAGCCGATTGTCGATGTGCGTGATCAATCGACCTTCGCCCACGAGGCGTTGGTCCGTGGCGTGCAGGGCGAAGGGGCGCTGTCGGTGCTGCAGCAGGTCGATGACCAGAACCGCTATCGCTTCGATCAACTGTGCCGCGTGCGGGCAATCTCCACCGCCGCGCAGTTGGGCCTCACCGGTTTTCTCTCGATCAACTTCCTGCCCAACGCGGTTTATCGCCCGGACCTGTGCATTCGCAGCACGCTGGAGGCGGCGCGGGCGCATGCGTTTCCGCTTGAGCGGTTGATCTTCGAAGCGGTCGAGGGCGAGCACGTCGAAAGCAACAAGCACTTGATGAACATCTTGCGCGAGTACCGCGAGTTTGGCTTCAAGACCGCCATCGATGACTTCGGTGCGGGGTATTCCGGGTTGAATCTGCTGGCGGACTTTCAACCGGATCTGATCAAACTGGACATGGCGCTGATACGCGGTATTCACCGCGACCGCGTACGTCAGGCAATTGTGCGGGGCGTGGTGGGCATGTGTACCGAACTGGGGATCGAGGTGATTGCCGAGGGCATCGAGCACCCGGAGGAGCGCGATTTTCTCGCTGATTGCGGGATTTATCTGATGCAGGGATTCTGGTTCGCCAAACCGGCTTTTGAGGCGATGGCGCAGATTCCGATGGAGGCGTGGCGGGCGGTTTGATGCCAACCTGAACCCGTGCTGTCGATCGGCAAAATTTCATCTTCCCGAGTGCGGCTTAGGCCTAGGATGCTTGCACAAGATCATCCCAAGGGGAGCCGTACCATGCGCGCCGATGTCGTCAAAGTGCTGTTGATCGCTGCAACTGTCTCGGTATTGAGTGCCTGTTCGGGCGCCGGTGGCTTGACCACCACCAGTTGTTTTTCTGCGGATTGTCAGTCGCCCGAAGGGCGCAGTCATGCCACGACCCTGAAGTTTGGCGGCAACAGCATTGGCAGCAGCTTGAATCAATACAGCTCCGGGATGTTGCATGATGACTGATGGGTTTTGTGGCTGAGAATCAATGTGGCGAGGGAGCTTGCTCCCGCTGGGTCGCGAGGCGGCCCCTCAAAAGAAGGCCTGCTGCGCAGTCCACCGGGAGCAAGCTCCCTCGCCACAACTGTTTATGTCTGGTGGGTTACTGCGGCACCGCCAGCCACTCACCAATGACCTTCTGATAACTGCCAGTGACTTTGCTCAAATGCAGCCACTGATCGACGTACAGCTTCCAGCTGATGTCATCGCGCGGCAGCAGATACGCCTTCTCGCCATACTGCATGTACTGATGCGGATTCACCGCGCACAACCCCGGTTTGAGTTTCTGCTGATACAGCGCTTCCGAGGCGTCGGTGATCATCACGTCGGCCTTGTTGTCGAGCAGTTGCTGGAAGATCGTCACGTTGTCGTGCAGGGCCAGTTGGGCCTTGGGCAGGAAGGCGTGGACGAAGGCTTCGTTGGTACCACCGGCCGGTTCCACCAGGCGCACGTCTGGCTGGTTGATCTGCTCGATGGTCTGGTATTTGGCCTGCTCGGCGCAGCGCACCAGCGGGATCTTGCCGTCGCTGTCGAGGGTGTTGCTGAAGAAGGCTTTTTTCTGCCGTTCCAGCGTCACCGAAATCCCGCCCATGCCGATGTCGCACTTGCCGGCCTGCATGTCCGGCATCAGGGTTTTCCAGGTGGTCTGCACCCACTCGACCTTGACCCCTAGGCTGTCGGCCAGCGAGCGCGCCATGGCGATGTCGATGCCTTCAAATTCGCCGTCGGCGCGCTTGAAGGTGTAGGGCTTGTAGTCGCCGGTGGTGCAGACGCGCAGTTGGCCTTGTTGCTGAATGCTGTCGAGGTGCGAAGTGGCTTCCTGGGCCTGAACACCCGCGGCCAGGGCCAGCGTGCCGCAAAGGATCATCGTGCTTTTTAGAATAGTCATGAACATCGGGCTTCTGCAGAGGACGGTGAGCCAGTGTAGTGAAAGGCCTTCGCGGGTGTCATCCCGCGTCCGGACTCAACGTGCCGAGCCACGCCACCAGCGCCACGATCAGCAGGGCCATGCCCAGTTCCAGCAGCACACTGCGCCTCAGTGCGTTCGCCGCGATGACGTGCTGTCCATCGCGTAGTGATCGCGCCAGCGCCGGCCCAAGGTGGAAGCGGTTCAGCGCGGCCAATACCAGCATCCCGGCAAACAGCACAACCTTGATCGCCAGCAACACACCGTAAGTGCCGAGCAGCACGTCATCCAGCCTCGGGCCGACGATGAACAGGTAATTCACCACGCCGCTCACCGACAGCGTCAGCACAATCGTCGCGCCAACCCATTCGAAGCGTTTCACCGCCTCAGCCAGCAGGCGAATCCGCGCTTCATCCACACCACCCCGCGCCAGCAGCACCAGCGCCAGCATCCCGCCCAACCATGCCCCCGCCGCCAGCAGATGCAGGATGTCGCTGAGGAAATGCCAGACCCGCAGCGAGCCCTCGTCCATTGCTCCGTGCCCACTCCACGCAAGGGAGGTGAGGGCGACCGCGCCGGCCATCGACGCGAGCCACTTCCCCGGCTGAACCAGCACCACGATCAGTGCAATCATGCGCAGCGCCCACGCCAACCCGACGTCCGTTTCCAGCAGCATCATCTGCAGGTGCGGCCAGAGTGCGGCGAGTTCGGTTTCGCCACTCATGGCGCTCGTCATCAGCAGCAATCCAGCCACTGACAGCAGGGCACCGAGCAACGCCAATCCACGCAACAGCGGCCTGAACCGCAGCGGCGCGTTCACGCTGTACAGCGCAAACAACGCCACCCCGAACAACAGCAGCAAATCCGCATACAACGCCAGGCGCAGAATGATGTTGATCAGTTCAGCCATCGCTCACTGCACTTTGAACGTGACGTTGCCGGTGATCGGGTGCGTGTCGGACGACACCGCGCGCCACTCGACCTGGTAGGTGCCGGCGGGCAACGGCGCGAGCGGGGTGACGAGCATGGATTTCGGGTCGCTGCCAGCGCTGACTCTGGCCTTCATCGGCATCGGCGAATGGGCCATGCCGGGCATCTCGGTCATCACCAGTTTGGCGCCGGAGAACTGAGTCAGCAGGCTCTCGGAAAAGTGCAGTTCGATCTTGTCGGGAGCCGCGCCGTCGGCACCTTCGGCCGGGGTTGATGACAGCAGTTTCGGGTGAGCCTGAGCGAGGCTGCTCAGGAGCAAACCGCTGGCGAGTACAAGGGTGATATTCAACGTGCGCATGCAAGACCTCTGGGGTGTTTTTCAGTGGGAATTCAGAACCACAGCCGCACACCGAGCACGAGCCGTGCTTCGCTGCGACTTTCGCCTTCTTCGCGGGCGTAATCGGCGGTGTTGCCGTAGGTGCGGTTCCACGTCACGCCGAGGTACGGCGCAAATTCGCGGCGGATTTCGTAGCGCAGGCGCAGGCCGGCTTCAGTGTTCGACAGGCCGGAACCAAGGCCCCGTTGCGGGTCGTTTTTGCCGTAGACGTTGAGTTCGGCGGTGGGCTGCAGGATCAGCCGGTTGGTCAGCAGAATGTCGTAGTCGCCTTCCAACCGCAGCGCGCTTTGTCCGCCCTCACCGAGAAACGCCGTGGCCTCGGCTTCGAAGTTGTAAAGCGCCATGCCCTGCAGACCGAACGCGGCCCAGGTTTGTGCGGCGCCGGGTTTGAAGTCCTGACGCACGCCGCTGACCACGTCCCACCACGGCGAAACCGCATGACCCCACAATGCCTGGAGCTCGGCGTCCTCGGTCTTGCCGTTGCTGCGTTCGCCTTCGGAGCGCAGCCACAGGCGATCGATGTCGCCGCCGATCCAGCCGGACAGATCCCAGGCCAAAGTGCTGCCGTCATCGGCGTTTTGCCACTCAAGTTTGTCGGCAAGGAAGTAGCTGTTGATCGCGCTGTCATGCACCTGATGGCCGCCGGGGCTGGCGAACACGGCGGCGCGGTCAGCGTCGGTCAGCACCGGGATCGGCGTGCGGCTTTCAGTGGGTGCGGCAGGCTGCATCATGCCGTCGTCCATGCTTTGCATCGAGTGATCCATGCCGGGCATCTGGCTGTGATCCATGCCTTGCATGTCGTTGGCGGCCATGACGGAGGTGCCGATGAACAACACGGAGAACGCTGTAAATCGAGTCATCATCAGCCCCTTCATTCTTCCACCCGCACTTCGCGGAACATGC
>Ga0209563_100288_pt1 | contig 21084 bp, 16 predicted proteins | sample AraplaCvi_mMF_r2_FD_184271 | JGI IMG/M metagenome (GOLD analysis project Ga0209563, IMG submission 184271) | Arabidopsis root microbial communities from North Carolina, USA - plate scrape CL_Cvi_mMF_r2 (SPAdes) (version 2) | ecosystem: Host-associated > Plants > Roots > Endosphere | place: USA... | reverse complement strand
GGGCGGCGCCCTGGGCCTGCAAAGTGAAATTCCTTACCTGATCAGCATGGCGCTGTTCGTCTCGGGCCTCGGCACGTTCGTTCAAGCCAAGCGTTTCGGCCCAGTGGGTTCCGGTCTGCTGTGCCTGCAAGGCACCAGTTTTTCCTTTATCAGCGTGATTCTCAGCGCCGGTTTCATGGTCAAGGCACGTGGCGGGGGTACCGATGAAATTCTCTCGACCATTTTCGGTGTGTGCTTCTTCGCGGCATTCATCGAAGTGGTGCTCAGTCAGTTCATCGGCAAGCTCAGGATGCTGATCACTCCGGTGGTCACCGGCACCATCATCACGTTGATGGGCCTGTCGCTGATCAAAGTAGCGATGACCGACATCGCCGGCGGTTTCGGCGCGCCTGATCTGGGCGCAGCCAGCCATGTGTTCCTGGCCGCATTGGTGATCGGCACCATCGTTGTGCTGAACCGCGTCGACGTGCCGTTTCTGCGCCTGGGCGCGATCGTCATCGGCCTGACCCTCGGCTACGTGGTCGCATGGCTGATGGGCACCGTGGATTTCGCCTCGATGCCCGAAGTGCCGCTGGTCAGCGTGCCGGTGCCGTTCAAGTACGGCTTCAATTTCGACTGGGTGGCGTTCGTGCCGGTGGCGGTGATCTTCCTGGTTTCGCCACTGGAAGCCGCTGGCGACCTGACCGCCAACTCGATGATCTCGCGGCAACCGGTCAAGGGCCCGCTGTACATTCGCCGGATCAAGTCCGGTCTGCTCGCCGATGGCCTCAATTCGGCCATGGCCGCTGTGTTCAACAGCATGCCGATGGTGACCTTCGCGCAGAACAACGGCGTGATCCAGTTGACCGGCGTCGCCAGCCGCTACGTTGCATTCTTCATCGCCGGCCTGTTGGTGCTGCTGGGGTTGTTCCCGATGATCGGCGCGGTGCTGCAACTCATGCCCAAACCGGTGCTCGGCGGCGCCGAACTGGTGATGTTCGGCACCGTGGCCGTGGCCGGGATCAAGATCCTCGCCGAGGCCGGCCTGCATCGGCGCAACATGCTGATCGTGGCGATCTCCGTGGGCATGGGCCTGGGCATCGCCGCCGTGCCGGAAGTGCTGCGCGAGTTGCCGCAAGCGCTGCGTAACATCTTCGAATCGCCGATCACCGTCGGTGCGTTGTGCGCTATCGTGCTGAATATCTTCCTGCCGGAAGAATTCATTGAGCTGGAAGAAGACGATTTCGATCCGGAAGCGTCGATTCTGCAGGTCATGGAAAACCCCGATCTGTCGGCCAAAGCTGAACCTGCAAGCGCAGCGGCGGTCGCACAGTTGAACCGCTGACGCGACGCCATGAAAAAAGGGCTGAACCGGCAACGGTTCAGCCCTTTTCGTTGAGAGACTGTTTATGCACCGCGTCCACGCCGTCATCCTGTCCCTGCTGCTGTTGTCCCTGAGCGCCTGCGCGCTGTTTCCCAACCGCGATCCGGTAAACATCAACGTGGTCGGCCTCGAACCGTTGCCGAGCCAGGATCTGGAAGTGCGTTTCGCGATCAAGCTGCGGGTGCAGAACCCTAATGAAACGGCCATCGATTACAACGGTATCGCCCTGGATCTGGAGGTCAACGGCCGCCCCTTGGCCTCGGGCGTCAGTGATCAGACCGGCTCGATCCCGCGCTTCTCGGAAACCGTGGTCAGCGTGCCGGTCAGCGTTTCCGCGTTCTCGGTACTGCGCCAGACTCTGGGTTTGAGTCAGACACAAACCCTCGATAACCTGCCTTACGTCTTGCGCGGCAAACTCGCGGGCGGGGTGTTCGGCACCATGCGTTTTGTCGACAGCGGCAAGCTGAGTTTGCCAAAGGCCACTGCTGCGACGTGGTAAATACACAATTTTGCGACCGCTCATAAATACCTGTGGGAGCTGGCTTGCCAGCGATAGGGTCGCGTCAGCCAATATCGTCGTTGCTGACAGTCCGCCATCGCTGGCAAGCCAGCTCCCACAGTTTTTTCAATCAGCTCGACGTTATGCGGTGAACCGCACGCCGGGTTTGGCGCGTTCATCAACCGACAGCTCAAACACATCCGGCCGCGCATAGTGGCCAACCACGTCGTAGTCATAGCGCGCCCGAACCAGCTCATCAGTATCGATCTCAGCCGTGAGCAGCCCCGCCTCGCCACGTAACGGCCCGGCCAGCACATCGCCCATCGGCCCGACAATCACACTGCCGCCGGCAATCAACGGCCGATCCGCCGGCCAGTTGGCAATCTCCACGCCCAGCGCGTTCGGTGAAGCCTGCACCTGACAGGCACTGACCACAAAGCAACGGCCCTCATGGGCGATGTGGCGCATGCTGACCTGCCACATCTCGCGCTCGTCCACGGTCGGCGCGCACCAGACCTCAATGCCTTTGGCGTACATCGCCGTGCGCAGCAGCGGCATCATGTTTTCCCAGCACACTACCGCACCGAGTTTGCCGACCTGCGTGTCGAGTACCGGCAGCGTCGAGCCGTCGCCCTTGCCCCAGATCAGTCGCTCGGTGCCAGTCGGCATCAGTTTGCGATGCTTGGCCACCAGCCCTGCCTGCGGATCGAAATACAACGCCGTGCAATACAACGTGCTGCCGGCGCGCTCGATCACGCCGATCACCAGATTGGCCCCGGTGCGTGCCGACAAACCGGCCAGTGCTTCAGTTTCTGCCCCCGGCACGTCAATGGCGTTGGCGAAATAGCGTGCGAAGGCCTCGCGCCCCTCGGGCAGGCGATAGCCCAACTGAGTGCCAAAGCCCTCGCCTTTCGGATAGCCACCGAGCAACGCTTCCGGCATCACCACCAACGCCGCGCCGGACTCGCTGATCGCGTCTTCCCAACTGAGGATCTGTTCCAGGGTTTCACCCTTGCCACCGGGCAAGGCGCCAATCTGCAGGGCGGCGACGATTGATTTGGGCATTGCAGTCACTCCATCAGGTTCAAGTGTTGCCGATTCTGCGGCGGCGCGGGATCATGAATAAAGACCGATTCACTGCTGAATGATATGAGCCAAATGAATATCGCATCCGTCGACCTCAACCTGCTGAAAGTCTTCGAAGCCTTGCATGAGGAGTCCAGCGCCAGCCGTGCGGCGCTGCGTCTGGGCGTGACCCAATCGGCGGTCAGCGCGGCATTGCGCCGGTTGCGCGACGTGTATGGTGATCAATTGTTCGTGCGCACCGGACGCGGTCTGGCACCGACGCTCAAGGCCAATCAACTGAAGCCGGTGGTCAGCGAGGCGCTGAACAAATGCCGGCAAAGCCTGGCGATGGTCGACCCGGCGGCCCATCACTATGACGGCCGTTCGGTGACGGTAGGCCTGTCGGATGACTTCGAAATTGCCTATGGCCGGCGCCTGATCGAAGAAATCGCCCGCTGTGCACCCAAGCTGCGGCTGATCTTCCGCCAGACCCACAGCCAGATCGTCGCTCGCGCCCTGATGGAGCGCAGCATCGACCTGGCGATCACCGCCGGCGGGTTTGCCGAGCGCTTGCTCAGTCGTCTGGTATTGGGTGAAGGGGATTATGCCTGCCTGGTCGATCCGGACAGTCTGGCGCCCGGTCAACAGGGCATCGATTTGCCGGAGTTCGTCGCTCGCGAGCACATTCTGGTGTCCTCGGGCGGTTTTATCGGCATCACCGATGAGGGGCTGGCGGCGCTGGGGCTGAGCCGGCGGGTCTGCGCCTCGACCACCCACTTTGCCGCGCTGCCGCATCTGCTCAAGGGCAGCGACGCCGTGGCAACCATCCCGACCCATGCCGCCCAGGCCATTGCCGGGCTCAGCGGACTGATGCTGCTGCCCTGCCCGCTGGCGCTGCCGCGTTACCCGATCGAACTGGGCTGGCGCACCAGCACGCAGATCGACCCGGTGGTGATCAAGGTGCGTGAGGCGATTGTCGGGTGTTTCAACGCGGACTGAGGCGCATGTTACTTGTTGGCTGCCATCAGGCGATTGACTTCACTGCGCACCATGTTGGCGAATTCCGGCGGGGACATGCCATCCAGCTCGGCGCGCACCCACTCGGCCCATTTGCCCTTGCGCTTGGAGCGTTCGCCGAACAACCGCGCGGCTTCGCCTTTGGCTTTGCCCAGATTGTTCTGCCAGAGTTCGAACAGACGGGATTTCTCGTCTTCCAGCGCAGCGCGCTCGGCGAGGGATTTGTCGGCCAGATTGAAACTCATGGGGAAATACCTGCTGCGTAAAATGGCGACATCTTACACGCTCGGCGGAAATCTCCCGCGCAGGTTTTTCTTTCACACCTAAAATCAGTGCAACTTTTCCGTCAGCGCCACACTCCATTGATCACTGTTCATCCATCTGCAAGGAGTCACCCAATGGCCCGCAAATCCCGCGTGCAAGCCGTCGAAGACCAGATCAAGGATCAGGCGTTCAGCGAACTTCAGGCTTTGATCGAAGAGTCCGACAAACTGCTCAAGAGCAGCGCCTCACTCGTGGGCGAAGAAGCCGAGACCCTGCGCGGACAAATCGCCCTGAAACTGCAACAGGCGCTGGACTCGGTTTCCAGCGTGCGTGAGCGCACCAAACCGGCGGTCGAGGCCACCGAGAGCTACATTGGCGGCCATCCGTGGCAGACCGTGGCGATTTCCGCCGGTTTTGGCCTGGTGGTGGGCTTGTTGCTCGGTCGTCGTTAAGCGACGTTTGTCAGCGCGCATTGTTCAAGGCCTGACAATAAATCTGTGGCGAGGGAGCTTGCTCCCTCGCCACATCGGTTATCTGACCATTATTCCCCCGCCAGCGCTCGCAACTGCGCCAGCGTCTGCTCATCCAGAACGATGCCTTCGGCCATTGATCGCGCGCGCTGTAAATGCCGACGATCGCCCGGCAAACGTTTCAACCCCACGCCGTGCATCTGCCGCACCAGCTCTTCGCTGCGCTCGGCAAACGGTTGCCCGGCAGCTTTGCTTGGATCGATGACGATCAGCAACTGCCCGGTCCACGGTGTTTTGGCCCCGGGATGGTTCGACCAGTCGAATTCGAAAGAAAAGTTCCCGCCTGTCAACGCCGCGGCCAGCAGCTCGACCATCATCGACAGCGCCGAACCTTTGTGGCCGCCAAACGGCAACAGTGCGCCGCCCTCAAGAATGGCCTTCGGATCCTGCGTCGCCTGACCCAAACCGTCCACACCCATTCCGGCGGGCAGCCGTTCGCCCTTGCGTGCGGCAATCTGCACGTCGCCGTGAGCAATGGCGCTGGTCGCCAGATCAAACACGATCGGTGCTCCGCCGGCGCGGGGCGCGGCAAAGGCAATCGGGTTGGTGCCGAACAGCGGTCTGTCGGCGCCATGGGGCACCACGCAGGTCATGCTGTTGACCACGCTGAGCGCCACCAGGCCTTCCTCGGCGAACGGCTCGACGTCCGGCCAAAGCGCCGCAAAGTGATGGGAATTGCGAATCGCCAACACGGCAATCCCGGCGTTGCGCGCCTTTTCCACCAGCAGCGACCGGGCAGCGGCCAGCGCCGGCTGGGCAAAACCATTGCCGGCATCGACTCGCACAAAACCGGAGGCCACGTCCTCGACCACCGGCACCGCCTGACCATTGACCCAGCCAATGTTGAGGGTCGAGACATAACCGGGGATACGGAACACGCCATGACTGTGTGCCCCGTCACGCTCGGCACCGGCGCAGTTGGCAGCCAGGGTGCGGGCGACGGACGCCGACGTACCATGGCGCAGAAAAACCTTTTCAAGCAATTGCGTCAACGCTTCGAGCGAAAGTGTGGACGCAGCGAGGGAAGACAGGGGTTCGTGTGGCGCAGACATCTGAAGCTCCAGACTAATTATTGGAGGGAACAACAGCGTACGAATATCCAGCCCACCGATTAACCACGTCAGACACGGGTGCTGTCAACCGTTGCGGTGAAGGCGTGTCGCAGCAAGCACACGGCGCTGCCGCTTGTGCGGTAACTATGTACCACCCGCGTCATCTGGCCGGTCATTAGTCTCGAGTCTCAATTTACCGGTGCACCGGACGGTGCCCTGAACGAGACCCGATGATGCCTGCTCCCCTGCCTCCCCTGCTGTTCCTGTCCTTTCTCGATTCCCCCGGATTGTGGCGTGAACTCGGCAATGTCCATCACTTGTCCATCGCTGACTTCCAGTGGCTGAACCACGCACAACTGGCCACCCACGCACTGCGCAGTCAGCAAACCCCGCCCATGCTTGCCCATCGAATCCTGCTCAACACCGACGATACGCCTGCAATGCCTCTGGCCGGCAGCTTCATACTCAGTGCCACACCCGATGATCGCGGCGTCATGTTGTACACCCCCTTCGACGGGCTGAAAAAACATGCCAGCCTCGCCAGCCTGACCGCACACCTGGAAGAGCGCCTGAACCGTGTCACCGAAGATGACCGGCTGCTGGCGTTGCTCGCCCTGTCACAGCGCAAACGGCTGGTTGAGCGACGCGCTGTCAGCGTGTCCTACCAGCTTGTCGAGGGCGATATCTTCGAAGATCAACGCGCCGCCATCGAACACTGCTTGCGACTCAACGCTCAGGCAATGCTCGATGAATTGATGCAACTGCCCGAACTAGACAGCCTGCTCCAGAGCATACTGGACGTACTCCTGACGCCGACCATGCGTGGCGTCGACCAGACCCGCACACGCGCGAACCATTACACAGCCGCCGCAGCAAGCGGTCCGGCATCGGCCGACCGTCCTTCACGGAGTGGGTTTGAAGCGCTGTCACTTGGCGATGCGCTGCTGTTGCACTATCGCCACACCGGCTGGCCGATTGGCCAGACCCATGAGTTTTCGCACCCGGACCGGACAGTCCAGGCCAGTGATCAGCAACACTGGGAAACAGCCATCACCACGGCTTCGGGCAAACTGCTGGTATTGCTGTATCAGCAAATGGAGCGCTATTGGAATGCGCCCAGCGCTGGCGGGGGCCCGCGGCGCAGCGTATTTGCGCAAAGCATTCGACAGCAGGCGCTGGCTGACTTTTTGCTCAAACGCGAAGCTGGCATTATCGAGCAGCACACCTTCGACAGCCTGCTGACCTCGTTGGGTTTCAGCGACGGTCCGGCACGCCGCGCGACGCTGGAAACCGTGCGCTTGTGGGAGCATCAGGCAAACTTCGTGGAGCTGGCCGGCGCGCTGATGATCAGCCATTCCGACAGTTGCCTGTATACCCCGACCCACGGCTTGCAGGTGCTCAGGGATTACGAAGATCTCAAAGCCATGCTGCTCAGCAAATTTGCAAGCCCCGGGCACGAAGACGAACTCTACGGCCTGTTGAATCTCGATGAGCGGCAACGCTTCCTAGGTTTCGACAAGCCGCAGGTTTCCGGCCAATCGATTGCCGGAGATGTTTTCAGCGTGCTGCTTGAGTTGATCATCACCAAGCAGCGACAGAACATCAACTATGCCCTGCAGTGGTATCGGCACAGCGACGGCACCGTGGATATTCGCGCGCTGTTCGACAAGGCCCTGGACATCCGTTCGATGCTCCACGAGCGGCTTGAGACCCTGGATGCCCACGGGCGCTGGAGCACCCGGCCAATGCTCACCGGCAACCAATTACCTTCAAGGGTGCTGGCGGACACCGCCGCGGGCGAAGTGCGCAAGTTCGGCAGCATCATGCCCACCCTCGCCGCCGACTTCGCCGCCCAACCGCTGACCGTCACGGCGCTGCAGCGCACCTACCTGCAAGGAATCGCCGCGAAGCTGGCGCACGCCCTGTCTGTCGGCATCACAGGTGAAGCACGGTTGAGAGTCCTGAACGGGACGCTGAGTCGCCATGAGCAAGCGCTGGTCGACACCGTGTTCAATCCGGATCAACCGGATCGCAGCCGCCGCAGGGCACTCAACGGGTTTCAGCCGGATGCCTGGTCATTGACGTTGCAGGTCGCCGGGCAAAGCGAAATGCTGCCGCTGGCCAACTGCGTCCTGCTCACGGAACGCGGTGGCCGCGATACGCAGCACTCAGGACGCGCGATGGTGTGGACACCAGCCCTGGGCCTGGAAGTCTTCCGCTCGATCGAGCATGCCAGACAGGTTTTGGACCAGCGACTGGCGGATCCGCAAAAACGCCTGACGCTGTTGGAAAACCTTTCCCCCCGGCACCAAGGGTTCCATCAACGCTACACGCTGGGACAGTGGCAGCTGATCAGCCGCAGTGTCCTGCTGGATCGGACCGAGTCAGCGATCGAACATTTTCTCCAGCGCTGTGAACAGGTACGGAGCCGTCAATGGCCAAAGCCGCGGGAAACTCAAATCCTCAGGACGCTGAGTGAGCAAGTCGTAGAGACCAATCTGCAGCGCGCCACCGCTCTGGCGCGGGCGATCGGCAAACAGCATTCGTTGCCTGCCTGGCTGGGCATGGCCACACTTGAAGCGCAGCAGTTGCATCTGGAGCTGCTGGAACAGTGGCGCCACAGCGTCATTGACGATCAGGATTATCTCCACGCCCTGCCAACCGTGCGTGACTACATCAGGCAGACCCTTCAAACGCTGTTGAGAACCCGCTTGCAGAGGCAGGATCTCGACCCCGACCAGATCACCATCACCCCGGCACAGACGCTGATCGGGCCTGCGATGTGCCTGACCGATTTCGCCTTGAACCATGCACATCTCGCACAGAGCACGGCATTCACCCTCAGCTCGGGTACCGACCGGGCGCTGCCGACAGGGCTTGACCAGCAAGCCGTCAGGAGCCTGCTGCTGTCCCTGAACGTAGCAACGACGTTTGCCGATAAAATCATCTCGGCGTTGTCCGCCAGTGACGTCGCCGCGGCACAACGCAAACAGCGTTTCCTCCACCAGCTGCCGTGGCAGTTGCTGCAGCATGCCCATCAGTTACAACTGCAACAGCGCTTGTCGCCGAAGGCCTTCGGCTTGATTGCTCAGGTGTTCGACATGCCCGACGCCGTGGCCCGCGCGACCGTGCAAGGGGCCGATGCCATTGCCCGGCCGCTGGCGCTGATCAAGACCGCCGGGGCTGCAGCGGTCAAGGCGTTGGGCCTGTACTTGATCGGACCCGCAGGAAAACCCGGTCCCCAAGTGTTGTATGCGCCCTACCATGGTGAATACGCATTCAGTGAATTCGAGGATGAGGCGTCAGTCATCGCCGCGCTGAATACGCCGGGCTCACTGCAGGACTTGTTGCTGCGCCGCTTGCCGGAAACTCAACGTTCGATCTTCAGCGCGTTGTTCAACGCAAGCAGCGGCCAGGCGAGCGAGATGACCCTGGCCACCACCCCGGTCAAGGGTAACTGGTTGCTGCAGTTGTTCGACGACAACCTGGCCTTGTTGCCACGTTTGCTGAGCGGCCATTCAATGCCGTCGGCGCAAACGGACTGGGACGCCGCGAAGCACCTGTTCAGTTCAGGCATCCAGTTGGTCCGGGGCGTGCTGCCGGGCAAACTCGCCTGTGCGCAGTTTCTCTGGCAAAGCTACAAGGATTTCAAGGGCTCGGCCGAAGCGTTGCAGGATCACCACTGGAAACGTGCACTGGAAACCTTTACCGCCGGCGCAGCGGAAATGATCAGCCTCGGGCGGCTGGCTCTGGAGCCACGTCTGGAACCTCAAGAGGCGGTGCCGCCGCAGCCAACCGCGCCGAGCGCCCCTGTCCTTGCGCAGACCAAGCCGACCGATCCGCAGCGCACCGCGTTGCAGGCATTCGAAACCTCGAAGATCGCCCTCAAGGATCTGACCCATAATGCTGCCGAGGGCACGTATCAGGACCTGAAAACCAAAGCGACCTACGCCCCCATTGCCGGCAAAGTCTATCCCGTGGAGCGGCCGGGAGTCGTCTGGCAAATCAAGGGCGCCGGCCAGCCCGGTTCAGTGTTGCAGCACACCGCTACGCGGCAGCTGGTGCTGGATCCGGATCGCCATACCGTGCATTTCGGCAAGGCCTTGTCGAAGATGGTCAACCATTACACCACCCATCGCCAGGCCCGGTACATGCTGAATATCGAAGCGCAAGGCATGGAAGAAATCCGCGCCCGCCATCCGGAAAAAGCACTCATGTTGATCGAGGCAATTGATCTGGCCCGGCATTACGCGTTCAACAGCCTGCACAATCTTGTTCAGTTAAGAAACGATGTGCCGGGCACCCGCCTCGATACTTTTCTCAAGTCGTTTTTTGACGTGCAACGGATTGATGCCGACATGCTCCACAAGTTGAAGCTGTCCATCGTGCCGATCTGTAATGCATTGGTCGATCCAACAGAAGACCTGTTGAATACTCGTCGCTTTGTGGTCGGCTCGAACAGACAGCCCGACTCGGGTGTAATCGCCTTTGTACTGGATGGCGATTTACTCAAGAAAGTCCATTTCACCGAAAAATTCTTCAATCAAGAACTGGAGTGGTACAACACCGGGCTGACCGAGCCCTTCAATGTCGAAGGGCATGCACGGGCCGCGACGCTCATCCACGAGTTTTCCCATCAGTTCAGCAAGACCGTAGATATTGCCTCGCTGGAAGCGCGGCGCCCGTTTGCTGATCTGATTGCTACGGTGACCGGTTACGGAGCTTCCCGCAAACAGTTGCAGACACGTTTTCAACGCGAAGCTCTGTCACTGTCTACCCCCCGTGAAGAGCTGTTCTCGCGCTGGAGCCATGAACTTCAGGAGTGGCTGGATATCGACATGATTGAAGGCATGAATCATGTACGCAAGGAAATTCTCAAGACCACGCGTACCACGAATCTGGATGACGCGCGGACGGCTTTTCTCAACCCTTCCAACCCGACTCCACGCATCGACACGATATTGCGCAATGCCGATTCGATCGCCTTTCTGATCTGTGAAATGGGCCGCCAGCTGGATCCAGTAACCCAACCTCACGGAGGGCTCAACTGAGGTAAAAAAAATGCGCAGGCGGTTGGCCTGCGCATTGTTTATCGCGGGGTAAGGTCAGTCTTTCTGGTCGCGCAATACATTGCCCGAGGCACCATCGATACGGAATTCATACACCGAACCATCGGCCTTGCGTCCCTCACCTTTCCAGTAGCCGTCATTGTCGGCCTCGATTTCATAGACTTCGACGTAACCGGCCTTGGTTTTCACGATCTCGATAGCCTTTTCGATGGTGACCCAGCCCGCACCGGGACGGTCAGCCATGGCAGCACCGGCACTGAACAAGGCGGCGGTGGCGATTGCAGCGGCCAAGGTTTTTTTGATCATTTTTTCACTCCATTTGTGGATGATGTTCGTCTAACGTCCTGTTTTTGGGCGCCACACGGAAAAATAAGTTCCACTTTGATGGGCAATTGCCATGACGGATGTTCTCGGCACCCGACCCGCAAGGTTAGAATGCAGCAAATCAGGACGAGTCAATGACCCAAGAATCCCTCTCGGAAGCCGAATATGATGCAATCACCGATGCCGCCGCGCACTGGTGCATGCGTCTGCACGCCGCAGACTGCTCCACCGAGGAGCGTCTGGCTTTCGAGCAATGGCGCGATGCGCATCCGCTGCATGCGTTCGAATATGACGCCATGCTGGAAATCTGGGACGTTGCCGAGCACTTGCCCCGTCCGCAGGCGCTGCCGAATGTACCGCTGAATAAAGCGGTTCCCGCCTGGCGTCGCTATGCAATTGCGGCGAGCGTGTGCGCACTGGCCTTGCCACTGGCCGCGTACAGTGGCTGGAATCTGGGCTGGTTGCCCAACAGCTATCAGCACTTCGAAGCCACCGACAATGTCCGTCAAGTTACCTTGAACGATGGCAGTCAAGTCGAACTCAACCTCAACACCGAGCTGACTTTCAGCAATTACAAGGACGAACGCCGAGTCACCCTGAAAAAAGGCGAGGCGTTTTTCGAAGTCAGTCATGACTTCTCCCACCCGTTCGTGGTCAGGGCCGGCGAAGGCAAGATCCGCGTGACTGGCACCCGCTTCAATGTCTGGCTCTACGAAGATCAGGTGCGGGTCAATCTGATCGAAGGCTCGGTGCTGGTAACCAGCAACGCCGCACTGCCCGGCGACGGTCTGCGCCTTGGGCCCGCCATGCAGGCGCAGTACCGGCATGGCGATTACATGCCACAGATCAGTCAGACCTACGCCAACGACAACGCTCTGGCCTGGCGCAGTGGCAAACTGGTGCTCGACAACCTGGCACTGAATGAGGCCTTGCCGCTGATCAATCGCTATCTGAGCAAACCGTTGAAACTGGCTGACGCCAGTACCGGTGCCATCCGTGTCGGCGGTGTCTACAACGTCAAAGAACTCGGCGGCCTCGTCAACACCCTGCCCAAAGTGTTGCCGGTCTACCTGACCCGTAATACCGAGGGTGATCCGGTAATCAATTCGATGCCGCGGCAGCCGCCGAAGACCTGAAACCCGACACCACCTGCCAGGGTGAACCCAGCGCAATAAAAAGCCGCTGTACCCATTCAGGGGGCAGCGGCTTTTTCGTTCAGGCTGACTTACTGCGCAACCACCTCAGCGCTCTTGCCCGCGACTTCGCGAACAGTCTGCAGTTGATACTGCGGATCGGCAGCAATCTGCTGCTCAGTGAACGGCAACACGCTCCACTGCTTTTTCGAAAACGCCTGGGTCTGATCCCGGGAATATTTCGACTCGGGGTCGCTCGACAGCGAGAACGCCAGCAGCCCCTGAGCATGCGGACCGTTGTCGTCAAAGCTCACCACTTGCAGATAACTGGTACCGCTGATCACTTCGAGTTTGCCGTCTTCACGCGGCACGCTCTGGATCGCGTTGTAGATTCCCAGCGTCCCGGGCCCGCCGTGGATCGCAGTTTGTCGAGCGCCGCTGCTCACCACCTGAATATCGCCCCAACGGGTTTCAGGCTTGAGACCCATTTTCTGCGCAGTGGCAGCCGACGCCAGCAGCGCTTCACGCAGTTCCTTGCTCACGGCCGGTTGCTCGATCGCCAACCCGCGTGGCGTATGTTGCGGGTCTTTTGGATCGAACGGCACCCGCCAGACATCCGGCGACGCTTGCAACGCCTGCATGATGTTCTGGAAGTGCACCAGACCAATGCCCGAATCCAGATTCGCCCGGCCATCCCAGCCCTTGAGGCTGACGCAAACCGGCTTCAACGCGGCCGCGTCCGCCCCCAGATCCGCAGCGCAGAACTTCAACAGATCGGGCAGCACCTGGGTTGCCAGATAGACGTTGTCGTCCATCACCATCTGCTGCAGATCCTTGACCGCCAGCGGCCCCTTTTTGCCCAGCGCACTCAGACGCTCCAGCGCAAATCGTGATCGCAGCCCCAGTGGTTGGCCTTCCTGACTGATCAGTGGCGAGAACCCGGTCAGCGGTTGTGCCGGGTTGGCCAGCCACGCGGAATCGTTGGAGTGCTGAACGAAGTCCTTGCGCAACAGTTGCGGCAGCTGGTTGGCGGCATAGATGCCCTTCTGCGCCGCTTGCGGATCGGTATCCCAGGCGCAAGCGCTGTTGGAACCGTCGAGCACAATCATCTGCAAGCCGATGCGTGGGTCGCTGCACTTGGCCAGTTTGTCGGCGCTGACGTTCGGCACCACCGACAGGTTCATGTACAGCGTTTGCCCCTTGTCATCCACGGCCAGCGTGTTGACCCACGGGATGCCCTGGATCTTGTGCACCGAATCCTGCAGAGCCTTGAGGCTTGATGCCTGGTTCATCGCGTACCACTGCGTCAGCACGCGATCATTGTCCAGATTGGCGTCGCGCAGGCTGTAAGCGTACTGATGATCCCAGTCGAGTTTGCCCGGCCACTGTACGATCGGGCCGAACTGCGAGTTGTAGACATCGCGCGAAACCGGCACCACTTGGCCATCCGCCTGTTTGACCTGCACGGTAACGGTCTGCTTGTTCAGCGGCAACGATTTACCATCGAGCAGGTAGCGGGTCGGGTCTTTCGGGTCGAGTTGCAGGCGATACAAAGTGAAGTGTTTGGATGAATCGACCGTGTGGGTCCAGGCCAGATGCTGGTTGAAACCGATGTTGATCATCGGCAGCCCCGGCAAGGCGGCGCCCATGACGTCGAGTTTGCCGGGGATGGTCAGGTGCATCTGGTAAAAGCGCATGCCGCCGACCCACGGGAAATGTGGGTTGGCCAGCAACATGCCGCGTCCGTTGAATGAGCGTTCACTGCCAACCGCCACGGCGTTGCTGCCGCGATCCAGAGCGAAGCGCTGCAGGCGCGCGTCCGCCAACTGATAGGCCTGCGCCTTGCTGTCGAACTGCGCCGTGGCCTGCGGCGGGGTCGCGCCCGCCAGGGCTTCGGCGAACTGCCCGACACCGCCCTCGACCAACAAGCGCCGAGTGAGCTTCACCAGATCTTCGGCAGCGATATCGCGCACCCACTCGCCCTGGCACTGTTGCGGCAGACCTTGCTCGCGGCGTTCGGCCAAATAGCGGTTGTAGCCGGCGGCATAGCCTTCCACCAGATCGTGCACCTGCGCCGGTTGCGCGTCCCAGAAGGCTTTCACCGCTTCGGAGGTGTTGAGCCAAGTGAAGAACAGGTCGCTGACGCGATTCTCGCGTTGTTCGACAGTGAACTGCTCCGGCCCGAAATAGCGCGAGCGCTGACCGTTGACCGTGACAATCTCGTTGGCCAGCAAGCACAGGTTGTCCTGCGCGTAGGCGTAACCGATGCCGAAACCCAGCCCGCGCTCGTTCTCGGCACGGATGTGCGGTACGCCAAACGCGGTGCGGCGGATATCGGCACTGGCTGGCGTGGCGGGACTGAATGCATGGGCCGACAGACTGAGCCCGAGAAACGCGCTGGCGAGGGCCAGCCCGGTTAACTGCCTGGAAATAATCACACTCGCTCCTGATCGATAGGACACGGTTCGACGCGTGCTTTGCGCAAGGTCCGAACTCGGTCTGAAGTTGACGCCTGCGCCTGGGCGCAAGGTGGCTGTTCAGAAAACGAATGCAGCAAAAAAATATTTAGCCCGTTTGCCCAAGTGACAAACCGCCGATGACGGGAAAACAACGAATAACCGACAAAATTTCTACATATTTCCTTTCATGATTTGTCGTGCTGAAACGTCTTGTTTACTGAGAGCAGCCAAAACGTTTCCTGAACAGGCTCTGCAAAGGAGTAACCCATGTACAACTCGCAACTACCAACGGACGGTAGCCAGGCGTCACAAGGAGCTTCCATGAGTCCCCGCGCGAGCAGTTTCGCACCCAGCCCCAGCCCCGAGCGCCAGGGCAATGAGCGCATTCGCCTGCTGCTCAAAAGCTTCGGCCTGCGCACCAGCCTGATTCGCCTGAAGGTCATCGACGCGCTGTTGGTCGCCGCGCAAAACGATCGACGCCTGGGCGTACGCGGTGTGCACAGCCAATTGCTGGACCTGGATATTCCGTTGTCCTTTCTCAGCGTGCGCGAAGTGTTGAAGCGTCTGTGTGCCGAAGGTGTGGTCACCTTCAACCCGGACAAGAGTTACAGCCTGCATCCACAGGCTGCTGCCGTGCTCAATCACGATTGAAGCGTCCCGCGATCGCCGTCAGGGTTTGACCTTGCGGCGCATCACCCCGTTGATCACCACCACGACCACCGCCACACCGATGGCGATGTACTGGAACGTCTTCTCGCTGATCATCCCGGCATTTTGCAGCCACGACAGGCCGAGCATGATCGCCAGCACCGACAGCGCGATCAGTATCGAATATTTCAAACGTTGCTTCTGGGTCATTGCGGGTTCCTGAACCTTTCAAATGTATCCGGTTTGTATCCGGTTGCATGCCATGCACATACCGTGTTGCGGGGATGGGCTTTGATAAACGCGGTCTCATGTTACAGCCGATGAAGAGTTTTGGCTTCATGACGGCGTAACCATGAGGATTTTTGAAATGTTCCGTCGAATCACCTGGCTGATTCCCGTCCTTGCCGTACTGACCTTGAGCGGCTGCATCATTTTCCCCCACGGCGGCTGGCATGACGACCACCATCGGTACCAGGAAGGTCCCGGTTATTATCAACATCGATAGGCGATGACTCCCCGCATAAACGTTAAAAACTGTGTTCCCGGAACGACCGCGCCTGCTGAATAGCAGGCGCTTTCTGCCTTTAATGTGACCTGCGCGTGTAAGACGCTGAACAAGCTTTTGTAAGACTCTTCGAGCTGCAACGTTTTGCGCTTTTTTGATATTTCTGCTCATACCTTCCTGGTGTAAATCCCCCTCCCCACCACCCTACCCTCTGCGCTCCTGATGCCCAACCACGAGCACACCCGCGCATGCAACGAACACTTATCGATATCAGCCCCGGACAGGCCCTCGGCTTCTGTCTGGCCGTCTCCCTGTTTGAACTGCTGACCTACATGGCCAGCGACCTGATCATGCCGGCAATGCTGGCCGTTACCCTGGAATTCGAAGCAGACACGCAGCATGTTCCCTACGCATTCAATCTGTACCTGATCGGTGGTGTCTGCCTGCAATGGCTGATGGGGCCACTCTCCGACCGATTTGGCCGGCGGCGGCTGCTGTTGAGCGGGTGCCTGTTGTTCGGCGTGGCCTGTGCCGCGACCTTTGGCACCAGCAGCATTGAGGCGTTCAACCTGCTGCGGCTGATGCAGGGGATGGGCCTGGGCTTCGTCGTGGCCGTCAGTTATCCGGCCCTGCAGGAAGTTTTCCGTGAAGCGGATGCCGTGCGCCTGATGGCGTTGTTGGGCAATGTGGCATTGCTGTCGCCGCTGCTCGGGCCATTGCTTGGCAGCCTGCTGCTCGAATGGCTGAGCTGGCGGACGCTGTTTCTCGGCCTGGGCCTGGCGGCGGCTGTTGCCTGGCTGGGGCTGTATGTCTGCATGCCCGAGACCATCGGTGTCATGCGCAACGACGGCCAACAACAGGCACCCGTTGCGTTCAACGCACGGCAAATTGGGCAGCGCTATCTGACGTTGCTCGGCAACCGCCACTTCCTGTACGCCAGCCTCGCACTGGGCTTGATGAGCCTGCCCCTGATTGCCTGGATCGGGCTGTCGCCGCTGCTGCTGATGCAGTTGCTGGGCCTGTCCTCGCGCGAATACGGGCTGTGGCAAATCCCGATCTTCGGCGCCGTGATTGTCGGCAATCTGATCCTTGATCGTTTGCTCGCCAGCCACTCGTTGACCCGGGTCATTCGCATTGCGCTATGGCCACTGTGCCTGGGCCTGATCGCATTGATCGGCACCGCCCTGTCCAGCGCTGCGCTGCCGCTGTTGATTGCCAGCCTGTCGTTGTATGCCATTGGCTTGGGCATGAGCAATGCGGCGCTGTACCGGTTGGCACTTTTCGCCAGCGATGACAGCAAGGGCCTGGTTTCCGCGACGATCGGCATGCTCTCGATTGTCGTAATGGGCACGGGCGGTTCGCTGATCGCCGCTGTTGGCGGTGCCGACAGTCTCGAGGGTTTCGCCCTGTGCGCGGCACTCGCTGGTTTGCTGTGCCTGCCGCTGATCCAGCGTTTTGTGCACCTGTCGAAGCCACTCAACCTTGCACCGGCTACACCTGAGGAGGCCCGCTAATGCACCTTTTCCCTCACAGTGACGCACTCTGTGCATCCACGGCCGCCTACTGTGCGGACTTGTTGGCGCCCGGTCTGTTTGATCGGGCCATGCTCGAAATCACCCGTTTTCACATCGAACAGACCCCAGGTTATGAGCACTGGTTGAACGCCAATGGCATTGCAGCCAAAGACCTCGAGACCCTGGAGGACTGGTCGCACCTGCCACCGATTTTTGCCAATTTCTTCAAACAGCATTTGCTGCTCAGCCCCACTGGCGAGGACGCACTGGAACTGACGTCCTCCGGCACCAGCGGGCAGAAGAGCCGCATGCGTTATGACGCGCGCAGCCTGGGTGCGGCGCAGTACATGGTCGAGCGGATCTTTGCGCAGTACGGCTGGATTACACCGCATACGCCCTGCAATTACCTGTTGCTGAGCTACGAACCCCAGGCGCGAATCACCTTGGGCACATCGTTCACCGATCAGTTTCTGTGTGGCTTCGCCCCCGTCAATCGGGTGGTGTATGCGCTACGGGCCGACGGTGACGGTCATCGGTTCGATCTGTTCGGCGTGATTACGGCCTTGCAAGCGTTTGCTGAAGAAGGTTTGCCGGTGCGCATCTTCGGTTTCCCGGCTTTTCTGTGGGAAACCCTGCAACGCATGCGCGCCACCGGCGCGACGGATCTGCAACTGCCGGCCGGGTCGCTGGCGTTCTTTGGTGGAGGCTGGAAAACCCGTGCCGCCGAAGAGGTCCCCAAGCAACAGTTGTACGCACGGATCCAGCAGCAATTGGGCATGGATGCCAAAGACTGTCGCGATGGCTACGGCGCCGTCGAACACGCGGTGCCTTACATCGAGTGTGCCCACCACCATTTTCATGTACCGGTCTATTCGAAAGTGTACGTACGCAGCCCCGTGGACTTTTCGGTCCTGCCCTATGGGCAGTGCGGTCTGCTCAGTCTGGTCTCGCCTTACATCTCGTCAAGTCCCGCCCACGCGGTGGTCATGAGCGACCTCGCCACGCTGTATCCCGCTGCAAGTTGCGGTTGTGGTCTGGCGAGCGACTGGTTCCAGTTGCATGGCCGCGCCGGCACGACGGCCGCGAGGAGCTGCGCCATGGCCGCTTCCGAATTCCTGGGGAAACACTGATATGTACTTGATCAACGGAAAACTGCGCTGCGACTGCGATCTCGACAGTGCGCTGCAACAACTTTACCCGCAACTGCCAAATCGGCTGCAGACACCCCTTGAGACCTCCACTTTACTGACCGCTGCGCGGGCGTTCGCCGAACGCCTGCAGCATCAACCTCTGGAGCTGTCACTCGACACCAGCCAACGCCAGGCCCTGATCGACTTCTGCCAGCCTGCGACGCTGCAGGCCAAGCTTGATCGTGAGCTGGGCCTGCAACCCGACTCCCTGCGCCGCATCGACTATCGGCAGTCGCGTTTCGAGCGCTGGAGCCCTCTGGGACTGGTGGTTCACATCACGCCGGCCAACGCGCCGTTGCTGGCGTTCTGCGCAATGCTGGAGGGTCTGTTGAGCGGCAACGTCAACTGGCTGCGGCCCAGCAGCAGCGACGGCGGACTCACTGCGCGCCTGCTCCAGAAGTTGCTGGAATGTGACCCGAGCGGGCAACTCGATGGATACGTCGCGGTGTTGCCGACAACGACCGGACAAATCGGTCAGCTGTGCAAACACGCCAACGGTGTCTCCGCCTGGGGCGGCGAAACCGCGCTGCAAGCCATCCGACTGCAGATCCCGCCAGGCTGTCGCTGGATCGACTGGGGTCACCGCATCAGCTTCGCCTACCTGACCCCGGATGCGGCATCACCCGCCGTCCTCGATGCCATTGCCGATGAAGTCTGCCGCCTCGATCAGCAAGCCTGCTCCAGCCCGCAATGGTTGCTGGTCGACAGCGACGATGCGAGCGTATTGAACGATATCGGGGCGCAACTGGCTGCCGCGTTCGAGCGTCGCACCGGGCACTGGCCGGCGCTCACCCCGACGCTCGAAGAAGCCTCACAAATCACCACCAGTGCGGCGATGGCGCGGCTGGCGCAGAGTTTTGCCGGGCAAAGCGGCCGGGTCTGGAATACGCCGCACTGGCGGGTGATCTGGAGCCATGACCGTCAGCTCGAACCTTCTGCGCTGTTTCGCAGCCTGCTGCTCAAACCCCTGCCCCGCGAACTGCTCGGCGCTACGTTGTTGCCGTGGCGCAACGTACTGCAGAGCTGTGCCTTGCTGTGTCCTGAGGTGCAAATCGCCGAACTGGCGCAGACGCTGATCGCCGCCGGTGTGACCCGCATCGCCCCGATTGAAGCCATCCACGACGGCTACGACGGCGAACCCCATGACGGTGTTTACGCCCTGCAGCGCCTGAGCCGTCGCGTGTCGGTCAGCCTGCCGCCGGACGCGCTGGCGGGTCGTGCCACGCTTGACCGCCAGCCTCCTGAGCCAGCGCTATCAGGGGTTTCGATCATGGACAAGGCGACATTTGCAAGTCAGCCACCGAATGCCAAGGCACAACTGTACTTTCGGTCCGGCGGCAGCAGCGGTACGCCCACACTTTCCGCTTTCAGTTACCACGATTTCCAGCTTCAGATGCGTGCCACCGCCGACGGTCTGCTCGCCGCCGGCCTCGATCCGGCGCAAGACAACGTCATGAACCTGTTCTTCAGCGGCGGGCTGTACGGTGGGTTTTCAAGTTTTGCCAAGGCGCTGGAACAACTGGAGGCCCGACACTGGCCGATGGGCGCTCCAGCGGATGACGATTACCGGGAGATCGCGCAACTGATCGTGCAACAACGGATCACCGTGCTGATCGGCATGCCCAGCACCGTGCACCGGTTGTTTCTCAACGAACAGCAGACACTGCAGCGCTACGGCGCCATCGACAAGGTTTTTCTCGGTGGCGAGCACGTGAGCGCGCCCACCCGCGAGTTGTTGCAAAGCTGCGGAGTCAGGCTGATCCGGTCGGCGATTTACGGCAGTGTCGATGCCGGTCCGCTCGGCCATGCCTGCCAGGCCACGGCAGACGGTGTGTTCCACCTGATGAGCGACATCCAGCACCTGGAAATCGTCCATTTCGATCAGGATGCGCCGGTCGATCACGGTGAGTCGGGGCGTCTGCTGGTTACCTCCCGGGCGCGTCAGGGCCAGTCCGTGCAGCGCTATGACATCGGTGACAGCGGACGCTGGCTATCCGGCCCATGTCCCTGCGGTCTGACCTCACCGCGCTTCGAGCTGCTGCAACGGCACGGCAAATTGCTGCGCATCGGCACTGACTTCATCTCGCTGACAACGCTGGAGCAGCACCTGCAAGCACCGTTTCAACTGATCCTCGACCACGGCCCTGACGGCCGGGAGCGCATGCGACTACGCAGTCCTCTGGAGCCGGCTCAGGCCCACCTTCAGCTGCAGAACTATCAAACGCTGAGCACGCTGGTGCAGACCGGACTGCTCACCGTGGACGTCGAGCAATGCGCCGTTGCGCAATTTGTCCGCAACAAACACAGCGGCAAAACACCGACAGTGATTGATTCACGCCGCTGAAGATGGGCGCCTGCTGGCGCCCCACCGCTCCTTTGCATATGAAACCACCATGAACACCATCAAAGATTTGAATGCCTTGCTCGATTTTGCCCGCCAACATTCGCCTTA
>Ga0209563_100284_pt1 | contig 21201 bp, 14 predicted proteins | sample AraplaCvi_mMF_r2_FD_184271 | JGI IMG/M metagenome (GOLD analysis project Ga0209563, IMG submission 184271) | Arabidopsis root microbial communities from North Carolina, USA - plate scrape CL_Cvi_mMF_r2 (SPAdes) (version 2) | ecosystem: Host-associated > Plants > Roots > Endosphere | place: USA... | reverse complement strand
GGGGGGGGGGGGAGCGCAGCGACCGTTTGGCGAAGCCAAACACAGCGAGAGGAGGTGCAGCGAAGCAAACCGTAGGCGCTGCCCCCGGATCAATCCCGGAGCGAAGGGACCCCGAGCCCCAGCGAGCGGGCCGAACGCAGGAGCAAGCCTTTTTTTGCTTACTTTTTTGAGGCGTTTGTCAAAAAAGTGAGTCGCCGTAAGGGCGAAACCCTAAGTAGCCGTTACCAAAAAAACGGATATACACCCAAAACCCCAAGAACCTGGTCGGCCCAAAGGCCGCCAAGCCCAAAGCGTGACGCCTGTCAAAACCCTGAACACACAAGCAGAAACACCGCCCCCCATTGAAACCACCCCAAGCCTGCCCCATCTAAGACCCATACCCCATTGCGCAGGTGCCCCAATGAGCGACCAGCAAGAATTCCCGGACAACCCCGACGACTACACCGAAGCCGAACACATCGAACACCATTCCACCGGCAAAGGCCTCGCCCTGCCCGGCCAGAACCTGCCGGACAAGGTCTACGTCATCCCGATCCACAACCGCCCGTTCTTCCCGGCCCAAGTGTTGCCGGTCATCGTCAACGAAGAACCCTGGGCCGAAACCCTCGATCTGGTCAGTAAATCCGAACACCACTCCCTGGCCCTGTTCTTCATGGATACGCCCCAGGAAGACCCGCGCCACTTCAACACCAAAGCCCTGCCGGAATACGGCACGCTGGTGAAGGTGCACCACGCCAGCCGCGAAAACGGCAAACTGCAATTTGTCGCCCAAGGCCTGAGCCGCGTACGCATCAAAACCTGGCTCAAGCACCACCGCCCGCCGTATCTGGTCGAAGTCGAATACCCGCACCAGCCCACCGAGCCGACCGACGAGGTCAAGGCCTACGGCATGGCGCTGATCAACGCGATCAAGGAACTGCTGCCGCTCAACCCGCTGTACAGCGAAGAGCTGAAGAACTACCTCAATCGCTTCAGCCCCAACGATCCGTCGCCGCTGACCGACTTCGCCGCCGCCCTCACGTCGGCGACAGGCAATGAGCTGCAGGAAGTGCTCGACTGCGTACCGATGCTCAAGCGCATGGAAAAAGTCCTGCCGATGCTGCGCAAGGAAGTCGAAGTCGCGCGCCTGCAGAAAGAGATCTCGGCGGAAGTTAACCGCAAGATCGGCGAGCACCAGCGCGAGTTCTTCCTCAAAGAACAACTCAAGGTGATCCAGCAGGAACTCGGCCTGACCAAGGACGACCGCAGCGCCGACCTTGAACAGTTCGAACAACGCCTGGAAGGCAAAGTCCTGCCGGCGCAGGTGCAAAAGCGCCTTGAAGAAGAAATGAACAAACTGTCGATCCTCGAAACCGGATCGCCGGAATACGCGGTCACCCGCAACTACCTCGACTGGGCGACCTCGGTGCCGTGGGGCGTGTACGGCGAGGATAAACTCGACCTCAAACACGCGCGCAAGGTGCTCGACAAACACCACGCCGGCCTCGACGACATCAAGGACCGCATCCTCGAATTTCTCGCGGTCGGTGCCTACAAGGGCGAAATCAGTGGCTCGATCGTGCTGCTGGTCGGCCCGCCGGGCGTGGGTAAAACCAGCGTCGGCAAATCCATCGCCGAATCCCTTGGCCGGCCGTTCTACCGCTTCAGCCTCGGTGGCATGCGTGACGAAGCCGAGATCAAGGGCCACCGCCGCACCTACATCGGCGCGCAACCGGGCAAACTCGTCCAGGCGTTGAAAGACGTCGAAGTGATGAACCCGGTGATCATGCTCGACGAGATCGACAAGATGGGGCAGAGCTACCAGGGCGACCCGGCCTCCGCGCTGCTGGAAACCCTCGACCCGGAACAGAACGTCGAATTCCTCGACCACTACCTTGACCTGCGTATGGACCTGTCGAAAGTCCTGTTCGTGTGCACCGCCAACACCCTGGATTCGATCCCCGGGCCGTTGCTGGACCGCATGGAAGTGATTCGCCTGTCGGGCTACATCACCGAAGAAAAAGTCGCCATCGCCAAGCGTCACCTGTGGCCGAAACTGCTGGAAAAAGCCGGTGTATCCAAAGGCAGCCTGAGCATCAGCGACAGCGCGCTCAAAGCCTTGATCGACGGCTACGCCCGTGAAGCCGGGGTGCGCCAACTGGAAAAACAGATGGGCAAACTGGTACGCAAAGCGGTGATGAAGTTGATTGAGGACCCGAAAGCGGTGATCAAGCTCGGGCCGAAAGACCTCGAAGCCTCGCTGGGTCATCCCGTGTTCCGCAACGAACAAGTGCTGTCCGGCACCGGTGTGATTACCGGTCTGGCCTGGACCAGCATGGGCGGCGCCACCCTGCCGATCGAAGCCACACGCATTCACACGCTCAATCGCGGTTTCAAACTCACCGGGCAATTGGGCGATGTAATGAAAGAGTCGGCGGAAATCGCCTACAGCTACGTCAGCTCGCACCTGAAGTCGTTCGGCGGCGATCCGAAATTCTTCGACGAAGCCTTCGTCCACCTGCACGTGCCGGAAGGTGCCACACCAAAGGACGGCCCGAGCGCCGGCGTGACCATGGCCAGCGCCCTGCTCTCGCTCGCCCGCAATCAGCCGCCGAAAAAAGGCGTGGCGATGACCGGTGAATTGACCCTGACCGGGCATGTGCTGCCGATTGGCGGGGTGCGTGAAAAGGTCATCGCGGCGCGGCGGCAGAAGATCTTCGAACTGATCCTGCCGGAGCCGAACCGGGGCAACTTCGAGGAATTGCCGGATTATCTGAAGGAAGGGCTTACCGTGCACTTCGCCAAGCGTTTTGCAGATGTGGCGAAAGTGCTGTTCTGACAGAGCTTTAGCGCCTGACCTGACGCTTTCGCTGGCAAGCCAGCTCCCACAGTGTTCGAGGTGTTCACAAATCCTGTGTTCACCACAATCCCTGTGGGAGCTGGCTTGCCAGCGATGGCGTCAGTTCTGATAACACTGGACTGCCCGACTGTCACACTTTGTCTCATCTTCAGTTATGCTCGCCGTTCGTCGTCAACGCCGGAGCCACTGAGCCTATGTCCCCCACTCGCCTGTTTATCCCCCTCGCCCTTTCTCTGCTGGCGGCCTGCGCCACGCAACCGAAACAGAACGTGACCGTGGAAAAACAGAGCGAATGCCCCGTGCGTCTCACCAACGGACAACACCTGATTGTGATGCTGCCGAGCAATCCCACCACCTGTTACCGCTGGGCGATTCAGGACTCGGCCGGTGGCGTGCTGCGCGCGCTCAGCCCCGAGGTCTACAGCAGTCCGAAAGACTCGGGGATGGTCGGTGCGGGCGGATTCTCCACCTGGCGCTTTCAGGCCTTCGCCACCGGCACCGGGCGCCTGCGCCTGACCTCGCAGCAACCTTGGGAACCGGAAGTTGAACCGGCAGAAACCTTCGACTGCGCGATTTCGGTGAACTGATCGTGGGCTGGCTGATTCTGGCACTGATGGGCGCGGCGACATTTCTCTACGGCGTCAGCACCCATGCGGCGCTGCTGTGCCTGTTGGTCAAACCGTTGCCGGTGCTGGCGCTGCTCGGCTGGCTGCACGATGCACCACCCAGCGACTATCGGCGCTGGATCAGTCTGGGGCTGATTTTCTCTGTGCTCGGTGACGTGTTGCTGGCGTGGCCGGGGGATCTGTTTGTGTTTGGCCTCGGTGCGTTTCTGGTGGCGCATCTGGCGTACCTCAAGGCTTACCTCAGCGATTGCAAACGACTGGCGCTGTTGCCGCTGGTGCTGGCGCTCGGCGTTGGCGCAGTGCTGCTGGGGATGCTGATTTCCAGCGGTCTTGGGCCATTGCTGGTGCCGGTGGTCGTCTATGGCACCGCGATCAGCGCCATGCTCTGGCGCGCCCTTGCCCGACTCGGCACCGACGTGCCCAAGCGCTCGGCGCTGCTGGCGGCGGCGGGTGCGCTGGCGTTCGTGTTTTCAGACAGTGTGATTGGTATTGATCGTTTCGTATCGCCATTTCACGCGGCGCCGTACGTGATCATCCTCAGTTACTGGCTGGGGCAGTGGGGGATCACGGCCTCCGCTTTCTCCCAAAAAACCCACTAACGCCTGTGGCGAGGGAGCTTGCTCCCGCTGGGTTGCGAAGCGACCCCAAACTCGGTGCACGCGACTGCAGCTATATCTCTTAATCAGGTTTTGCGACAGCTGCGCAGCCGAGCGGGAGCAAGCTCCCTCGCCACAGGTGTGTGCTTCAGGCTTGCGTGCGGCGGTTTATCAGACAACCCAAGCATCCCAGCGCCACTTTGGCTAAAATGCCGGCCTTTTCCATCGACACCGCCGGAACCGCCGTGAGCAAAGAACCCGATCGCATTTTCGCCCAGCCGATGGCCCAGGTGCCTGACTTCGCCTTCAACGAGGACGTGGTGCGGGTGTTCCCGGACATGATCAAGCGCTCGGTGCCGGGTTACCCGACCATCGTCGAAAACCTCGGCGTGCTCGCGGCGCAATTCGCCCAACCGAACAGCGTTCTGTACGACCTCGGTGCTTCGCTCGGCGCTGTCACTCAAGCGCTGCGCCGTCACGTGCGCACCGACGGTTGCCGGGTGATCGCGGTGGATAACTCGGCGGCGATGGTCGAACGCTGCCGTGAGTACCTCAATGGCCAGGATTCGATGTTCCAGGAGCTGCTCCCGGTCGAGGTGATCGAAGGCGACATTCTCGCCCTCGAATTCAAACCGGCTTCGGTGGTGGCGCTGAACTTCACCCTGCAATTCATCGCCCCGGAGCAGCGCACCGCGTTGCTCTCGCGTATTCGCCAGTCGCTGCTGCCCGGCGGCGCGCTGATTCTGTCGGAAAAGCTGCGCTTCAACGATGCCGAAGAACACGCGCTGCTGACCGATCTGCACGTCGCGTTCAAACGCGCCAACGGCTACAGCGAACTGGAAATTGCCCAGAAGCGCAGCGCCATCGAAAACGTCATGAAGCCCGACAGCCTTGAAGAACACCGCGAACGCCTGCTGGCCGCCGGGTTCTCGAAAGTCGTGCCGTGGTTCCAGTGTCTTAACTTTGCCTCGTTGATTGCCTTGCCATGATTGATCTGTCCCCTCTCGCCCGCCGTCTGGCCGGCACACCGCTGGCCGACTGGGCCAACACCCTGCAAGGGCAACTCGACAAGAAAATGGAGAAAGGTCACGGCGATCTGGAGCGCTGGCAGAGTGCGCTGGACGCGTTGCCGAAACTGGAGCCGACTGAAGTCGATCTGCTCAACGGCCTGAAACTCGACACCGATTGCGACGCCGAAACCCGCGCGCAAATGCGCACCGCGCTGATGGGCCTGTCGCCGTGGCGCAAGGGGCCGTTCGACCTGTTCGGCGTGCACGTCGACACCGAATGGCGCTCGGACTGGAAGTGGTCGCGGGTCGCCCCGCACCTGGACCTGAAGGGCAAACGCATCCTCGACGTCGGTTGCGGCAACGGCTACTACATGTGGCGCATGCTCGGCGCCGGTGCCGACAGCGTGATCGGCGTCGATCCGAACTGGCTGTTTTTCTGCCAGTTCCAGGCCGTGCAGCGTTATCTGTCAGAGCCGAATGCCTGGCACTTGCCGTTCCCGTTCGAAGACCTGCCGCCGAACCTGGAAGGCTTCGACACGGTGTTCTCCATGGGCGTGTTCTACCACCGACGCTCGCCGATCGAGCATTTGCTGGCGCTGAAGGATTGCCTGGTCAAGGGCGGCGAACTGGTGCTGGAAACGCTGGTGGTTGAAGGCGACAAACATCAGGTGCTGGTGCCGGAAGACCGCTACGCGCAGATGCGCAACGTATGGTTCCTGCCGTCGGTGCCGGCGCTGGAATTGTGGTTGCGCCGGGCAGGCTTCACCGACATCCGCTGCGTGGACGTCAGCACCACGACGGTTGAAGAACAGCGCGGTACCGAGTGGATGAAGTATCAGTCGCTGAGCGACTTCCTCGATCCCGAGGATCACAGCAAGACTATCGAAGGGCTGCCGGCGCCGATGCGGGCGGTGATTGTCGCGAAGAAGTAACGATCCCTTCCAGACACTGCAAAAAAGTGTGGGAGCTGGCTTGCCAGCGATAACGGTGGATCAGTCGACATCAATGCTTGATGTGCCGACGCCATCGCTGGCAAGCCAGCTCCCACAGGGTTTGAGGTTGTTCTTCAGTCTGCGGGTTTTGCCCGCCGCGCCCTGAAGAATTCGGTCAACACCGCCCCACACTCCTCCGCCAACACCCCGCCTTCATACAGCACCCGGTGATTCAAAAAGCCCTGGGTAAAGAACTGCCCCTGACTCTGCACAATCCCGGCCTTGGGCTCCAGTGCGCCATACACCACGCGAGCAACCCGCGAATGCACGATCAGCCCGGCGCACATGCTGCACGGCTCCAGCGTCACGTACAGCGTGCTGCCCGGCAGACGATAGTTATCCACTGCTTGGGCAGCGGCGCGGATCGCGACCATTTCCGCGTGGGCACTCGGGTCGCTGGTGGTGATCGGGCAGTTGTAGCCACGCCCGATGATTTCGCCGTCCTGCACCAGCACTGCACCCACCGGCACTTCGCCGAGGGCGGCACCTTGTGCCGCCAACGCCAGGGCTTCGCGCATGAAATCGCGGTCACGGCTGCGGTCGATGATCGCGGCGGGGCGAATCTGGCGCATCACTTCACCTCGATGGCGGCCATCAGGCCGGTTTCCATGTGGTCGATCACGTGGCAATGGAACATCCACACCCCCGGGTTATCCGCCACCAGCGCCACTTGCGCACGCTCGTTCTTGCCCAGCAGATAAGTGTCGGTGAAGTACGGAGTAATCTTGTGCCGGTTCGACGCAATCACCTTGAAGCTCATGCCGTGCAAGTGGATCGGGTGCTGATACTGGGTCATGTTCTTCAGTTCGAAGATGTAGCTCTGGCCCAGCTTCAGGCTGGCAATCGGCCGATCGGCGCAGGTCTTGTCCGTGATGTCCCAGGCCTTGCCGTTGATCTGCCACAGGCTCGGCGGCTTGCCGTTGTCGACATTCACCGACACCGAACCGACCCATTCGAAATTGAAGTTGAGTTTCTCGGCATTCGCCAGATCCGGCTCGGCCACCGGGTTGGCGGGCAAGGCTTTCGGCCACGCGGTCGGCGCATCGTTATTGGCCACCGAGCGCAAGGTCCCCAGACGCACCGGGCCGTTGCGCAGCGATAATTCTTCACCGGCCGGCGGCGCCTTGATTGCCAGGCAGATACGCATGCCCGGCCCCAGCCAGTATTCCTTGCCCAGCGGCCGCGGCTCGATCGGGTTGCCATCCAGCGCATAGATCTGCGCTTCGACGCCGGGAATGTTGATGCGATACGTCAGGGTGTTGTCGAGGTTGAGCAAGCGCACCCGGGTGATCTGCCCGGCCGGCAACTCGATCACCGGCGACGGCACGCCATTGATGGTCGACAAGCGTCCCGCCGTACCACCACGCGCCGCTTCCCGGGGGATGCTGAACTCGACGAAATTGCCTTGTTCGTCGATGTGCCAGTTCTTCAGGCTCAAGGTCTTTTCGTACTTGAAACCGGTCGGCTCGCGCTCTTCGACGATCAACGGCCCGACCAACCCGCGCCCCAGCTCTTCGCTGCTGCTGACATGCGGGTGATACCAGTAGCTGCCGGCATCCGGCACGCGGAATTTGTAATCGAAGTATTCACCGGGCAGCACCGGCAATTGTGAGACGTACGGCACACCGTCCATCTCCAGCGGCAAACGGATGCCGTGCCAGTGAATGGTGGTCGCCACCGGCAGGTGGTTGATGAAACGCACCCGCAGCCACTCGCCCTGACGCACGCGCAACTCGGTGCCCGGCGCCGACGGGCCGAACGCCCACGCCTCGGTCTTGTGCCCCGGCACCAGCTCAACGTCCAGCGGCGCCGCGATCAGCTCATAGTCATGCCCCGCGTCGGCGTCGGCCATCTTGCCCAACCAGTAACGCGACGCGCCTCCCGCTCCGACACCAACGACAACAAGACCGGCCAGGCCACCGAGGATTTGGCGACGGGTAAAGGACATGAACTCAACTACCTCACAAGTCAACGACAGGCCAGCGGCCTGGAAAAGGCGAATACGATACACCTGCAACTGCGAAACAGTAAGGGCGACGCAGAGACGCACGCCGGATCGCTCATGCATATAACTATGTAGTGCACCTCCCCCGAGCGAACGGCTCATGCTCACTGCCCGTTTCTCAAGGAGTGAGAGTGTATGAATCCGAACCAACACCGCCCGCAGCCCAATGCCGCCGACAAGGCTGCCCTCAAAGCCATCGCCACCCGCCTTATCCAGACGTGCCCCAGCCTGCAAGACACCGCTCATGACGTTGCGTCTGACTTGCTGAAAAAATACGGCATCACCGGCCTTGATCCGGACCAGGTGTATTTCCATCGCTTCGACGAGGCCCAAAGCAGTTCGAAAGCCTTTACGGGGTGGGAGCATGTCCATGCAACGCCAACGTCCTCCATGACGCTGACCCAGTTGGTCATTCACCGCTTTCGCGTCGCCGATCAGGACAATGCCGATCTGCTCGACGTGTATGCCGGTTTCTATACCGCAGGTCCCAATCCAGGCACGTTCGACGAACGCAACGAAGTGCGCCTGCACGGTAACGAGGTGTTGCGGGACTTCTGGAGCATTGACTTCAGCTCGCTGTACAACGAACGGCTGACGACGTTCTGGGACGATTCCGGCACTGACTTCCGTACCCTGGCCAAGTGCAACTTCCTCATCAGCGCCCTTCGGGCAAGGGACAAGCGCCAGTTGAGCGATGAGGATTTCCAGTTCGTCACCGAAGCGGCCATTGGCCCGATCACCTGGCCGGTCAGTCTGCAATTGTTGCAAACACAGTCCCCGGGCACTGACTGTGTTCGTACCCTGGATGTCGCCGGCTACGTGGCCACCAACGTCCTTCGTTTTATCGCGCCCAAAGGCCGGCAAATCGTCTATCTGCCCGGCGAAACCGATGCCTTCCAGACGTTGGAAACGGCCACCGACATGCACTTCTGGATGTTGCAGCGGATGAACAAGGACGCAACGCGTCAGGTGTTCATGTCGCATTTCTGCCTGGCTGATCGACAACGTATTGCAGAGGACATTACCGATCTGATGAATCGCCTGGTCAGCACCTGGGGCAAATACGACCATCATTTGATCAACCAGGAAAACCGGATCATTCGCGGCGACGTTTTCAGCTGGCTGCGAGACTCGACCCAAAGCGCGATGTTCGCCGAGGCCGCACTGTCACTGACCTCCAATGGCGATCTACGGAAAAAGCTGTGGATCGGTTACCTCAGCGCCGGTGTGAAAGTACTTGGCCCGATGGCAGTCGTCGGCTGGCCCATTGCACTGCCGGTGATCGGCGCCAGCATCGCCAACCTGGGGTTGAACATTGATCAGGCCGTCAACGCCAGGACTGCCGAAGAGCGCAAGGCGGGCATCCTCGGCGCGGTACTGAGCGGTATCGACATGCTGTTCAACTTGCTCGTCCTCAAAGGCCCCGGTTCGCTCGAAGAAGTCGGCCCCGAAATCGATGCCGCCGAAGCGAAAGAAATGTCTGATCTGAAGGAAACGACACAACCGGCCCAAGCTTCCGGGCCGACACAGAGCGAAGCCAGCGTTGAAGCGCCGGCCAGTCCCGAATCGACGGTGAAGGTGCCGCAAACCTTCAAAATCGATGTGCCACTGAGCGAAGACACACTGATTCGCGAACCGGGAAAATTTCAGGGTACCTACCGGCTTTCTTCCAACCCTTCATCTGCGATCAAGCTCAACGACAGTGCGTACTACGTGCGTTACGAAGCCAATTTAAATGGCCGAGGTCATTGGGCGATCATCGATCCGGCCAATCCCGATGCGTTTTCCGGCTCCATTCCAGTGCGATTGAGCCCTGCGGGCCAATGGGAAATCGTTCCGCGACTTGGGCTGAAGGGCGGCATGATCCTGCCGTCCGCTCCCGGTGCGGCTGCGACCAGTGAGCCCGCCGTCGAAGAATGGGCACGAATACCGGGTATTCATGTGCCCGGCCTCGAAGACCCGCAAATGAGGTCTTGGGCACTCGGCGGCCCCGATGTGCGCAATCTGTACAGGCGCATGTGGACCCTCGGCGACATCGACGTACGCAGTGTCGTCGGTAGCGATGAAAATGCCGTTGGCAACCGCAGTGTGATGATGTCCCCGACCGACGAGCTCACGGAGTCCTTGAGCGAATTCGAACTGGATCAGGAAGAACCCCGCAACACGCTAATCAGCGATGCGCGAGCCTACTACGAGCTCAATCCACCGACGCCTCGCCTCGCGGCACCGGCACGGGTGATCAATACGACAACCGACCTGCTCGACATTGCCTTTGCGGAAAAACCGGGACTGATCGTTGGCGAGAATCGCGGCAGTATCGGCAGCAAACAGTTCCTGATCGAAAACATGCCCGCCCTGGCTCACCGTGGCGTGAAGACACTGTACTTGCAGGAACTGCTGGCCAACGTCAATCAGCTCGACCTCGACACCTTTGCCAGAACCGGCGAAATGCCCGAAGAGCTGGAAAACTATCTGAGAAAACTCGACATCAAGGCCGGTAACGATCCCGAGGGCAAATTCAATCTGCTGGCCTTGGTCAAGTCTGCCAATGCCCAGCGCATCCGCGTTCAAGCCATCGACATGACAACGACCTACAACATCAATGAAGACATCCTTACCCGAAATCCAGACAGCTTGATGATGAGGAAGTTTTTTGCCAGCGAAGTCATCCGATTCAATGAAGAATCAAAAGGGCCGGCCAAATGGATCGCCTTGGTTGATCAGGAACACATGACAAGTTTCAGAGGCTATCAGGGTATCAGCGAACAGACCGACGCCATGAGCGTACGCATCAATGACGTGACACCCGGTCAGGCACAGCCCATCGGCGCCGATCCCGGATTAGCGGTGGAATACGCAGACTATCCGGACTCACCTGTCGAGGAAGAAGGGTCGGATATCACTGGCTTCGACCATATCCGAGACAGCATCAAAGGCGACTGGCGTGTACAAATGCAAACCCCGTGGGCCTACCGAACGCCACAAGATCTGCGCGCGTTGTTGCCGGAACCGGGAATGTTCACCTTTCAACGGTACAGAAGCAGCATCCTCGTGGTTTATCGCAACGCCAACCATCAAATGGCGGACAGCGTGATCAGAATCACTCCGGGCGGCAGGATGAATCTGGACACTCCGCTCGGGCCAATCCACGATTCCATGACGGTGGATAACCTCGCTGAACTGAAACAGGCATTGATCGAAAAAGGCCTGCAGCCGATGGGCTGGCCCGAAGTCGCTGGCGAAGCACAAGGCGTGACATCGCTGCTGGAGGACCTTGCACAAGTGCGTCCCGAGATTCAACGACCGACTCCACCCGAACACTGGCAAGCCAATGAACTGCTGGAAGGGAATACGCCCGGCAGCGAACCCGGAAAGTTTCAGGGTATCTATCGCCTCAATGCCAACCCGTCCGCCGCCATCATGCTCAACGACACCGCGTATTACGTGCGTTACGAAGCCGATATCAACGGCGGTGGGCATTGGTCGATCATCGACCCGGCGAATCCCGAGCGCTTTTCAAATTCGATCCCGGTGCGCCTGAACGCCGAGGGAGAATGGGAAACGATGCCTCGCGGCGGACTCAAGGGCGGTGGCAAGACATCCCCGACTCAGGGGGCGAGCTCGACCGGCATGGCCGAGCGTGGCATGACGCCGCTACCGGTATCGCAATACGATATGCCGCCGCAACTGAAGTCGGCGTTGAAAAAAGGCGCCGCCGGAACTGACACCGACGCACTGCGTGATGCATACGACAGCCTGAGAGAGTCCGATCCTTACCGGGACTTCAAAGCCGTCAGAAAACGCCTCTATCGAGATGCCTTGCGCTTCTATCGCGAACTCGAGCTTCCCCGACGCACGCCCACACCCGCACTGAATCACGATGCCAGCGCCGGAGAGATCGTCGAAAAGCTTCTCGAACATGCCCGAGGACTGGTTATCGGTGAGTCTCACAGTGAGATCGGCGCTAAACAATGGCTGATCGAAAACATGGAGGTGCTGGCCAGCCACAACGTGAAGACGCTCTACATGGAACACTTGTTGACCGACTTCCATCAGGCCGCGCTGGACTCCTACCTGCAGACCGGACTCATGCCAAAGTCGCTGGAAAGCTATCTGAAGGTGCTTGATATCGGACAAATGACCGATCCCCTTGAACGTTATACGTTTCTTGAAGTGGTCAAGGCGGCAGCAAAACAGCGAATCCATGTGCAGGCGATCGATTGCATGGCGAGCTATAGGCTCAACGGCATGACGCCCATCGCGGGCGAAGAACACTTCGTTGACGAAAACGCGCGACAAAAAATGATGAACTACTTTGCCAGGACGATCATTCGTACCGACCAGACCGCGCGAGGTGCACACAAATGGGTGGCACTGATGGGTAATTCTCACTCCAATACCTTCGAAGGCGTGGCCGGGGTGAGCGAGCTGGAGGAAGCCATCGGTATTCGCGTTGAAGATGTCGCCGAAGGCACCTCTGGCGGACTCGAAATCGACCCTGGAAAAATCCTGCTGGCCGGCGATAGCCTGAAGGGCCGTAGCGCACTGGTTCGGGGAGACTTTCGCCTGCAGATGGAAACGCCGTGGTCTGCCCAGACCATGGCAGAGTTCGAAACGCTGTTGCCTCGTTACGGCATGTACTCACTAAAACAACAACCGCGCATGATTTTTCTGGTGCATCGCAGCCGCAGCAAAGAACTGGTCCGCACGCTGATCGAGACCGATGGAGACCGTTTTTATATCGAGCGCCCGAACTGGCCCTCGGTGAGCGGGAAACGCTACGGCAGTATCAGAGAACTGTTACAGGGACTGAACAATATGGGGCTGAGGTTAGCGGGTTGGTCTAAACCGCTTTAATCGGCAAACAAAAAAGCCGTGTGAAATGATTTCACACGGCTTTTGAAGTGCAGGCGTTCAAGCCATCAGACTTGGTGCGGGATCATTCCCACTCAATCGTCGCCGGCGGCTTGCTCGACACGTCGTAGGTAACGCGCGAAATGCCTTCGATTTCATTGATGATGCGGCCGGAGACGGTTTCCAGCAGTTCGTAAGGCAGGTGTGCCCAACGTGCAGTCATGAAGTCGATGGTTTCCACGGCACGCAGGGCCACGACCCAGGCGTAACGACGGCCATCGCCGACCACGCCAACCGATTTCACTGGCTGGAACACCACGAAAGCCTGGCTGACCTTGTGGTACCAGTCGGCCTTGCGCAGTTCTTCGATGAAGATGTGGTCGGCACGACGCAGCAGGTCGGCGTATTCCTTCTTCACTTCACCGAGGATGCGTACGCCCAGGCCCGGGCCCGGGAACGGGTGACGGTAGACCATGTCGTACGGCAGGCCCAGTTCCAGACCCAGACGACGGACTTCGTCCTTGAACAGTTCGCGCAGTGGCTCGACCAGTTTCAGGTTCATCTCTTCCGGCAGGCCGCCCACGTTGTGGTGCGACTTGATCACGTGCGCCTTGCCGCTTTTCGCGCCAGCCGACTCGATCACGTCCGGGTAGATGGTGCCCTGCGCCAGGTACTTGATGTTGTCCAGCTTGCAGGATTCGGCATCGAACACGTCGATGAAGGTACGGCCGATGATCTTGCGCTTCTTCTCGGGATCGGCTTCGCCGGCCAGATTGTTGAGGAACTGCTCTTCGGCGTTGGCGCGGATCACCTTGACGCCCATGTTCTCGGCGAACATGGCCATCACTTGCTCGCCTTCGTGCAGACGCAGCAGGCCGTTGTCGACGAAGACGCAGGTCAGCTGATCGCCGATAGCTTTGTGCAGCAGCGCCGCAACCACCGAGGAGTCAACACCGCCGGACAGGCCCAGCAGCACGTTGTCGGTGCCGACTTGCGCGCGGATGTTGGCGATGGCGTCTTCAGCGATCTTCGACGGCGTCCACAGGGCTTCACAGCCGCAGATGTCCAGTACGAAGCGCGACAGGATGCGGCCGCCCTGCTTGGTGTGGGTCACTTCCGGGTGGAACTGCACGCCGTAGTAAGCGCGCTCGTCGTTGAACATGCCGGCGATCGGGCAGCTCGGGGTGCTGGCCAGGATGTGGAAGTCTTCCGGCATCTTGGTGACCTTGTCACCGTGGCTCATCCATACATCGAGGCCGAACAGGCCGTCGGCGTCGATGTGGTCTTCGATGCCGTCGAGCAGGCGGCTCTTGCCGACCACGTCAACGCGGGCGTAACCGAACTCACGCAGTTCGGAGCCTTCAACCTTGCCGCCCAGTTGCTCGGCCATGGTCTGCATGCCGTAGCAGATACCGAAGACCGGCACGCCCAGGTCAAACACCGCCTGCGGGCAGCGCGGGCTGTTGGCTTCGTGTACGGACTCGGGGCCGCCGGCGAGGATGACGCCTTTAGGCGCGAATTCGCGGATCGCATCTTCGTCCATGTCGAACGGGTGCAGCTCGCAGTACACGCCGATCTCGCGCACGCGGCGGGCGATCAGTTGGGTGTATTGCGAACCGAAGTCGAGGATCAGGATGCGGTGAGCGTGAATGTCGAGGGCCATGATTCAGTCTCGTCTTAAGTAATTCAGAAACAGTCGTGATTCAGAAACAACTCGGGGCTGAATAAAACAGCCCCGGTTGCTTGATGATTTGCTTGAAGCCTCAACCTACGCGGTAGTTTGGCGCTTCTTTGGTGATCTGCACGTCGTGAACGTGGGATTCGGCCATGCCGGCACCGGTGATCCGCACAAACTCAGGCTTGGTGCGCATTTCTTCGATGTTGGCGCTGCCGGTGTAACCCATCGAGGAACGCAGACCGCCCATCAACTGGTGGATGATCGCCGTCAGGGTGCCTTTGTACGGCACGCGGCCTTCGATCCCTTCCGGAACCAGTTTCTCGGCGCCTGCCGAGGAGTCCTGGAAGTAACGGTCGGAAGAACCTTGCGCCTGGGACATGGCGCCCAGCGAACCCATGCCGCGATAAGCCTTGTACGAACGGCCCTGGAACAGTTCGATCTCGCCCGGGGCTTCTTCAGTACCGGCGAACATCGAACCCATCATCACGCAGGAAGCACCAGCGACGATGGCCTTGGACAGGTCACCGGAGAACCGGATGCCGCCGTCGGCGATCAACGGCACGCCAGTGCCTTCAAGGGCAGCGGCGACGTTGGCGATGGCACTGATTTGCGGCACGCCGACACCGGCGACGATACGGGTGGTGCAGATCGAGCCAGGGCCGATACCGACCTTGACCGCATCGGCGCCCGCTTCGGCCAGGGCCTTGGCAGCGGCGCCGGTGGCGATGTTGCCGCCGATCACCTGCACTTCAGGGAAATTCTCTTTGACCCAGCGAACGCGGTCGATCACGCCCTTGGAGTGACCGTGCGCGGTGTCGACCACCACCACGTCCACACCGGCGTTGACCAGCGCAGCAACGCGGTCACCGGTGTCTTTACCGGTACCGACGGCAGCGCCAACGCGCAGACGACCTTGATCGTCCTTGCTGGCCAGCGGGTAAGCCTTGGCTTTTTCGATGTCTTTGACGGTCATCATGCCTTTGAGGGCAAACTTGTCGTCGACGATCAGGACTTTTTCCAGGCGGTGCTTGTGCAGCAACTCGCGGACTTCGTTCTTGTCGGCGCCTTCACGCACGGTGACCAGACGCTCTTTAGGCGTCATCACTTCGCGGACGGTGGCTTCCAGACGGGTTTCGAAGCGTACATCACGGGAAGTGACGATGCCGACCAGGTCGCCATCGTGCAGCACCGGAACGCCGGAAATGTTGTGCAGACGGGTCAGTTCGAACAGGTCACGCACCGTGGCATCAGCCTCGATGGTGATCGGATCTTTCACGACGCCGGCTTCGAACTTCTTGACCTTGCGCACTTCGGCAGCTTGCTGCTCGATGGTCATGTTCTTGTGGATGATACCGATACCACCTTCCTGAGCCATGGCGATTGCCAGACGGGCTTCAGTGACGGTGTCCATGGCGGCAGAAACCAGAGGAATATTCAGCTCGATGCCACGGGTAAGGCGGGTCTTGAGACTGACTTCGTTAGGAAGCACCTCGGAATAACCGGGCACTAGGAGAATGTCGTCGAATGTCAGAGCTTCTTGGCTGATACGCAGCATCGCGGGGGCTCCCGAGCGGGAAAATGGAAGCGCGCCATTATAGTCAGACACCCCCTGCTGTTCAATGTAAAACTCAGCTTAATATCAATGTTGCTGATATACGGAGACCCCCGCCGCTACAGCTCCACCTTGACCCAAGAGACAGGTTGATCGAGCCAATCGGCGAACTCATCGATAAAGCTCTGCTTGAACCCCGCTTCCAGCCAGTTGTTGAAGATGAACCCCAGGTTGGAAAACGCGCATTCCTGCAAGTACAGAAAGCCGTTGATGTCGTCTTCATGCCCGCATTCCGGGCAGGTGAAGTTGTCGGTACGGCCTGGAAACCAGTCTTCGAGGCTTTCGAACAGCGCTTCGCCGACTTCGCGGCGGCATTCGGCGCAACCGGCTTCTTCGAGAAAGCCCTTGGCCGGCGTGTAGATGCAACGTTTGACGATGATCTCCAGACCATTGATCGGCTCGCCAAAAGGCAATGCCTCGGGGTGCAGCACCACCGCACGTGCGCCGTCGGCAATCGCGTACGCCATGCGATTGCCGGTGCGACCGCAGGTGCTCAGCTCTTCCTTGACAATATTCTTGCGTACCAGCCAGCGCAGAATCGCCCGGGCCCGGGGTTCGTGAACCGGCAGGGTGGAGATTTTCGGGACGATGATGCTTTGCGAATTCATGGAAAGTCCTGCGGTATGGCTTCTGACGCCTTCGCGGGCAGGCCCACACACAGGGATATGCATTCCAATGTGGGAGCGGGCTTGCCCGCGAAGGGGCCCTAAAGGCCGGCAGCTTAATCCCTGACGAAATCCGGTCAAGTACTGAAATAGCGTCCGATCAACGCAATCCCGCTGGCCAGCACCAGCCACGTCACCAATCGCACAAACGCTTCACGCGACAACCGCATGGTCAAGCGCCGCCCGATCCACAGGCCCAGCGCCATGGCCGGCAACAGACAAACCGCCAGCATCAACAAGGGTAGCTCGGCATACACCCCGGCGAGGGCAAACAAGCTCAAACGCACCACGGTGCTGCAGCTGATCAGCGCACTTTGCGTGGCCCGCGCCGCGTCTTTCGGCAGGCGACTGTTGAGATAGATCGCATATAAAAAGCCACCACTGCCAAACAACGCCCCAAACAATCCGCCGACCGTGCCCATCGGCAGTGCCCACGCGGCGGACAACTGCGTCGGCCGGGTTTTCACCCACAGGCTGTAAACCGCATAAGTGCTGATGAACAGCCCCATCAACAGCAGCAACAGGTCGGATTTGAGGTTGAGCAGGAAAATCACCCCCAACGTGCACCCCACCGCCATGCACGGCAGCAGCCGCACAAACTCGGGTTTCGCCACCTCCCGGCGCGAGGGCAGCAGATTGCCGAACGCCGCGACAAAATCCAGCAGCACCAGCAGCGGCACGATTTTCGACAACGGCATGAACAGAATCAGAATCGGCCCCGCGACCAGCGCCGTACCGAACCCGGCAATCCCGAACACGATATAGGCCAGCGCGATTCCCAGTCCGATCACCACCCAGCCGCCCGCGCCCCATGTCCATTCGCTCAACAACCCAACCACACTCATCGATCCACTTCCTTTATAAGCCTGAGATGACTTTAGCCAGCGCCAAGCCTTGCGACTAATATGATCAAAGTCGCTCACCCATCTCGAAAAGGCATACCTGGTGCTTTCAACCCGTCAACTGCGCTACTTCGTGGAAATCGCTGACTGTGGCAGCTTCAGTGCAGCGGCTGAACGCTTGTTCGTTGCGCAATCGGCGCTGAGCCGGCAAATCAAGGACATGGAAAGCCGCCTGCAAACGCCGCTGTTCGAACGCACCGCGCGTCAGCCAAGACTCACCGCGGCGGGCGAGGCGTTTCTGCCACGGGCGAGAAATCTGCTCAATGAGCTGAGCAAAGCCAGCGCAATGGCGACCGAAGTCGGCAACGGGCAAGTGGGCTCTGTGCGCCTGAGTCATTCCAGCACCGTGTCGATCAGCGGACATTTATTACGTCGGATCAGCACTTATCTCGATCAGCAGAATGGCGTGTCGCTGGACATCGGCAAGCTGTCCTCCGAGGCGCAGCTTGAGGAACTTGCCGAAGGACGTCTGGACATTGGTTTGTTGCGCTTGCCGGTGTTGCGTCAGCGTGAGGGCATTCACATGGAGCCTTTATTCACCGAACGCCTGCTATTGGCGGTACCGAATGAACATCGATTGGCTGACTCACCCGCTGTCGAACTGGCGCAACTGAAAGACGAGCCGTTTATCTCGATCCCGCATCCGCAACGTGGCGGACTCAGTTATCTATGTGCCGACCTGTGCATGCGTCAGGGCTTTTTTCCCAAAGCGGCGCGGGTGATGTCACGCAAGACGACGCAGTTGCAGTTGATTCAGGCCGGATTCGGCATCGCCCTGCTGCCCGAATCGATGCAGGACATTGCTCCAGTCGGCGTACGATTTCTGCCGCTGAGCGATCCCGATTGCCAAAGCACCGTCGCCCTCGCCTATCGCCAGAACCCTGCGCCGCTGGTCCAACACTTCATCCAGACCTTCACAAATCCCCTGTAGGAGCTGACGAGTGAAACGAGGCTGCGATCTTTCGATCTTGCCCTCCAAAAAAAGATCAAAAGATCGCAGCCTTCGGCAGCTCCTACAGGGATCGTGCAATGACGGCGACAATGCCTTTAAACTGCGGCCCATGATTAAAGATCCCTTTGCAAGGCTCGGCCTTGACCGAGAAGTCCTGACCGTCAGCCAGCTCAACGGCCGCGCGCGGGTGTTGCTCGAAGACGTGTTCAGCAACATCTGGGTCGAAGGCGAAATCTCCAACCTCGCCCGCCCGGCGTCCGGCCACGTGTACTTCACCCTCAAGGACAGCGGTGCGCAGGTGCGTTGCGCGCTGTTTCGCAATAACGCGGCGCGGGTGCGTCAGGCGCTGAAGGACGGTCTGGCCGTGAAGGTGCGCGGCAAGGTCTCGCTGTTCGAAGGCCGTGGCGACTATCAGCTGATTCTCGACACCGTGGAGCCGGCCGGTGACGGCGCGCTACGCCTGGCCTTCGATGCGCTCAAGGAAAAACTCAGCGCCGAAGGCCTGTTCAGCGCCGAACGCAAAGTGCCGCTGCCGGCGCATCCGCAACGCATCGGCATCATCAGCTCGCCGACCGGCGCGGTGATTCGCGACATCATCAGCGTGTTCCGCCGCCGGGCGCCGCAGGTGCAACTGACGTTGATCCCCACCGCCGTGCAGGGCCGCGAAGCCACTGCACAAATCGTCCGCGCGCTGAAAATGGCTGATGCCCGGGGTTTCGACGCGCTGATCCTCGCCCGTGGCGGTGGCTCGCTGGAGGACCTCTGGTGTTTCAACGAAGAAGCTGTGGCGCGCGCGGTCGATGCCTGCGTGACGCCGATTGTCAGCGCGGTCGGGCATGAAACCGACGTGTCGATCAGTGACTTCGTGGCCGATGTGCGCGCTCCAACGCCCTCCGCTGCCGCCGAGCTGCTGGCCCCGGATTCGAGTCACCTGATCCGTCAGGTGGAAAGCCTGCACCGGCGTCTGGTGATGCGCATGCGCGACCGCTTGATGCGCGATCGCCTGCGCCTTGAAGGCATGGCCCGTCGCTTGCGTCATCCCGGCGAACGTCTGCGTCAGCAAGCGCAACGCCTGGATGACCTGGACATGCGCATGCGCCGCGCCTTCGAGCGCCAGCTCAATACCCGCCGCGAACGCCTGATCCGTCTGGAAACCCGCCTCGCCGGGCAACACCCGGGACGCCAACTGGCAATGCTGCGCCAGCGCCTCGACAGCCTCGCCGAACGCCTGCCGCGAGCCATGCGCGAAGGTCTGAAAAACCGTCGCCTGCAACTGCACAGTCAGATGCAGACGCTGCACGTGGTCAGTCCGCTGGCGACTCTGGGCCGTGGTTACAGCATTCTGCTGGATGAACGCGGCCACGCGATTCGCAACGCCGCGCAAACCCACACCGGCCAGCGTCTGAAAGCCAGACTGGGCGAAGGCGAACTGCAAGTGCGCGTCGAGGACAATCACCTGACGCCTGTCACCCTCTCTTTACTGGACTGATCCATGCCGCGCTTTTTCGCTCCGTTATTGCTGCTGTGCCTGACCACCTTCAACGCCCACGCTGACAGCTACATCACCCGCCTGCTGAACAAACCGGTGCCGGGCGGCGTGGCGGTGGTTGATCTGGGCAACGCCGCGCAGGCGCCAAAAGCCACCTATCAGGGCAAACCGGTGCTGGTGGTCAAGGAACAGAACAACTGGCTGGCGATTGTCGGCGTGCCACTGACGGTCAAACCCGGCAGCCAGCAGATCAGCAGTGGCGGGCGCAATCTGCCGTTCACCGTCGGCAACAAGAAATACCCGGAACAGCACATCACCCTGAAGAACACTCAGCAGGTCAATCCGAATCCGGCCAACCTCAAGCGCATCGAGGGTGAGCTGGCCGAGCAGATCAAGGCTTACCGCAGTTTCAGCCCGAACACCCCGAGCAACCTGTTGCTGGACAAACCGGTCAACGGGCCGCTGTCGAGCAAGTTCGGCGTGCGCCGCTTCTTCAATGGCGAAGAACGCAACCCGCATGCAGGCCTCGACTTCGCGGTGCCGGCAGGCACGCCGATCAAGACCCCGGCGGCGGGCAAAGTGATCCTCACCGGCAACTACTTCTTCAACGGCAACACAGTATTTGTCGATCACGGGCAGGGCTTTATCAGCATGTTCTGCCACATGTCGAAAATCGATGTGAAGGTCGGCGATCAACTGGCCCGTGGTGCAGTGGTTGGCAAGGTCGGCTCGACCGGGCGGGCGACCGGGCCGCACATGCACTGGAACATCAGCCTGAACGATGCGCGGGTGGATCCGGCGATTTTCATTGGTGCATTCCAGCCCTGAATTATGTATTGAGGCCAATGGCCTCTTCGCGGGCAAGCCCGCTTGTGTCTGAGTAAGGGAATAAACTCTGGGGTGAGAGGGGTGGATGGCAAGCTGTGAGTCCGCGGTGCTTGAAGCACGAGTGGGAGCAAAGCTGCCATCCACCTTTCTACT